>Ga0182018_10003850_pt1 | contig 13069 bp, 11 predicted proteins | sample 812P2MmetaG_FD_120490 | JGI IMG/M metagenome (GOLD analysis project Ga0182018, IMG submission 120490) | Permafrost microbial communities from Stordalen Mire, Sweden - 812P2M metaG | ecosystem: Environmental > Terrestrial > Soil > Wetlands > Permafrost | place: Sweden: Stordalen | collected...
CACAAATCCGTGTTGGCGGATGCCGCCGACCAGCCCGTATTGAAGCGCATGATCCCATATTGAGGGAGCCAACCGCGTGTGGACGGAGCGCGTGGCACGTGCCCGATCCACCGCAAACGATAATCATCGATTAAGGAGCTAAACGTGCCCAGAGTTAAACGTGGAACCAATCGCAGGGACTCGCGCCGCAAGACGCTGGACCGCGCGTCCGGATTCTTTCTAACCAAGAGCAAGCTGAACCGCGCGGCGCAGGAAGCCGTCGAGAAGGCCCTCAAATATGCCTACGTCGGACGCAAGAACAAGAAGCGCGAATTCCGTTCGCTGTGGATCGTGCGCATCAACGCGGGCTGCCGGCAAGCCGGTATTTCCTACAGCAAATTCATGCATGGCCTGAAAGCCGCGGGCGTGGATTTGGACCGCAAGGTGTTGGCGGAAGTGGCGGCAGGCGACCCGGCGAGTTTCAGCTTGCTGATAGATAAGGCCAAAGCGGCCCTGGAGGCGGCGGCTTGATGACTCCCGTGGAACAGGACACCGATTCGCTGCAGGCGCTGGAGCAGCGCATCCAACAGGCGGTGCAGTTGGTGGCGCGGCTGCGGCAGGAGAAAGACGCGGCCGTGCAGGAAGCCGCCGGAGCGCGCGCGGAAGCCGCCCGGATCTCCGACGAACTGAAAACGCTGCACGCCGAGCGCAAACAGGTGCGCAGCCGCATCGAGAAGCTGTTGGGGCAGATCGACCAACTGAGCGCCGGCTAAAGCGGTGGCCGCCAGCACATCCGAAAAACACCCGGTACGCGTCACCATCCTGAGCCAGTCTTACACGCTGCTCACCGCCGGAGATCCACGCGAAGTGGAGGAACTGGCGCGCTATGTGGATGAGTTGATGCTGTCGATCGCGGCCAAGTCTCCAAATGCGGATTCGACGCGCATCGCGGTGCTGGCGTGTATGCACCTGGCGGACCGGCTGCACAGCCTGGAGCAGGATCTGAATCGACTGAAAGACCGCGTGGACCGCAAGAGCGAGGAGTTCGCCGGGCTGCTGGAGCAGGCGATCGAGGGAGGCGAATGATGCGGGTTTTGACGCAGTTCAAAGCCGCCGGCGCGCTGGTGGTTATGTGCGGTGTTTTGTGGCCGGCGTCGGGCGGTTATCGCGCGCAGATTGAGGAATGGCGGCGGCAGCGGGAGGCGGCGCTTAAGGCGGATGGCGGGTGGCTCACCGTTACGGGACTGTTTTGGCTGCACGAAGGCGCGAACAGCTTCGGCTCCGCATCGTCAAAAGACATTGTGCTGCCCGCGGATCCGGCGGTGAAAGACGGCGCGTTCGATCTCCTCGACGGCAAAGTCGCGTTGCGCATGGATGGGCAAACGCGCGTATTGCGGCCAAATTCGACGGCGAAACCGGACGTGGTAACGCTGGGCAGCCTGACCATGTTCGCAATCCAGCGCGGCGCCAAGTACGGCATCCGGCTCAAGGACAACAACAGCCGCCTGCGCAAGGAATTCACGGGCCTGCATTACTTCCCGGTGAGCGAGGATTACCGCGTTACGACGCGCCTCGAGCCGGATGCGAAGAAGATTCCGATTCTCAATATCCTGGGCCAAGTCGAGGATACGCCCAGCCCCGGATACGTGGAGTTTGAGCTGCACGGCCAAAAGCTGCGGCTGACTCCGGTCGAGGAATCGCCGAACGAACTGTTTTTCATCTTCCGCGACCCGACCGCCGGCAAAGAAACCTACGCCAGCGGACGGTTCCTCGATGCGGAGCTGGGGAAAGATGGCGCAGTGGTGCTGGACTTCAACAAGGCTTACAATCCGCCGTGCGCTTTCACGCCATACGCGACCTGTCCGTTGCCGCCGAAGGAGAACCGGTTGGCGGTGCGGATTGAAGCGGGTGAGCTGAAGTACGGATCGCACTAAGCCGCTTTGAAGAACAGAACCCTTACTGTTCTAGACTCAGACGCGCAACCCGGCCAGCTCCGACGCGTCCGACGCAACTGCGTCCGTCAGCCCGGGCAGCACCGGATGGGCTACGGACAGAAACCGAAAGAGCGCCCGCGCCTCGTCTGCCGCCGTGTATTTTGGCGGCGACTGGCGCCAGAACTCTGCCAGGATATGGCGCGTGCCGGGACCGCCGTATTGCCGCAGCAGCAGTCGAGTGGTACGTGGGGCAGCTGACATGACGGCGCTCGCCCGCCCTTCGCCCACGAGCATGCGGTAGAGATCGAGCGCCGGCGCGACAGACCGCCACCACGCCGCCGCCGCGTCGTCGATTGCCGGCTGCGGCAGTCCGGTGATGGCGCATCCGAGTAACATCTCCCAAGCTTCAGGATCATTCAGTGGCGGCTCCGTCAATGGCCAGGCATGCGTAGCGTTCACATCCCGCTCAGGACCGGTGGCACGTGTGTTCCACAGATCCTTCATGCGCTCAAGCTGCCGGCCGATGGCGGCAATTCCGACTTCAGCCACACGCTCGGGCATGATCTCGAAAATGATGGCGCGCAGATGCGGCAGCCGAGGCGCTAGCGCCGCGGCGATTTCCATCAACTCCGGTTCCACCAGCCCCGCATGCGCGTCCAAATGGAACCCGCCTTCACGCTCGCCCCCCGCCAGATGCAGTTCCCATACCCGCTCCAGTGGGAGGGCATCGCAGAACGCGGCCACACTCTGGCGTCCGTTACGTGCGTTGCACAGCACGTTGTGCAGATCGAGCAGGATGCCGCACTCCGCCGCTTCCACCACCGCCGCGACAAAGGCGCCGTCCGGCCATTCGCCAAGCGCGGGCGGAAGGTAGCTGACGGCCGTCTCCACTGCGAGCGGAATGCTGCCAAGCGCGGCGCGATGTCGACAGATATTCGCCGCCGCCAATGCCACGCCAGCCCGCGATTGCACCGGAGGCAGCATGAAGCCGGAGGACACCGGCGGATCGCCCCGCCTCGGCCGGAACTGCGTGACGCTCAGATGCTCGCTAACAAATTCCGGGCGCAACTCCGCCACATCGCCCGCCAACGCCACCGCGTGCCCGTTCGGTGGCGAGCACGTTCCGCCCAACGGTGCGCCAACGCCGTGCAAAAGCTTCGGCTGCGACAAATGCTGCAACGCTTCGCCGAGAAACGATCGAAAGCCCTGCCCGTCGGACGCCGGCACCCAGAACGTTTCCGGCTCCGCCTCGATGACGTCGACCAAGCCCTCGCCGTCGCGGCAGAGCACGTCGAGCGCAGGCCACCACACGACGCCCACGCCAAGACCGCTCGGTTCCATGCGAAGACCTGGCTTTGGCTAATCGCCGACGCTGAAACCACCCTCTTCCTGTTGAAAGAGGATTTGCCGGCCGGAACAACACGTGGGGCAGCCGAGGCGCCCGAGGATGGAGCGCGTCAACTGCTGCGTTGCCTCAAGATTGTAAAGGGTTTCAGCACTCACATGCACGTTGACGACGCCGTTCGACGCGATGACCACGCGCGCTTTGGTAAGGGATGCCATGACGATCTCCTTTGATCCGACATAATCCAGGTCCATTTTTGGACCCAGTCGCCATCAATTGTACACCCGGCCGCCGCAATTGGAGCCTTTTTTTTGGCATTTTTTCATCCCAAGCGAAGAATCGGCGGCCCTATTTTTCAGAACTGGTGGAGACATTCCGCGACGATTTACTGGCAACGGCGCAAATATTCGCCGGATCCAATCAGGGCAGATTTCCCGCAGGTCACCGGCCGCCGTATTGCAGACAGATCGCTATCAAATTCCAGGCCACCACCGCGGCGAACCAGAAATTGAGAAACACGAGCATGCGCTTGCGATTGAGGAACACCGCGAAGGCTGCCAGCCCCGCTGCCAGAATCTTCGAAATGATGAGCCCGGCGAGCGGTCCGGTTTTCAGTAGATGGCCGATGAAGGTGCTGCCCTCCTGCGCTCCCAGGTGCAGACCTATCAGGGTGGTCAGCACATCGAGGATTTGCAGGCCAAGAAATAAACCGATGGATGGCGTGGGAAACGCGTTTTCTTGCAGCGCAAGCGTCTTCATGGATTATCATTGATTATGCGCGGGAACGCGGCGAGGACTCCAGTCCTCTTTGGTTATCCGCTATTCGTCGCGTAAGCCGCGACGCTCCGGTTGGCGAGCGATGCGGCGACCCGTTGATCCATTTGACACTTCCCGTTGCAGATACGACCAGTAGAGGGTGGCCTTGCGCAGTCGATGCCGACAACGGTCGCCCACCCACCGCCGCTGCCTCAAGATCACCGACGTGCGCCGCGAACTGTGGGGCAGACGGTTCCGCCTGCCGAGATCTACTGTTCCTGGGGTACCCAGGCGACCTTCACCACACCTGAACGATAGGCCAGGGTGCGGACGATTGCAGGGATGGTGGTGTCACGTGCCGTACCACGCCAGTTCACGTGACAGGTCAGTTCAAGGCTTTCACCGGCTCCAATGTAGACTAAGGCGCACGAAGCGATTCTGTACTGCTGGGCAGTCAGGCTGGAACGGATGTCCTCCTCAGTGGGCCCATTTGCCGTTGTGGTCACGGTCAGCGTTCCTTGACGGTCCTGCTTCACCCGCCATTCAACATGTTTCAAGCCGGCAATGACTACCATACCGATCGAAAGTCCGCCAAATCCTAAGGCGATCTGGCCACCCCCGAAACACAATCCGAGAACTGTAATAAACCACAGGGTCGCGGCGGTTGTGATGCCAAGCACGAGATTTCCGCGATGCAAAATCGCACCGGCTCCAATGAAACCCATGCCCGACAAAATCCCCAGAGGTAATCGCATAAGGTCCAGTGTCACGAAGGAGTTTGGGGGCTTGCCGGCTGTCGCGAGCAGCAGGTTGGTCTCGATCATGGCAAGGCAGGCAGCCAATGAGACTAGAATGGTCGTCCGCAATCCGGCCGGACGGCCGTGTTCGCCCCGCTCAAAACCGATTAGTCCTCCCGCTGCGATTGCACAAAGCAGCCGGATAGCGATTTCGGACCATTCTAAATGAATCGGCATATTAGGCGAAACCCAATAGTATCGCAGCATCCATACGTCGTGTGCCTCCGTGTACTGCGTTTGCCCCTACCCGTCATTCGGCACAGGCCGGCCCGTCCGCTCCCTTTGATACACTCGAAGTTAGCGATGCGGAAGTTCTATACGCGGCGGGAACCGCGCGCGCCTGGCGATATCATGTTTGAGGTCGAGGCCGTAGGCGGCCGGGCTTTACTGGCGCGCACTTGATCCAACCTGCCATTCGTGACCTGTTCCTGAGCCTGAGCCGTCACCCGGCCTTTCAGGAATTGCTCAGACGCTTGCCGTCTGGCGGAAACCTGTCTCTCTCCGGCCTCACTACCACTGCCAAGGCCATCTACTCCGTCTTGCTGTGGCAGACGACCGAGCGTCCGCTGGCAATTGTAGTGGATGGCAACAAGCGGGCCGAGGAGCTGTTCGAGGCGGTGGAAACATTCTATGCGCTGCTGGTCGCCAGCGGTGAAGCCGCCGGCCCACAACTCCTTCCGGCGCTGGACGTTCTGCCGATGCAGGGCATGTCGCCGCACGCCGAAATCTGCGAGCAGCGGGCCATCGGCCTGTGGCGCCTGGCCACCCGCCGCGTGCCCATCACCATCATGCCTGTGGCGTCGGCGCTGCTGCGCATCGAGTCCGCCGACTTCTACCGGCAGCTCGCTCTCAACTTGCGCGTGGGCGACGAAGTGCCTTTGCAAGATGTCGTGGCACACCTGGAAAGCGTCGGATATGAACGCCGCGAGCCGGTGGAAATGGTCGGCGAATACTCCGTGCGCGGCGGCATTTTGGATGTATTCTCCCCGGAATCCGCCAAACCGGTCCGCGTGGATCTCTTTGGAGACCTGCTGGAATCCATTCGCCGTTTCGACGTGGAATCGCAGCGGTCGATTCTTAAGGTCGAAGACGCGCTGCTGTTACCGTTGACGGAATACCAGAAATCCCGGGCCCTGCTGGTGGAACTGGCCGAACGCCTTCAGGAATCCGGCGTTCGCGCGCGCGATCTGCCACCGCCCGGTGAGCCTTTCCCCGGCTGGGAGCTAGTGGTCCCCATGGTCCGGCCGCGGCGGCACTCGGTGTTCGCGCTGCTCGACCGGCCTTTAATTCTGTGGGACGAACCGGCGCAGGTGGTTGGCGCAGCCGCGCGTTTATGGAAGCGGCTCGAACAAACACCGCCCTCGCCGGCCTACGATCCCGCCAGCGTCTTTTTCAGCGGGGAGGATTTGGAAGCCCAAGCCGCGGGCGTCCCGCACATCGCCCTCGAAGAGCTCGAAGTGATCGCCGAGCTCGAAGGAATCGCCGGGCAGGACACGGCCAGCTTCTACATTCCGACCCGCCCATCGCTGGCCTTTCACGGCAATATGCCGGTGGCCATTGCGGAGGCGCGAAACCTGGCCGAAGCCGGCTCGCGCGTGGCATTTTTTGCCGAGTCCACGGGCGCGGTCGAGCGCGTCGCCGATATCTTCAACGAGTACGGCGTCCCCTATCAGCTTGGGCTGGACCAATCCGACTCCACGCCCGAATATCTGGCAGGGCGCGCCTATATGGCGGGATCGGTCGCTTCGATCTATTTGATCCGCGGGGCGGTCCGCCGCGGCGTGGTCTTCCGCGATGCGGGCCTCGCCATATTTGGCAGTGAAGACCTGTTCGACACTTCCGAATTGGTCGCGCGCGCGCCGGCCGGCAAATCCGCGCTGGCCACCTTTTCCGCCGACCTGATCGATCTGAAGCCCGGCGACTATGTAGTGCATGCCGAGCATGGCGTGGCCCGCTTCCTGGGCCTGCGCGAGATCGATCACGGCGAGTCGCAGGGCGACTACATGCTGCTCGAATATGCAGCCGGCGCCAAGCTCTACGTGCCGCTCACCCGCATGGACCTGGTGCAGCGCTTTCGCGGCGCGGGCGAGTCTGCTCCCGCGCTCGACCGCATGGGCGGCGCCACCTGGACCCGCACCAAGACCCGCGTCAAGGCCAAAATGCGCGACATGGCCGACGAGTTGCTCAAGCTCTACGCCGGCCGTAAGATGGCTGAGGGTTTCGCCTTCTCGCACGATAGCAACTGGCAGCGCGAGTTCGAAGACGCCTTCGAGTTCACCGAGACCCGCGATCAACTCACCGCCATCAAAGACATCAAGCGCGATATGGAAAGTCTGCAACCCATGGACCGCCTGCTGTGTGGCGATGTGGGCTACGGCAAGACGGAAGTGGTGATGCGGGCCGCCTTCAAAGCCATGGGGGACGGCAAACAGGTGGCCGTGCTGGCGCCCACCACCGTCCTGACGTTCCAGCACTACGAAACCTTCAAGCGACGCTTTCAACCATTCCCCATACGCGTTGAAATGTTAAGCCGTTTTCGCACCGCCAAGGAGATGAAAGCGACGCTAGCCGATCTGGCGGAGGGCAAGGTGGACCTGGTGGTGGGGACGCATCGCCTGCTCTCGGCCGATGTGGTCTTCAAAGACCTCGGCTTGGTACTGGTGGATGAGGAGCAGCGCTTCGGCGTCAAGCACAAGGAACGCCTGAAGCACCTCAAGCAGTGCGTGGACGTGATCAGCATGAGCGCTACGCCCATTCCGCGAACACTACATATGTCGTTGCTTGGTTTGCGCGACATGTCGGTGATCGAGACTCCGCCCAAGGACAGGCTTTCCATCCAGACTGTGGTGGCGCACTTCCAGCCCGACCTGATCAAGTCGGCGCTGGAGCTCGAAATAAGCCGGGGAGGTCAGGTCTACTTCCTGCATAACCGCGTAGATTCCATTTGGGCGCGCGCCGCCTTCCTGCAGCAACTGGTTCCCACTGCCCGCATCGGCGTCGGACATGGCCAGATCGGCGAGGCGGAGCTGGAAAAGACTATGCTCAAGTTCATGCAACACGAATATGACATCTTCGTTTGCACGACAATCGTCGAAAACGGTTTGGATATTCCTTTGGCCAACACCATCATCATCGAAAATGCGGAACGCTACGGTCTGGCCGAACTATACCAGCTTCGTGGAAGAGTCGGCCGCTCGAACCGCCGCGCCTATGCCTATTTGCTGGTGCCGCCCGATACCGAGCTGAGCGAAGTGGCCCGCAAGCGTCTGGCGGCGCTGAAGGAGTTCAGCGACCTGGGTGCCGGGTTCAAAATTGCCGCGCTCGACCTCGAGTTGCGCGGGGCGGGCAACTTGCTGGGCGGCGAGCAGCACGGCCACATCAATGCCGTAGGCTTTGACATGTACGTGCGCCTGCTGGAGGAGACCGTGCGCGAGCTGAAGGGCGAGGAAGTACCGGCGGAGATTCACTCCAGCCTCAATCTGGGCCTCGACATGCGCATTCCGGCCGACTACATTGCCGATGAAAACCAACGTCTGCGCGCCTACCGCCAGATCGCCAACGCCGGTACGCCTGCCGACCGCGAGCGCGTGGAGAAGGAACTGGAGGATCGCTACGGCCCGGTGCCCGACGCGGTGCGCAATCTGTTGGAGTATTCCGGGCTGAAGACTTCCGCCGAGAAGCTGGGTATCGAAGCGATCGACCGCCGGCATACGATGCTCAACGTGAAGTTCCACCCGGAGACCCACATCGATCCGGCGCGCCTGATGAGCCTGGTCAGCCACAGTCCAGGCGCGCAGTTCTCACCCGCCGGCGTGCTGATGCTGCCTTTGGATGGCGCCACCGCTCCGGGTGAGATTTTGGAGTTTCTGAAACAGCGGTTTGCGCAGTTGCAGTTATAGTGCGACGGCAGGTGAGCAATCGTGACTAGACTAAAGACTAGATCTGAAGGCACTTGTTAACTGCTGAGAGGAGAAGAGGCGGGTTGAGATGGCTAAATCAACCGCATCACTCCAGGGGCCTGCGGCAAGTTCGCGACGCCGAGTATCGCGCGCCCCAAGAAGACTGGCTGCGGGGCCAGCTTGAAGCATGCCAACGGCGGCGACGCGCCTAAGGGACAAGGGGATCCTAGACGGCGGCGTTCGTGGAGCAGCGGAGGTGAGACGCACCACCGTTGGCAGCCGGTTTGCGCATTCCGGAGATTGATTGTGTTGTTTTGCTGAATTCCCAGACAAAGACATCGTGTGGGTGCTACAATACACCCGCGCAGCACTCCAGGCGCAATCCGCACAAACCAGTCGGATTAAAGAGTTCTTTCCAATCCAGCTCCGGGAGCAAGTTCGCTGGCGAAATGGACTGCGGCAGTCACTGGCTCGTGGCGAGGCGGTGTTTCCATGCGAATTCTACTCTATAACCCCGACAACGGCGTGACCGCAAACTTCATGCCGCACCTCTGGATGTTTCTCCTCCAGGCGCTGACACCCGCGGGACACGAAGTTCTGCTGATCGACGGCAACACGCAACCGATGACCGATGCCGAAATCGTGCAATTCGTGCTGGCCAAGGGTATCGGGCTGGTGGGGATTGGCGCGATGACCCGCATGATCGCGAAGGCTTACCGGGTAGCCGACGCCATTCGCGCCGCCGGAGTGCCGGTAGTGATGGGCGGGCCGCACGTCACCGAGTTGCCGGACGAGGCGCTAGGGCGCGACGGCGGCCCGCGCCATGCCGACGCCGTGGCGTTGGGCGAAGCGGACGAGACTTGGCCGCGCATCGTGGCAGACGCGGCAAGAGCCGCGCTGAAGGAAAGGTACGTGCCGGTGGATGCGTTCGGACAAGAGCGCAAGCCGGACCTGCAGGGTTACCCGAAGATCCCTTGGGACTCGCTGGACATCGACCAGTTCAACCGTATTCCGGGCTTCGTGCGTCCGATCATGGAGCATTTCAAGACCGAGTGGGAAACGTTCCACATTATTCCGATCGAGTCCGGGCGCGGCTGCCCCTACGGATGCGAATTCTGCACGGTCACGGGATTCTTCGGCGACTCAATCCGGTTCCGATCCAACCAGAGCATTGTGGATGAGTTGCTGCTGTTGAAGGCGCGCGCGCGCCGGACCAAAGGACAGGTGGCCGTGTTCTTTGTCGATGACAATTTTGCCATCAACGGGAAGCGTACCAAGTCGCTTTTGCGCGACATCATCGCGGCCAATGCGCAAGTCTCCTGGGTGGGGCAGATCAGTGCTAACCTGTTGCGCGATGAAGAACTGGTGGACCTGATCGCGGATTCGGGGGGCAGGTGGATCTTCATTGGCATGGAGTCGCTGGACCCGGCGAATCTGGCCAGCGTCAACAAGAGCTTCAACAAGCCCGGCGAGTATGCCGCGGTGCTGGAGCGGTTGGCGCGGCGGAACATTTATGCGATTACGTCATTCATTTTCGGCCTGGACAACGACCGGCCGGGAGTTGCGGAGCGCACCCTGAGCCAGATTCGCGAATGGCCCCCGGTGCTGCCGGTCTTCGGACAGATCACGCCATTTCCGGCCACGCCGCTTTACACGCGCCTGGAGAAAGAGGGGCGGCTGACGCGGCCGAAGCATTGGCTGGATTTCGCGCCGTTCCACATGGCGCACACGCCTTTGCACATGACCCCTTCCGAGGTGCAAGAGGAAGTCCAGTATGCCTGGGCGAACGCCTACAGTCCGGCGGCGACGCGGAAAGCCATCGACTCGATCGCCAACGAGCCAGCCCCGTACAAGATCAGCCATTTGATCGCACGGTTGTTTTTCCGCGGGATTTACTTTCCGAATAAGGGCGCTTGGGCTTGGGTGAAAGCGATCGCGGAGAACCGCGGCACGGTCTTCGACGTCATCAGAGCATGCTCCACCAATTGGCGCGGTTCACCGGCTGAAACCTGTACCACTACCGCTCGCGATCTTAGCTTTGAGCCTGCATCCCCAGAAGTGGGGACGCGGCACGCATGAGTGCGTGCGCCACGCGGGTTAAGGTATAATCCTCGTCGTGAAAAGCTACGCGCGCGGCCCCGTGTTGCCGCTTCTGGAAAAGACCATCGGCCAAGTGCTCGCCGATTCCGTGAAACGCAACCCATCCGGCGATGCGCTGGTCTCGCGCCACCAAGGCCTGCGGCTCTCGTATAGGGATCTGCAGGAAAACGCCCAGCGCACGGCGCGCGGTTTGTGGGGCCTCGGCATACGGCCGGGCGACCGCGTGGGCATGTGGGCGTGCAACTGCGTCGAGTGGGTCTACCTGCAGCTTGCCACCGCGCTGACCGGTTCGGTGCTGGTGAATGTCAACCCGGCCTATCGCGCGCACGAGCTGCGATACGTGCTGCGCAAATCCGGCATGAAGGCCATCTTTCTGCACGAGCGGGATGCGCGGGTGGGGTATCTGGACATCCTGAATGAAGCGCGCAAGGCGCAGGATATGGCGCTCGAGCGAGCGGTGCTGCTGGGCAGCGACGCGTGGAGCGGCATGCTGGCGGCCGGCGTGGACGTGCCCGCGCTGACGCAAGCGCCCGAGGACGTGGTCAACATCCAGTACACGTCCGGCACCACCGGTTCCCCGAAAGGTGTGCTGCTGGCGCATCGTAACCTGGTGAACAACGCGTATGTGGTAGGGCGCGAGCTGATGCTGACGGGCGCCGACCGCCTGTGCTCGCCAGTGCCGCTCTATCATTGCTTCGGGTGCGTGATGAGCTCGCTGCTGGCGATCGTGCATGGCATCGCGCTGGTGCTGCCGGCGGCGCAGTTCGATCCGCTGGCCACGCTGCAGGCGATCGATGCGGAGCGTTGCACGCTGATCTACGGCGTGCCCACGATGTTCATCGCGGAGCTGGAGCATCCCGATTTCCGCAAGTACGATATGCGCACGCTGCGCAGCGGGATTATGGCGGGCGCGCCGTGTCCGGTGGAGGTCATGAAGCGGGTGGTCTCGGAGATGAACTGCAGCGGGATGAGCGTGGCTTATGGCCAGACCGAAAGCTCTCCCGCGATTACCATGTCGGCGGCCGACGATAGCCTGGAACATCGCGCGGCGACCATCGGCAGGGCGCTGCCCGAGACGGAAGTGAAGATCGTGGCGCCGGGGAACGATGAGATCCTCGAGACGGGCCAACGCGGCGAGCTATGCACCCGCGGCTACCTGGTAATGAAAGGCTACGACGGGGAGCCGGAAGCCACGGCGCGGGCCATCGACGCCGAGGGGTGGCTGCGTACGGGCGACCTGGCGGTGATGCGCGACGACGGATACTTTCATATCGCGGGCCGGTTGAAAGAGATGATCATTCGCGGCGGCGAGAATGTCTATCCGCGCGAGATCGAGGAGTTCCTGCACCAGCATCCGAAGATTGCAGATGTATACGTGGTGGGGCTGCCGGATGCGCGGCTGGGCGAGGCGGTGCTGGCGTGGATCAAGCTGAAGGCGGGCGAACGAATGGCGGAAGATGAGGTGCGCGATTACTGCCTGGGGCAGATCGCGCACTTCAAAATTCCGCAGTATATACGGTTCGTGGACGCCTTCCCCATGACCGTGACGGGGAAGGTGCAGAAGTTCCGCATCCGCGAGCAGGAGATCGAGTCGCTGGGGTTGCAGTCGGCCGCGGAGATTAGGATGGCGTAGCGCACACACTCCCGCCGCCGACACATATCACTGCACGAGCATTGCTCCTTGCCGCCGGAGCGACGCGTCCACCACCATGGCCGCCGCGGGTTCGGCGAAGCGCCTCAATCCTTCCTACTCTCTCCGCGCAGCTACTCCTACACCATCACCGCTTCCGTCTCCTCACTGGCCGTGAAGTACGCGCAGTCCGGATGGTGGAACACCAGCGCGCTGACGCTGGCTTCCGGGTCCATCATCATGCCTTCGGTGAGCCGCACGCCGATGTCTTCGGGCCGTAGCAGCTTCCACATCGCTTGCTGTTCGTCCAGGTTGGGGCAGGCGGCGTAGCCGAAGCTGTAGCGCTTGCCGCGATACCGCGACGTGAAGCGTTCGTGCATGGTCATGGTGGGCGGATCGGGGAAACCCCAATCTTCCCGGATGCGGCGGTGCAGCCATTCGGCGCAGCCTTCGGCCGTCTCGATCGCCAGCGACTGCAAGCCGTGCGACTTGAAGTAGAGCCCGGCTTCCTTCCATTCTTCGGACTGATCCCGAATGCCCGCGCCCGCCGTCACCACGAACATGGCCAGGTGATCGCGCTTGCCGTCTTCCGCATCCAGAATGTAATCGCTCAAGCACAGACCTTCGTC
>Ga0182018_10003851_pt1 | contig 13067 bp, 8 predicted proteins | sample 812P2MmetaG_FD_120490 | JGI IMG/M metagenome (GOLD analysis project Ga0182018, IMG submission 120490) | Permafrost microbial communities from Stordalen Mire, Sweden - 812P2M metaG | ecosystem: Environmental > Terrestrial > Soil > Wetlands > Permafrost | place: Sweden: Stordalen | collected...
AACAGGCGGCGCTCGATGATGTCTCCCCCGGCTCCGGCGGGCAGTCCCAAAATCAAAACCGGGAAGCTGGCGGCAGTTTTCATCAACACGATGAGCAGAGAAGACGACTTTGAGGGAAACCATCAGCCCGGTGCCCGCCGTGCCTGCATCCGCCCGCGAGGCTGTCCAAAGTCTGCATCCTTCATCGGCCATCTCGCGAAAGCAGCGGAAGAGGATCGGGACGGGTTGATCTAGGAGCTCAGCAAAGCTCCGCCGATTGCTCTTTCGGCGGTCCGCTTTTGCGCCCATCTGCCTGGTGTTTGGACGGATGTTTGCATCCAGAAGCGAAAAACGCATCCAAAATGCAGGCGCCCGATTTTGCTATCTACCTGTTTCCAGGGACGATAGATGAGTTCGTTTCGTAATTCCTGACATTTGGGATGGTCATATCCCAATGCACGCCTAGTACTCTATAGTGACGTAACTTAGGTGTAATAGACCTTAGGAATCTTGATCCTGGACAGGGTCGCTCCGTGCACCCTTAGTAGGGCGCATGTCGATTCCAAAACGCCCACAGTCGCGCCCAGCCGCTCAGTCTTCTAGTTGCTGCAGGTACCGGTCATTGAGCGCGTGTCGCTCATGGTTCCGGAAACCGTTACGCTGTAACTAAGGTTCGTGCATCCGGACTGCAAGATGGTCACGGTGTCCGGTGTATGCATTTCCGGCACTTATCCGCTGGAGTTGGTAGTTCCGGAGTAGATGTTGTTGCCCAAGGCGTCGTTGATGGAAACCGAGGCGCCGCTGACCACCGACCGGGTCCGTCTTCCACCGTCAAGGTGCAGGTCCAGCCAAAACAGGAATCGGATGTAGTCCGAGTTGACTGCTCCAACTCGATTCGCTCTGGGCGATATGACTTGTCCCGGGTGGGGTGCCAAAACCAGTTTCAGTGCTCCTTCGTGCTTCCTCCACTTCAAGCGCCGAGACTGACGCAGACGGTAATGTTAATGGGAGAAGCCAGCCGACTGTGCGGTGCAGGAGTTGGCAGGGTCGATTAATTCATAGGTCAACCATCGCCCGAACCGGTCCGCACCCGGTATCCAGACAGAGTATGGTTGGTATCAGCTGATTCCTTCACTATGACCAACGCCAATTTACGCCCCGAACGGATAGCGGGCGCCGGGGTATGCGCGCTGCTGTTAACCGGGATTGGTGCGCTGTCCGGCGGGGGGCAGGAGGCGCCTCCGGCGGCACCCTATGAAGCTGTTAACGTCGAGTCGGGCGGGTCGATTTCGGGCAGTGTGAAATGGAGCGGGCCGATCCCGAAGATTCCGCGCCTGCCAATCACCAAGGATCCAAAGGTCTGCGACCCGGATGGAGCAAAAACGCGTGATTTGGAGCGGCTGGTAATTGGTTCCGACGGCGGCGTCGCGAACACAGTGGTCTACCTGAAAGACGTGCCCCGTGGCAAAGCGTGGGATTTGCCGGTGAGCGAGCAGACCCTCGATCAGAAGTCGTGTGCCTACCATCCGCACATTCTGCTCGTGCCGGTAGGGACAGCGATGCAGATCAAGAGCAGCGATCCGGTGCTGCACACGGTCCACATGATGGGTGCGGCGTCTTACAACCTGCCGTTTCCCTTCCAGGATCAATTCATCAGCCGGACCATGCATATTTCCGGGCGCGTGGACATCAAGTGCAACGCGGGACACGTATGGATGAATGCGGAGGCGCTGGTCGTGCCACATCCGTATTACGCCATCACCGACCTTCACGGAAGTTTCACGCTGACCAACGTCCCGCCGGGGAGCTACGAAGTCGAGGCATGGCATGAGGGCTGGAAAGTCGTTGCTGACGAAACGGTGCTGGACGTAGGCGCGCAGGTGACGGTGAAGAGGCCAATCTACAGCCAGCCGCGGACATGGCAGAAGCAGGTGACCGTACATCCCTCCCAGAACGGCGCGGTGGATTTTCAACTATCGGAGCAGTAGCGAAGCACTCGCTAATTGTTTCGCAGAATATGAGCGATAGTCGGAGTAAGTGAGAATTCTGTCCATGTCGAGACTCTTCAGGGAGAGGATCCGGACGCTTGCCTGAACTTCATCGAATCAGGTTCATCCTCTGGCGTCGCGCAGGAGCGACCTACCAGAACAATTCTAGAAGGTGAATTTCGTTACAAGCTGGACCAGACGAGGAGCCGCCGCACCGACGATATCCCCAAAGTGCGGATCGTTCACCTCGCCGTCCACTGATGCTGGGCCGTAGAATTGGGCATGATTGAACGCGTTGAATCCTTCCAGGCGGAATTGCATTGATTTCGACTCGCTTATTCGCAGCAGCTTGGTAAGCGTCATGTCGAAATTGCTGATCCCGGGGCCATAGAAAAATCTCCGGCTCGCATTCCCTAATTGCCCAAGCCTCTCGGGGCTGAACGCCCAGGTATTGAACTCAGGCCGTCTGTTCCTCGGGTTGGTATTGATACCCAGCGCCGCCCCGTTGTAGTTCGGTGTATCCAGCAGGTCGTTGTTTACGCCATTCCCCAGCGTCCCCAGCAGCGAGTTGTCCGAGTCGTCGTACAGAGTGACGGGCAGCCCGGTAGTGAAGCGGGTGGTACCGGCGATGCTCCATCCAGTGGTCAAGCGATTATTCCGTCCGAAAAGCAGATCAAAAGGCAGGTTTAACTGGTAGCTTGCCACAAAGTTACGCTTCATATCAAAAGCCGAAATGGCGCGCGTCGCGCTGAGGTTCAACGGATTGAGCTGTTCCCCCAGATTTGAGGACTGATCGATTGACTTGCTAAAGGTATACGCCAGCAGAAAATTGGACCTCCTTCCGGCGTAGCGCAGATTCGTCTCCAGCGCGTTGTAGTTCGAATTCGCGATCGTCTTCTGAGCGGTATCTTCTCCGTAGTTGGGACCTAACCCTACTCGCGTGCCGTAATAAACCTGACCGGTGCTGCTGGTAATCAGGGCATCCTCACCAAAAGGGCGGCAGGTAGGGCTGCCGGGCGCCACCGCGTTTGATTGGCTTAGGCTAAGGCAAAGAGCCTGGTTGCTCGGGTTCGTCGAGACTACCGCGAGAATGTGGTGCCCCTGATTCCCCACATAACTCATCGTCAGCAGTGTATTTGTAGCGATCTGCCGTTGGAACGAAAGCATGTAGTTCTCTGTGTATGGAACATCATTGCGGTAGAAAAAGTAAGGGTCCGCGCTGATGGGTATTACATTCGCAAAATTAAACGATGTGTTCGGATTCTTCGCCGACACGCTGTGCGTTGGAAACGTTAATGGAAACGGATTGATATTCTGCCCGCCGTCAGCGGCGTTGATAAAGGGCGTTACAAATAGCGGCGGCTGGGGAGTCAGGTAGTTGTAACCAAATGGAGGAACCGCATACATGACGCCAGCCGACAGCCCCGGAAAAGCGGTATAGATGATTCCATAGCTCGCGCGAATGCTGCTCTGGCCGCTCGGTCCGAAAAGTTTCTGAAGAATTCCTCGATCGCATCTCGGCGCATAGGCAAGACCCAGCCGCGGAGCGAAGTTATCTCCTTTGGACGGCGAAATCGTACTCGTGATTCCCGGATCGCCGGGAACCACCAGGCCTGGTGGCGCACTCGGATAGAGGACTGACTGCCTTCCCGGGATGATCGTCTGCACCTGGTTGTACTTCTCCCAGAACGGCATGATGTAATCCCAGCGCAGCCCGAAGTTGAGCGTCAAGTCGGTGCGCGCCCGCCAGCTGTCTTGCCCAAAGAGCCCCGCATATCGGTTCCGCAAGTAGAACGGCTGACCCGACGATTGAGTAAAATTGCTCGGCACGCCGATCAGGAAATCGACAAAGGCTGAGCCAGTTTCGGTTCCATCGATGTTGAAAGTTCCGTTGAACGTAGCGTTGGGACGCTCGTTCACCTGATCCACATGAAATTGGCCGCCAAATTTCAGGATGTGCGATCCGATCGCCTTGGAAAGCGTGTCACTCAAATACAGCGTGTTGTTGACCTGCGTTTCATTGGTGATCGGAACCCCCATCACGAACGAAGGAAAAGTAATGTTTTCCACGCCTTCAAACTTCGGGGCTTGCACTACAATCCCAGGGGTCCCCGGGCCGGTCATGAAACCTTGCGATGCCAGGCTGATACCAAGACCACCTTTCGGTTGTCCGATCACATTGGCATATCGGAGAAACCCCACGTGGAGGTCATTAACAGTGCCCGTACCGAGAGCCCTCGCGTCTCCCAGGCTGAAGAGCTGGGCCCGTCCGAAAGTCAGTGCGTCGAAGCCAGGTATGCTCGCGCCACCCTGCTGTCCCGGATACGGGTTGTCCAGCCGGTAATCGTCAAAGAAATAGTATGCGGAAAGCTGGCCCCAGCGAGTGCTGGTATCCACTCGCCCGGAGCCCTTATCGTCGCTCACCGTCTGTGGAGAAGCGGAAGTGGAAAATTGATCGGCGCCAATATTGGGTGAGGGAATGTATTGCAGCAGACCGAGAGCAGGTGAAGACCAAGCCCTCTTGGGAATCACGGCGTTCGGGAAAACGCAGGATGAGCTCGCCACGCATCCTGGTGTGTAGTATGGGTCTCCGGCCGAAACGCTATAACCGAGCTTCTGCGCGAGCAAGCTTGCGAGGTAACTCCCACTCACAGTTCCCGTTAAAGAGCTCGCAATGTCGGAGAGATTACCGGAGCGATCCTGCGCCGAAGGAACCGAGATCAGTCCCGTTTCCACACCTGCGGTTGTGCGCGTACCCTGATAATCTACAAAGAAATAAACCTTCTGAGACTTCGCGGGACCGCCGAGCGTCCCGCCAAACTGATTCTGTCGGAAGTTCGGCCGGCTGGGATCGAAGTAGCCGCGGGAGTCCAAAATTGTGTTGCGCAAGAATTCGAAGGCATTACCGTGGTAGGGATCGCTTCCCGACCTGGTGACCACGGTCACTATACCACCGTTGTAATTACCGTACTCTGGATCGAAATTATTGGTCAGCATCCGGAATTCATCGATCGAGTCCAGGTTCGGCACGATGGACGTTCCGCCATTCATGTGCTCTTGAACATCAATTCCGTCCACGAGGAAACCATTCGACGATTCTCTTTGTCCGTCAATCGACAGATTTCCTGGATTCAAATCGCCCGATGGCGAGAGACCTCCCGTCACTCCTGCCATGATCACCGAATTAGCCAGCAACGTCGTGACCGGAATGACTCCAGGTTGAATTGCCAGCAGATCGGTATAGCTGCGTCCGTTCAATGGGAGCGCGGTCATCTGGGCGCCGGTTACAAGTCCGCCCAAATGAGTCGCCACCGTATCGACTTGAGCTTCGGCGACCGCATCGGTCGCTGCGAGAACTACCGTCTCAGACTGCTGGCCCAAATCGAGCATCGCGTTCACTGTTAGGGCCGCATCTGTATCCACAGCCAAGTTCTTTTGTTTCTGGGTCTTGAACCCGACAGCTTCGATCATCAGGTCGTAATGACCAACAGGAAGAGTCGGAAACGAATACCCACCCTGTCCGCTCGAAATGGTTTTGAATTCCGACTTAAGTTCGGTGTTGACCAATGTAATCGTCGCGCCCTGGACAACTGCGCCGCTCGGATCCTTGAGCGTTCCGGAGATGCTGCCGTTGGCCGCTGCCCATAACGAGGATGCCGAACAAACCAAAATTGCGATGCCCGCAATGCACGCTGGAAGTGAGTGCATTGACTTGCCTTTTCTCATTGGCGGCCACGTTTTGCGGACGAACAATCGCACACTACATATACGCGAGAACCTTACTTTTGGATGTGCATGACTGCGATTTTCGCTTCTGGCGGAGCATTTACGGACGACCAGAATGCCCAAAAACCTCTTGAGTGCTGCTGGCATTCCGAAACCCTGGTAGAAAAAGAATGCTAAGAAAAATATATTTCCTTCCGGTACATCCGAATCTTTATGCCTGTGCGTATTACTAACACGAACTCCAAGGGGTTCCGGTGGACTTGCAGCGCGCGCGGTCCACCTTATCACTCTGCCAGCCGTCTGCGGGGGTTTCCCCGGGGAGTGGGCGTATGGCACCAAACCAAAAGGAGATTGCCTATGAAATGGTTCCGAAGTTCCCTAGCCCTGCTCCTGGCGGTGGGGATTACAGTGCCAACCGGATTGTTTGCTTCCAGCCACCGGGAGGCTCCGATCACCGCGCTAGATAACAAGGCAGATATCACCGACCTGTACGCATTTGTGAGCTACAGTGCGAACCAGACGCCAAACACAACTCCATCAAAGGTGACGTTTATTCTGAATGTCGATCCCTTTTTGGAGCCTGCGAATGGACCCAACTGGTTCCCGTTCGATCCCGAGATCTTGTACGAGATCCACGTGGACAACGACCAATACGCTCTGGCGGACATCAGCTTCCAGATTCGCTTCCAGACCCAGCAATTTCAGATTCCCAACATTCCGGTAGCCCTCGCCGGAATCGGCGACAACGGCGCGAATGCTCCGGGGACATCGACCCTGGTGGTGCCCCCTCAGATTCAGGATTTCAACAGCCCAGGCCTGAATCTGCGGCAAACCTACACAGTAACCATGGTTCGCCATGGAAAAGGTGGAGAGGAAGCCATCCCGCTCGCCAATTCCGACGGCTCGCCATTCTTCGCGGTGCCCGCCAACAACGGGCCCCGCACGATGAATTACGACAGTCTGTTCGATTCCGCAACCTATCACCTTGCCAACGGCATATCGGTTTTCGCCGGTACTGTGGACGATCCTTTCTACATCGACCTCGGCGCTACCTTCGACACCGTCAATTACCGAACTCTCGCTAGCGGCATCCCCGGAGTACTGACCGACGCAGAGGATGCGGCGACGCAGAACTTTGCCAGCGATTCGGTTTCCGGCTACGCCGTCAACACCATCGCTCTCGAGGTACCGATTCCGATGTTAACCAGCACCGGAAAAGTGGAAGCGGCGACCTCGCCCAACGCAACGATCGGCGTCTGGGGAACTACGTCCCGGCCGCGCGTGAGCATTCGTCGATTCCCTAACCCCGCCGTGAATTCCGGGCCGTTCCGCCAAGTGCAAAGACTTGGCAACCCGCTGATCAATGAACTGGTGATCGGAATCGGCTCGAAGGACCGTTGGAGTATGGACCAGCCGGTGAACGACCAACAGTTCGCTGCCTTTGACTTGGATCCACAGATCGCGCACATCGTGGCGGCAATATACGGAGGAGCCTTGAAGATTCCTCCAGCGCCCCGAACCGATCTGCTTCCGCTGGTTACATATGCGCAACCGATCGCGGCTAAGGGAACTCCCACTGGGCCGATCGCAGACTTGCTACGGCTCAACACAGGCGTTCCAGCAACGCCTCCGGCCAGCGCCAACCGTCTCGGCTTGATTGGAGGCGATCCAGCTGGCTATCCAAACGGACGGCGTTTGATGGACGACGCCGTGGACATCACGCTGCGGGTAGCTGTGGGAGGTGTTTTGGTTCCCGGCTTCAACCAATTCCCCAACAACCGTCTCGGCGACGGAGTCAATGTGAACGATGCAGCTTTCCGGATGCAATTCCCCTATTTGTCGGATTGCCCGAGCGGCCGCAATCGCCGTCACATCGATCCAGGCGAGCCCGGAGGCGGGCCCATCTCGTAGTTTCACTTCAACCTCGGGGCCGCATGGCAAACCCGTGCGGCTCTGAGCTCTTGCTTGAGAAAAACGGAGAAGAAATGAAAACGTCTTGCTTGGCTCTCCTTACACTCCTGGTAGCCCCGATCGTTTGTGCGCAGGCGCCGCTCAACACGGCTACGCCCGCTCAACAGAAAATCGCCTGGGCCGAAGCGGCTATCAAAGCGCATCCCGATCACAGCCAGCCGTATAACGATCTCGCAGTTGCCTACGTGCAGCGGGTTCGCGAGACGGCCGATCCCAGCTATTACGTTCAAGCGGAGACGTTCGTTCAGAAGTCGCTCCAGATTACGCCAGACAATCTCGAAGGGCAGAAGGCGCGGCTCATGATTTTGCTCGGCCGTGGCGAGTATGGGCAAGCGCTTGGTCTCGCGAAAGCGTTGAACAAGAGCACGCCTGATGACGTTTTGGTCTATGGGTTTATCGCGGATGCAGCCATCGGGCTGGGCGACTACGGGGATGCCGAAGAAGCAGCTCAGTGGATGCTGGACATGCGCCCAGGCAACGTGCCGGGCCTCCTGCGGGGCGCCGCCTTGCGCCGTCTATATGGAGATACGCATGGCGCCTCCGATTTTTACTCGGAGGCATACCAACAGATGGCTCCGACGCAGACGGAAGAACTTGCCTGGACGTTGACCCAAATGGCGGATTTGCAGCTTTCAACTGGTGATATCGACGGCGCGGAGAAACTCCTTCATTCGGCGCTGCAACAATTCCCTGGCTGCTACGCAGCTCTGGAAGATTTGGCCCGCGTTCAGACCGCGCGGCAGCACTATTCCGAATCCATTGACTTGCTCCGCCAGCGCAACTTGAAATTTCCCACTCCCGCAAGCCGATATGCACTGGCCCAGGCTCTGGAGCGCGCCGGTGAAACAACGGAAGCTGGCTTGGCTTACGCCGACTTTGCAACAACGGCACGACCCCTGATTAATGCCAGCGAGAACGCAAACGAGGAACTCATCTCTTACTATCTCGGGCCCGGCCACGATCCCGCGGAAGCTCTCAGGATCGCCCAGCTCGAAATCACCAGACGCCACGATGTAAACACGTTGGACGCATATGCCTGGGCGCTGAGCGGTAACGGACGTTACCAAGAAGCGCAAAGGCAAATCGCCGTGGCACTCGCAGTTGGTGTCCGCGAGGCAAGAATCTTTTATCACGCGGGAACCATCGCCGCGAAGTTGCATGAAGATGCGCTAGCGGCCCGCTATTTGAATCAGTCAGTGGAACTCGATCCATCGTCCGAGAGTGCTGCGGCAGCGCGCGAAGCTCTCCAGAAGCTCGTGCCCAAATCAGCCACGGCTCGCGGTGCGAAGTAAGCAGGCAGCTCCGGTGATGAAATGATTCAAAAGATCCTATTGTTGCTCTTGCTGATGGGTTATTTGGCGGGACCGGCTCCGCTGCGCGCGCAGCAAAATGCCACCGACGACTTGATCAAGAGCCTCCAAGCTCGCGTTAAGAGAAACCCGCGAGACCACGCGGGCTATGCCTCACTCGGTGCGGCGTACTTGCAGAAGGGTCGAGAGACTGCCGATGCCGCCGACTATGAGTTGGCCAAGGGTGCGCTTGAGAAGTCACTCGATCTCCTTTCAAACGATCCGGCAGCGGCATTTGCGATGACCCAAATGGCCGTCGTCGGCATGGTCGAGCATCGGTTTGAAGATGCGCTGACCTGGGCGCAGAAGGCCCTGGCGTTGGGGTCCGGCGATCCATCTCCCTGGGCCATCGCAGGAGACGCGCTCGCGGACATGGGTGATTACAAAGGCGCTTCTGAAGCGTATTCACGACTAAAGAGCAACTATGGTTCGGAGGACGAGAAGTTAGCGATCTCATATCAGCAGAATAGTCGACTGTCTTTTCTTCGGTTCGTGGCTGGTGATACCCAGGGTGCCATCCAACTCATGCGTAGCGCGGTGCGCACAGCGATCGAAACGCACATGCCTGCCGAGAATATTGCCTGGAGTGAGTATCAGCTTGGCGAAGAGCTCTTCCTGGCTGGAGAAACTAACGCTGCCGAGAAAGCTCACCTTGCCTCGCTCGATGAGTGTCCCAACTACTATCGCGCTCTCGCGGGTCTCGCTAAGGTCCGCGCCTCGCAGGGCAGATACGTCGATGCTGTCAAACTCTACAAGGAAGCCATCGCGAGGGTGCCGTATCCGGAATATGCCGCCGCGCTTGGCGATGTTTATCACAAGCTCGGCCGGCTCGAGGACGCTAAGAAGCAATATGAGCTGGTCGAGTTCATCGGCTATCTGAGTCAGCTCAATCAGCAAATCCATAATCGCGATCTGGCGCTCTTCTATGCCGACCACGACCTGAAATTGCGTGAGTCTCTGGCCTTGGCTCAGAAAGAGCTGGAAGTCCGGCGCGACATCTACACCTGGGACGTGCTGGCGTGGTCCTTATTCAAGAATGACAGACTTCAGGAAGCGTCCGTAGCGATGTCGCACGCCTTGGCACAAGGAACAAGTGACCCCCAACTGTTCTTCCACGCGGGCATGATTTACGAAAGGCTCGGTGATTCCATGAAGGCAAGGCAATATCTGCAGCGCGCACTGGACACAAATCCCGAGTTCCATATCACCGACGCCGAAGCAGCACGACAAACGTTGGATCGGATGGACAAGGGCCAAGCCGAAGTAAGCACGCCGGAGGCTGGCAATGGGGAATAACGCGACGCGTTGGCGAATGTCTTTTGCGCACCCGCTGCGAAGGTCGTTCTCAGCGCTCGCAGCGATCGGACTATTACTTTTTCCTGTGCACGTATTTGCGCATCCGATGGGCAACTTCAGTATCAGCCACTACTCCGGTATAAGCATCGGCCGTGACTACCTGGAGGTGCGCTACTTGATTGATATGGCGGAAATACCCACCTTCCAGGAGATGCAACAATACGGAATTACGGCTCGCCCGGGTGAGCCGCGTCTGCCCGCATACCTCTCCGCCAAGGCGGTTGTATTTGCACAAGACCTGCGCGTGACACTCAACGGACGCACGCTGCCACTCCGGGTTGTCTCTCAGGATGTGATCTTCGCGACTGGCGCAGGAAGTCTTCCGACAATGAAGTTCGGGTTTGTCTACCGCGCACAGATCCCAGTCGACTGCTCAACTGTGCCTTGCCACCTCGACTACGAGGATGCCAATTTTTCGGACCGCGCCGGGTGGAAGGAAATCGTGGTCGCAGCTGGGCAGGAAATATCGCTGATCAGCAGCACCGCGCCCGATCGCGATCGCAGCGGGCAGCTATCGAACTATCCGACCGATTTGCTCAATAACCCGCCCCAGCTGTTACAAGCCAATTTCGTTTTTTCTGCGACTGGCAGTCAAGCCTATGCGCCTGCCGCCCACATCGTTCCAACTGGAAATGGGGCCTCTCCGCATAGGACGGGAACCGCCCGCGATAGGGTAGCGCCTGCCCCTTCCAATGCGCCGTCCAAACATGCACCCGCCGACGGCACCCATAGGGACGTTCAGTTTAAACCCAATCAGCAAGCGACGCCGCACAACGCCTTCACTGAATTGATAGCTACAAAACAAGTCGGCTTTGGCATCGCACTGCTGGCAGCGATCATCGCCGCAGGACTCGGAGCACTGCACGCACTCGAACCAGGCCACGGCAAGACGATCGTGGCGGCGTACCTCGTCGGTTCAAAGGGCACCGCGCGGCACGCGTTACTCCTCGGGACGGTCGTCACGATCTCGCATACCGCTGGAGTTTATTTTCTCGGGGGCGTCATACTTTACGCGCAGAAGTATATTCTACCCGACCGCATCTATCCTTTCCTCGGCGTGCTCTCCGGGATACTGATTGCCGGAACGGGATGCTTCCTGTTTCTACAGCGCTATTTGGGCGGTCAGTTCGCGCATCGCCATAGCACCGAGGTTTCCGCCACCGCACCGGCGCCAACAACAGAGAGCCCTCAGCGTCGGACGCGAGTTTCGGCGCGGCAGTTGCTGGTCCTCGGCGTGACGGGTGGGATGGTTCCGTGCCCTGCGGCTTTGGTGGTGCTGCTCAGCGCCGTGGCTTTACATCGCACGGGATTTGGGCTGTTTTTGATCGTGGCTTTTAGCATTGGGCTGGCGGCGGTGCTCATTGCGATGGGTTTCGTAGCCGTCTACGCCGGACGCATGATTTCTCAGCTGCCGCTGGAAGCTCCGCTCATCCAGCGGTGGTTGCCCATGGCGTCAGCGCTGATGATCTCTGCATTGGGCTGTGGCATCGCGGTCCGTGGCTTGATGGCCGCGGGAATCGTGCACATTCGGATGTAGTCTTGACCAAGGAGGCTAAGTGCTTTCATTTCTGGCTATTCTAGTTCTGGGATTCCTTTTGGGCATGCGTCACGCGACCGATCCTGATCACGTGATCGCAGTTACGACAATCGTTACCAAGCAGCCCGGGATCGCGAAGGCTGGCCTCATCGGCGTACTTTGGGGTCTCGGCCACACTTTCACGATATTTGTCGTCGGGACCATGATCATCCTTTTCCAGGTGACCATCCCGCCTCGCGTCGGTCTCTCGATGGAGCTCACCGTGGCCGCGATGCTGGTTCTTCTCGGTGTCTTGAATCTGACCGGGACGCTACGCTTGCTGCAAGAGAGATTCACCCCGAACTCATCGGTCCCCACCTCAGCGGGCCTTCGCGGTGACACCGCGCTCGTCGGCACGCCGTGTTGCGACTCGTTCCCACAGGCGCAAAGAGAGGTCGAGCAGCCAAAACTCTGGCTACACCGAACGTTGAAGAGTTTCGGCCTTTACAATGCTTTGCGGCCACTCGTTATTGGGATCGTCCACGGTCTTGCGGGTTCAGCAGCGGTGGCGCTCTTGGTTATGACGACGATTCGCGATCCGTGGTGGGCCATCACCTATCTTTTACTTTTTGGTTTCGGCACGATCGCGGGAATGATGACAATCACCGCTGTGATCGCCATGCCCTTTACCCTTACTGTAGGAAGATTTTCCGGCTGGAATCGTGGAATGGCCGTTGCTTCGGGGCTGCTGAGTCTCGCTTTTGGCTTGTTCCTGTCCTATCAGATCGGTTTCGTCGATGGCCTGTTCACCACTCATCCCCTCTGGACTCCTCGCTAAGGAAATGAAAGCACTGGAGCAGCTCCTCAAAGCGAGGGTCTGCGCGGAGGAGATGTAGTTCCGGCTCGACTTTGGACCAACTCGGATTCCGCATTGCTTGCGGCTCGCGCGGTAAGCGCATTCCCTTCGCGGATGATTCGCAACCCGTCGCGCACAAGGATCGGTATCAAGACCCGTTCGAGAGATTCCTTCAGATTGGGCTCAATTTCAGGTTTCGCGATGGGTACGACACCCAGGGCCTTGGCGACACGGGCGCCGTCGGCTCGGACGGCGCGATGGGGAGTCTGACCGTGCTCGAAAATGGGTGAGGTCGCCAATTCAGTTGCTCGTCTGATAGTGTCTAA
>Ga0182018_10003852_pt1 | contig 13065 bp, 12 predicted proteins | sample 812P2MmetaG_FD_120490 | JGI IMG/M metagenome (GOLD analysis project Ga0182018, IMG submission 120490) | Permafrost microbial communities from Stordalen Mire, Sweden - 812P2M metaG | ecosystem: Environmental > Terrestrial > Soil > Wetlands > Permafrost | place: Sweden: Stordalen | collected...
CGGCGGTCCCGGCGGTCCCGGCGGTCCCGGCGGTCCTGGCGGTCCGGGCAGAGGCGGCCCTCCGCCGGGCGGCGGCGCGCCGGATTGGATCGTCACCAATGTTCCGGTGGGCCATGGATCGGAGGGCTTCGACCTGACTCCCGACGGTAAGGAACTTTGGGTCGCCAACGCGCAGGACAGTACCATCTCCATCGTGGATGTCGCCAGCAAGAAAGTTGTGCAGACGATCCCGTCCACCGGATCCGCCAACCGCCTGAAGATCACGCTGGATGGCAAGTACGTATTCGTGTCGGATTTGAACGGCAACGAGCTGCTGGTGCTCGATGCGGCCACTCGCAAGGAGTACAAGAGAATCACGCTGCCCTCCAGTTCCGAGGGACTTCTGATGGCGCCCGGCGGCGCGGTTGCCTACACCACCCTGAACTCGCGCGATGCCGTCGCGGTAATCGACCTGAAGTCCATGACGATGACCGGCGAGGTCAAGACTGGTCGTGGGCCGGATGGGCTGGCGTGGGCCGCGCGCAAGTAATGGAAGGAACGTCACCGATGAAAGCGATGATTTCGCCCTACTGGCCGCAATGCCGGTGGCGATCGCGGCGCATCGGCTGGCGCGGCGTCTTGGAGTTTGTCCGGCATCTTCCGCCGGGAGTGAGCCACCTGCTCGTCAAGAAATAACCGCTCCCATTCGATCACGGCTCGGAAACGCAAGGTCCCGATACCGAGCCGCGACCAGCGGGAGCGGTCGCCGGAATAAAAGGTCAGCCTTCAGACGACTCTTTCGGCCCGGACGATAAATCTGTTGGGGGCGGCGCCGATGAAGTAAAACGGATAGCAAGTGACCAGGGTGAGGATCTGATTTCCGGCGGGGTCCAATACTGCCACATCTTGGGGGCTCACGACCCTGGTGGACACCACGCGATAGCGGTACTCGCCGAGGGCCGTGGTGAGCGTAATGAGGTCGTTCCGCCGGATGTTGCGCAGCGGCCGGAAAAATGTGTCGCGGTGAGCGGAAATGCCCACGTTCCCCGGCTGTCCCGGTAATGCCGTGCCCGAAATATGGCCGGCCGCGCGACGCAGGGTGGCACTGCTGGTACCCTCCATGACGATCACCGAAAGCCCGAGACGGGGAATCTCCATGCGGCCGATCAGGCCATCGATCACTGGTGGAGAGGATTTCGGTGAAGCGGGGGAAACGGTTTGCCCTACCTCGGTGGTCTCCTGCCGGACACGCACCAATTCCGCGAGCTGGTGGTTCTCACGATGCTGGAATATCCAGCCATCCACCAGGACGAATGCGCAATACCCCAGCAGGATTACGGCGCAGGCGAAAAGGGCCCGTTGCGTCCAGCGCAGAAGCCGCCTCACTTGGCGGCCTCGCCGGGAATATAGCCGGCGCGGGCGCGCACCGAGAGCTTGCCGTGCCCCGGCGCCGCGGCGACCACTCGAATGCTCCGGTAGACACCGGGCCGCGCGGCGGCGGTGGGAACATATCCGATGGTGTACTGGTGGCGAATGTCGCGAGCGATGCGTTCGCAAGCCGCAACCAATTGCTCGCGATCGCCGGAGAAGAAGGCTTCGCCGCCAGTGACCTGTGCCAGGCGCTTCAGAACGTGGGGATTTCCGTCCGGGTCGTCCTTCTCGAAAACGCCAATCGTGTACACGAGAGCAGTGGATTGCTCAACCTTCTGCAAGATCTCGGCGAGAGTGTGTTTGCTCGCGTTGTCGCTGCCATCGCTGATCACGATCAGCACTTTCTTGTCCCGGCTGCCGGTCTGTAACCGTTCTTGCGCCTTGACGACCGCGTCGTAAAGGGCCGTCATGCCGATGGTGGGAGCCCGCAGAATCGCGGACTCAAGGTCATCGACACGATTGGTGAACGGAGTCGCATTGGGGAGCCCCATGACCACATGCTCGTTGAAGTCGACGATGAACATTTCGTCTTCCTGGTTGCTGGCGTGCACGAAAGTCCGGGCGGCGGCAATCACTTCCGGAACCTTTTCCCGCATGCTGCCGCTGTGATCGATGACCAGGCCCACCGTGACCGGAATGTCTTCGTGGCGGAACAGGCGGATGGACTGGCGGACGCCGTCTTCGTACACCGCAAAATCCTGCTCGCGCAACTCGGAAGCAAACTGGCCGTTGCCGTCGCGCACGGTGGCCTGCAGGACCACCAGATCGACGTCCACCGAAATCCGGAACGCCGGATCCTGAGGTTGGACTCCGCCCGCGAAACCGGCCAGGAGAAGCAGCGGGAGAGTTGCCGCATTGAAGGCACGCATTCTTGACCTCCTCAGGATGCCTGGATCCGTCGATACTCCGGTTGCCACATCGCATCTTGCACCTGCTGAACGATGTCGTCCAGCTTCACTCGGGCCAAGCCCTCCCCGTCCGCGGCCTCGGCTACCGCCACCGCCACCGTTGCCGACGCGCTGCGCAAGTCGTCGATATGCGGAAGCAGCGACGCGCCCGGCTGGCGCACGGTCACCAGACTGGACACGGCACTCGCCGCCGCCGCGAACATACCGTCGCTGATCCTGCTGGCGCGCGAGACGATGGCGCCGAGTCCGAGACCCGGGTACAACATGGCATTGTTCACGTGGGCCACGACGTAGGTCACGCCTCGATAGGTGACCGGGGCGAACGGGCTGCCGGTGGCGATCAGCGCCCGTCCGTCGGTCCAGGCAATCAGGTCGGCCGGGTTCGCCTCGGACCGCGCCGGTGGATTGGAAAGCGCGAAGATGATCGGCCGCTCGGTGTGTGCCGCCATGTCCCTGACCATCCCCTCCGTGAAACTGCCGGAGACGGTGGACGCGCCAATCAGCATGGTCGGTTGCACGCGGCGCACTACCTCGTCCAGGCTCACGCCGTTTCCATTGGCTTCGTGCCTCCATCCCTTGCTTTCGGCCGGCGACCGGGCGTAGGTGGTCTGATGGTCGCGCAGTTGGCCGGCCATGTCGGTGGTGAGCAATCCCTGCCGGTCCACGCACCAGAAGCGCCGGGCCGCATCCTCTTTGGAGAGCCCCTCACGCACCATGGCGTCGCGCATCTGGTCGGCAACTCCGATGCCTGCCATGCCGGCGCCGAAGATAACCACGCGCTGGTTGCGTAACGCCGTCCCGCAGACGCGGATGGCGGAGATGGCCGCCGCCAGGGTGATCGCGCCGGTGCCTTGCAGATCTTCGTTGAAGGTGCAGATCCGGTCGCGGTACTTGTCGAGAATGCGCCGTCCGTTGCCGGGGGCGAAGTCCAACCACTGCAGCAGTGCATGTGGGAAGATTTTGGTCACGGCATTGACGTAGGCATCGATGAACGCGTCGTAGCGCTCTCCGCGTACACGGGCGTGCCGGTTCCCGATGTATGTGGGGTCGTCCAGAAGACTGTCGCGGTTGGTGCCGACATCGAGCATCACGGGGATCACGCGGGTAGGGTCGACGCCGCCCGCCGCCGTGTAAATCGCCAGCTTGCCGATCGACACCTCAATGCCGCCCACGCCCCAATCGCCGATTCCGAGAATTTGTTCCGCGTCGGTGGCCAGGATCAGGTCGATATCGCCGGCGCCGGCGCCGAGGTTGGCAAACGCGTCCTCAATCGCTTCGGCATGGTCGATCGAGAGATACACGCCTCGCGGCGGCCGGCACTCATGATGATACTGCTCCATTGCCCTGCCAACGGTCCGATCGTTGACGATGGGGATCATTTCGCGGAGGTGCTCCGAAAATAGCCGGTAAAATAGCACCTCGTTGCGGTCGTGCAGGGCGGTCAGGTACAGGTTCTTGTTTAGCGAATCGGCCAGCCGCTCGTACTGGATGTAGGCGTGCTTGACCTGCGCTCCCAGAGTGCTGATGTCGGGCGGGAGCAGACCACCGAGGCCCAGTGCATCCCGCTCTTCCGCCGTGAAGGCAGTCCCTTTATTCAACAGCGGCGAATTGAGTACAGCCAGCCCGCGAGCCTTGGTTTCATAGTGACCGTTGCCGTTCTGGCGGCGCTTCGTCACGGGCGCGAGTATCGGGATGACTCTCTGTCGCATGCTGTTACTCTTCCTGATTGGATCCGTGCCTCTCGCGCGGCGGCCTTTGGACGGCGCGCCACGCGACAGATCACAGGTCTTCTACTGAAGGCGTTTTGCGGTTCTCCGGACGGCCAAGGCCGCGCCGAAGGCCATCAGTCCGGCCAGTGCGAACAGGGGCAGGGTGCTGGCGGTGGTCGGGAGCACCGGCTCCGCGACTGTTGGTACGGGTGCGGCTACTGCGTCGGCTTGCGCCGGCGGCGGCGTGACTACCTCGGCGAGCTGCACTTGTTGCCCGGTCGGCTGGACGGCCATGACGGGAGTCCGCTTCATTTGCGCGACAACCGGCGCATTCACTGTAATCGGCTCGGTGACTTCGACGGGAATCTCAGCTTCTGTAAAGAGAACCGGAGTGTTGGTCGTCGTGGCTAGTTCCATCGCTCTGGCCTTCGGATAGACGAATTCCTCGCCCCAATTTCTGCCGGGATAGAACCAGGCGCGAATCGCTTCGGGTTCGCCGGCCGGTCTTTCGCGGAACGTGATCGTCGTCTTGTCGGTGGCCTTGAGGCGGTAGTTCGGGATCGACAGGATTGTGGCGTAGACGGTCTTCTCGTCCTGGCTGAAGATCTGGACGATATGACGGTCGGACTGCGAGTCCAAAATCTTGAAGACGTAGGTGCCGGCGGGCAACACGCCCCATCCCTTGAGGTGAACCCCTGGAATCTCTACAGGGCCGCTAAACGTAATTACGGTTTTCCTGTTCCACTCGTCGGCCTTAGCCGTGAACACTGCACCCATTAGGGCGATACAACACACCGTTGTTGCTGCTTTGAATAGTTTCATTTCTTTCGTTTTTCCTTTGTTCCGAATTTTGTAAGTCCGCGGTTCGCTTGGTTCGGCGTGATGCGGATCCCGGCGGGCCTGTCCCGCGATCTGTTTCAAGGCATTTCAGGGGCCGTCAGCGCCGAAGTATGGTTTACATGGTTTGTGCCTGCGTTTCGGCAGGTCACGGAATTTGACGAGGCACCGACCGTGCAGGGTCATGTGACCGTATGCGGTCAATGCCGGGTCTGGCTCGAATCGCTATTGGTGGCCGTGGTCGCGATCGTAGTCCCGGTTACGGTCATGGTCGCGGTCCCAGCGATGGTCGTGGGCGACGCGGCCTCGATCGCCATCCCAATAGCCCTCAAAATAGCGGGTTCCATCGTGGTGAGGTTCCACCCAGCGAGCGCCGGCGTACACGGGACGTGTCCAATAGCCGCCGTGCCACCGATAGCGGTTGTTCACGGGGTACCAATAGCCATTGATCCAAGAGTAGCCGACGCCAGGACTACGAGGCTGAACCCGGATTACGCGCGCCGGCGGCGGAGGTCCAATCCTCACTCCCAGGGAAATCTGTCCGAATAGGGCTCCCGCCGCCAACAACGTCAACACCATCAACTTGATTTTCATGATTCAAATCCTCGGCTCTCGATTACATCGATCGCAATAAGCACGTTGTCTGCCAAGAAGTCCTTTAACTCTATGAGGAGCCGCCGGGAACCAACTTCGGACACTGACCGCATCCGGTCAACTGACCCCGCGCCGTCAGTTCTTGCAGCCCGGGCACCGGGCGAACACCGACGGGAAGCAAACCACTTACCCCTGTTTCATGCGTCTTCATCCGCGGCTCAAAATCGTTTCGTGAGATTTCTTACGCATCTGCCAGCCATGGGAGCCTTGCGCCTTTGCGGAATCCCCTTACGGATGGCCTTCGGAATGCACAAGACTTGAATGCAGGTAAAAAGGACACCATATGAATTGGGACCGAATCGAAGGCAAGTGGAAGCAGTTTACAGGGTCTGCGCGGGAGCGCTGGGGCAAGCTCACGGACGACGACATGCAGACTCTCACCGGCCAGAAGGATCAATTAGTTGGAAGGATTCAGGAGCGATACGGAATCGCGAAGGCGGAGGCTGAAAAGCAGGCCGACGCATGGTCGCAGGCTCTAGGCGAACGTCACGCGAAGGCAGCGCGGCCTGTTCTGTAAGGTCCTCGATGAGAGCGCCCGCCCGCGTCGAGGTGGGGTTCTCGGACGAAGCGGAAAAACACATGCTTACCAAAGTCGTCAAGTGGGTTTCGATCCCGGCTTTATTAGTGGCTTCCATGTTTTCGTTTGTCGCCGCGGGTTACGAACCCCTGCTGAATGGCGTGATTTGTATGGGCGCCATCATCGGTGTGCAACGGGCGGTTTGGGCGCGGGAATACCTCTGGGGCGGCGGTTGCGTTGCGATCGTAGTGGCATTCAGCCCGCTCGTTCTCGTGGTTAAGATCTTTCTATTGATGGGCCTGACTTGCGTTGCGGCCGTCATAACCCTATTTGCGGCCTTCCGGATGCGGCGATTGCCGGTTGCGTCAAGGATTCTGTGAAGAAGCTATTAACTCGCTCTCGATTCCATTGTAAGTCCACGGCAATGTTGATGCTGGCTCTCTGGGTGGCGAGTCCCGTTGCCGGCATTGCTCAGACTTCGGATGCGCTCGATTGGCAAGGCAAGCTCCGGTTTCATGCCAAAAGCAGCTATGGACCGGGGGCTTGGGCGGGTTTCGCGGCAGCCGCTGGATTGCTTCAGAAAACCGACTCTCCGAAGGAGTGGGGGCAGGGCGGCGCAGCCTACGGGGAACGCTTCGCGTCGGTGGCCGGAACCACGGCGATCCACGGCGTTCTCGCTTTTGGTCTGGATACGGCACTGCACCAGGACCCGCGTTACTATCGGTCCGGCAGCACGGGGTTCTGGCGCCGGTCGGCACATGCGCTCCGGGGAACGATCCTGACGCGCACCGACGCAGGCGGCGAGACCTTCTCCACGTGGCGGATTGGCAGCGCGTACGGTTCAGCCTTTCTTTCCAATCCCTGGTATCCGGAACGTCTCGATACGGCGCACCACGCGCTTCTCCTGGGTTCCGTCACAATGGGGCTCGGCTTGGCCGGCAATCTGGGAGCGGAGTTTTGGCCGGACATCAGGAAAAAGCTGCATAGAAAATGACGACCCGGCATAAATTGCACCTCTCACCGGCGGCGTTTGCACTCTTCGCGCTATTTTTCTGTCAAGACGCCTTTCCCTACTCGGTTTTGACACACGAGGCCATTATCGACTCCACATGGGATAGTGCGATCAAGCCGCTTCTCCTGAAACGTTTCCCGGCAGCCACCGCGGACGATTTGAAGGCGGCGCACGCCTATGCCTATGGCGGATGCATCATCCAGGATTTGGGTTATTATCCGTTCGGAAGTAAGTTTTACAGCGATCTGACGCATTACGTCCGGAGCGGCGACTTCATTCTCAATATGATTCGCGAGTCTCAGGATCTCGACGAGTATGCATTCGCTCTGGGCGCGCTGGCGCATTACGCGTCCGACAACGACGGCCACCGCATAGCCGTTAACGCGTCGGTGCCGCTGCTCTACCCGAAGCTTCGCTCCAAATTCGGAGATTCGGTTACTTATGCGGACGATCCCTCCTCGCACATGAAGACCGAGTTTGGATTCGACGTGTTTCAGGCCGCTAGGAGCCACTACGCTTCGGACGCCTTTAAAGGCTTCATCGGCTTTCAAGTCGCCAAGCCGGTACTTCAGAAAGCTTTTCAAGATACCTATGGAATGAGGATCGAGGAGGTGTTCCTCGACCTCGATCTCGCGATCGGGTCCTACCGTCGGGCGGTCGGGACGGTCCTGCCGGCCCTGACCAAAGTCGCGTGGCAAATCAAGAGTCAGGAGATCCGGAAAAGCGTTCCCGGCATTACAAGCAAGACATTCCTCTATAACCTCTCGCGATCCAGCTATGAGAAGAACTGGGGCGGCACGTATCGGCGGCCGAGCGTTAAATCGAGAATGCTGGCGACCTTCTTCCGCATTGTTCCGAAAATAGGCCCATTCAGGGCGTTGGCGTTTAAGCGGCTGACTCCGGAGATCGAGAAGTTGTACATGGCCAGCTTCAACGCGTCGATTGAACGGTATCGCGGCCTGCTGGCCCAGGTGAATAGCGGCCGCCTGAACCTGCCGAATGACAATTTTGACGTGGGAGCCGCCACCAAGGCCGGAAAATACAAACTGGCTGACGCGGCCTATGCGAAGTTATTGCATAAGTTGAAAGACCGCTACGCCGACCTGCCACAAGACCTCAGGAGAGATATTCTCGCATTCTACCAGGACCTCAGCCTTCCTATTGCCACCAAGAACGATGCCGGCGAGTGGGTAATGGTGGAGGAGGAACTCAATCGACTGGAGGGCATTGACCGCGACCTATCGGCGGCGAGTTCCTACGCTTCCACCGCGGCTCCGGCGACGGTTGCCAAATGAACCGATGAATCGAGGGCTGGCCCAAAGCAGGCCCGTCCATTGCGTCTTTGGCAGCATGGCGCGCCAGAGAAGCGATCGGCGACCCGCCCAACCGCTCCCTTTGGTCGCGGCCCGGCTTGCGGCCTTGTACTGGGCCGCGGCCACAGGGAGCGCCCGCCGCCGATAGGGGCCGTATTTATGAAACGGCCGGCTTAGGCTGCGGTGGGCCACTCCGGGCATTTATTACCAGTAGGGGCATGCTCGGCATGCTTGCTCTGGGCAAACTAAACTAAAGTGCAATGCCACTTACTTTGCCGAGAGCAAAGTGTCTGCATAAATTGTGAAGAAGTGCCGCCAGGATGCAAAGTAAAGTGACATTGAGCTAAAGCAAGCCTCACAACCAAGTTCCCCACAGTTTTTTCACTGACATTTTTCAACCACCACGAAAGTGATGTCATCGGTTTGCGGCACGCCTTGAGTGAATTCTTGAATGGCATCCAGGAACTTCTGCTCGATCGCCTGGCCTCCCGAGGGAGCCTCTTGGCGGATGATGTTCAGCAATCTTTCCTCTCCGAACATTTCCTCCTCCAGGTTTTGCGCGTCGGTAAGCCCGTCGGAATATACCACCAGAACGTCTCCTTTATCGAGACGGAGAGAGCGGGATTGATAGGAGGCGGAATCGAACATGCCCAGGAAAAACGCCTCGGAGATCAGCCTCTCGATTTTCCCCGTGGCCGAACGAAATACATAAGCCGGATTATGTCCCGCGCTGATGAATTGTCCCATGCCATTCTGGCTCAGGAGGAACAGAAAGAGAGTAACGAACTGGTAGGGAAGAGATTTTTCGCAAAGGAGCTGATTCACCCGATTGAGGACTTCCTCCGGTTGGGTGCGGGAGTGAAACTCCATGCTGAGAGCGCCCAGCACCATGGAACTTAACAGAGCCGCGGACATCCCCTTGCCGGAGACATCCGCCAGAACCCCCACCCATTCCCCCGAACTCAGTTGCAGGAAATCGTAGAAATCCCCTCCCACATAGCGGGTGGGATTGCTGAATGCATGGATGCGGAAATTCTCGAACTGCGGCAGGAAACGGGGCAGCAGGCTTACCTGCGTCTCCTGCGCCAAGGCTAACTCCTCCTCGCTCTTCTTGCGTTCCGCCAGGGTTTTCAGGCGAACCACCTCCCGGCTTGCCTCGAGTTCGCGGACCGTCTCCTCCAGCACTTTGCTGTAGTTCTTGGTTTCCATGTGCAACAGGCGCACTTCCAAAATATTGTGAACGCGCGCGCGCAGCTCCGCCAGATCGAATGGTTTGCTCACGAAATCCTTGGCGCCGGCTTCCAGCGCGCGGAGCTTATGAGCCGGCTGCGCGGTGATTACGAGGACCGGAAGATAGCCGTCTTGTTCGATTTCTTTCAGGCCTTCCATCACCTGGAATCCGTCCATGCCGGGCATTTGGAGATCGAGCAGGATCAGGCTGTAGCGATTCTTGCGGTGAAGTTCGCAAACCTCGCGCGGATCGGTGGTGGACTCGATGGAGAGATAGCCGGCGATGCGCAGCATGCCCTCCAGCAGACGGACGTTGGCTTCCTGGTCGTCAACCACCAGGATTCTGGCATTCAGAATGTCGGCTGGGCTAACCATGACCTACCGTTCATTGGGCATGAACGGCCTCTTGTCGAGCGAATTCCAGTGCTGCGTCCAATGTCAACATGAACTCGTGGACCTTGATTGGTTTGGTGAGATATCGGAAGAATCCCGCCTGCAAACCCTTCTCGATGTCGCGAGGCATGGCATTGGCACTGAGGGCAACCACGGGAATGCGGCAGGTTGCCGGGTCTTCGCGAAGGATTCTCAGGGCTTCGATCCCGCTGATGCCGGGCAGATTGATATCCATCAGGATCAGGTCCGGCTGGTTCGCGCGCGCAAGCTGGATGCCGAGAGTGCCATCTCGCGCACTGAGCAGGCGCATATCCGGGCGGCGAGCGACGAGTTGCTCAATCAACATCAGGTTCGCCGGATTGTCCTCTACGTAGAGCAGCGTACGCAGTGGCGCGCCTTGTTGAGCCTGCGCATGTGGATTTGCCGTGGGTTCGGCCGGGCCCGCGGCGAATTGCGGCGCCGCAGCCGCATTCAGTTCGAACCAGAACACACTGCCCTGTCCGACGGTGCTTTCCACGCCGATCTCGCCCCCCATCAGTTCCACCAGCCGTTTGCTCATCACCAGACCGATGCCCGTGCCTTCCTCATTGCTCGTCTCTTGGCCGAGACGGTTGAAAGGCTGAAAGAGCTGTGCCAGCATGTCCGGCGGCAATCCCGCGCCGGTGTCCGTGACGCTGATGCGAACGCGATCCGGGGTGCTGTTGGTGCAACTCGCGTCCACCACCACCGTTCCGTTTGGCTGGTTGTACTTGATCGCATTCGAAAGGAGATTGATGAGAACCTGCTTCAACCGCGTCCGGTCGGCGTCCACAAAGCAGGGGACGTCGAATAGGGGAAAGGCCATTTTGATGCCGCGCTTTTGCCCCAACGGCTCGACCATGGCCCGGCATTCGAGCATCACCTCGGCCAGCGACGTCGGTTCCGAGGACAGCGCAAGTTTTCCGGATTCGATCTGCGCAAGATCCAGGATTTCATTGATCAGTTCCAGCAGATACCAGCCCGCGTGGAGAATCTGATCGATGCTGGCCGACTGGGAAGGCGTTGGCGGCGGGGAATCGGAATTGATGAGCTGCGCGAAGCCGAGGATTGCATTGAGCGGCGAGCGAAGCTCATGGCTCATGCTGGAAAGGAAATCCGATTTCGCGAGGTTGGCCTTTTCCGCCGTGGCCCTGGCTCGCTTCAGCTCGACGTTCTGTTCCCGCATGGCCTGGTCGAGACGTTTGCTCTCGGTGACGTCGCGCGCGGCGGCGAACACGCCTTGCAACTTCCGGTCGCGGTCGTAGAAGGTGGTGGCGTTGTAGGACACCACAGTCGTCTTGCCGTCCCGGGCGCGAGCGGTGAGTTCGTAGTTGGTGAGCTTCTTCTCCCGCAGCATCTGCTTGATGCCCGCTTCGGCCCGCGCCGGATCGGTGAAGTAGTTCTTGAACGGCGCTCCGATCAACTCGTCGCGCGTGCACCCAGTGAGCGCCTCCATCTGCTTATTGACATCGGTGATGATGCCGGCCGGATCGGTGGTCATGAGCGCGTCGATGTTGGACTCGATCAGGGAGCGGGTGTAGAACTGTTGGTCGCGCAGGCGTTGGTCGAGCTTCATCTGCTCCGCCTCGACTTGCTTGCGCGCGGAATTGTCGGTGCCGATCAACAGGTAGCCGATGATGGCGCCCCGATCGTCGCGCAACGCGGTCACCGACACGATGGCTGGAAAGCGGCTGCCGTCTTTGCGGATGTACGTCAATTCGTAGATGTCTTCGATCCCGCGGGACGCCTTGAAAACCAAGGCCTGGAAGCCCGGCGTGATGGGGGTATCGAGCTCGGCGCTCAAGGCAACTGCGCGGGCGATCACTTCCAGCGGATCGGAGATGTCCGCCGGGGTGATTTTGTTCACCACGTCGGCAGCCGCGTAGCCCAGCATGCGCTCGGCGCCGACATTGAAGATTTGAATGACCCCTTTTTCGTCGGTGGCGATACTCGAGAAGTTGGCGCTGTTGAAAATCGCGTTCTGCAAGGCCCCGGTCTTCAGCAGAGCCTCTTCGCGGCGGACCTCGGTGATGACATCCGTGCTTGCGGCATCCCCGGAGATCGCCGGATCGTGATGTTGCGCGGGTATCCATTCCATCGCTTCGCCGCCAGTTCCTTCGGCTAATGCCGCCGTCACCAATCCATTTGCCATATGGTTTCTCCACCTTGACGATCGTCTCGCCGCAACCGCCCTAACAGTCTGTGCACGAGTGATGCCAATCGCGTTCATGGGCGGAAGGCCATGCCATTCGGGCTATCCCGCTGGATCGCGGATCCGGCGTGGTATCGGAACTACGGCCAGATACGAATCGGAATTGAGTTAGGGGCAGTTCCCGGCCCTCGGCGGACTCGGAGGAGGCCAGGTGTAGAATAAATAGGACTCGAAAGTACGGAATCGTCTTCGAGGAGGAAGCCATGCCCAAGTTGATCGCGTCTCCCACCAGTATCCCCTGCGTCGGTAACGTCACAAAGGTCGCCAAGGAGTTCGTCGGGCTGGTCAACACCGGCGAGGCTGGGTTCTCTCTCACTCGCGTGCAGTCACCGCCGGGATGGGTAGGCGTGGGACAATACTCCGACTACCACGAATATCGCCTGGTGCTCGCCGGCCTGCTCCACGTCGATTACTCCGACGGAGCCTTCGACGTACAAGCCGGCCAAGGTCTCGACATCGAGCCCGGCGAGTGGGTCCGCTACTCCACCCCCGAACCGGCCGGCGCCGACTACGTCACGCTCTGCGTCCCCGCTTTCTCGCGTGCCAGTGTGCACCGCGATGATTGAGTGCATTGCTCAGGCCGCCGCTGGGCAAGCTGAACTAAGGCCTGCCCCACCCACGATGAGTGGCGTGGGTAGGGCATGCTTGAGCTTGCCCTCCTCGCGCTGGAGATTGGCCAAACTCCAGGGCACTCCTGCTGTTTCTTTCAGCGTTGTTTGCGCGCATGAACCTAAAACCGGCGGTTGAGACGCCGCCGGAATAGTCTTCTCGTTCGGCCGCAAGTGTTTGCAGCGAAGGCAGTTGTCACCCATTGGGTGAACTGCGCGGCAGTTGAAACTCCAGACAGGTCGC
>Ga0182018_10003853_pt1 | contig 13060 bp, 14 predicted proteins | sample 812P2MmetaG_FD_120490 | JGI IMG/M metagenome (GOLD analysis project Ga0182018, IMG submission 120490) | Permafrost microbial communities from Stordalen Mire, Sweden - 812P2M metaG | ecosystem: Environmental > Terrestrial > Soil > Wetlands > Permafrost | place: Sweden: Stordalen | collected...
CGGACTGAATGGCGGGATTGAGGAAATCATCGAGCCTTATTCATGAAATGGATTCCCGATTGCTGCCGTTCGCGTCTGGCGGCTGTGGGTTAAATAGCAGCGGTTCTATCGAACTGGCGGAACCCGGCCCAACTCCGGCCGCTCGTCACCCGTTATTCGCCGCCGCAGAGCGGCCGGTCATGGCCTTAAGTGGAGTCACCTGCTACGTTATCCGTCATCGGATCGACGGATAAACCATGTTAGGCCGCCAGACCTGACGAGGACTAACACGTGACGGAGCTCGAGGGGCTTAGGACACTCTTTGTCAGGCTGGAGCGGAAGTCGAGGGGTACACGATGAACATACTGTTGTGGGTCCTGCAGGTCCTCGGTGCGCTCCTGTACGGATCGTCGGGTGTCATGAAGGTCTTCATGTTCGACAAGGTAAGCCAGGACGTCCCGTCCTTTGGCGCGTTGCCGCGGGAAGCCTGGATGAGCCTGGGCATCCTGGAGCTCGTGTGCACGGTCGGGCTCATCGTCCCCGCCGCGTTCCATTGGCAGCCGCTGCTGACGATCGTGGCTGCCACGGTCCTGGCGGTCGAGAGCCTCGTGTTCGTCGGGGTGCACGTCAAGTACCGCGAGATCACGCCCATGATCCTGAGCGGCGCACTGGGCCTCCTCATGGCGTTTATCGCGTACGGCCGGATGGTTCTGAAGCCAATCGTCTGATCGGCAGGCCTCCAAATGCGACGGGCAGCAGCCTAACAATTCATTCAAACCGACGCCGCTTCGCGGCGCGGCTTAATCAGGCGTTAGAAGTCGAACATGGCTCTCGCCGTCACACACGCCGCCGCCCTCTATCGCGAAGTCACGACCAGTGGGAAGGTCTGGACGATCCAAAATGCCTTCGGTTTTCCCGCGCCACAAGAGGGCGGCGAGCGCGCCATGCCATTCCGGTCGTCGCGGAACCGGGCGGAGCAGATAATCCGGAACGTTCCGGGGTATCCCGGCTTCACTCCGGTCGAACTTGAGTTGGACGTGTACCTCAACCGTTGGATCGCTGGCCGTACGCGGGACAAACTGCGTGTGGGTTGAACTGGTCCGGCGAACATGCCGCAGGCTATGTGGAAATACCGCTCGAGGTCGGGGTCAAACGTCGCTGACCGTCAAAATGGGGCCGTTGAGGATGCCGAATGGCCTGCTCCGAAGCGGACACGCCATTCGACCGTGTATGCATCAACTGGATGCAGCGACCAACTGAGGTAGTGCAACGGATCTTTGGCGCTGGTAGTCGTTAGTAGGGTATGACGAAGTGAAGCTGGGCCAAGTCATGTTGCGCAAACAGATATTCGTCGCGAGCGGTATGACCGCAGCAGTCGTCACATTGATGTTCTTGTGGCTGCACCTGGCGGATCTGCACCTAGCATTGCCCGACGACGACGACCAGGTCTCGCGGCTCGCGTTCGCAGCACGATGGCTGCTTCTTCCGGCGTTAGCTCTCTTCGCCGGAATTGCTGTAGTGGCCAATCAGCGATTCTTTGTGGCCGACGCAATAGACGGCGCGCGCGCCTCGCAGAGCCGACTGCTCGAGATCACGCTGCGCTACAATCAGAACACGCTCGAGCAGACCGTGCTCGCGGCGATTGCCTGGGCAGGATTGGCGCTAGCGCTGCCGCATGAGAAGTTGACGCTGATCCCGGCAATGGCCATCGTTTTCATCGCTGGCCGCGCGCTGTTCTGGATTGGCTACCTCATTGCCCCTGTAGCGCGGGCTCTGGGTCTGGGCCTGAGTGCCTATCCTACCTTTGCTGCACTCATCTGGCTTGCCTGGCGGATGTTCCTATCGAAGTAAAGGGCGGATTCGATCGAGTGATCGCGTTCCGAAAGCCGGACAACAATCGATTCGCCAGGTCGCTCAATCAATGCAAGCCAGAGGACTCATTTACCGTTGATGGGGGAATCCTCGGCGCTCGCCCGCGATCGACGCTCATCGGCCAAAAGCCGTCTTCCTGGGTGTTCTGGAATCCCCGCCGCAGAGCGGACGTTCCGCGGAACCGGATGGGCAAGACCGCCAGTTCCTAATCTCGATGGACAGCATCTGGGAATGTCGCCGAAACGTCGAAGGAAGAAATCGACATCGCTGGAGCCATGCTCGGCGGAATGCTGGAGGATGAAGACGACAAGCCGGAATGAATAATTGCGCTCGAAGCGCTCGATCGACACCGCCGGACCACTGATGTAACGGCACAGCCGCTCGAGCGTCGCGCGTTCCTCGGTGCGGTCTTGCAGGTATTGATAGACGCAAAAGCTCTGTCGTAGCAATCCTCGAATGGAAGGTTGAGCAGGTAGCGGCTGAGAGCTTTGACGACATAGTCCTTGGGGCGACCCGGAAGCCACGCCGCTGCGCTAGCCTAGGCGTTGGCAGCAGGCTTACGGTCGGCAGGCGCTGATCAGGACGAGCCAAAAATGCAATTCGATGATCATCGTGTGCAGTCGCCGATAGCGCAGCATCTGCGCGAGGCGCAATCTGCGATTCAAAGCTTATAGCCGGATTCGCTGCACTCAGCATGGCCAATGTTCGCGTGGGCTGTGTATTGCACTTCCGGCACTAATGGCTAATGCTTCGCGACGAGCACCGCCGAATGGAGACCGGTCTATGTCACCTGATTGGAAAGTAGATGCCCCGCGCGTCCTAATGCTTCTTACTGCATTGGCCTGCATAATGCCCCTCACTTGCAGGATCGCCCATGCGAAAGCTGCACCCGCTGACCCCTGCTCAGTGCTGCCCGCCACCGAGTTGAACGCAGTCCTCGGGCAGCAGTTCGGTCCGCCCGCGAAGAGCCTCATGCCCCCAGGCGTCGCAAACGGCGTCACGGGAAGCCAGTGTCGCTACTTCGCCCTTGGAGGGTCTCCCCGCACTGTCACACTCATCATCTACTTCGACCCGTCAGACGCCGACGCAGAGACGAACCTGACCCAATTATCGAAGCTCTTTCACCCAATCAAGACGCTGACGGGTTTCGCCGACATTGCGTACCTCGATGCCAGCTACGCTGTACACGCCCGTCAGGGACGCGTCAGGTATTACATCAACATTACCCCTATCGGAACCTACACTCCTGAGGCGGAGAAGAACCTGACCGACCTTACGGCGTATGTCGCGGCGCAAGTGAAGTAGTGGCTCTATTGTTACTACCCGTTCATTGGCTGACGGACGTCGGAATCGCCGTCATCAGGACGGATGCGGCGAGATTGGTTTTGGCAAATGGTAGCGTGCTGCTCTGTGGTTCCAAGCAACTTCAACAAAACTGGATGGCGCTATTGATCGGGATCGACGCGAAGGGTCGGGGTCGTCGATCAGCAGTATTGGCGCCCACTCGGGGATCCTCGGTATTCGCACCCCGGGACGAGGTGTTGTCAGATCCGAGCAGTCCTTTTGTTACGCAATAATGCAGCATGAGTCTAACAAAGCCCAAGTCGCAGCTCGTGCGCGCTAGATTTTGACCGCCGCAAAGCGGACCGTCGCAACCGTCCTGTTGGGGTCAAGAAGCGACTTTTGACGGGCGCCTCTCGTCGCCAGGTGCCCCCCCCCTATGTGGCGCACCAGGTATGAGACGGACGCCACCCGAAGCAGCGAAGGAGCCATTCAACGTTCTCTCGCTTTTTTACGCACACCCGAGTTGCGAACGGCCGATTTCGGACGACTTGTGGTAATCACGGTCTTCGGGGCCGAGGGCATAACGAAGCGGCACGCGTCACGCAGGATTTCCGTCAGATCGGTTCGAGTAATTTTTGATAAACGGACGAGCACGGTGGGGTGCGGCGCGTAATGATCAGTGATGTAGTAGATATCGGGATGCTGTCGAAGTAGCTCCGCACGGTGTTCGAGATCGATACGCACGGCGAGGCTATTTGCTTCGGCGGACTTGTTCGTGGGCATGCAGGCTAGGAGCTTGCCGCCCAGCTTCAGCGCAGGGGCTCCATACGCGGTGCCGTCGACGACATCGGGTAAGGCAAGACCAAGCTTCCTCGCTATATCAAAGTTGAGCATTCCCATGGTTGACCTTCCAGGGGTTGTAAGCAGTCAGCAATATATATCAGTCGCGCTGCCGATGCCGGCAAAGACTGTCGACAAGCGATCCGGATCGAGGTTCGCCTAGGCATAGTCCCGGGACGCGAAGCGCATTTCGTCTGGGGGCAACTTGAATATTTCGACCCCCCACCCGTCCCATCACGTTCGGACGACTGCAGCGCGAGAAGCGAGTTGGCGTCCGTTCGGCAGCCTTCAACACAGTGGCGCGGCCAATCACCAGATCGAGCGATTCAATTGATCGATCACCTGAACAGCATCAGCCACACAGGTTGCCGCATGCGATCGATTTGGCATTTGGATTCGCGCACGCACCGCGCGGCGTCCGAATGTCTCGGCTTGACCCCCTTGCGCAGCCTGTCGCGAACGTCCGCCCTGCTGCAGTATTCTTGCGTCCGGTATGACCACGTACATCGCACTGTTACGGGCTGTAAATGTCGGCGGGACCGGGAAGCTGCCGATGGCGGACCTGAAGGCGCTGTGCACGGAGCTCGGCTTCAGCCGGATCGAGACCTATATTGCCAGTGGGAATGTGGTATTTGACTGCGACATGGCCGCTGGGAAAATACAAGCGCGACTGGAAAAACGCTTACTCGCGTACGCCGGCAAAGCGGTCGGGGCATTCATACGAACCGCCGCGGAGCTGCGGGCCATCCTGAAGAGCAATCCGTTTTCAGACAAAGAGCCCAGATACACCCACGCATTCTTTCTCCATGAAAAGCCACCCACCGACGCATTGGACGACGTCCGTGGCCGAGCTGGAGAGGAGATGTGCTTGGGGCGGCGGGAAATCTACGTTTATTACCCTTCCGGCATGGGGCAATCAAGATTGCAGATCCCAGCGGCGCGACATGGCACCTCGAGAAACCTGAATACCGTCGCGCAACTCGTCGAGATGAGCTCTCGGAGTTGACCAAACCAGGGGCAGTCTACTGATGGATTCTACTGACCGCTTCGGGGCCGGGATCTTCGAATTGCCATTGACTCCTCCTGGGACGCAAGCAGCGTTGGCAAAGAACCGCTACGAGAACCTTAGCGCTCCGCGATCCCCTCTAGCCCACAGGCCATATCAGGCGTCTGTCTGCCCATGTTCGACCGACACGTCTCTGAAGTCGTCGCGGCAGTAGCTGTACCCAGTCACCTTCGAGCGACCCTGAAGCCATCACCCGTTCCATGTGACGCTCGATGTCAATGAGGTCGCGCATGGGTTCAGGATACTGCGCCTCAGGCGCGCCGAGACGTGGGCCGTTAGAATGTCTACAGGAGACCGGTGGAGGCATCATGCATAGGTTCAGAGGCGCAATGCTCATTGCGTTCTTCGCACTCATCGATTCGATGACCCCGCGGCCCACCGCAACCCGCCGGGGCAGCCTTTGCGGTAAGGTTCGATTGCCAGCAACCGCGTTTGCCGGTGATGTAGGCCGACGGAGCACGCCTGTGATCAGGACGCTGTGCGTTATCGCTACCGAAGCAGTTCTGCTGCTGCCCGTATCCGCGTTGAGCCAAAGCGCCGTTGATCGGGCCAAGGAGCTGCCCGAGGGCAACGGCCGCGACATCGCCGCAGCAAAGTGCGTCGGTTGTCACGACGCCAGTCGCCTGGTCACCCCTGGCTACAGCCATGAAGGCTGGCAAAACGTCGTCAGTCGGATGATGAAAATCGGGGTCACGCTCACGCCCGACCAGCTGCCCGTCCTGACCGACTACCTCGCGCGAACTTTCCCTCAGAAGCCGCAACCCGCGGCGCAGCTCCTTCCTGGCAGCGTTGAAGTCTCGTTCAGGGAATGGGCCGTCGCGACGGCGGGGGCATTCCCGCACGATCCACTGGCCACGACAGATGGCGCGATTTGGTACACGGGTCAGCGCGCCAGCCTGCTCGGCAGGATCGACCCGGCGAGCGGCTCGATCAGAGAGTACCCGACGAGCATCCCGGACTCCGGGCCCCACGGGCTGACTGAAGATGCGGCGGGTAACATCTGGTTTACGGCGAACTCGGCCGCATACGTGGGCAAACTCGACCCAAAAAGCGGCGCAATCACCGCATACAGGATGCCGGATCCCAAGGCGCGCGATCCGCACACGCCGATCTTCGATCACCAGGGGGTACTCTGGTTCACGGTGCAGGGCGCCAACATGATCGGCCGGCTCGTGCCCCGCACCGGTGAGGTGAAGCTGGTCGTCGTACCGACGGCGCACGCGCTGCCTTACGGTATGGTCGTCAGCTCAAAGGGGGTACCCTTCTTCGCCGAGTTTGGGACGAATCGGATCGGCGACATCGATCCGCACTCTCTGGTGATCCACGAGCACGTCCTGCCGAATGCGGGTTCGCGGCCTCGCCGGCTGGGCATCGGCGCCGATGACATCATCTGGTATACAGACTATGCGCGAGGTTATCTCGGACGCTTTGACCCCACGACCGGCGCAGCGAAGGAATGGGCGTCTCCTGGCGGCCCGCAATCGCAGCCTTACGGCATCACCGTGCTCAACGGCACCATCTGGTACAGCGAATCAGGTGTCCGCCCAAACACGCTCGTGCGCTTCGACCCGAGGTCCGCTAAGTTCCAGACTTGGGCCATTCCGTCCGGCGGCGGTGTGGTGCGCAACATGATGCCGACCCACGACGGCCAACTGGTGCTGGCTGAAAGCGGCGTGGGCAAGCTCGCGCTGGTTACCATAAAATAGCCGGCGCCGGCGGCTTCAGACTCAGGCCGTACAAGTCCGCGATCTCGTGCCTCGCCGCGTGTTGGTTCCCCGGATCGCTGAATGACGTGATGCGCCTCGCTTCACGCTTGCGCCGCAGCCTCTTTGCCGTGTCGCACCATGCCTTCGCTCAAAATCACAAGATGGCGCATCACACGCGAAACCACTTTCTCCGTCCGAGCCTCTTGAGCGACCTTCTCGATCCCAATGCCACGTGAAGGCCGGGCCGACTACCTTCGTGCGCCGGAAGGGCGTTGCCACGCACGTGGTTGGCGCCCCATACTTCGCGCACCGCGACGCAGATCGCATCCTAATTTTCCCTTGGAGGTCTCCATGAAAATAACAACCCTGTTCTTTTCGCTGGTCGCAGCCGGCCTATGCTCGGCGGCTTTCGCGGAGAGCCCTTTCGACGGTACCTGGCAGCTCAATGCTGCCAAGAGCCATCTTGCCGGCGATACCATGACGTTCGAGGACGCCGGTAGTGGATCACTCAAGTACACGGATTCGGGTCAAAGCTACACGTTCAAGGCTGATGGCAGTGCCTTCACCACTCCTATGGGCACGGAACGGACCTTCGCGAAGAACAGTGATGGAACTTACACCAGCACCAACAAGCGCAATGGAATGTTGCTGAGCACGAGCACGTGGAAGCAGTCGGCCGAAGGCAATACCATTGTGATCGAATCGAAAGGCACGAAACCGAATGGTGATACCTTCGATAATGTGACGACCTACGTGCGAACCTCTGCGGGGACGGGTCTCGTCGGCGGATGGAAGAGCACCGTGGTCAAACTGAGCTCCCCCAATGCGCTCACCCTGCAGACCGACGGTAACGAAGTTACGCTAGCAATCTCTGCGATCAAGGCGACATGTCACGCCAAATGGGACGGCAAGGATTATCCGGCGAGCGGTCCCACGGTAGGGGATGGACTCACGCTGGCCGTTACTAAAACGGGCGCAAACAGTTTCAAGCTGGTTCAGAAGTTCAAGAGCAAGGTCCTGGTCACCGTCCGTTACCACGTAGCGCCGGACGGTAAGACGATGGCCGCGCACGGTGTGAACGGCGAGGGCAAGGAGCCGTTCAGCGAGATCTGGGACAAGCAATCCTAGGCAATTTCAGCTCGCCGGCACGCGCGTATGCGGCGTGCCGGCGCCCTGCCCAAACTGGGCGGCTGCGGACGGATTGGCTTGACGACCCTTTTCTGCCGATGGCGATTGGCAGGTATCGGGCAGTCAAAAATGCGAACTTAGGCGGGGCCGTCGGCAGGACGCGAATGCCGGGCTTCTTAAGAATTTCAGGCAAGTGAAGCAGTTCATCCCATCATCCTGCCAACTCACGGTCCAGGTCCGTCGTATCCAGCTCAAAGACATGATTGTCGTAGTCGAAGAAATAGAGCGCGGTGTCCGATCTGGCAAGAAAGAACTCCACATCCATTCTCTTGAGTTTCTCTGCAGTTTCTAGAAGCGTGGACTTTGAAACCGAGAAAGCGATGTGATCACCACTGCGGGAACGAACCACTTCCGCCTGTACCAGGACAAACCAAGTTCGACCAAGTCGCACGTAGGTCTCCTCATGGCCATCGACATCTTTGCGCGTCACAATCGCCGCGCCGAACAAGTCCTTAAACAGCGTGGCCGTTCTGCTTGAATCTTTCACAATCAGGGCGATATGGCCGATTGTGTCCAGCATAGGTTCTCCCAAGGACAAGACGCGCAATGAGTCGGGCCCAACGATACCCCGCCGGTGCCACCCGCGGCACCTTTGTGGTACCGGCAATCGGGAATGTCCGCCTCGAGGCGACCACCTCAGAACAGTCCATGCCCGCGTTTGGCCGGTCAGCAACGTTTGACCCCGACCTTGAGCGGTATTTCCGCTCGTGCCCCCTGTCTGCCGGTCGCCACCGGCAGCTAACTGGAATCCAAATTATCCGGCGTGTTTCGCCAGCGCCTCACGAGCTTGCCTAAGCTCCTTCCAATTCGGTGCGCACTTCAATGCTTCGTCGTGCTTCGCGCGCGCGTTGATGGGTCTGCCCTGTTTCGCTAGCAGGTCGTCCCGCACTTTCAGCGGATCTGCCCCGTGTGAACCGCGTTGATTGATATCCGTCAGCTTTGCTACGGCACCGTGTAGATCCCCTTGCTTCGCGCGCAGCCTCTCGATGGTCAATGGTTAGTCCGGGCCGCAAATTCGCCTGCGCGGATTCTCCAAGAGCCCCGCTTCTCGCTAATCTCCTAGCGCCAATGGCTCCATCTCGGCGTCCCTGAGCGTGAGGTGCAGCACGCGCGCGAGCGTCGGCGCGATCTGGCGCATGTCGATCTCGCCGACGGAGCGGCCAGCCGGGACATGCGGGCCGATCATGAAGAATGCGGAGCGCATTTCCGGCTGCTCCGGCAGGTACCCGTGCATGCCGAGGTTCGAGGGCTTCGTGACCAGATCGCCGCTCAGCGATGACCCAAATTCGAAGCCCGGTTTGAACGCCACGAGAAACGCCGCATCCGGATAGCCATGGCCCGCGGCGATCTCGGCATGCTCCAGCACGCGATCGATACCGTTTTCAGGGTCGCTCGCCAACTGCTTGAGCAGGGCGCCGACCTGCGCTCGAACGGCATCGTCATGAGGATCTGCGAGCATGATTGCACTGACTCCGCCTCTATCCCATGGCGAGGCCTTCCATGCGGTGATCTTCCCGGTGGCATCGACGCTGATCAGGCCGGCGGTGACAAATGCGGTGGGCAGATTGACATCGTGCGCCACGGCGGCGAAACCATGATCGGAGACGACGCACAGCGTTGCGCGTCCGGAGGCCTCGCGCTCGGCCGCGCGACGCAAATCACCGACCAACACATCGAGCCGTTCGAGCGTCGCGTTAGAGGCCGCGCTGAACGGGCCGGACAGATGTTCTTCGGAGTCCAGTCCGGCGAGATACACGGTGATGAAATCCGGATGTCGGGTCTCGATCAGCCGCTGCGCGAAGCGCGCGCGGATTTCATCCTCGGCCACGGACTCTTCCATGCCACCCGGGTAACGCCCCAGCGTGGCGGACAGTTCCCGCTCCAGCCCCGGCGTGCCGAGGGCGCGCTGCAATTTCAGGTCATCGTCCGTGCCGCTGCGCCATATCTGCGGCAGGTTGTAGCGAATGTTCGCCCCGACACTCGTCGGCCAATAGACGCTGGCGCTGCTTAGATGGGCTGCCGCCGCGGCATCCCACAACGTTTCTGCACGTGCGTCTTCCGCGTACCAGTACCAACCATTGTCGTTGCGCCGCAACGGATCGAACGTCCTATTCGAGTAAATGCCGTGCCGGTCCGGGGATGCCCCGGTGATTAGCGTCATATGGCTTGGATAGGTCAAGGTCGGCAGCACGCCGCGCACGCCCGTCGCATAGATGCCGTCGGCCATCAGGGCGCGCAAATTCGGCACTTTCAGCCCGTGGCTCTGCGCCTCTAGAATGGCCTCGGGTTTCAGGCCATCGATCGATACCAGGATCAGGAACGGCGTTTGATGCTGGCCTCGCGGACCGGCGCTGCTGATGCCGAACGGCATCGTGACCGACAGAATGGTGGTCAGCAGTGTTGCGAATCGATACGCCCGCATCGGGCCGTGCCTCATCATGGTGGTACTCCTGGTACTACTCCTGGGTGATTACATGTAGGCGCATTACGGGCAATCAAAAGGACTCGCCGGCCGGGAACTGGTAGAGCCAATACTCGGCCCTCTACGGACCAATGACCATCAGACGCTTGTGACCGTCTCGAATTTTTTGCCACTATACGCATCCCCCAATCCTACCGTAGTCGTTTGGATTCTCCGCCGCAGACGGCTGGTGATCGTCTGCAGAGCAGAGAAACTCGCAGGCATTCGTCCCTCTCCAGCATCTCGCTAGACCGGACGACAGCTTTCGGGCAGCGAATCCCGAAACAGGTAGAGCTGCTTTTGGCCCGGGCGACAAAACGATCGGCGCGCCGTTGATTTCACCGCATATCAGGTCATATCAATCATTCGCCGAACAACTCATTTAGAGTGAATAAACACCCAAGGGAGACTTCAGTGTTGTCGTCCTGGCGCCTGAGGCGGCATGCCCAGATGCGGGCCGTGGATCGAAGTTAAGGCCCAGAATCTCACCAGGCGGCGCACTGATTAGTGCGGCAAGGATGGAAATGGCCGCACCGGGTGGCCATTTCCACTTGCGTGACCAGTAGTTACATTTTTATCGGCGAATCGTGGGTTGCAACACATTGCCACTTCCCGTCAGGCATCTTTACCCATGTATCGGTCCAGCGATCATTATCATTGAAAGACTTTCCCGACGCATCAGTGCCCGAACCTTTGAAGCCGCCCGTGGCGATGGCCGTATTCCCGAATACGGTGACCTTCACGTCTTCGTACTCAGCACTGGCATATTTGCGCCCTTTCGCTTCTGCCAGCATCTGGGTCTTGTTGGTGACTTCCCCATCACTTCCCGTGCCCACGATCTTGTCCGCCAGCAGTGGCGCGACCAAATCGGGATTATTAGTCTTTTGTGACTGCAGCCATTGGTTTTCCAGCGCCAGGACAGCTTTCTCGGTCGCGCCGCCGGTCTGCTGAGCTTGCGACACCAAAACGCTTCCCAGTGAAAGACAACCGAGCAAACACCACAGCTTTACGTTTCTCATGTGCTCCCCCTTAATCTTCTGATACTGCTAAAATATGGTTAGAGATTAGACGGCCGACTTTGCGCGCATTAATTAAATGCTCGGCCGATGAAAATGTCCAATCACGTGACGCAGATCGGGATCAGGCCGCCGGGACAATCCGGATCACCACCCGTCCCAGTCTGTTGCTTGCCACATTTGGCTAGACTGGGCCGTGTTAAAATTGCTGCTGGCCAACAATGTCTCGCGCGCGCTAGGGAAGCTAGGCGCCAAGTGCCAAAGCAAACCACAAAGCTGGCGGCCGCGGCGTGTAAATCGCAGTGGCCGCCTCTAAATCGTCCCAAAACGGAATTCATCCTATGAAGCTGGCAATCCTGGCGATAATAATTTGTAGCCTGGCAACTCCTCTTGCGGCCGCTGCAAGCGCAGGCCCGAACGTGATCGTGCCGGCTGGTGCGATCGCGCCGCCCAAGGATCGTGCGTATCCGGGCGAGATCCACCTGGCGGTGGAGATATCCGATCTTGAGCGCCGCATCGTCCGCGTTCACGAGAGTCTGAGCGGCATCAGCCCCAATACCATCCTGCTTTATCCGCAATGGCTGCCCGGCAATCATGCGCCGCAGGGCCCGATCGACAGGTTCGCAGGGCTCAGGATCACCGCAAATGGCGCGCCAGTCTCCTGGACGCGCGATCCGGTCGACGTCTACGCGTTTCGCCTGCAAACCGCACCGGGGGTCAGGTCGATCGACATCGACTTCGACTACCTCTCGCCCACGAGCCCCAAGGTCGGCCGCTTCGAAGTAAGCCGGGATATTCTGATTCTTGAGTGGAACGAAGTAGTCCTGTACCCGGCCGGATACTTTGCGCGGCAGATTCCAGTGCAGGCGAGCCTTACGATTCCGGCTGATTGGAAGCTCGCATCCGCGCTCGAGCCCGCCTCTACAACCGGGGCGCTGACGACGTTTAGGCCGGTCAGCCTTGAAACACTTATCGATAGCCCCGTGTATGCGGGGCGCTATACGGCGCGCCTTGATCTGGATCCGGGGAGCAGCGTGCCAGTGAATCTCGACCTGTTCGCCGACCGGCGGGAGCTGCTGGCGGTGAAGCCCGAACAACTCCAAGCGTATCGGTCCCTGGTGCAACAGGCCTATAAACTCTTCGGTGCGCACCATTACGCGCACTACGACTTCCTGTACTCGCTGAGTGATCAGGTCGAGCAGAACGGCCTTGAGCATCACCAGTCGAGCGAGGACGGTAGCGATCCTACATCCTTCACTGAGTGGGACAAGACGGCATACGCCCGGGACCTGCTGTCGCATGAGTTCACCCACTCGTGGAATGGCAAGTTCCGGCGTCCGGCAGATCTGTGGACCGCCAATTACAACATGCCGATGCAGGACAGCCTGCTGTGGGTCTATGAAGGGCAGACGCAGTACTGGGGGCAGGTGCTCGCTGCCCGCTCCGGACTCTGGAACAAGCAGCAGGCTCTCGATCAGCTGGCACTTACAGCCGCCTATTATGAGATTGAGACTGGCCATCAGTGGCGCGCACTCGAGGACACGACAAACGATCCGATCATCAATCCACGCCGTCCGATGTCCTGGCGTGACTGGCAACGCTTCGAGGACTACTACGCCGAAGGCGCGCTCATTTGGCTCGACGTCGA
>Ga0182018_10003855_pt1 | contig 13057 bp, 10 predicted proteins | sample 812P2MmetaG_FD_120490 | JGI IMG/M metagenome (GOLD analysis project Ga0182018, IMG submission 120490) | Permafrost microbial communities from Stordalen Mire, Sweden - 812P2M metaG | ecosystem: Environmental > Terrestrial > Soil > Wetlands > Permafrost | place: Sweden: Stordalen | collected...
GCGCCGACGTGGTACTTGACGTCGCCTCCGCCGAGGATGCTGCGGGGGTCGACGTCTTCGAATTTGGCGAAGATGTCGATGGGGGACTTGCCGAAGGTGTTGACCATGACGCTGAGGCGGCCGCGATGGCTCATGCCCATGATGGAGCGCTGCGCGCCGAGTTCGGCGGCGCGGTTGAGGAGCCCGTCGAGGAAGGGAATGAGGGCGGTTACGCCTTCGAGGGAGAAGCGCTTGGTGCCGAGGTAGCGGGACTGGATGACCTGTTCGAAGATGTCGGCGCGGGCGAGGAGGTTGAGGATGTGGGCCTCGTCCACGGCAGGGGCTTCGGATTCGAGGCGTTGAGCGAGCCATTCGCGGCGGTCTCGGTTGGGGATGTGCATGAACTCCGCGCCGATGGGGCCGCAGTAGATGCGGCGGGCATCGGCGACGTATTCGTTGTCGAGGTCGAGCTCGGGGACGGGGAGCGGGGTGAGGTATTGCTCGAGGGGATCGAGGTGGGCCTGGAGGTACCCCCAGCGGCGGAACGCGTCGTACGTTTGCTCGCGTTGGTGCGAAGAAGTGTCGGGCGCTGCGAGGGGGGTGGTGGTCATGGGCTTCCAGTCCCTATTTTACGGGGGGACGACGACGGCCCACCACAGAGGACACGGAGAGTCACAGAGGGATCCAGAGGCTGCCAGAGCAAAGGTTCGCCCACAGTCGCCGATGATTCTTCCTCAGCGTCGATACCGGCTCGTTTCCAATCCGAAGATTCGTTTCGCGAATCGGATTGACGAAGGCCCCGGCGGATCGCCGAGGCCTTCCTTTGAAAAGGGCGTGGGGAGGGGAGTCGAACCCCTAGCGGCACTCAATGGGAAAGTGAACGCGTCTACTTCAATGCTGTCCTTCGGTTGGTTAGGAGCTTATCCACCGGTCCCCACAGCGCCGCTGCCCCGAGCCAAACGCCTATTTTATTAATGGTCAGCTTTTTCACATGTGCCCCCTTCACCAGCATTCCTGCCAATGCGGAGACCACGGCTACTCCACCAACCGGGCCAGCCACCAAAGCGGCTGCGCTCACTTTTGCTCCCAAGGTCACAAAAGTCTTTGCGAGGAGGATACACCGGACGCCGCGCTGGGGAGCGGGTCACGCGGCTATCTTTGGATACACGAAAGCTCCATCGACGTTGTGGCTTTTGTGGTATGCCGTACCTTTCGCGATGAGCGATATACTGCCGACGCTTCTCTGGAGAGGGCCTGTGAGGACGACGATCCAGCTTCTAATGAAGCGACTTTCCCCGCCACTTCTCTTCCTGGGATTCCTGCTGACAGGCGCCCTCGCTCAAGACAGGTCTGCGCGCGCTTACTATGAAGAGGCTAAGCACGCTGGCGCTTTGCCATCGTTACCTTACGTTTGTTTTCGGACTTCAGGGGAAATATCGCTCGCCCCCGGAAAAGAAGTCCCCTATAACGACCCGACCTTTGCGATGTTAGGCACTTCCGGCCAGATCGCCGACATTATCGAGAGCAAGAGCCTCGATCAAATGAGCGCCGCGGATCGAGAACGGGTGCAGCAACTGCGGGAGCGTGAATGGCTGTACGTTAACGGATTTGATCACGGTGTTGACGGCGGATCTCACCTATTCAACCGCAAGAATTCCAATGATCCGTCGAGAGCGGACTGGGTCTTCGAGGGCACGGCTGGCAGCCAGAATCAACAGCTCACGTGGGACTTCAACATAAATTGGGGTACGCTTCGGTTCCGGGAGACACTTACCATAGGCTCAGACTCCATGACTTACTATGGTCAATGCGAAGCCGTGAGTAAATGAAGGGACGCACCGTGGGCCTCGCGCCACCACCTTTTCGTTGAGGCTAGTTGACGGGCGCTGTTCCAAGAACCGCCCCGCACTTCGCACAAATGACGAGTATCCAGTCAGTCGCGCCCAGCTTGCGCTTAATCGTTGTAATTACGAGATTCCCGCAAAACCCGCACTTTGGCTGCGCCATTCGTCTCCCTCCTCCATATCAAAGGTGTGTAGACCCTCTTCTCGTTGGTAAGCCTGACGACCACTCGCTCTGAAGATAATTGCCTGCTCAATTGGGTGGCTGTTTCCATTCGTCGACTGTCTGCTTCACTTTCTCCATGTTCCAGCCAGGTTTCCAGGTCGCATATCCCCCTTTCACCAATTTCTCGGCGTATACAAGAGCTTCATTGTTCACAACGTTGTTTGTAATGTCAGCTGTCTGTTTTGGATCGATGGCCACCGTGATGAGGTTAAACTCCTCCAGCCCTTTCGCAATGTCGACCGAGTGCGCTAGTTCTGTAGGATCAACAAACAACCACACCATATCATTGCGAACCCTCGCAAACAGCCTCTGGCGTTCGACACTGATTAAGTATCTAACCTGCTTTCTAACATCTCTTATGGCGTAAACGGCTACAACCGTCGTGATGACGATGCCAGCGATACCGATGATGGATCCATAGTCCATGAACGCCTCCCGTTTGGGTACGCTCCATACTGATGCCCCATTACACACGACACAGCTTCATGTCGGCGGAGCAAAACAGCCTCGGCGCACGTCAATACAATACAGATCTGCCCTCGCGAGTTCTCCCTTCGAAGGCTCGAAGTTTGGCGGCTGACGAAGTTTCTAGCGGCTCACCTTGAGCATGACGACGCCGTGCGGCGGAACTGTGACGGTGTAGCTGCCGTGGGTCGCGCTTACGTCCTCGTGCTTCCACAGATCGCGCACTTTGGCGCCAGCCTCAAAGCCGATGTCGCGCAGGTGGAGGGTCACGGAATGCTCCGCGTCATCGCGATTGAAGAGGCCGGCGGCCACGGCGCCGCCGCTGAGGGGTTTCGTCCAGATTTCCGTCATGCCGACAGCGGAGGCGCGATCACCCTGCTTGCCGAGCGGGTCCTGATCGACCGCGATGACTTCTTTGTTGGTCAGGATGGAAAGGGTTTCGGGAGTCATTTTGCTGAGGTCGTTTCCAGCCAGCAGCGGCGCAGCGAGGATCGCCCAGAGGCTCATGTGGGTGCGATATTCGTCGCCGGTCATGCCGCCGTTGCCAACTTCGAGCATGTCGGGATCGTTCCAGTGGCCTGGGGCGGCGTATTTGGCGAGGCCGAGCTGGCTGAAGCCGATGTCGGCCATGCGGGTGTAGGTGTCATTGATGTCGTCGGTGGTGCGCCAGAGGTTGCCGCCGACGTTGGGTCCCCACTTCCAGACGTCGTCCCAGCCATATTGGCAGAGGCTATAGACGATGGGGCGGCCGGTGGCGAGGAGGGCCTTGTGCATCTTCTCGTAGGCCTCTTTCATCATGGCGTTTTGTTTTTCCTGGTCGTGGGGGGCTTGCTGGCGCATGATATTGCGGAAGCTGCAGAGGTCGTACTTGAGGTAGTCGATGCCCCACGCGGCATAGCTCTTCGCATCCTGGTCCTCGTGCTGGTAGCTGGCTTCAAAACCGGCGCAGGTTTTGGGGCCGGGGCCGGAGTAGATGCCGAGCTTGAGTCCTTTGGAGTGGACGTAGTCGGCGAGGGCTTTCATGTCAGGAAATTTGTTATTGGTCTGGATGACGCCCTGCGCGTCGCGAGTGCCTTCCCAGGTGTCGTCGATGTTGACATAGATGTAGCCGGCGTCGCGCATGCCGCTGGAGACGAGGGCATCGGCTGCGGCGCGCACGTCGGCGTCGCTGACGCGGCCTGCGAAGTGGTTCCAGCTGTTCCAGCCCATGGGAGGAGTCGCGGCGAGGGTTGAGTCCTGGGCGAGAACTGGGCTGCCGAGTGCCGCGCTGCTGAGAGCCAGCAGGATGAATGCGTTTACATAACTTCTGGAAATTGACACGGGAGTGGAATCCTTTCGCGACCGATTTTGGGGGATCGCAAAACCGCTCGACAGTGTAGCGCAATTCGGGCTCGGCAAGCTTGGGTAGCGCAGACTCAGCGGAGAAGCGCGCCCCAAATGGTGTCGACGGTGGCGTGGGTGATGGATGAGGCGGCGACGCGGCGATCCTGACGCCAGGCTCGGCCGTAGAAGATGCCTGCCAGCGCCGCGAGCACCACATACCGCCAGTTGAAGAAGAGCGTTCGCTTGTTGAAGTGAGAGAGGCCGAAGAGGCAGGCGGTGACGAGGAGCGCGGCGAGGCGGCCGATGCGGCGCTCGAGGAGGTTCTGCATCCAGCCGCGAAAGAAGACTTCCTCGGGCAGGGCGACGCCGATGAAGGTGAAGATCCACGCGGGAAGGATCAGCCAGGGATGGGCGACTCGGCCGTGAAGGTGAATAAAGCCGAGGGCGAGGCCGAGGGGGATGGCGATGGGGATGTAGAAAGCGAACTCACGCAGGCCGATGCGCCAGTCGCGTGCGCGGAGGCGGAGATCGAAGCCTACGCCGCTGAGACAGCGGACGGCGAGGAAGGCGTAGAGGCCGGCGTCAAGTAAGGTGAATTTGCCCAGCAAAGCCAGTTTGTGCGGCCACGCTGGTTCGAGCCAGCGGAGGTCGACCGCCAGGCCGAGGGGGATGAGGACGAGGAAGTCGAGCAGGTGGCCGCGCTGGTTGGGGTCGAGCTTCGCTGCGAGCCACTCGACGACGGCGATGAGCACCGGAGCGAGGAGGTAGAGGAGGAGCCATCGCGCAGCCAGCATGTGCTGGCCGAGGGCAACGATGAGGTAGGGGAGAACGAGGACGGCGGGCAGAGCGAGGCGCAGGGGGGTGGGCAGGGATTGGACGCGGCGGGTACAGCGCTCTCCGGCGAATGCAAAGGCGAAGAGCGGCACCAGCAGGAGAGCGAGCGCGATGGCTGCCGGGACGACTCGAAACGGGAGGGGCACGGTTCTATCGTAGCGGGTGAGGGTGTGGGGATCGGGGCCGAGGCTGGCGGTAATTTGCCTCGAGGTTTCACCACAGAGGGCCCAGAGATTCCCAAGAGACAATTTCTACGAGAAGGCGGACGGTTCTGTCGTGTCGGGTGTGGGGGGTGGGATCGGTGGCGAGGCTGGCTGGGACACGCGACGAGGCTATAATCGCGTCGAGGTGCCGCGATGCAGAACAAAATGATGAATCGGTTCTGGGCGATCCGGGCGGTCGTGCTTGCCGGAGCGCTGGTTTTGATCGGGATCATGTGGCTGATACGCCGGTGATGGGCGGGGTCGGGGTGAGCCTGTTGCTTTAGGGCGGGCGGGCGAATCCCGCGGAGGAATTGATCCTGGGATCCTCGCGCATCGCCGCGGTGCGGCGTGATTGACCCGCGACCAGGCGGGTTGTAACGTTAGAATTTCGTGCTCCTTCGGAACTCTTGATTGCCTGAGGTCTTGTGTCTGCAACTGTCGCGCTCCGCAAAACTCCGCTGAATGGATTACATCGCCGGCTTGGGGCGAAGATGGTCGACTTTGGCGGGTGGGATATGCCGGTCGAGTACTCGGGGCTGATCGCCGAGCATATGGCGGTGCGCACAGGCGTGGGCGTCTTCGATGTGAGCCACATGGGCGATATTCAACTGCGGGGCCCTGGATCGCTCGGCGCGGTGCAGCATATCTCGATGAACGACGCGGCGCGGCTGCAGGTGGGGCAGGCGCAGTACTCGGCGATGCTGTATCCAGAGGGCACGTTTGTCGATGACATCATCGTTCATAAGTTCAGCGAGAACGACTATTTGTTTGTGATCAACGCGGGGACGCGGGAGAAGGATTACGAGTGGGTGCGGGCGCAGGCGCGCGCTTTCGACTGTCACGTGAACGACTACAGCGACTACTATACGCAGCTGGCGATCCAGGGGCCGCGGGCGCAGGAGACGCTGCAGAAGCTGACGAATGCGGATTTGTCGAAGGTCAAGTTTTACTGGTTCACGTGGGGGACGGTATGCGGGCTGCCGAACACGTTGGTCGCGCGGACCGGCTACACGGGTGAGGATGGGTTTGAGATTTATGTGCCGTCGGACGAGGCGACGAGCGAGCGCGTGTGGAATGAAGTGATGGCGGCAGGCGCGGAGTTTGGCATCTTGCCGTGTGGGCTCGGCGCCAGGAACACGTTGCGGCTGGAGGCGGCGCTGTCGCTGTACGGGCACGAGATTTCTGAGTCGATTAACGTGTTTGAGGCGGGACTGGATCGCTTTTGCAAGCTGGAGAAGGGTTCGTTTCTGGGGTCTTCGGCATTGCGGGGGGTGTTGAGTGGCGGCGGGCCATCGCGGAAGTTGGTTGGGCTTGAGGTTGTGGAGCGGGGGATCGCTCGGGATGGGTATCGGGTATTCGATTTGAGTGGGAACGCGATTGGCAGCGTGACGAGCGGGTCGCCGGCGCCGTTTCTGAAGAAGAATATTGCGCTGGCTTATGTGCCGCGGAGTTTTGCGGAGGTTGGGACGGAGGTTGCGGTTGAGATTCGCAATAATCCGGTGAAGGCGGTGGTGGTGCCGATTCCGTTTTACAAGAAGCCTAAGAAAGCGGCGCAGAGTTAAGGCTTAACGCAGCCCTTACAATTGGGGAGAGAACATTCAGATGGCATATCCCACGAATTATCGCTACACGCGGGAGCACGAATGGATCGAGGCCAGCGGCAAGACGGGCACGGTGGGCATCACGGAGCACGCGCAGGACTCGCTGGGCGACATTGTTTTTGTTGAGCTGCCGAGGGTGGGCGAGAAGGTTGAGAAGGGGAAGGTGTTCGGCAGCGTGGAGTCGGTGAAGGCGGTTTCGGACCTTTACTCGCCGGCTACGGGGACGGTGACGGCGGTGAACGAGGAGTTGACGTCGGCTCCGGAGAAAATCAACGCGGATGCGCACGCGGCGTGGATTATGAAGATCGAGCTGAGCGATCCGAGCGAGATTGACGCGCTGCTGACGGCGGCGGATTACGAGGCTTACGCTAAGGAAGAGACGGGGCACTAAGGTGCTGCATGGACACAGTGTTTCTTTTGTGGCACAAACACGTATTGGCTGACGAGAACGAGGATATAAAGCTAATTGGCGTTTATCGTTCATCGGAAGACGCAGAAGAGGCACGAGCGAGGGTGGGCTCCAAGCCCGGTTTTGCCGCGCACCCTGAGGGGTTTCTCGTCGAGCCATACGAATTGAACCGAGACCATTGGGCGGAAGGGTATGTGGTCGTCTGATGACACCAGATACTGTAACGACAGAGAGTCTTAATGCGCTATTTGCCTAAATCGGATGTTGAGCGCGCGGCAATGCTGCGTGATATTGGCGTGTCTTCGATCGACGAGTTGTTTGCGATTATTCCTGAGGAGTACCGGCTCACGGGGGATCTTGCGATTCCGCGGCAGATGGGCGAGTCGGAGATTGTCGATCACTTTAAGGCTGCGGCGGTGAAAAACGCCAACGGGTATGCGAGCTTTCTGGGTGCGGGGGTTTATCGGCATTATCGGCCGGTGGTCATCGACGCGATTGTGCAGCGCGGGGAGTTTCTGACTTCGTACACGCCGTATCAGGCGGAGATTACGCAGGGGACGCTGCAGGCGATCTTCGAGTTCCAGACGATGATCTGCGAGCTGACGGGCATGGATATCGCGAACGCGTCGATGTACGACGGGTCGACGGCTGCGCCTGAAGCCGCGATGATGGCGATGCGGGTGACGGGGCGCGATGGGGTGGTGGTGGCGCGGACGTTGCATCCGGAGTATCGCGAGGTGATGCACACGTACGCGCAGCATCGAGAGGTGAGCTCGGGCCAGGCTGCGGTTGAGGTCGGGTACGGCGCTGAGGGTACGAGTCATGCCGGGCGCGTGGATCTGGCGGCGCTCGACGCGGCGGTGACGGAGGAGACCGCGTGCGTGCTGGTGCAGTCGCCAAACTTTTTTGGCGTGATTGAGGATGTGGCGGCCATTGCGGAGATTGCGCACAAGAAGGGCGCGCTGGTGGTGGTTGCGATTGCGGAAGCGGTGTCGCTGGGGATTGTGCGGCCGCCGGTTGAGGCGGATGTTGTGATCATGGAGGCGCAGTCGTTTGGGGTGGCGCCGAGTTACGGTGGTCCGATCAGCAGGGTGATTGCGGCGAAGGAAAAATATGTGCGCCAGATGCCGGGCCGGCTGGTCGGCGAGACGAAGGACACGAAGGGGCGGCGTGGGTTTGTGCTGACCTTGTCGACGCGCGAGCAGCATATTCGGAGAGAGAAGGCTACTTCGAACATCTGCACGAATCAGGCTTTGGTTGCGCTGATGGCTACCGTTTACATGACGGTCTATGGCAAAGAGGGGATCAGGGACCTGGCGCTGCAGAATTTGGCGAAGGCTGACTATGCGGCGAAGACATTGGGCGCGGGCGGAAAGCTGATGTTTGGGCGGTCGCCTCGGTTTAACGAATTTGTACTGCAGACGGAGGAAGCGCCGGAGTTACTGAATGCTCGGTTGCTGGAGCAGAAGATCATAGGTGGCGTGGCTTTGAAGAGGTGGTATCCGGAGTTGGGGAATGCGACGCTGTGGTGCGCTACGGAGCTGACTTCGCGGGAACAGATTGATCGGGCGGTGGAAGTGGTCTGTGGGCTCGTGGAGTTGCAGGTGCGGCAATGACCAAGCAGGTTTATCCGCCGCGCATTATGTATATCGAATCTAAGGGCGGGGAATTTGTGGACCGATACGGGTATGGCAAAGAGAGCACTAGTGGTGGTCTGCATGGACCGGCAAGAATTGGTCGTGTGACCTTCAGCCGCACAGGCGCGACACTTCACTATCGCGGCAAGTCGTTTCAACGTTTGAAGGGAAGCGGCTTTAAAGCAAACTACTATGACGTGGAGACTGGCGAACAGTACTGGATTTCGGGACCGCGACGGGATGGCACAGACCGGCTCTACAAGAGTGACTGGCCCATTGAGATCGATGCGGACGTTCGCGAGGAATACTGGACAGAAATTCGGAAGAGGCCTGATTTGAAATCGAAGACCGAGGCATCTTTATCGACGACTAAGCGACCGAATGCCACCTCTTTGACGAGAGCTTGAGAGAACCGGAATGAACTCAGCGCAACCAGAAAAATTTGTTGGGACGACACGCAAGGTTACTGCGCATCTGACGCAGAACGAGGGGCTGAGTTTTGAAAAGTCGGCGCCGGGGAAGAAGGCTTATCGGCTGGCTCCTCTTGACGTGCCGGAGGTCGATGCGCACGCGTTGTTGGGCGGGGCTGCGCGTGAGGATGCCGCGGAGCTGCCGGAGTTGAGCGAGATTGAGATTATCCGCCACTTCACGCGGCTTTCGACGTGGAATTACGCGATTGATCTTGGGATGTATCCGCTGGGCAGTTGCACGATGAAGTACAACCCGCGGGTGAATGAGTTTGTGTCGCGCCTGGAGGGGATTGCGGAGGCGCATCCTTACCAGCCGGAGGCGTTGTCGCAGGGGTCGCTGGGGATTCTTCGGCTGCTGCAGAAATGCCTGCTGGAGATCACGGGGATGGAGGCGATCACGCTGCAGCCGGCGGCGGGCGCGCATGGGGAGTTCACCGGGATCCTGCTGGCGCGGGCGTATCACCAGGCGAAGGGGAATCCGCGGAAGAACGTAATTATTCCGGACTCGGCGCATGGGACGAATCCGGCGACGGCGGCGATCTGCGGATACGAGGTCATCAATTTCAAGTCGAATGCGAAGGGCGGCATCGACGTTGCCGCGCTGGCTGAGACGGTCAACGAAGATACGGCCGCGCTGATGCTGACGAATCCGTCGACGATTGGGGTTTTCGAGAACGAGATTCATCGGATCGCGGACATTCTGCATGCAAAGGGCGCGCTGCTGTATATGGATGGCGCGAATATGAACGCGTTGTGCGGGAAGACGCGGCCGGGCGATTTCGGCGTCGACGTGATGCACCTGAATCTGCATAAGACTTTCTCGACGCCGCATGGGGGCGGTGGTCCGGGATCGGGACCGGTGGCGTGCAAGAAGATTCTGGAGCCGTTTTTGCCGGTGCCTGTGGTCGAAGAAAGTGCGGACGGACTGCTCCGGCTGAATTATGACCGGCCGCAGAGTGTGGGGCGGGTGCGGGCGTTCTATGGGAACTTTGGGATGTTTGTGCGGGCGCTGGCGTACATTCTGGCGAATGGGCCGGATGGGCTGCGGCAGACGACCGAGGATGCTGTGCTGAACGCGAATTACATTCGCAAGAAGCTTGAGGACCTGTACGAGCTGCCGTACAACACGCCTTCGATGCATGAGGTGGTATTCAGCGATCGGCGGCAGTTGAAGAATGGCGTGAGGACGGGCGATATTGCGAAGCGGCTGATCGATTACGGGTTCCATCCGTATACGGTTTCGTTTCCGCTGATCGTGCCGGGGGCGCTGATGATTGAGCCGACGGAGAGCGAGTCGCGGGAGGAGCTGGATTTGTTCGTCGATGCGATGCGCCAGATTGCGCGCGAGGTGGAGGAGAATCCGGAGATGGTGCTGGAGGCTCCGCACTCGACGCGGGTGTCGCGGCTGGATGAGACGGCGGCGGCGCGGAAGCCGGTTTTGCGGTGGAGAAAGCAGGGAGTAGGCAACAGGGAATAGGGAATAGGAAGAGCCCTTGTGCGAATTGCACGCGCGTTGGAGCTGCTCCCGAGAAAAAAGTGCTTTGTCCGATGCTGAATATGCGGTCGGCTGCGAACCCTGCTCTGGTGCGGGGTTTTTGGTTCTGAGCGGCATTGCGGCGTCGAAGTGCTCTAGTCGGCGGCCGGTTCCGTTCGTCAAATAAGATCGCCGCTTCCGCTAAGATCAGAATGTCCATGCAAGCTACACGAACATTTCCTCACGCTATGTTGCGGGAGATTTATGAGCAGCCGGAGGCGCTGGCGGCTACGATGGCGCGGTATGCTCCGGGCGGCACGCTCGACGCGGGCGTTTTTTCGGCGGTAGCTGAGGCGCTGCGGGGGCGGCAGCGGGTTGTGATCGCGGCCAGCGGATCGAGCCGGCACGCGGGGCTGGCGGGCGAGATCATGCTGGAGGATTACGCGGGGCTCGCGGTGGACGTGGAGTACTCGAGCGAGTACATGTATCGGTCGACACACACGCTGCACGATCCGGGCGTGGTTGTGATTTCGCAATCGGGGGAAACGGCGGACACGTTGGCGTCTCTGCGGGAAGCGAAGGCTCGGGGCCTGGCGACGGTGGCGATTGTGAACGATGCCGATTCGACGATGGCGCGCGAGGCGGATGCGTCGCTGCCGACGATGGCTGGCAGGGAAGTGGCGGTTCCGGCGACGAAGAGTTTTACGACGCAGCTGGCGGTGTTGTATCTGCTGTCGCTGTTTCTGGCGCGGATTGGCGGTCGGATGACGGCGCAGGGCGTTGCTTCGCATTGCGAGCAGATGGAGCGTTTGCCGCATCTTCTTGAGGAAACACTCGAAGGTTGGGAGGCACAGGTTTCAGGCATCGCGGGGAAGCTTCGCGAGGCTCGGACGTTTTTGTATTTGGGGCGCGCGATCCACTATGCGATTGCGCGCGAGGGGGCGCTGAAGCTGAAGGAGTCGGCGTATGTGCAGGCGGAGGGATTGCCGGCAGGCGAGCTGAAGCACGGGCCGAATGCGCTGGTGAGCCCTGAAGCGCCGCTGGTGGTGCTGGCGACGCGGGACCGGGACGATCCTGACTCGACGCTGCGTTATGAGAAGACTCTGCAGCTAATGCGCGACATGCACGCGCAGGGAGCGGATATTCTGGCCATTTATGTCGAGGGTGACGACGAGGTTGCGCGACTGAGCCGGTACTCGGTGGCGATCCCGGCTGCGGATGAGTTTCTGCTGCCGATGCTTGAGGTTGTTCCGCTGCAGATGTTGGCGTACTTTATCGCGGTGCAGCGGGGGGTGAATGTGGATGCGCCGCGGAACCTGGTCAAGGCCGTGGTGCGGGAGTAGAACCGCTCTTTCACCACAGAGGACACAGAGAGCACAGAGGGTTTGACCGCTCTATTGGGTAAATCCCGTTCGCCGTTCCGCCACTCAATCAAAATGTGAAACGAGTACCGACCGTCGGAGCCAGGTTGCTGTCGTAGTTATAGCGGACGCCGGGGCCGTGAGGAATGGCGATGGCCAGGCCGCCGCCCACGTAGGAATACGCAATTCCGGCAAAAGTGTCGAAACGCTTCGTGAAGTGATGATCCGCATAGAGCGACCCCTCGTCGAGGGTGCCCGCACAGGAACTACGGAAACCGGCAGCGGCCGAGCAGGTCTTCGGAAAACGGAAGTCGTTCTGCCGCTGTTCATACCAGGCGAAAGTGAAGTCGGTTTTGCTGCGGTAGGTGTACTTCGCGCCCGTCCACCAGATCTGCAACAACTTTTGAGAATCGAGGTTGTTATCTTCAACGCCACTCATGAGATAACCGCCCTGGTCCGTGGCGCCGACCCCTAACGGGCGCGAGGGGTTGTTCTGCCAGATGTATTCGTAACCGGCAAAGAGCTTGAACGGATCCCACGTATATTTCGCAGCGGTCATCACCGCATTGTTGTCGGTCACGATGCCATATACGGTGTTGGTGGTTGCGAGCAGATTGGCCCCGACGATTTGGTTCGTATTGATGCTGTCGGTGGTCGACTGATAGGGCGCCGACGGGCTCTGAGGCCCCAGCAGGGGGTTCAATACGCTGATTGCCTGGTTGTAATGTTGATAGACCAAGTCGCCGGATAGCTTGCCGGAGGTTGCGCCCAGGTTGAATCCGTAGGCGTCGTTATACGCCTGTTCCGGCGTACAGGTAGTGGCAGTCCAGCCGGCGGCGGCCGAGTAGCAGCCGCCTGTACCATCGACGAATTTATACATGGCGCCGAAATGGACCGGGCCGTAGGTGAGGCGATACTTCACGGCGTCGTCCCAGCGGGTGTCTTCGGTATCGCCGCCGCCGGCCATGGTGCCGTTGTACCCGATGTAGGAAAAGGCATAGCCTCCGGCGACGGGATCGTAAAGGAGCATCACATCGGTGCCGAGAGCGCGCTGACGACCGAAGGTCAGCGTGCCGAGATATGTCGACGAGACTCCGCCGTAGTATTCGTCATTGAAGGGTTGGCCGGCACGCGCGCCGTCGATAGCTTCAGAATAGTCGGCTCTGGGAAGGCCGTTGTTTTCGATGTCGGTGGCTGACGCGTTGGCGAGTTGGCCGGATTGCGGATTGATGCC
>Ga0182018_10003856_pt1 | contig 13056 bp, 14 predicted proteins | sample 812P2MmetaG_FD_120490 | JGI IMG/M metagenome (GOLD analysis project Ga0182018, IMG submission 120490) | Permafrost microbial communities from Stordalen Mire, Sweden - 812P2M metaG | ecosystem: Environmental > Terrestrial > Soil > Wetlands > Permafrost | place: Sweden: Stordalen | collected...
GGATTGATGATCTGGCTGCCGATGTCCGCCGCCACCCACACCTTGTGGACCTTCACCTTCTTCTCGGCGCTCACGCTGACTTCGGCGACTTCGGCGAAGTAGCCCATATGGCTGAAGTGGAACGCGACGCCCAGCGCTCTGCCGGACGCGAGCGATCGCTTGCCCCAACCGGATTTTTCGGCGACCAGTTTCAGCACTCCGCTGGTACGCTCGGCGCTGAATTCCGGGCCACCGAAACCACCGCCGCCGGGACGTGGCGCGGGAGCCGGCAGCGGCGTGTTCGCAAGCAATGTCAGGCGGAATTCCAAGGGATCCTTGCCCGCGGCATGCGCCAATTCGTCGATGAACGACTGGATCACGAACGCGTAGGCATTACTGCCCGGCGCCCGCAATGCCCCAGTCTTCAACCACAGCGGCTGCACGGAAGTGTGCAGTGCGTAATTGGGAACGTACCTGGCCGGAAACTCGGTGGGCGACATGGTTGACGCCTGCGCAGAACGGTCGCCATCGCCCCAGCTAACGAAGTGATTGCGCCACGCGGTGATCTTGCCCGATCCATCCACGCCGCCCTTCAGGAACTGAAAGCCGCCGGGACGATAATAGTCGTGCTCAAAGTCGTCTTCGCGCGTCCACAGCAATTTCACGGGCGCGTTCACGACCTTGGAAATCCAGGCTGATTCCACCATGTAATCGTTGGTCAAACGCCGGCCGAATCCGCCGCCGCCGCGCTGCATGTGGATGGTGATGTCCTTCTCGGGGATACCCAACGTCTTCGCCACCAACGTGCGGCCGCCGCCGGGCACCTGGCTGTTCGACCAGATCTCCATCTTGCCGCCCTGCCAATGCGCGGTGCAATTCTGCGGCTCGAGCGGAGCGTGCGCGATAAACGGATAGGCGTAAGCGGCCTCCACCACCTTCGCGGCGCCTTCGAGCGCACCATCCGGGTCTCCGTCCTTGCGGAGGGTTTTGGCGGGCGGCTGCGTGGAGAGCTCCTGGGCCTTTTGCGCAAACCCGACGCTGGATTGCGAGGCGCCGTGCCCCTCGTCCCATTTCACCTGCAACTTCTTACGCGCCGTTTGCGCCTGCCACCAGCTATCGGCGACAATGGCGACGCCAGGCTCGAGGGCGTCCGCTTCCACGATGACGCCGGGCTTCACGTTGCCTTCCACGACAAACGCGTCGCGGACGCCGGGCATGGCCTTGATTTCGTCCAAGTTCGCGCTCACCACCTTGCCCGCGAACACCGGGCACTTCTGATAGACGGCGAACAGCATGTTCGGCAGGGTAAAGTCGATCGCAAAAACCGGCTTGCCGGTGACGATCTTGGGAACGTCGTAGCCGCGCTGGCTATGGCCGATGATCTTGTAATCTTTCGGATCTTTCAGCTTGACGTTCTTCAGGTCGGGCGCCGGCATGGCAGCGGCTTTGCTCGCAATCTCGCCGTAGCCAACCGACCGGTTCGATTTCGTGTGCAGCACGCGCCCCGCCGCGGTGGAGCATTCCGCCTCCGGAACGCTCCAGGTCTGAGCCGCGGCGCTGACCAGCAACTGGCGCCCGGCCGCGCCCACGCGACGCATCGGGTCCCAGTTAAACGGTGTCGCCAGACTACCGCCGGCGAATTGGAGCGCGTACTTGGTATCGTCGAAGTCGGTCTGCTCGATCTTTACTGTCTTCCAGTCGGCATCCAACTCCTCGGCGATCAGCATCGGAAGCATGGTCTTCACGCCTTGGCCGACTTCGGGGTCCTTGGCCATGATGGTGACGGTGCCATCCGGATCGATCTTGATGAAGTTGTTGGGCACCTGTTGCACGGCCGGCCCAAATTGAGCCGAGGCCTTGGGTTTGATGTATAGCCCAAGCAGCACGCCGCCCCCGGCGAGCGAAGTCACACGTAAGAATGAACGTCGATTGATAACCATGATGTTTCGATGCCTCCCTTATTTCTGAGCGCGGCGCTATTGCTGAGCTCGACCTTTATTCCTGGGCTACGCCTTGGCCCACCGCGACTTCCGACGGCTTCTTCAACTTGCTGGTGGTCGCGATCTCGGACGCCTTGTGGATCGCCTGGCGAATGCGAACATAGGTTCCGCAGCGGCACAGGTTTCCATTCATGGCCGAGTTGATGTCTTGATCGGTGGGCTTGGGGGTCTTCGCGAGCAACGCCGCGGCCGACATCATTTGTCCAGCCTGGCAATAGCCGCACTGCGGAACGTCGATCTCGAGCCAAGCGACTTGCACTGGATGGGTCCCGTCCGCCGAAAGTCCTTCGAGCGTTGTGATGGGCGCCTGGGCGGCCGCGGAGACGGGCGTTTGGCAGCTTCGCACCGCCTTACCGTTGAGATGCACCGTGCATGCGCCGCATTGGCCGATGCCGCAGCCGTACTTGGTCCCTTTCAGCTTCAGAACATCGCGGATCACCCACAAAAGGGGCATATCCGCGGGTACATCGACGGTGCTGGACCGTCCATTCACTGTCAGTTGGAAAGCCATGACGGCGGTCTCCTATCTGCTATCCGCAATTCGATGATAGCTGTTTTTCGGCGGGCGGACGGGGCGTGGCCGATCATCGCTAGGCCTCGCCGAGTCGAATGTATCTTATAGTTTTCACTGTAGTTTATACGCGCACCCTTGGAAGTATTGACGGATTTCATCCCGCACTTTGCGGAACGCCGCGAGCTTTTCTTCGTTGGAGCCTTCGACTGCCGCGGGGTCTTCGAAGCCCTTGTGGAGCCGGTTGCCATAGCCGGGGTAAATCGGACAGCTCTCCTTGGCGTTGTCGCAGACGGTCAGAACGTAGTCGAAGTCGCGCGACGCGAATTCGTCGATTGATTTGGAGCGATGTCCGGAGATATCGATGCCAATCTCCTTCATTACCGCAATCGCTTCCGGACGAACACGGTTCGGCTGGGTGCCCGCGCTGGCCACTTCGAAGCGGTCGCCGGCATCGTGGCGCAGCAGCCCCTCAGCCATCTGGCTGCGCGCCGAGTTGCCCGTGCACAGGATGAGAACGGTCTTCTTCATCCAGCCGCCTCACCCGCCGTTCTGAACAAAGTTTTCGACGTGCCGTCGGATCTCGTCGCGGACCCGCCGGGTCGCGGCGTACAAGCCAAGATCGGAATGTTGCGGGTCTTCCAGATCCCAGTGCAGCCGGTAGATCGCCCCTGGAAAAATCGGGCATGCCGGCTCTTTTTGGCGATCGCAAAGTTGGATGAGATACGTGAATCGCTCGCCCAAATACTTGGCCACGTCCTTGGTCTCATGTTGGGAAATGTCGATACCGATCTCCCGCATCGCTTCGATAGCGACTGGGCTGAGTTCTTCCGGCGACCCGCCCGCGTTCACGACGTCGAACTCGCCTCCGGCCATCTTGCGGAGAAAACCCTCAGCCATCTGCGTCCGGCTTGAATTTCCGGTGCAAAGAAACAGGACCTTCTGTTTGATCATGGTGATTTACTCTGGACTGAACTGTGGAACACAACTTCTTTCGCTTCCGTGATCAATGATGGTGTCAACCAGCGAAACAGCGCCGTGGCGGCGGCCGCGCCGATCAGCTGCATGAGCACAAAACCGGGCGCGTCGGTTGGCCGGATGCCGGAAAACGTATTCGTGAAAGCGCGCGCCAGCGTTACCGCCGGATTCGCAAACGAGGTGGACGCAGTGAACCAGTAGGCGCTGGTGATGTACGCTCCGACCGCGAACGGGACCGCCGACGATCGCACGCGTGCGCATCCCCAGATGACGCAGAGGAGCCCGAACGTCGCCACGAATTCGCTGAAAAGCTGGCCGCCTCCACTTCGAGCACGCTGGGACGCGGCCAATAGCGGCTCGCCGAACATGAGATGCGCGCCAGCCACACCGGCGAACGCACCCACGAGCTGGGCTGCTACATAGGCGGGCACATCGCGCCACTCGATTCCGCCTTGTGATGCATCCGCAAGCGTCACGGCGGGGTTGAAATGCGCGCCGGAAATTGGCCCGAATGTCAGGATGAGCGCCACCAGGGCGGCTCCCGTGGCGATCGTATTTGCCAGCAGCGCAACGGCTGTGTTGCCGCCCGCTAAGCGCGCGCCCATAATGCCGGACCCGACCACCGAGGCGAGCAGCAACGCTGTTCCGATAGCTTCCGCGGTGACTCGGCGCGAGAGCGTCATGCTGCAGGTTTGATGGCGCGCACAAATGCGCTCATGAACTTGTCCTGAACCTGCGGCGCGATGGCATCCACGTCGATGCCTTCCGCGGACAGAAACGCACGCGCGTCTTGGATGTCGTAGACTCGCGTCGGCTCAATAGCAATGTTCTCGAAGCCCGCCGCGGCGAGCTTGGTGAAATAGTCTGAGTCCTTCAAAGCGCCGGCAATGCATCCCACCCACAGGAGCATGTGTTCGCGCACCTCGCGTGGAACGTCGCCCCGCACGATCACGTCCGACACCGCAAACCGGCCGCCGGGCTTCAGCACGCGATAGGCTTCGCGCAGCACGCGATCTTTGTCCGAAGACAAATTGATCACGCAATTTGAAATGACGACGTCCACCGAGTTGTCCGGGAGCGGAATGTTTTCGATTTCGCCCTTCAGAAACTCGACGTTGGCGACGCCGGCTTTCGCCTGATTTGCGCGCGCAAGTGCCAGCATTTCGTCGGTCATGTCCAGGCCGTAGGCTTGGCCGGTTGGGCCGACGCGCCGGGCCGAAAGCAGCACGTCAATGCCACCGCCCGAGCCCAAGTCAAGCACCGTTTCGCCCTCGTGCAGTTCCGCCAGCGCGGTCGGATTGCCGCAGCCGAGCGACGCCAGCACGGCATCTTCGGGAAGGGCGCCCTTTTCAGAGTCGCCGTAGAGATTCGCGGTGATCGGATCGATGTCCGTGCCGCAGGCCGAGGCACCGCCGCAACACGAGTTGCCCTGCCCGGACGTGACTCGCAGCGCCGCTTGCCCATACTTCTCTTTCACTACTTCCTTTATGTTGGTCGTGTTCATTCTGGCTCCTTTACTTACAGCACAAGATCTTCTGGGGTTCGATGGCCTTGTTGCGCGTGCAACATTCCGAATAGAGGAAGCCAAGCAGATCCTGCAGAGCGTCCGTGTTGGCTGAGTACCACAGGAACGTGCCCTCGCGGCGCACGCGGACCAGGTCCTCGTTCTTAAGCTTTTCCAGATGATGCGAGAGCGTGCTGGACGGGATGTCGAGCTCGCCACCGATCTCACCGACCACCAGGCCCTCGGGGTGCGCGCTCAGCAGCAGGCGCACGATCCGCAATCGCGGCTCAGCACCGATCGCCGAGAACATGTCCGCGCAGCGGGTGATGAGTGCTGAATCGTCTTTTTTGGGCAAGGCGTCTCCTCGACTATTTCCATATTAGCAGAAATATCGAAGATCCGCAAGAGCTCACGGTCAAATACTAAGGTTGGAGCGTCAGGGTCGCGTTTCCCGCGGCGCCGTTATAGATCAGCTCGAGCGAGCGGATGCCCTCGGTCTTGCCGCGGTAGAGGAAGAAAAGCAGTCCGGCCTGCGGCATTGGACGGTCGCCTTCCTGCATGGCGGCCCTTTGAACGTGCTGCTCCATCGCGCGCCGCAGTTCGAATGGCATTTTTGGAGGCAAGGGAGGCGGCGAGTTGCCGGCGCCGCCGTTGTTACCCGTCGTAATGCCGGTGCCGCCGCCTTTCGACTTCGATTCTTCCGTCTCGGGCGGCTGCCACTGGGGATCTTTGAGGGAATGGAAAACCAGCTCGTAAGGCTCGCTGGGCGAGGGGATCTTCTTGCCGTTGATACGGAGCGAAAAGTCGCCGCGCGCTAGCATGATCTTCCCGCCTGGCGGGCCAAACAGCCCCGCTTCGACCACAATATAGTCATCTGCGGAGACCGTCTGCTCGGGTGTGGGGACGGCGTGGCCCATGAACTCGGCGGCAATCGTCACAGTGCCCGCTTGCGCCTGCGCCTGATACTCGGTGGGAGCCGTTCGGGGCGGCATGCCCTTGGCTTGCGTGTCCTTGCCTTGTGTTTCCGGGCCTTTTGTGTTTTCCTCTTGCGCAGGCAGGCAGACGGCGGATATTAGGACGCCGGCAATCAATAGACCGGCTCTTCGCGTAGAGAAAACTCGCATGGCAGCTTACAAACTAGCATAACCGGTCTTGGCTATTTTGCGTCCGGAGCAGGCCTCTTGTGATACCCCGGCCGGTACTGCAGATGGCAGTTCACACAAACATCATTGAGGGGATCATTGAGCGCGCGAATGCCATCCAGATCCTTGGCCTGCGCCGCCTTAAACGCCGTCTTGCCGAGGTCGATCATGATCTTTGAATATTTGATCCAATTCTCCTGATCGCGCGCGCGGCCGGCCATCATGATCAGGTTGCCGGACTCCGCCAGAATCAGCGCCTGCCCTCGCAGCAGGCTCCACTCGTGCTCATTCTTCGGCGGATCACGGTCCACATAGAAGAGCGCATCCGAAGTCGGATAAATGATGTCGATCATCAACTGGCTCATGTTCCCGACGGGCTGAAACGTCGTTGGCGCCTGGGCCGTGGCGGCCATTGCTAGCACAACGGCGGCCATAATCAAACGCACTCCAAGACTTTGCATCGCGACCTCCTGAAGCCTGTGATTCTATCACTCTATTTGCTATACAATGCTTTGCAGTCATGACTCGGAATCTTTTGCTCGCGGCGTCGCTAGTCGCAGTAGGCGCGGCCGGACAAGTTGTGAAGGACTACGTTCCGGTGACCGAAGACATGCTCTTGCATCCCTCGCCAGACGATTGGCTGATGTACAGCCGCACCTACGACGCGCAACGATTCAGCCCGTTGAAGCAAGTGAATCGCTCGAATGTCGGCCAGCTCCGCATGGCGTGGACGCGTGGCCTGGGCCCAGGCACTTCCGAGACGATTCCGATCGTGCATAACGGCGTAATGTATCTGGTGGAACCCGGCGCTATCGTGCAAGCGCTGGACGCCACCAACGGCGATCTCATCTGGGAGTACAAGCGTAAAGTTCCCACGGCCGCCGCAAGCACCGCGCGCACCAAAGCGCTCGCAATCTATCAGGATGTAGTTCTCTACACGGCGCCAGACGGCTTCGTGGTCGGCCTGGACGCCCGCACTGGCGAGCAGCGCTGGCAGACCGGCACGGGCGACGGTCAGAACACTTCGGGTCCCATCGTCGTCGAAGGCAAAGTGATCTCCGGCCGCGGCTGCGGCAAGACGCGCGACACCTGCTTCATTGCCGCGCAGGACGCCGTCACGGGCAAGGATGTCTGGAAGTTTTACAACGTTCCCGCGCCTGGCGAGCCAGGCTCGGAGACCTGGGGCAAGGACTTCAAGGACACCAATCTGGCATCCACCTGGGGACTGCCCGGCACCTACGATCCGGTCCGCAAGACGCTTTACTGGGGCATCGCGAACCCCATGCCCAACACGCGGCTGCAGCGCCATGGCGGCGATCCGGATGGCACTTCGCGCACCTCACCGGCCGATCTCTACAGCAACTCGACGGTGGCGCTCGATCCGGAAACCGGCAAGCTCAAATGGTATTACCAGCATCTGCCCGCCGACGATTGGGACATGGACTATACGCACGAGCGCACGCTGGTCCACGAGAAGTTCAATCCCGATCCGAAGTACGTGAAGTGGTTTAATCCCGATATTCCGCGCGGCGAAGAGCACGACGTGGCAGTCATGGTCGGCGAAGGCGGCGGAGTTTTTGTGATCGACCGCGGCACCGGCCAGTTCCTATGGGCCACGCCGTTTCCCTACGATGACCCGCTGTTTCTCATCTCCAACATTGACGGGAAGACCGGCAAGGTCACCATCAACTACGATCTGGTGAACAAAAAGCCGGGCGAGGAGCACATCATCTGCTCTTACAACACGAGAAGCTTCTGGCCCACGGCGTTCGATCCCGACACCAACTCGCTGTACGTTCCTTACATCGATAACTGTCTCGACATGACGTCGGCAGGAACAGACCCGAAACAGCGCGAGACCCGCAAGGCAGTGCCGCGACCGGGCTCGGATCCGAACGCGCTGACTGCCATCGGGAAAATCAATCTAGAGACGGGCGAGATCCAGCGCATCAATGTCGGCCGCTCGCCTTCCGATGGCGCGGCTCTGGTCACCGCGGGCGGCCTGCTTTTCCAGGGCGATTTGAATCGCCGTTTCCGCGCGTACGATGCCGAGAGCGGCAAACGGCTCTGGGAATCGATCCTCGGCGGATCAATTTCGGTGAGCACCATCACCTATGCCGTCAATGGCAAACAATACGTTGCTGTGATGACCGGCAATGGGCTGCTCGATGGGGTGCTCTTGGGCGAGACACCGGAGCTGCATCCGCCGCGCGGTGTGAACGGCATTTACGCGTTCGCGCTGCCGTAGCCGAGCCGTGCGCGTAACTGAGCCGTGACCGTGAGGGAGCGGTTAAGCCGGGGCGTCCACACCGGCCCACAGATTCCAGGTGTTCAACTCTTCACGCCCGCAGGACTTAAGGTAATCAAAGAGCTGCGTCCGGTAAGCGGCGTGACCGCCGAGCACCAGGTCCACCAACAGGGCCCCGCGAGAGGACTTTCTGCCAAACATGTCGACTTTAGCGCGGAACTCGGCCTCGGTCCACCCGCTCAGCAGACGGGCATATTCGTCAGATTGTTTTTGGATGGCCGCGACGGCCTGATCGTAGCTCATCGCTTTCGCCGCCTCTTCCGCCGGACGCCAAACGGTGTTCATCGTTGTTTGATCGAACGTTTCGGTTTTGATGATGGCAACCTCAGTCGGGCCCATCATGGACATGTATTGCAACAGCTCTAGCGTGCTGCGCTGCTTGGGCGTCGGCCGGTAATCGAGTTTCGATTTGTCCACTTTGCCGGCCAGATGCACCAGGATGCGGACTTCATTCTGCAGAGACGCAATCAGTTCTTCTTTTGTTAGGACCATGATTGAGTTTAAGCCTCCGGGCCATTTGCCGCCCGAATTTGCTGATAGACCTCGTCCGCGGACAGGCCGGCCTTCATCAAGCTACGATACTTCTCGCGCAGGCTAGGGCGGATAGCATCGTATTTGAGCCACGTCTTTACCGTTTGCTCGGTGCGCTGGACGGTTCCATCCGTGCGCTAAACCAGCATTTCTGTCTCATCGGTGCGGAAATCGCCGTCCACTTCGCCTTTCCTGCCGCGCGTTGATGTCATTCGCATCTTCGAGCAGCGCGTCAAGCTCCTGACCATATCGCGCCCGCCACTGGCGCGGATACAGGCGGGCAAACCAATGCGCGAGACCCCTCATGCCTGCCTCAGCCTTTTCAACCCGGTTCTGACGATCTGGTTCAAGCCCGAAAGTTGTTCTTCAAGATGCCGCCGGCCTTCCGCGCTGAGCGTGTACGGCTGCCGCCGGTCATCGCTTGACTTCGCCGGGCGAATCCAGCCGTGTTGTTCCAACCGCGTGATCGCGCCGTACAAAGTCCCTGGGCCAAGCCGGACGCCCGCGAAACGTTCGATGTCTTCCATCATGGCGTAGCCGTGTTTGTCGCCATCGGCCAGGCTGGCTAGCACAAGCAGAGCCGGGTCAGACATATCTATTACGTTGCACGTAGTATCGTGACGCAGAATAGCGCGGCCGTCAAGGGCTACTTCTCAATCACGGCCAGCACGCGTCCCACAGACCCGCTGGGCGCATTCACCCCCAGCAGCGCCGCTAGCGTTGGCGCGATGTCGGCCACTCGTATGTTCTCGTCGTAGCGGCCCGCTCGGATGCCGCGCCCAAAAAAGATCACGGGCACGTGAGTGTCGTAGCTGAACGGCGTACCGTGCGACGTGCCTTCCTTCGATGCCAGCCAATAGGGTTGTTGAACAATGAACAGGTCCCCGGCGCGCGCGCGATAATATCCCCGCTGCATCAGCTTTCCAATGGGATCGCCCGCCAGGTTCTCGTGCTCTAGTTGCGTGCTGGTGTACACGCGGAAAATATACGGAAGCTTTCGCACTGCCTCCGCCGCGGTATCCACGGCATCCGTCAATGCGATGTGCTTCGCGCGCAGCAGCTCGTGATCCAGGTACGGCGATAGCTCAGCGTTGCCTAGCACCCATTTGGCCGAGCCATATTTTTCGCTGAGCGCCGTTTCAATGGCGCGATAAACTTCGCCACTCGAAAATCGCCCAGCCGGCATACCGCGCTTGGTCAATTCCTCGGGTATGGGCGCCACGCCATGATCGGACGTCAACACCACGACATAGTTCCCCGCCCCGGCCTCGGCCTCGACCGCCCGCAACAACTGCCCGAGGACGCGATCTGTCTGGATGCACATATCGCGAACTTCAGGCGCATCCGGCCCCACCTGGTGCCCAAGCAAATCGTTGCTCGAAAAGCTGACCGTCAGCACATCGGTGCCCGAATGCTGTCCGAGATGCTCTTCCTTCAGCGCCTGCTCGGCAAAAGCCTCCAGCATCTCATTCCCGTAAGGGCTGCGGATCATCTCTTCGTAATACTGTTTCCCGAGCTTCGCGGGAAGTATCCGAAACGGCTGCGCTCCAGGCTCCGCATCGATCGGCATCCATTTGGCCGCGGCATGGCGATTGGCCGCGTCGCTCTTGTTGAACGCCTGCACCCAGGCCGGCAAATCGATCATGTAGTAAGTGCTGCTGACGAATTGGCCGGACTCTTGATCAAACCAATAGGCCGCATTCGCCGCATGGCCGGCAGGCAAAATCGCGGCGCGATCTTTCAGCGAAACCCCGATCACGGTGGTGTCGGAAGGGCCGGCGATCTTGATTTCGTCGCCAAGCGTGCTCCCAATCAAACGCTTGGGCGATGAACCTGGGCCGCCGTTCCCGCCCAGCAGCTTGGTCGCGTCGTCGGAGACGCTGGTCACCATTTTGCCCGTTTCACGATCGAACCATTCGTTCCCAATGATGCCGTTGATCGCCGGAATCGATCCGGTCAAGAATGCGGCGTGGCCAACGGCAGTTACGGTTGGATAGTGCGCTTGGTGTGCATCGGTGAAAAAGGCGCCCGCATCGTGTAAACGCCGCAGCCCGCCTTGATACGACGCATCGAAGCGCGTCATGTAGTCATAGCGGAACTGATCGATGATGATCGCGACCACGAGCTTGGTCTTGGGCGCAGTAGAGGGTTCGGCTGCCTGCGCGGGAATCCAAAGGAGCAGCGCGGCCAGTCCGCAAATCCAGCGGCGGAAATGATACATCATCTTTTTATGATGCCACTCCTTGGTAAGATGCCTGGTAGAATTGAGTTCGGCCCCGATGGAACGAGCTGGCAAGATCCTCGCCAAAATCAAGAACAGCGATACGATTTCACCCGAAGAGTTGGCGCGCGCCGCGTGGCTCGCCACGGTAGGCAAACGCATTGCCGCCAAGGCGTCGGCCAAAGCCCTGGTGCGCGGTTCGCTCATCGTCGAAGTGGAGGATGCAATCTGGCAGAAGCAGCTTTTTCACCTTCGCTTCGACATCCTCGCGAAACTCACCTCCGTGATTGGGAGCGGCATTGTGACCGGACTGGAATTTCGCATCGCCACGCCTCGGCGGCCGCCGCAGGCCGCGCAAAGTCACAGTGACACCGCTTCCCTCGATGAAGCCGACCGTATCGAAGACCCGGTTTTGCGCATCCTATATAAGCAGGCCCGCAAGAGGGCGACCGCGTGAAGATCACCGAGCCGGAGGTCCGCTACGTGGCCGGCCTCGCGAACCTGAAGCTGACGGATTCCGAGATCACGCGCCTTGCGAAAGACATGGACGATATCCTCACGCATATGGACGCTCTGAGCGAGCTGGACACTTCCGCGGTCGAGCCCATGGCTCAGGTGCTTTATCAAAGCGAAGAGACCGCAACACTGCGCGAAGACCAGCCGGTTCCGCCGCTCGGCAATGAAATCGCGCTTGCGAACGCGCCGCTGACGGGCGCCGGTTACTACAAAGTGCCCAAGGTGATCGAGAGGTGAGCATCGCTTCTCTCACGGTTGAGCAGGTGCAAGCCGGCTTGGCTGCGCGCCAATTCAGCGCCGTCGAGTTGGCGAAATCCGCGCTCGAATTCGCCCAGGCAGAAAATCCGAAGACCAACGCCTATCTCCACTTTTGCCCCGAACGCGCGCTGGCTGCCGCCGAACGAGTGGACCAGAAGCTCGCAGCCGGTGAAAACGCCGGGCCGCTAGCCGGCGTACCGCTCGCGGTGAAAGACGTCATCGTTACCAAGGGCGTCCGCACCACCTGCGGATCGCGTCTGCTGGAACGCTACGTCCCGCCCTACGACGCGACGGCCGTGGTGCGTCTGGAACAGGCGGGCGCCGTGATTCTGGGAAAAACAAATTGCGACGAGTTCGCGATGGGATCGTCCAACGAAAACTCCGCGTTCGGGCCGGTGCGCAATCCCGTGGCGCTGGACCGTGTCCCGGGTGGTTCGAGCGGCGGATCGGCCGCGGCAGTCGCGCAAGGAACAGCGGTGGTCGCGCTGGGGTCAGATACGGGCGGGTCCGTTCGTCAACCAGCTTCGTTCTGCGGAGTAGTGGGTGTCACCCCTACATATGGACGAGTCTCGCGCTACGGCCTGGTGGCTTTCGCCAGTTCGCTCGATCACATCGGACCTTTTGGAAGGACTGTCCGTGATGCGGCTCTATTGCTCGAGACCATGGCGGGACGCGATGAGTGCGATTCTACCTCCGCCTTCGCCCCTGTGCCCAGCTACACGGCCCAACTCGATGGCACAGTCGCTGGCCTGAGGCTCGGCCTGCCGCGCGAATACTTCGAAGGGCTCGCGAGCGAATCGGGCGACCGAATTCATCAAGCTGTGGAACTCCTGAAGAACTTGGGCTGCGAAGTGCGCGAGATCAGCCTGCCCGCCACCCAGTACGCCGTGCCTTGCTACTACATAATCGCGACGGCCGAAGCCAGCTCCAATCTTGCACGCTACGATGGCGTGCGCTACACCACTCGGGCCAACAGCACGCGTGCGAACGAGGACACGCTCAGCGGTATGTACCGCGCCACGCGAGGAGAGGGTTTCGGCGCCGAATGTAAACGCCGCATCATGCTCGGCACCTATGTGCTCAGCCACGGCTATTACGACGCGTACTA
>Ga0182018_10003859_pt1 | contig 13054 bp, 8 predicted proteins | sample 812P2MmetaG_FD_120490 | JGI IMG/M metagenome (GOLD analysis project Ga0182018, IMG submission 120490) | Permafrost microbial communities from Stordalen Mire, Sweden - 812P2M metaG | ecosystem: Environmental > Terrestrial > Soil > Wetlands > Permafrost | place: Sweden: Stordalen | collected...
AGCCGTCGCGAGCGGCGAGGGCCTGCTGGAGCGTCGCCTGCGCGAAGAAGCCTAGAAACGTCGCCGGGCGGCCGAAGTAGGACAGCCCCGAGAAGAGGTCCGTGGTGCCCGTCCCCAGCTGGAGCCCCCGGTCGACGAGCATTCCCGCCTGCGGCCCCGTCGCGAAGTCCTGGTTGAACTGGCCGGTCGGCAACTTCAGCCCGAATTGCAGGCCGAAGCTCTGCTTCGGGTCGAACTTCTGGTAGCGGGCCGCAATGCGCAGGTCGCCGGCGCCGCTCGCGCGCGATTCGGAAAGCTCCGCGTCGCCCGGCGCAATCGTGCTGTGGAATCGGTCGTAGTAGGGCAGCTGGAGGTCGAAGCCCCAGACGGGGCTGGCGACGAAGTCGATTCCGAGCGTGGCGCTGCGCGTCAGGGTTTCCCGCTGGAGCTCGTGCTCGTTGGGAATTGCGAACGCAGCCCGGTCCGCCTCGCCCGTGCCGCTGCGCAGGTCGTCCTGGTCGTAGTACTGGTAGTTGAGGTCGGCATCGAGGCCCGGGGACATGCCGTAACCCTGGGAGGCCCAGTCGGAGCTGAGCGAACAGCCGCAAACCGAGCAGCCGAAGCCCGTCGAGGCCGCCGAACCGAGAGAGGCCGACAGCGCAATCAGGCGGAGAATGGATTTATGGTCGGGGGGGAAATTCATGGCGGACAGGCGCGCGCAACGGGGGAGGCGGCAGCCTCCGCGCGCACGCGGCGCCGCCATGGATTCAGGGGAACCCCCGCCGCGTCCCGTTGAACGGGAGGGGCCAGTTCAGGGCAATGGGCGCCAGGCCGCGCGGCGGCGGAACAGGCACCTCACCGCTGAGCCGCAACGCGCGCGCAGGGCGGGCGTCGGGCCACGCCTGCTCCGCGAAGGAGGCCACAAAAACGGGGGATCGCTCGAAGATGAGGATGAGCCTCTCGCCGCCGGACGAGGGAACCGCAGGCCCGTGCTGGCGCGAGGCATCCCGGGCGTGGCTCACGGCCCTGCAGAGATTGCAGGGCTTGCAGGGATCGAAGGTTTCCCTGGCGGCGGCGGCGAACGACTCAGTGCCCGCATAGCCGGCAAACATCCGGGTCCACGCCGTCACCTGGACGAGGTCGAGCATGGCGCCGCTGGCGCACAGCCAGGCAAAGAGGAGGGCTATCGCTGAAAAGCGGCGGGACACGCGGAGCAGATTGCAAGCGGCGGCTCCGTGAGCAAGTCTTCCCGTTCTGGACAACGGACGGGTGGAGTTGCAATGTGCGGCTCCGGGTCGACCCTTTTCCGGCCGGGCAGCGCCGTTCACCCCACCCCTCCTACCCCCCATGATTGAACCCTCCGTCACACGCAGGGAAGCCCTCAAGACAGCCGCCATGGCCGGATTGATGCTGCCGCTGGCGGCCGCCCTCCCCCGCCTCGACGGTCAAGGCACCCCTCCCACGGACGCCCTCAAGCCGTCGCAGCCCCTCTTCGAACTTGGGATCGCCACCGTTACGTTCAAGAAACTGTCGGTCGACGCCGTCATCGCCGCACTCCAGGAACTCCAGGTCAAGTCGGTCTCCGCGTTCAAGGTCCACGTGCCCATCCTGCTCAGCACCCCGGATGTATGCCGGGAAATGGCCCAGAAATTCCGAGCCGCGGGCATTGCGATCGCGAGCACGGGCGTCGTGCAGCTGGCCAACAGCGAAAGCGTCATGCGCAGGGCGTTCGAATGCGGGCGCGCGGCGGGACTACCCATGATGACAGCCTCCTTCGCCCAGCCTCCCGACCGGGATACGCTCCTTCTGACGGAACGCTTCGTGAGGGAATACGACATCCGGCTCGCGTTTCACAACCACGGGCCGGAGGACAAGATCTTCCCTTCCCCGTATGACGCGTGGAATGCCGTGCAGCCCTACGACGAGCGGCTGGGCCTGTGCATCGACGTGGGCCACTCGGCGCGGGCCGGCGTCGATCCGGTCGAGGCGATCCTGAAATGCCGCGCGCGCCTGTACGACGTGCACCTGAAGGATACGCGTGCCGCAGTCGGCGCCGTGCCCGACATTCCGGTCGAGCTCGGTTTCGGTCGACTGGACATCCCGGCGATCCTGGCGGCGCTCGTCCAGGTCGGCTTCCGGAACCAGGTCGGACTCGAGGACGAGGTGGAGTCGGCCGATCCCATTCCCGGGGTGGCCCAATCGTTCGGGTTCATGCGCGGCGTTCGCGCCGCGCTTTCCCGGAATCGCCCCCTGCCGTGAGAAGTCTTCCCCCGCTGCTGGCTTATCCCCTGTTTGTCGCCGCCTCGGCGATCGCCCTGCATGCGGCCGATTCGGGCATTGTCTCACTCTCGCCCGCCGAGCAGCAGGACGGCTGGCGCCTGCTCTGGGACGGCCGCACCACCCAGGGCTGGCGCAGCGCGCGCAGCCCGGACTTCCCCGCCCAGGGGTGGCAGATCAGGGACGGCATCCTGACCGTGCTGCCCTCCGGGGGCCGGGAAGGCGGGCTCGGCGGGGACATCATCACGGTCGACGAGTACTCCGACTTCGAACTGCTGGTCGATTTCAAGATCACCCCGCGCGCGAACAGCGGGATCAAGATTTTCGTGGACCCGGAGATCAACAAGGGGCCCGGCTCGTCGATCGGGCTCGAGTACCAGATCCTGGACGACGCTCTCCATCCCGACGCCAAGCTGGGCAAGAACGGCAACCGGACGATGGGTTCCCTCTATGACCTCTACCCGCCCTCGCCCGACAAGAAGCCCAATCCCATCGGCGAATGGAACACGGCGCGCATCATTTCCCGGGGCCCCCACGTCGAGCACTGGCTGAACGGCCGGAAGATCCTGGAGTACACGCGCTTCACGCCCGAATTCCGCCAGAGGGTCAGGGAGAGCAAATTCCGGGTCTGGCCCGGCTTCGGCGAGCTGCATACGGGCCACATCCTCCTGCAGGACCACGGGGACGAGGTCTCCTTCCGCAACATCAAGATACGCCTGCTGCCCCCGCTGCCCTCCGAAACAGCCCCGCAATAAATGCCTGCAGTCACTCTCAGCCCATGAATCCAAACCCCGACCGCCGCGAATTCCTGAAGACGAGCGCCGCCGCCGGCCTGGGCGTCGCCCTCGCCGCCACCCTGCCCTCCTGGCTGCGTGCTTCGCCGGAGAGCCCCACGAACCGCCTGCGCGCGGCGGTGATCGGAACCAACAACCGGGGCCTGGACCATATCGAGGCGATCGGGGGCTTGGACAACGTGGAGCTCGCCTACGTCTGCGACGTCGACGACGGCGCACTCGCCAAGGGCATGGACCAGGCGGTACGCACGACGCGGAGCCAGCCGAAAGCGCTCAAGGATTTTCGGAAGGCCCTCGAGGACCCGTCCCTCGACGCCGTGACGATCGCCGTGCCGGACCACTGGCACACGCCGATGGCGATCCTGGCGCTGGCGGCGGGCAAGCATGTCTACGTGGAAAAGCCCTGCAGCCAGAACCCGCACGAGGGCGAACTCCTGCTCCAGGCCATCGCGCGTTACGGCCGCCTGGTGCAGATGGGAACCCAGCGCCGCTCGTTTCCCAACATGCAGATCGCGATCCGGGAGATTCACGACGGCGTGATCGGGCGTGCGTACTACGCCAAGGGCTGGTACGAGAACAACCGCAAGAGCATCGGCCGGGGCATGGTGGTTCCGGTGCCCTCCACCCTGGACTATGAATTGTGGCAGGGACCGGCGCCCCGCCGTCCCTACAAGAGCAACGTGATCCCCTACAACTGGCATTGGTTCTGGCATTGGGGAACCGGGGAGGCGCTCAACAACGGCACCCACGAGATCGACGTCTGCCGCTGGGCCCTTGGCGTGGACTTTGCGACCAAGGTGTCCTCGACGGGGGGACGCTTCCGGTTCAAGGACGACTGGGAGACCCCGGACACCCAGATGATCGGGTGGGACTATTCCGGCGAGAAATCGATCTCGTGGGAGGGACGCAGCTGCAACAAGTTCCCGACCGAGGGGCTCTCGCGGGGGGCGGTAATCTACGGCTCGGACGGAACCGCGCTCCTCGAAGGGAACAACTACACGGTCTTCGACAACGACAACAAGCAGGTCAAGGCAATCGTCGAGAAGGCGGAGGGCGACGGCGCCAACACGCGCAGCGCGTCCGGCATCCGCCTCGACCGGATGCACGTGAAAAACTTCGTGGACGCGATCAGGACGGGTTCGCCGCTCAGTGCACCGATCTCGGAGGGCCACAAGAGCGTCACCATGCTCCACCTCGGAAACATTGCGCAGCGCGTGGGCCGCTCGCTCGACTGCGATCCCTCCGACGGCCACATCCTGCACGACGACGATGCGATGAAGCTCTGGCAGCGGGAGTACGAACCCGGCTGGGCGCCGGTCGCTTGACCGTTCGCCTGCGCCGCGGAGGTGCGGTCAGGAATCCGGCGCGCCGTTCGGTCCGCTCCGTGCGGGCCCGAGGATCCGCAGCGCGAGCGTGATCACGGCCACCGTGATCCCGAGGACGACCAGGTCCTGGTTCGGGCTGAGTCCCCGGTGGCTCAGAAAGGAAAGGTAAGCAGCTCCGGCCGCGATCCCAATATAGTCGGTGAAGTTCTGGACCGATACCGTCTTGCCGAGTGCAGCCGGATCGGTCTCGGACTGGAGGGCTGCATTGAAGGGAACGACGAGGAGGCCGGCCGCGGCCCCGGTGACCACGAGGACGAGGATGACGGCCGCCAGCCCGAAGGCGCCGCCGAGGAGGCCGAGGCCCGCCACGCCGGCCGCCAGGAGAAACGCGTACCTCCGCGCCCACGATAGGTCCCCCGTTTTATGCAGTTGCCCAGCGAGAAACGCGCCGAAAACGATGCCGGCCACCAGGCCGACCTTGAGGAGCACAAGCTTCAGGTTGGTCACGTTCGCCACCCCGGCTTCGGCGAACACGGAAAGCCCCCAGCCCTGCAGCGAGGACCGCAGCGTCGAGCCCGCAAACCAGAAAAGAGCGGAGCCTAGGAGGATGCGGCCCAGCCGCGGGCTCCGGACGAGCGAAAGCAACCGGGCGATGAACTCGCCCGTGCTGTGGAGCAGCGAGGCTTCCGGATTGCACGGGGTCCGCGCCATCGCGGCGTTGCAGAAAAACGCGGCCCCGTAGAGGGCGAGGCTGGCGCCGTAGCAGACCGAGAGCGAAAGCGTATGGTCATAGAGGACGCCCCCTCCGCCGAGGCCGGCCACGATCGCGACCAGGGTCAGCATCTCGACGGTGCCGTTCGCCTTGACGAGGCGTTCGTTCGCAACCACCTCCGGCAGGATGCCGTATTTCGCGGGGGAGTAGACGCAGGCCCCGACGCCGACGACGCAATAGCCTATCACCTGAAGGGTGTGCTCCGAGGCGAAGGATGAGCCGCGGAGCCCCAGGAACCCAATCGCTGCACCCCCGAGCTTGATGAGGTTGCCGCCCACGAGCCAAACGGTCTTCGGCATCCGGTCGTTCAGAAAGCCGGCCAGCGGCGCGAGCAGGATGAACGGAAGGCTGAACACGAGGCCAAAAAGCGCATTTTCGCTGTTGATGACGGTCTCCGTGACGTGGCCGGAACGCAGGGCGTAGGTCAGCGGGCCGAGAATGGCCGCCAGCAGGAAGTTGTCGCCGAAAGCGCCGAGGAACTGGCCGACAAGGAGCAGCGGATAGTTGCGGCCGGCCGGAGCGATGGGGTTCGCCGTCATGGAATCAGAAAGGGTCTAATCCCCGGTGGCGGATTCGTACGAGCCAATTACGGACCATCGCGGGCAATCGACGGAGTCCATCCCGGCCTTGCAAAAGGGCCTCCCCCGTGAGAACGGAAGCCGGATGCCTTTACCTCAGCGCAAAGCGATTCCCCTTCGCGCCCGGCCGGGAATGGCCGCCCGCCTCCTGATCGGCCTTTTCCTCGGCGCCCTGGCGCCGCGCCCAGCGGACGCGGCCGGGGATTTCCATGACTGGGCGAAGACGCCGCCCATGGGATGGAACAGCTGGGACTGCTTCGCCACCACCCTCACCGAAGGGCAGGCCCGCGCCGAGGCGGACGTCATGGCGGACCGCCTGGCGCCGCACGGATGGGAGTACCTCGTCGTCGACATCCAATGGTACGAGCCGGGGGCAACCGGCTACGGCTACCGCGCCAACGCCCCGCTGACCCTTGACGGATTCGGACGCCTGTTGCCGGCGCCCAACAAGTTTCCGAGCGCCGCCGGCGGCCAGGGTTTCCGGCCGCTCGCCGACTACGTGCATGGGAAAAACCTGAAGTTTGGGATTCACCTCATGCGGGGCATCCCCCGCCAGGCGGTCGAACAGAACCTGCCGATCGCGGGAAGCCGCTACCGGGCAAGCGACATCGCCGATCGGGTCCACGTGTGTCCCTGGAACAGCGACATGTACGGCGTCGACATGTCGAAGCCCGGCGCCCAGGCCTACTACGACTCAGTTTTCGCGCTCATCGCGTCATGGGGCGTCGATTTCATCAAGGTGGACGACCTCTCCCGGCCTTATTTCCAGAACGAACCGGAGATCGAGGCGATCCGCCGGGCCATCGATCGGACCGGCCGCGCGATGGTTTTAAGCCTCTCCCCCGGGGAGACGGACATCCGCGCGGCGGCCCACGCGGACGCGCATGCCAACATGTGGAGGATATCCGACGACTTCTGGGACCACTGGTCGCTCCTCGCGGCGCAGTTCGAGCGTCTGAACCAATGGAGCCGCTGGCGCCAGCCGGGCGCGTGGCCCGATGCCGACATGATCCCGATCGGCACCATCGAGATGGGCCGCCCGACTTGGTTCACCCCCAGCGAACAGGTGACGCTGATGACCCTGTGGTGCATCGCCCGGTCCCCGCTCGTGATCGGCGCCGACCTGGTGAAGCTCGATGCGCCGACGCTCGCATTGCTGACCAACGACGAGGTCCTCGCGGTGGATCAGGACAGCGCCCGCAACCGGCAGCTCTTCCGCCGCCCGGAAGGGGGCATCGGCTGGATCGCCGACACGGCCGGGGGGCGCGGCAGGTATGTCGCCCTCTTCAACACCCGCGACCCCTGGGTGCTCGATGATTCCAAGCGTCTCTGGCGCAGCGGTGCCGTGACGGGTCGGACGCCGGGACAGGCGGTCCCGTTCGAGGTGCCGGTCAGTCACCTCGATACGGTGGTGCTGGTGGCGGACGACACCCCGTCGCCCCGGTTCTGGTGGCCGTCCCTCTTCCGGGACGTCCGATGGGTGCTCGCCGACGGCCGGGAGCTCCACGCCGACCGCGAGTATGGCAGCCACGGGGAGCGGATCAGCGGCCTCGCCGTTCCCCCCGGCGCCGTGGCGCTGCGCGGCGTGGCCCATCTGGATGATACGGCCCGCGAGGATTTCGCGGGCGAGGATCTCGTTTTCTCGATCTACGGCTTCGGCGCCGCGGACCTTCGCGCCAAGTCCCAGGCAGTCCCTGTGGACATCGACGCGCTCGGCCTCGGCCCGGACGTCCGGATCCGCGATCTTTGGAATCACCGGGACCTCGGCGATTTTTCCGGCACGTTTTCACCCGCGATCGAGTGGCATGGGGCCCGCCTGTACCGCGTCTCGTCCCTGCAGCCCTAGGGTCCGGGATCAGGAAGGGAGGTTCCCCGGCCGCGGGATCCCGCCTAGAGGAAAACCGCCACGCCGGCGCCGAACATCACGACAATCGTGATCAGGACGACGACGCGGCTCAGGAAGGAACTCCTCTGGTCTTTCATCAGCTTCCGGTCGCTGGCAACGAGGTAGATTCCGACCAGGAGGAACGGCGCCAGGAGACCATTGATGATGGCCGTCCAATACAGGGTCTTGATCGGGGACAGTCTCAGGAAATCCATCACGATGCCGCACAAGATGGACACGATGAGTACAATGTAGAATTCGCGGGCGCCCTCGTAGGGCTCATCGAGCCCCTCGGGCCAGTCGAAGGTCTCCGCAAACGCATACGCCGCCGAACCGGCGAGCGTCGGGATCGCCAAGCAGCCGACTCCGATCAGGCCCAGCGTGTAGAGAAGGGTCGCCGCCGAGCCGGCGAGCGGCCGGAGCGCCTCGGCGGCCTCTTTGGAGGTCGTGATCTGCGTGACGCCGTGCCGGTGGAGGGTGCCCGCGCAGCACAGAATCACAAAGAACATCACCGCATTGGAGAAGAACGTCCCGAGACCGACATCGATCCTGCGGTTCACGATCTCGTTCGTGGTCGCTCCGTAGCGCTTGACGATCATGCGCCGGCCCTTCGCCTTTTCCTCCTCCACCTCCTGGGCCGTCTGCCAGAAAAACAGATACGGGCTGATCGTGGTGCCGAAGATGGCGACAAGCGTGCTCCAGGTGTCGTGGTCGGCCGGCCACCGGGGCACGAACGTGTCGTGAAACACGCCGCTCCAGTCGGGCCGCGCTAGGAAGGCCGTCAGGACGTAGGCCCCCAAGCTGAGTACCAGCCACTTCAGCACCTGAGCGAACTGGTGGTAGCGGAATTTTATGGTGACGGCCGCGATGGCCGCGCCGAAGACGACCACGAAAACATGGGAGTTCATGCCCGTCAGGAGCTCCCCCGCGTCCGCCATCCCGGCCAAGTCCGCGCCGACATTGATCGTGTTCGCGAGAAGGAGCGCCACGACGAAGACGATGCAGATCCAGCGAGGGATCTTTTTGCGCAGGCCGCTGGCCAATCCCTCCCCGGTCACCATTCCGATCCGCGCGCACATCATCTGCACCGCGGCCATGAGGGGCCACGTGGCGACCGAGGTCCAAAGGAGACCCGTACCCAGCTGCGCTCCGGCGATCGAATAGGTGGCAATGCCGGAGGGATCGTCGTCCGCGGCGCCGGTGATCACGCCCGGGCCCATGAGGCGGAGCACCCGCATGACGATGTTACCCTTCGGCGTTTTCAGATATGGGGATTTCATGCGTCGGACGGGCGCCGGATCCTTAACGATGCCCCGACCCTGCCGAGCTAAATCTTCGAGCGGGGACGCTCGATGGATGGAATCGCCCCGCAAACCTGACCGGGCCGCCGCGCGCTATTAATCCCTCTGATCGGCGAGACCCGCGACGACCGGACTCGGACTCTGGGCCGAAGTGGTGGAATTGCTCGTCAGAATCTGCACCGAAAACGCCGTCGCGTCGTAGTTCATGTCGGCGCCGGGCCCGACATCGACCACGAAATCGATCGTGCTTCCGATGCTGACCGGCACAACGAAGTCGAAATTCTCCGCGGCTGGATAGCCCGGGCCGATCAGCTTGCGGGCGAGCTCCGGTTGGCCGTCGAGGAGAATCGTCACGCCCACGCCGTCGCCCTGGTCCGTCCCCTGAAAATCTCCCACGAGGTGGACGAAGCCGGCGCGGTTGCTGGTCCAGCGCCGGATCACGTTGACCGGGGTCGATCCCTGCAGGGAGGGGTGCATGTCCGCCTCCGTGACGGACAAAAAGGAGAAGTTGTCGGTCCAGTAGTAATTCCAGGCGTCCGACGTATAGGTCGACATCAGCGTGAAAGGCCCGGATCCGACGCTGTAGCCGTAGGACCAGCCGTTGTTTCCCTGGGCGCCGGCGAAATCAACGGCGGACGAGGCCAGGATGACCTCATCAGAGGCAGAGGGCGCCGGAACCCCCGTCACATTTCCCTCCACATAGATCGGGGAGTCCGAGAGCGTGTAGCTTCCCGATGTGCCGAGCGAATTTCCCAGCATGTCGACCGCCTTGGTCACACCCCGCAGGTATACCGGCCGGCTGGACATCGACCACATGATGCGAACCTGCTTTCCCGTCGAGCCCTGGAACACCATCGAATAAACATTGTCCGGGGTATTCTCCTTTTTGACAAAAGGAGCCCCGTCGAGTTCGGCGATCAGCGTGCTCATGGCATAAGCGGCGGGCTTCGGGGCCATGTCGTCGGTGAAGAGGCCCATGTTCACGCCGGAATCGTCGCGCAGCATGTACCAATAGACGCGCTCAACCCCCGCGGAAAGAAGCAGCGCATAGGTACGCGCCACGTATTTTGCCAGCGTCGGGTCATCGACGAGCAGGGGCGAAGTCTGCTCGAGCCAGCCGATCTCCGTGACCCAAATCGGCTTCGGCTGGCCGTTGTTGGCATTTTTCACGAGAGTCTGCAGCGCCGCGATGTCGATTTCGATGCCCTCCGGCGGCGAGTTGTAGCGGTAGGGATGCACCGAAAGGACATCCATGTAGGAGAGCGCGCCGTCCGAAATCAGCTTCGACCAATAGGGAAGCGGGATGCTGGACGTCGCCCCACCCACGACCGTCACATCGGGGCGGACGGCCTTGATCTCCGTGTAGGTCGCCGTGAGCATGGCCATGTAGGTTCCATCGCGGTCGTTGATCGCGGGACCCGTGCAAAAGCTCCCGTTGAACTCGTTCCAGACCTCCACCGCCTGTATCTGCGAGCCGTAGTGGCTCAGCAGGGCGACACCGTATTTGGCAAAGGCGGTGAGACTCGCGGGCGTGTACGGCGTATTGCCGCCGTCGTAAAGCGGGTTCTCAAAATCCAGTTCGATCAGTGGGGAGATGTTGTCCTTCTTCAGCCGCGCCATGTACGTCTCGTAGGAAGCCTGGAAGGTATAGACGCCGGGTTTGACCTCGACGTTGGCCCAGTAAAGTTCGTCGCGGACATTGCCGATCGATTTGCCAGCGGCGTCATCGGCTTCCGCCGGGTCCCAGCCCTGAGCAAAGTGGGTCATCACGCCGACGCGTGAATCCTCGGCGGCCGCCAGGGTCGATTGGAGCAGCAGCGCCAGGACCATGGTCCCGGCCTTGGCCGAAAGATGCATAGCCCACACTTCGGCAACATGATGCGGTGACTCAACGCTGCGCCGCACAAAAACGCGACTTTGACACATTTTTACCGCTCAAATCCGGGTGCGGGTCGGTGTATCTCAAATTCCGTTACGAAAGGCAGACGAGGAGATCCTCAAAATCCCGGCGACCATGCCGGGGGCCCGCGTCGCCGCCCCGCCCTTTCCTTAGATTCCTGTTGAGAACGCGGGATTGAACACCCAGCCTCGCGGAGTTCTTTGGAACTTACGGGCCTATAGCTCAACGGTTAGAGCAGAGGACTCAACGATGGGTCGCTGGCGGGGAAATCCGCCAGTAGTCAGGTGTAAATTCGGTGAACGGCCTGCCCTTCAGGGGCGACCCAACGCCGAGCCAAGCCCGCGCGAAAGCGCGGTAAGGTGTAGAGACCATAATCACCCACCTAAACCGGAAACGGCATGGTGAAGGCATGGTCCAGACCACGCACAGATTCCCAAGGGGATTCCGGCGGCGAAAGCCGAAGTGGTAAGCATAATCCTTTGGTTCAGGGTTCGAATCCCTGTGGGCCCACCAATTTTCGAATCTCCATGAAGCGAACATGTCGACGGAACCATGAGATGTCCGCTATGGACTGCTTATACTTCCGTTCTGGAGGCGGACAACTCATGTTTCCTGACGCAACCAACTATTGCTTCCCCGATAGCGAAGGCCACTGGTGGTTTGGGTGTAAGCCTCGTAATTTTCGTTCGAGTGGCAATTACCTGCGTCGATAGACCCGCTGGGCGTGGCTCTCGGCGATTTCTCCGAGGCCAGCGCAGCGATTCTCGCCTGATGGCGTGCTCATGGGGCACTTCGCCGAACATCAAGCCAAAGCTACAGCTTGAGGCGGTGATTGGGTCACGGCGCCAGCTCACGATGGGGAATAAAGGCCGCATTGAACGGTCTTGCCTTCCTATAACACCGGTTCACGGATGACCCTTCGATGATTACCAATCTCGGCTATGGGCGAACCTCGACGAATCCAATTGGGTTCCGCCTCCGCGAGACTAGTGGCCGCCGCGTTTCAATTTTTGCGACCTTCGTCGTCTCAACGGCATTTTGGACCGCACCCGCCCGCGCGCAGACGTTGCCGGGCGTAACCTGGACGGACTCCGCCCAAACGCCGGCCACGGGAGCCGGAGCCCAATCCATCGTTGTCGGCGATTTCAATGGTGACGGAATCGCCGACATCGCGGTCGGACAAACAGGTTCCGTCGCCTTATTTCTAGGCAACGGCGACGGTACTTTCAAAGCCGCCAATACGATCGCGACTCCATTCAGCGTCCAAGCGATTGCAGGAGCAGCGTTCCAGACCGGTCAGGTCGAGGGGATCATCCTCGTGAGCAACAGTGCAACCCCCTCCAATAACGCCGTAACCATCCTAAGCGACGGAAACGGGGGCGAAATCGAGGAAGCCCCCTTCAGCCTTCCGTTTGGATCCGTATCATCGGTTGCAACCGGCGACTTCAATGGGGACGGGAATTTGGATTTCGCCGTCGCAAACCGGCAAGCGAACAGTGTGTCCGTCTTCCTGGGCAATGGGAATGGCACGTACCAGTCTCCGAAGACCACGGCTGCGGGCAATGCTCCGGTTTTTGTGGCCGTCGGCAATTTCAATGGCAACGGCGCCAGGGACCTGGCGGTGGCCAACAGCTCGGACAACACGGTGTCCATTCTGCTGGGCAACGGAAACGGCACGTTCAATGCCGGTCCAATCTTGAAGGTGGGCAAAAGTCCTTCGAACATCGCCGTCGCCGATTTCAATGGGGACGGCCGAATGGACGTGGCGGTGACCAACGAGGCCGACAATACGGTGACAATCGCGCTCGGCAACGGGAACGGAGAATTAGGCACGCCGACCACCGTAGCAGTCGGCAAGGGTCCCTCCAGCATCGCGGCGGGCGACTTCAACGGGGATGGCAAGATGGACCTGGCGGTGACCAACAAGACCGACAACTCGGTGACGGTGCTCCTGGGCAACGGCGACGGGACTTTTGTGGCCCAAACGCCCCTGGCGACGGGCAATGCCCCGGCAGCCGTGGCTGTCGGTGCATTCGACGGGAAAGGCAGCGTGGACCTCGCCGTCGCCAATAGCGCGGACAACACGTTGACAATCCTTCTGTCGCAGGCGTCGGGATCGTCGCCGACCCCCACACCCACCCCGACGCCTTCCGGGGGCGGAGGCGGGGGAGGCGGGGGTGGCGGAGGAAATGGCTCCGCCCGCCTGATCAACCTCTCGACCCGTGCGCAGGTCGGGACCGGCG
>Ga0182018_10003860_pt1 | contig 13053 bp, 7 predicted proteins | sample 812P2MmetaG_FD_120490 | JGI IMG/M metagenome (GOLD analysis project Ga0182018, IMG submission 120490) | Permafrost microbial communities from Stordalen Mire, Sweden - 812P2M metaG | ecosystem: Environmental > Terrestrial > Soil > Wetlands > Permafrost | place: Sweden: Stordalen | collected...
CCGCGGGTCATGGCCCAGGCGCAATAGCCGCCAAATTGGGGGGCGTACTTGGCCGGCTCCTTGGCAAACTGGTCGCGGTGCGCTGCGCTGGCAAAGCGCCAGGTGGCGCCGTTCCATTTGAAGGTATAGTCCGTCGATCCCTCCACGGGCTTGCCGTCGGTAAAGTACGACACCGGGTCGTAGCCCTTGAGCGTCAGATCCGAGAACCAGCCGGTGTTGATGGGCGCGGCGGCGGAAGCCAGCGAGGCTGCTGCCGCAAATAGACTGAGGCAAAGGCAAACGCGCCAGAAGGCGCCGAAAGGGAGGGGAATGCGCATGGCGGGCGGAGGTGAAAAACCCGGTTAAGTCCGGGAGTTTATACATACTTTCAACAAGATCAAGCCGGGGGTGGTTCCCCGCAAAGGGCCGAAACCAGCCCGGCGCTCCCGTCGAAACGGACCGGAATCCGGGCGCGCAACGGTTTATTTTCTCGAAAACGCCGCCGCTCCGGCGGTAGTTTGGCCCGTCGATGCTCAATCAAGCCATCACCCGGTTTAAGGATTTTTTGTGGCGGCTGCCCTGGGGAGTCTTTCTCCTGATTTTGCTGGCGTTTCTGGTCTTGAAAAACGGGCTGTGGGTCACGCCCGCCATCGAAACTGTCCGGGCTATTTCGTTGGACCTGCACAGCAACCCGGTCGCGTCCGCGCCTCGGCAGCAATTCCTGATGTATTCGTATTTTGGGCCGCTGTTGGGCCACTGGCTGGGCTTAAGTGGCAGCACCCAGCAATTTGTGCTGATGCATTTTTGCTTTTGGCTCATCGGCACCGTCGCGATCTTGCACTCGTTGAGGAAAAAATTCGGGGACGATTTGGGCCGGCTGGCCGGTCTCGCTTTGGTGGGACTGCCGGTCACCACCACGTGTCTGGTTTGGCTCGGCAAATCCGATGTCTTTGTCTTCGTCTTTTCCTCGTTGCTGTTCCTCACGGCGTCATGGCCAATAGCCTTTTTGGCTGGAGTGATCCTGGGCGTGGCCAATTTTGAGCAGGGCTTTTTTATTGTGCTGTTCCTGCTGGTTCCGGCCTGGTTGATCAAGAAACCCGAGGTGCTCAACGTCCGCTTGCTTTTACTGGGGCTGGCCGGCTTGGCGGTCGGGGAGGGGCTGTTGTTGGGCTGGTTTCGCTACAACCATTTCCATCTCAATTCGGGCAGATTATACTATATTCTGACCGAGGACCCCGATCAGTTTTCGCATCAGATCGGATTTCGCTTTGGCGTGCTGGCTCTCTCTCTGTTTGGAGTCTTTTGGCCCTACCTTCTTTTCCGGATGGAGGCGGCGCGGGAAAACGACCGCAAACTCTTTGCCGGGGCGGTGTTCGGACTGGTTGGCGCCGCCACGCTCCTGTGCGTCGTGCTGGACAGCACCCGGGTGTTTGGCCTGTTGACCTGGCCGCTTTTCCTGCTCCTGCTGCCCGGGATGCTTGATGAGGGCGACCGGCGTGATGAACTGAAAAAGATTTTTCTCGCCTGTGCGCTGATAGCGGTGGTGTTTCCTCCGCTGATGGTCGCGCCCGGGCGCATGTTTTCCTCCGCTAATTTTGTCTTCGCCGAACGGCTGTTCACCGCGGTGGAGACGGGGCAGCCGATTTTCCCGGACAAGAATCTGTCCGACCTCTCGTCGCAATAGCGCGATTACCAGTCGGCCTACGTCGATACGGTATCGCGATCTGCCAACCCGCAACGCACCAGCAGCGCCTCCGGATCGGGATCGCGGCCGAGAAAATCGCGGAACAGCTGCTCCGGCGGAAGGCTGTTGCCACGGGCGAGGATTTTTTCGCGGAAATCGCGGCCGGTCGCCGGGTTGAGCACGCCTTCGCGCTGAAAGCGCGTGAAGGCGTCTGCGTCCAGTACTTCCGCCCAGAGGTAGGAATAATACCCGGCGGCGTAGCCCACGGGGCTGGCGAACAAGTGGGTGAACTTCGCGGCGATGGTCGGCGGCTCGGTGTTGTAGAGTGCTGTATAGGTGGCTAGGCGCGCGCGCAGCCACGCTTCAATATCTGGCGATGGCTGGGCCGCCAGTTCCGCGGCGTGCAAGTGAAGGTCCAGGTCCATCTTGCCAAAGGCGAGCTGGCGCATCAGCGCGCTGGCGGCCAGGTAATTGCGCGCCGCATGCATTTTTTGGAAAAGTTTTTCCGGAATCGGTTCGCCCGTCACCTGGTGCCGCGCAAAGAAATCCAGCCCGGCGCGCTCCCAAATCCAGTTCTCCAGAATTTGTGACGGCAGCTCCACAAAGTCCCATGCCACATGCACGCCGTTGAGCGCCTTGATTTCCACTTCGCCGAACAGATGGTGGATAAGGTGGCCAAACTCGTGGAAAATCGTGTTTACTTCATCATGCATCAGCAGTGCCGGCTGGCCCGCCACCGGCGCGGTCAGGTTGCCCGCGATCAGGCCCAGGTGCGGAGCGAACCGCCCGTTCGCCCGCGGGCCGCCGGTTTCCAGGTCGTGCATCCACGCGCCGCCGCGTTTGTTTTCGCGCGGGTGCCAGTCGGCGTAAAATGAACCAAGATGCCGCCCGTCGAGGTCGTGCATTTCGTAAAACTTGACGTCGGGGTGCCACACTTCCACGAGCCCGCCGGACACCTCCTGGCTGGCACCGGGTTCAAGGCAGACGGTGGGCTTCTCCGTCAAATGCACGCCGAAGAGCCGCTCCGCCAGGCGGAACATCCCGCCGAGCACACCGTCGATGGAAAGGTACGGCCGCAGTTCCTCCTCGTCGAAATGGAATTCCTCCTGCCGGCGCAACTCCGCCCAATACGTGGCCTCCCACGGCTCCAGGCGGTCGGCGGGCTGGCCGGAGCGCGTGGCCTTGAACGCCTCCAGTTCCTTTTGATCGCGGGCGAAGGCCGGGGCCACGCGGTGATGCATGCGTTCAATGAAGGCCAGCGCGGACGCGCCGCTTTTGGCCATGCGCCGCCGCAGTACCAAATCGGGAAAGTGCGGGTGGCCCAACAGGCGGCCCTTGGCCTGGCGCAACTCGATAATTTTCAGCGTGAGCGCGGTGTTGTCGTGCGGCGCGCGGCGGCCGACGTTTGCGCTGGCTTCCCACGCCTGCCGCCGCAGGGCGTCATCCACGGCGTGTTTCATCAATGGCAGGTAGGAAGGCGCATGCAGGGTGAAGCGCCAGCCCGGCTGGTCCGCGCCTTCCGGGTGCTTTTGCAAGTAACTCGCGCGGGCGGCGGCGCGGGCGCTGTCCGGCAGGCCGGCCAGCCGCGCCTCGTCCGTCACGACCAGGTCCCAGGCGTTGGTCGCATCCAGGACATTTTCGGAGAACTTCTGCGTGGCGGCGGCCAGCTCGGCATTGAGGCGTTCCAGTTCGCGTTTGTCTTCCGACGAAAGATCCGCGCCGGATTCGCGAAAACTTTCCACGGTCTCTTCGAGATGGCGGCGGCGCGCTCCCTTCAGCGTCCGTGCTTCCGGCGTGGCGGCATAGGCCCGCACCACGCGCCAAAGCTCCTCGTTCAGGCTGATGCGTGTGTAAAACTCCGTCACCTTGGGCAGCATCGCGTTGTAGGCCGCGCGCAGGGCGGGGGCGTTGCGCACGGCGTCGAGATGCCCCACGCGATTCCACGAGCGGTCCAGTGCCTCGGTGGCATCATCCAGCGCCGTCAGCACGGACTCAAACGACAGCCGCGCGTGGTCCTGGGCCGCCACGGCGTCGAGGCCGCGCTGGGCTAAGGCGAGCGCGGCGGTGATATCGGGCTCGACGCGATCGGCCGTGAGGCAGCTCCAGGCGGGCGTGAAGACGGGGTCGAGGAAAGGATGATCCATGGAGGCAGGACAGAAAGGCACGGAGACCGCGCGGCGGCGAGCAGATTTGCGGCCCGGCCTGTCCAGGCGAACTTTGTACCCGGCCTTGCCTTGGCGCGCCCAACGGCCTAGTTTCGGAACTTTAGCCCGGCCTCTGTGTCGGCGGATACGCCGCCTTGAGGCTATTTCACCCCCCTTCCGATGAAGTTTTTTGATCTCTCGCTGATGGAGCGTGGCGGCCCTTTGATGTGGCCCCTGCTCTTCCTCAGCCTCCTCGGTTTCGTCTTTTTCCTGGAACGGACGCTTTACCTCCATAAGGGTCAGATTCGCACCGCCGATTTCGTCGAAGGCATCAAAAACCTTGTGCGCAAGCGCCGGTTGCTCGAAGCCCTCACCGTGTGCGAAGAAACGCCCGGTCCCGTCGCCGCGGTGGTCAAAGCCGCCCTCCTGCACCACCGTGAGGACGAGACTCGCCTGCGAGGGGCCATCCAGGCTATGGCGCTGGTGGAAATTCCCGCGCTCGAACGCCGCTTGGGCACCATCGGCGTCATCGCCAAGGTCGCACCTATCCTGGGGTTGCTCGGGACCGTGGTGGCCTTGTGGCAGGCCTTTCAGAGCATGGAGGCCGCCGGGCCATACGCCAACGCCTCCAGTTTTTCCGGCGAAATCGCCTCGGCCCTCATCACCACAGCCACCGGCCTGTCCATCGCGGTGATGGCGTACCTGGCTCACCACTTCCTCTATGGCCGCGTGCGCGCCCTGGTGCATGATATGGAATGGGTGGGGAACGAAATGCTGGTCTTCCTGCTGGTCGACCTCCCGGCCGCGCCGTTGCCGCCGCCCGGTGGCGAAGCGGACAACAAGCCCGCCTGACGTCCATAGATTCCAGTCTCTTTCGCGTTTTTCATCATGTCCCTAACCCGCCCTTTGGGTCTCACCCGGCACCTGCGCCGGCCGGATTTGCGGCTGGAGGTGGTGCCATGGCTGAACGTATTGCTGGTGGGCTGGTTGCTGTCGCTGCTGGGCTCGCGTTTCGTTTATGCGCCCGGTCTGGCCGTGAACCTGCCCGCGGGCGCGGGCCCTTTGCCCACGCAACTCGACTTGCCCGTCCTCGCCGGCGGACCGCTGCCAGGTCGGGCCGCCGACGCTGTGCTGACTGTTCTGAACGTCAAACAGAATCCGCCCAATGCAGCGGGAGACGCTTTTTCCCAGGCGCCCTGGTTCATCTTCCAGGGGCGCATTTATGACAACATCGAGGCTTTGCGCACCAAACTGCACACGTTGCCCCGTCCCGCTCCGGGCGTGCCGGCCATTCTGCTTTTCAAGGCCAGTCGCGATGTGGACATGCAGACGTTTGTGGAAGTATGCGACCTGGCCCGCGCCGCCGGCTTCACCGTGCAAATAGCCGTCGAATCCGCTGCAGGCGACAATCCGGCCATAGCCCCAGCGGGGGCACCATAACTCGGAACAACATTTTCCCGCGAACCCACTGTATTCCATGACGGGCGATTCTCTCCCTACGCTTGCGGCATCACCGCCCGCCCACGGCTCCCGGTCGCGCAATGACGCGCCCCGCACGTGGCCGTATTTTCGAGTGGCGTTGCTGCTCGGCTTGTTGCTGCATGTGGCCGGGCTCGGCCTTTTTCGCATTACGGCCGATTCGCCCAAGCCAGTGCCGTTTCCGCCCGTCTATGTGAATTACGCGAACGCGCCGGGCCGCGCGGCCGATAACCCGTTGCAGGATCAGGCGCTCTTGTTTGACACTGAGCCGCTTTTCCTGCCCACCCCATCGAACTTTGCCTCGCGGTCGGGCTTGGTGCAGGCCGTGCGCCCGCCGGCCATTGTGTGGCCCGCTGCCAGCGTCGTCGATGTGCCCCAGCCCAAGCAGTACGATTTTCTACCCGTGGATCAAGGGTCCGGCCGCAATTTCAAACCCATTGCCGCCCTCCAACCCGGGCGCTGGGCTTTTCTCGGCGTTTTTGGGCAGGACTCCGCCCGCGGGCCAAAGTTGGCCGCGCGCGGCGCGTTTCTGCGCGTGGTCCGCCTCGATCCCGGAACGAGTACCGCGGGATCCGCGCCGGCGGGGCCGGTCGTGCTGGAGGAATCGTGGTCGGCGGCCAAGGCGCCCAAATCCACCCAGGAGCTCAAGGCCTTATGGGGTCCGGCCAGTTTTTTACTGCTCTTCACCAATACCGGGGTGGTTGGCCAGCCGTTGCTGATGGACAGCGCCGGTCCCGGTCTGGATGCGGTGGACGATGAATTGCGCGTGCTGCTCGACCAACGGTTTCGCCAGCAGCCGCTGCCGCCCGGCACCTACGAAGCCACCATCAGCCCATAATGCGTCCGCGCCTGCGGTTAATAGCGCCCCATGCGGGGATCGAATTTTTCGGCCCATCCGGCAATGCCGCCAAGCATGCTGGTGGAACAGGGAAATCCTTTGGCCCGGAGGAACTTGGCCGCTTGCAGGCTTCGTCCTCCGTGGTGGCAGTGGATCACAATCGCGCGGTCCCGTGGCAAATCCGCCAGCCGTTCGGGTATCTCACCCAGCGGAATCGTCAAGCTGCCGGGAATGCGGCAAATCTCCACCTCAAACGGCTCGCGCACGTCGAGCAGCAGAGGTGCCGTGGCGGACGCCAGCCACGCATGGGCGGTGGGCACGTCGATTTCCATCGGCGGGTTTTGCGGATCGGGTAGGGTGGCCATGGCCGGGGCGGGTGGGGCGGTATCGCAAGTGTTTTGGTAGAGGCCGGGATCGAGCCTGGCAATGCGTGAATCCGGCGCGTCGCCGCAGCACGGGCAATGCGGGTCGCGCTTCACGCGCACGACGCGCGGCGTGGCGGTGAGCGCATCGAAAACCAGCAGTCGTCCGCACAGGCTTTCGCCCTCGCCGAGGATGAGTTTGAGCGCCTCCATCGCCATCAGGCTGCCGATGATCCCACACAGCGCGCCGAACACCCCGGCCTCGGCGCAATTGGGCACCGTCCCCGGCGCGGGCATCGCCGGAAACAGGCAGCGGTAGCACGGCCCCCCGCGCGCGGCGTCCAGCACCGTCACTTGGCCCTCATATTGGAAAATACTCCCGTGCACGAGCGGTAGGCCCGCGCGCACCGCCGCGTCGCTGGCCAGATAGCGCGTGGGGAAGTTGTCCGCGCCGTCCACAATGACATCGTAGCGGGAAAACAGCGCCAGCGCCCCCGCCGCCGTCAGCCCCTCCGGATGCTCGCGCAGCGCGACGTGCGGGTTCAGCGCGGCCAGCCGCGCCCGGGCGCTGGCCAGTTTCGTGTTTCCGACCGCCACCGTGTCGTGCAAAATCTGGCGGTGCAGGTTGCTCGGTTCCACGCGGTCGTGCTCCGCCAGACCGAGCGTGCCCACTCCCGCCGCCGCGAGGTAGAGCGCCGCCGGGCTGCCCAGGCCGCCCAGGCCGATCAACAGCACGCGCGCCTCCCGCAGTTTCACCTGCCCGGCCTGCCCGAGGCCCGGCAGGATGAGCTGGCGGCTATAGCGCGCCAGTTCCTCGGGCGTAAATGCGGGCGGGGTGGGAGTCATTGAATGACAACTAAAACCTTAAAAACAACCTCCCACGCAAACCCTAAACCAGCCTCATTAAACGGGGCCTTTTGTCGTTGACGAAAATCGAGTTTTCGGGCGCAATTTGGTGGATTCTTTCTCCGCCATGAAAATAACCCCGGTAGCGCAGATTACGCAGCTTCGTTACGGCCTCGCCATTATGGCCGGCGCGCTGTTCATGCTCATGGCGTCCAACCTCTCCGCCCAGACGCTTGTCACCTGGTCCGGCGCTTCGGGCACGGACGCCAACTGGATGACCGGGACCAACTGGGTCGGCGGCATCGCCCCCGTGACGGGGAACGTGGATGCGCTCGATTTCACCGGCACGACGGGATTGACCAACACGAACAACAACTCCGGCAATTTCAGCATCGCCAACATCACCTTCGACTCCTCGGCCGGCGCCTTCGATATCACCTCCCTCACCTCCACCCTGGTGTTGGGCGCTTCCTCCCTGATCACGGATCAATCCACGTCACCCGAGATTCTCAACGCCAATGTTAACATCGGCAGCGGCCTCACCATCAATGTCACCAATTCGGCCGGGGTTTTGGAGTTTACCGGCGGCAACATCTCCGGTGGCCATAGCCTGACGGTTAACGGTCCCGGCACGGTTTATCTCAACGGCGCCGCCAATCTTTACACGTCCAGCGGCGGCACCAACATCAACAGCGGCACGCTCGAAATCGGCCAGGTCACCCTCGCCACCGCCACGCCGCTTGGGGCGATTAACCGGCCCGTTAACCTCAACGGCGGCACCTTGTCGCTGGATGGCAACACCGGAACACTCTCCATTAACAATCCTGTTTCCACCAATACGACTTCCACCATTATCGTTGGCAACGCGACCACCTCCTTGAACCTTACCTTTGGCAACACGACCACGGGCAACGCCACCATCCCCGGCGGCTTTTCGATTGGCAATGCGACGGCCTCGCCCACGTTGAACATCAGCCTGCCGAACAGCGCCAGCATCGTTTCCTTTAACGGCCCCTTTGGCACGTCGAACAGCACGCTATCGACCGGCAGTGGCATGGTCGAACTGGGCGCCAGCAACGGCACTGTTCGCTGGAACGGCAGTGGCAGCACGTCGAAGGGCGGCGCCAACATCACCTTCGATTTGGGCACGGGTTCCGCGAAGATGAACAGCGGCGGCAGCACCGGCACGATCTCCCTCGGCGCCCTCATCGGCGGCCCCAACACCGTGGTATCCGGCAACACCAAGACCGCCGGCGCCATCATTTACCAGATCGGCAACAATTCCCTCTCCGCATCCACCACTTTCGCCGGATCCATTACGGATGGCACGGGCAGCAACACCACCGCGCTAACCAAGATCGGCCCCGCCATTCTCACGCTCTCTGGCTCGGGCAACAGTTACTCGGGGGCCACCAACATTTCCAACGGCACTTTGCTCCTCAATGGCAGTCTCACCCACACGAGTGCCGTTAACATCAACAGCGGTGGCACTTTCGAAGGCACCGGTTCGGTGACCAGCAGCGGCACGGTCACACTCAATTCCGGTGGCAAACTCGCCTCTGGCCTCGGCCTCGGCACTGGCACCCTGACGCTGCCCAACCTCACCTGGGTGGCCGGTGGCACCATCGCAGCGGGGATCGTCAATGGTAGTGATGCTGATGCCATCCAGTTGGGCTCGGGCACGCTCACCAAGTCCGGCACCGGAGTTTATGCCTTCGATTTCGGCGGCACGACCTTGGACACAGATTTAACCTACACGCTCATCTCCTACGGCGCGGAGTCCGGTTTTATTTCCTCTGATTTCTCCGCCACCGATGTCAATTTTGGCCCCGGCTTTAGTGGGGCGTTTAATTTGGCGCCCGGCGTCGGCAGCTTGACCTTCACAGTCTCCGGCGTGCCGGAACCGGCAATTTACGGCGCGGTCTTGGGTGTTGTCGCACTTGCCTTCGGAATGCTGCGCCGCCGCTGTTCGTTGGCGCGTTAGGTCTTGGTTGATTGCCCGGCTGCAGTGGGTGCCTTTGCAGGGCCTCTTGCTCTGCGCATCCCCGGTCAGATTCGCCCATATTAGCTCGCCGAAATGGTTCGATGGGGAAGCGGCACGGCTTTTGCTAAAATCTTGCTAAAATAAGACATATGGGGTAAAACCCTACTGTGTTGCGACAGTGCGTTTGGGGCGCTGGGTGATGAGGTTGCTCGCTTTATTTTCTCCGCCGTTTGGCCGCGTTTATGCTGCCGCTTGTATTTTCTATGTTTTAGGATCGCTGACGGCCTCGGCGCAGGCAGACACTTGGCTCGGCACGACTAGCACCGACTGGCTCACCGGGACCAACTGGGACGGCGGCGTGCCCGCGTCCAACTCGACGGTGGTCATCGATGTCAGCGGCGGCAATATGCCTTCGCTTTTGGGCGAAACGGGCCTGAGCGCAGGCATTTACATCGGCCAAAATTCCGGCAGCAACAGTACCCTCACGCTGCAAAGCGGGGCGCTGCTCACTTCCTCCGGCACGGGTGAAATCGGTTATGCCGCCGGTGCCCTCGGCGCGGTCAGCGTGAGCAACGCCACCTGGACCTTCAACAACAACGCGGTTCTTTACGTCGGCGATGCCGGCACGGGCAACCTGAGCATCACCAACGGTGGCCAGGTCACGAGCAATTCCGCCACCATCGGCTCCAGTGTCGGGGCCCTTGGCAACGTGACTGTGTCGGGCGCGGCCTCTGTCTGGACCAACAATGGCGATCTCGTGCTGGGCGACAGCGGTACGGGCAACCTGACGATTGCCGGCGGCCTCGTCACCGTCTCCGGCAACCTCGACTTGGCCAATGCCGCCGGCTCGCACGGAACGCTGAATTTGAATGGCGGCGCCTTGCAGATTGGCGGGGCGAACGGTTTGCAGAACCTCGGTGGCGCCGCGGCCGTGAATCTGGGCGGCGGCACTTTGCAGGTCATCTCCCCCGGCGGCTGGACGAGCACCGTCAATGCCACGCTGGTCAGCGCCACCAACTCGACCATCGACACGAATGGCTTGGCGGCTGAGTGGGACGCCGTGTTCAGCGGCAGCGGCGGCTTGACCAAGACCGGTGCGGGTGTCCTCACCCTCGATGGCAACAACAGCACCTACACCGGCGTGACGACGCTCAACGCGGGCACGCTCAGCGTCGGTACTCTCGCCAATGGCGGGAGCAACAGCAGCATCGGTGCCGCGACCAACAACGCCGCCAATCTTGTGATCAACGGCGGCACGCTGCAATACACTGGCGCGGGCAATTCCACCACTCGTCTGTTCACCCTCGGCACCAACGGCGGCACGCTCGATGCCTCAGGCACCGGGAATCTCACTTTCGGCAACGCCACCGCCGTCGTTTTCACCGGCACCAACGCGGCGCGCACGCTGACCTTGACCGGCACCAACACCGGGGCGAACACCTTCAGCCCGATTATCAGCAACAACGGCACCGGCCTCACCAGCGTCATCAAGTCCGGCTCGGGCGAATGGGTATTGAACACCGCCAGCACTTTCAGTGGCGGCACCACCATCAACGCCGGCACTTTGGCTTTGGGCGTGAACACGGCCTTGCTGAACACCGGGAACCTCACCATCAACGGCGGCACTTTCGGCCTCGTCACCTTTGCGCAAACCCTCGGCAATGTCACCCTTGCCAGCGGCAACATCACCAGCACAACCGGCACATTGACGGTCAACACTCCCGGCTCCATCGCGGTGCAAAGCGGCAACATCAGCGCCATCCTCGCCGGCACGGGCAATGTCACGAAGAGCACCGCCGGCACCGTCACGCTCAGTGGGGTGAACACTTTCACCGGCGGGGTGGTCCTCAACGCCGGTACGCTCGACATCAACGGCACCAAAGCCCTCGGCGGCGCCACCGGCAACTTCACCCTCGGAGCCGATGGCGTCACTTTCGACAATACCAGCGGCGCGACTGTTACGATGGCCATCAACAACCCCGAGACATGGAATGGCAACTTCACCTTCGCTGGCAGCAATGCCCTCAGCATGGGCACGGGGGCCATCACCTTGGGCGGGAACCGCACCGTCACGATCAATGCCAGCACGCTCACCCTCGGCGGCGTGATTGGCGACGCCGGCCACGCCTACAGCCTGACCAAGGCCGGAGCGGGCACCCTGACCTTGAGCGCTGCGAACACCTTCACCGGCGGCACCACCATCAATGCCGGCACTCTGGCGTTGGGCGTGAACACCGCTTTGCTGAACACCGGAAACCTCACCATCAACGGCGGCACCTTCAGCCTCGTCGCTTTTGCCCAAACCCTCGGCAATGTCACCCTTGTCAACGGCAGCATCACCAGCACGACCGGCACGCTGACGGTCAATACCCCTGGCTCCATCGCGGCCCAAAACGGCACCATCAGCGCCATTTTGGCGGGCACGGGCAACGTGACGAAGAGCACCGCGGGCACGGTCACGCTCAGTGGCGTGAACAGTTTCACCGGCGGGGTGATCCTCAATGCCGGCACGCTCGACATCAACAATGCCAAAGCCCTTGGCGGGGCCGCCGGTAACTTTACCCTCGGGGCCGATGGTGTGACCTTCGACAACAATTCCGCCGCGGCCATCACCATGACCAACGCCAACCCAGAGTTCTGGAACGGGAACGCGACTTTCACCGGCACCCAAAGCCTGGCCTTGATCGGCGCGGTGACGTTGGGTGGCAATCGCACCATCACCGTCAACGCCAGCACGCTTACGCTCAGCGGCATCATCAGCGACGGTGGCAATGTCTACAGCTTGACCAAGGCCGGAGCGGGCACCCTGACCTTAAGCGCTGCGAGCACCTTCACTGGTGGCACCACCATCAATGCCGGCACTCTGGCCTTGGGCGTGAACACGGCCTTGTTGAACACCGGGAACCTCACCATCAATGGCGGCACCTTCAGCCTCGTCACGTTCAACCAGACACTCGGCAACGTCACCCTCGCCAACGGCAGCATCACCAGCACAACCGGCACATTAACGGTCAACACCCCTGGCTCCATCGCGGCCCAAAACGGCACGATCAGCGCTATTCTTGCCGGCACGGGCAACGTGACGAAGAGCACCGCGGGCACGGTCACGCTCAGTGGCGTGAACAGTTTCACCGGCGGAGTCATCCTCAACGCCGGCACGCTCGTGCTGAGCGGGGCAAACACCTTCACGGGCGGGTTGGTCCTCAACGCGGGCACGCTCGACATCAACAATGCCAAAGCCCTCGGCGGCGCCACCGGTAACTTCACCCTTGGAGCCGACGGCGTGACCTTCGACAACAATTCCGCCGCAGCCATCACCATGACCAACGCGAATCCGGAAATCTGGAACGGTAACGCCACCTTTACCGGCACCCAAAGCCTGGCCTTGATCGGGGCGGTGACGCTCGGCGGCAATCGCACTCTCACCACGAGTGCCAATGTGCTCACCCTGAGCGGCATTATCGGCGACGGCGGCAATGTCTACAGCCTGACCAAGAGTGGCGCGGGCACGCTCTTGCTCAGCGGCGCCAACACCTTTACCGGCGGCCTGACGTTCAATGCCGGCACGCTCGACATCAACAATGCCAAAGCCCTCGGTGGTGCCGCCGGGACGTTCACCATCGCGGCGGATGGGCTCACGCTGAACAACAATTCCGGCGTGGGGATCACGATGACCAATGCCAACCCGGTGGCTTGGAATGGTAACTTCACTTTCACCGGCACCCAAGGCCTCGGCC
>Ga0182018_10003861_pt1 | contig 13047 bp, 8 predicted proteins | sample 812P2MmetaG_FD_120490 | JGI IMG/M metagenome (GOLD analysis project Ga0182018, IMG submission 120490) | Permafrost microbial communities from Stordalen Mire, Sweden - 812P2M metaG | ecosystem: Environmental > Terrestrial > Soil > Wetlands > Permafrost | place: Sweden: Stordalen | collected...
ACCTGTGGCGCGCCGGAAACGCTCCGCACCAGCAGCGGGGGAAGCTCGTGCATCTTGTTGCCCGGAATGTTGACGTACTCTCGGTCGCCCCTCATATTAGGAACCACCTCTGTATTTATCGACGCAAACTAACGGACTCTGTTCCATCTTTGTACCACATATAAGGTGCAGTATGCGCCAAGAAAATTACAATCGGCCATATTAACAACAGTTATGGCTCGCGCCGGCATGAAACAGTATCCCCGGGCCCCTGCCCCCCGGCCCCCGGTGTTACCATGCGCCTTCATGCCGGAATACTCCATCGGACTGGATCTGGGCGGTACCAACCTGCGGGCGGCGGCCATCGACCGCGCCGGCCATGTCCTCGACCGGCGCGCCACCGCTACCAACCCCGCCGCGGGGCGCGAAGCCATGCTGGGCCACATGGTGAATGCCATCGCCGAATTGCGCGACTCGTGCGGCGCGGCCGGCTTGGCCGGCATCGGCATCGGCGTTCCCGGCTTTATCCTGCTGAAGGAAGGCATTATCCGCAACTCGAATAACCTGGCGTGCCTGGAAGATTTCCCGATTCGCGCCGAGATCGAGCGCCGCCTGGGCGCGCACGTCATTCTGGAAAACGATGCCAACGCCGCCGCGCTGGGCGAGAAGTGGATGGGCGCCGGTCGCGACGTCGACGATCTGGTCCTGCTCACGCTTGGCACAGGCGTCGGCGGTGGCATCATTTCCGGCGGCAGAGTGCTGCAAGGATACCTGGGCATGGCCGGCGAATTGGGCCACATCACGGTGGTTCCCGACGGCAATCCCTGCGGCTGCGGAAATCAAGGCTGCCTGGAGAAACACGCTTCCGCCACCGCCATCGCCGCCATGGCCAGTATGCTGCGCCTGGGGGAAGGGCTCAGTGCCCGCGAAGTATACGATCTGGCCCTGCGCGGCGACGAGAAGGCCAGCCGGATCTTCGTCGCCATGGGTCAGGCGTTGGGCGTGGCGCTCGCCACCCTGGTGAATACTTTCAACTTTCCGCTGTATTTGCTGAGCGGCGGCGTGCTGGCGGCCTGGGACCTGTTTGCGCCGCCCATGCTGGCGGAAGTGCGGCGGCGTTCGTTCACGTTCCGCACCACGGCCACGCGCATCGAGAAAGCCACGCTGGGCAACGAAGCCGGGTTGTTCGGCGCCGCCTGCCTGCCGTGGGTCGAGGCGCCCTCGGCAAAGAGTGCGGGCCAGCAGTGAATCATTGGGAGTGAAGCATGTGGATGGGCATCGATGTAGGCACCGGCGGCACGCGCGCGCTTCTGGTCGACGCGCAGGGCCGCGTCGCCGCGGGTTTCATGGCGGCCCACGAAGACATCCGGATGGAGCGTCCGCTGTGGGCCGAGCAGCGTCCCGAGAATTGGTGGGACGCCGCCCGCGTGGCCATTCGCGGCGCGCTGGCCGAAGCCGGCATTTCCGGCGCCCAGGTACACGGCATCGGTCTTTCCGGTCAGATGCACGGCCTGGTGATCCTGGATCAAGCCAACACCGTCATCCGGCCAGCGCTCATCTGGTGCGATCAACGCAGCCAGCCGCAAGTGGACGCCATCAACGAAACCGTGGGCCGCGAGAACGTCCTGAAATACACCGCCAATCCCGTGCTGACGGGCTTCACGCTGCCCAAGTTGTTATGGGTGCGCGATAACGAGCCGCGCGCATTCGAACGCATCCGCCACCTGCTGTTGCCCAAGGACTATCTGCGCTTCCAACTCACCGGCGAGTATGCCAGCGACGTCTCGGACGCATCCGGCACTTCGCTGTTCGATGTAGTGGCGCGGCGCTGGTCGTGCGACATGCTGGACGCGTTGAGCCTGGACCGCGCCATCCTGCCCGCCTGCCACGAATCGAGCGACGTCACCGGCCGCGTCACGCGCGCGGCGGCCGCGGCCACAGGGCTCGCCGAGGGCACGCCCGTGGTGGGAGGCGGCGGCGACCAGGCTTCCAGCGCGGTGGGCAATGGCATCGTGGAAGCCGGCATCGTTTCGTGTACGCTGGGCACCTCCGGCGTAGTTTTCGCCCACATGGAACACGTGGCCTACGATCCGGCCGGCCGCGTCCACACCTTCTGCCATGCGGTGCGCGACAAGTGGCACGTGATGGGTGTGACCCAAGGCGCGGGGCTGAGCCTGCAATGGTTCCGCAACCAGTTGGCGCCCGGCGCGGAATACGATGCGCTGACCGCCGCAGCCGCCACCGCCCCAGCGGGCGCGCAAGGGTTGTTCTGGCTGCCCTATTTGATGGGCGAACGCACCCCCCACCTGGACGCCACCGCGCGCGGCGGATGGATCGGACTCACCGCCCGGCACCAGCGCGCCGACCTGATCCGCGCCGTCATCGAAGGCGTCTCCTATAGCCAGCGGGATTGTCTCGATATCATCGAGGAACTCGGCGTACCGGTCGCGTCGGTGCGCGCTTCCGGAGGCGGCGCCCGCAGTCCCTTCTGGCGGCAGATGCTGGCGGACATCTTGAATAAGAAAGTGGTGACGCTCGAAACGCAGGAAGGCTCGGCCTACGGCGCGGCGTTGCTGGCGCTGGCCGGCACCGGCGAGTACGGCTCGGTTCCGGAAGTCTGCCGCGCCGCCATCCGCGAAGTGGATGCGATCGCGCCGCGCCCGGCGGAAGCCGCGTTTTATGCCAAGGCGCACCGGGTGTATCGCGCGCTCTACCCGGCTTTGAAACCGCTGTACGCCCAAATCGCGAAGCTGGACGCCCGCACATAATTTCATCCGCCGTTCATCTTTCCGCAACATACCCGGCCTTACGCTTAAATAAGAACATTTCTTCGTCGAAATGTTTTGGAATGCCCAGAGGAGGCTTGGTGCAGAAAACTTCGCTGCATTTTCTGTGGAAAGACCGGAGCGCGCCGCATCGTTACCCAGCGGCTGTTTCGCTGCATGGGCACACGCTGCATTCCCGGGAAAACCTGCGTTTCCTGCATGCGTTCAAACTCCCTTTACCTTTGATTCCTGCCGTGCTGCGCGTCGCGGGCTGGCAACACCGCCGCGCCACCGGGCGGGATCTGGCGCTGGCGCGGGTGCTCTGGACGCCGCCGCTCGCGCCGGATGAGGCCTATCGCCTGGAGGCCCGGCAAATCGGGAACCTTGACCTGCAACCCATCGTCTCGCTCACGGATCACGACGATATCGAGAGCGGCTTAGCCCTACGGCGGACTCCGGTGGCGCCCGCCGCGCCGGTTTCCTTCGAATGGACAGTCCCCTTCGACCGGACCTTCTTTCATCTGGGCGTGCACAATCTGCCAGCCGCGCAAGCCCGCGCCATGGCGGCGGATCTGCATCGTTACACGGCGCACCCGGAACCGGCGCATCTGGTGGAATTGCTGGATATGCTGCATGCGCGCGAAGACCTGCTGGTGGTGCTGAACCATCCCCTATGGGACGAGGCGGATATCGGCGCGCGCGACCATCGCCAGACGCTGGCCACCCTGCTTTCCGTCTATGGCAGATGGATCCACGCCATTGAACTGAACGGCCTGCGATCCTGGGAGGAGAACAGCGAAGCGTTGGACCTGGCGCGCGCCTGGCAACTGCCGGCCATCTCGGGCGGCGACCGCCACGGTTTGGAGCCGAATGCCAACCTGAATTTGACGCACGCCGCCAGTTTTGCCGAATTCGTGGCGGAGATCCGGCGCGAGCGGCTAAGCTCGATCTTATTCATGCCGCAGTATCGGGAAACGCTCGGGATGCGCTGGTTCGAAACCGTAAAGGACATCGTGCGCTACTATCCTGAAACCCAACGGCCCCGCTGGGTGGACCGCTTCTTTTATGAGTGCGAAGACGGCGTGACGCGGCCCATTGCGGAACTCTGGCCGAATGAGGGTCCCGCGCTACTGCGCTCGGTCTTTGCCATGCTGCGCCTGTCGGAATCGCCGAGTTTGCGCGCCGCGCTGCGTTTAACGGTCCCGGACCCCGCCGAAATGCTCCCCTAACCCCCCCGTACGTACCCTGTTAGTACCTACATGACTAGATCTAAGGTACATTCCTGCCGGATAATGAGGCTTTGCAAGGGAGACCCACGTGGCGAAAGACACAATCCGGGGCGATCGTCGCTTACAGCGGCGCTACCCCCTCGAGTTAGATTTGGAATTCAGAATCATGGATGGCGACAAGGTAGTTTACACCGGCGCCGGGAAGACGCGAAACCTCAGCAGCGGCGGCGTCTTATTTCATACCTTGGAGCCGGTGCTCAGCGCCGCCCACGTGGAACTCGCGGTGCGCTGGCCCGCGGTTCTGGGGAACGTGCCGTTTCTCGAATTACGGATTTTCGGGCGTCTGGTCCGCAACGACTCGCAGGGTGTCGCCATGCGCATGATCCGGTATCATTTCGAGAAGTTGGATAACCTGCGCGCAGCCTTCGAAGAAATTTTCACCGACGCCGTGATTCAGTAGGCCCCCGTGGGCTTGACAATCGCTTGTGCAGCAGGACAATGACACTTAGCGGTCCAGCATGCCCATTCGCGCCGAATACCGGAAATATTACGATGCGCGGTGGCGCAAGTTCCGGTTGACCATGCTGGAAGCGGCGGGCAATGTGTGCCAGATCTGCCACCAGCCGCACCGGCTGCTCAACGTGGTACACCTCTCGCACGATCCGGCGGACCGCACGCGCCTGACGGTGCTGTGCCCCAGGTGCCACTCCAAAAATAACGCTGCGCAGCGTATCGCCATGGCCCGCCGCACACGCGCCCGCCAGCGCGGCCAACTGTGGCTGTCCGACGAGTTGGAAGTGGCGCCGGTACCCGTGCGGTTGTGGCCCATGCGCCTGCGCCAGATGGATCTCTTCTAACAGCAGGTGCAGCCTGCCCGGTTTTCGAGTGAACTAACTGACCTAACGTCTTGCCCTGATATACGTCACAGAAGTATAATTCTCTAAAGCATCATGTTCAATCGCGACCTGAGCAAGGGCAGCGCCGAACTGCTGGTTCTCACGCTGCTGGAAGCCCGCCCGCGCCACGGCTACGACCTCGGCAAGCTCATCGAGGAGCGCTCCAAAGGGCAGATCCGCTTTCGCATCGGATCACTCTATCCCATCCTGTTCCGCCTGGAAGACCGCGGCCTGATCGCCGGCCGCTGGCTCGAAAAGGCCGGCGAGCGCCGCCGCCGTTGTTACCGCCTGACGCCCGCGGGCCGCAAATTCCTGAAGGCCCAGCGTAGCGCCTGGGACGAATTCGTGGCCACCATTAACCAGATCGTGCGGCCCAGCCATGTTTGATTGGGCCGCATATGTCCGCCACAACCTCCGCCTGCGGGGCTTTCGTCCCGAGCGCGAAGCGGAAATCGTGGAAGAAGTGGCCCGCCAGTTGGAAGACGCGCACACCGAGGCGCTGCGGCTGGGCGCAAGCGAGGAGCGGGCCGGCGAGATCGCGCGCCGGCACATCGTCGATTGGGCCGCGCTGGCCCATGAGTTGGAGGAAGCGCAGCGAGGAAAGGAATCGGCTATGACGACCTGGCAACATAACGCGGAAGACCGCGCTCTGCGCGAACGCGGCAGACTCGCCTTCCTGGCAGGCTGGAGCGGCGACGTGCTCTACGGCCTGCGCGTGCTGGCGAAGAATCCCGGCTTCACCACCGTTGCTGTCCTGACGCTGGCCCTCTGTATCGGCGCCAACACCGCCATCTTCAGTATCATCAACGCGGTCATGTTCAAGTCGCTGCCGGTGCGCGATCCGCAGCACCTGATGCTGCTCAAATGGACCGTCCGCGGCACCCTCAAAAGCCATAGTTTCAGTTCCTATGGAGACTGCTCCAACCGCTCCGGTGGCGCCAATCCGCACGGCTGCTCGCTGTCGAAGCCGTTCCTCGAAGAGGTGCGCCAGCATGGGCCATTCTCCAGCCTGGCCGAATTCGCCGGCGGCGGTTCCATTACGGTCAGTGGCAATGTCGCCGTACACCAGGCCACCGGACAGTACGTCTCGGGAGACTATTTTCAAGCCCTCGGCGTGGGGCCTGCCGCCGGACGCGTGTTCGTCCCGGCCGACGATGCGCCGGGCGCCGCGCCCGTGGCCGTGTTGCAGTATGCCTACTGGAAACGCGGATTTGCGAGCGACCGGTCGATTATCGGAAAGACGATCGATTTGAACGGCCTGCCCTTCACCGTGGTGGGCATCGCGGAAGAATCGTTCGCTTACCTGACCCCAGGCAACGTGCGCGATCTCTCAGTGCCGTTGGGCCAGCGCCGAAACCTGCAGCAGCGCTATGCCTGGTCGCAACGGGAAGATGCGGGGTCATTTTGGATTGTGGCCGCGGGCCGCTTGAAGCCGGGCATCTCGGTGGGGGCCGCGCAAAGCCAGCTCACCGCTCTGTTCCTCAACAATCTGATGCACGCCGACAAACCTTTGGCGACTCCAGCGGACGCGCCCGCCATTACGCTGGAGCCGGCGCAGACGGGACTTACCGGCATACGCGGGCGGCTCTCCACGCTGCTTTACGCGTTGATGATCGCGGTGGGCATCGTGCTGCTGATCGGTTGTGCCAACGTCGCGGGTCTGCTGCTGGCGCGCGCCGCGGCGCGGCAGAAAGAGATCGCCGTGCGGCTCGCACTGGGCGCGGCGCGTGGCCGCCTCGTGCGTCAATTGCTCACCGAGAGCGTCACGCTTTCCGCCCTCGGTGCAGCCTTGGGCGTCCTATTGGCCTATTGGGGCGCCCGCGCGTTGATCGATTTTTCCGCGAATAACACCGGTGGATATTTTCGATTCTCCGCCGATCTGGATTTGCGCGTGCTCGGCTTCACGCTCGCCGCCGCGCTCGTCACTGGAATCCTGTTCGGACTCGCGCCCGCGCTTCGCTCCATGCGCATCGATCTGACGCCGGCCCTCAAAGACGGCGCGGCCGCTTTGAACGCGCGCCAGGGCCGCTTCCGCCTGGGCAATATCCTGGTGGTGACGCAGGTGGCGCTCACGGTGGTGGTGCTGGTGGGCGCCGGTCTGGTGGTCCATACCCTGCAAAACCTGCGGAAGCTCGACCCCGGCTTCGCCACCGACAACCTGCTGACCTTCGACGTAGACGCCACCCTGACCCACTTGAAGAACGAACGCCTGGCCAACTTTTACCGCGACCTGCGCGACCGATTCAACACGATCCCCGGCGTGTTCTCAGTCAGTTACTCCGATTCCGTATTGCTGAGCGGAAGCCTTTCCGCCACGGACTTCCATTTGCCCGGCGCGCCTCCCAAAGCCAGCGTTCATACCGACATCCTCGGCATCGGCCCGCAATTCTTCGAGACCATGAAGATTCCCGTCCAGCGGGGGCGCAAGTTCAAGCCCGAAGAATTCGAGTTGGCGGCCAAAGCCGACGCGGATCCGAAAGGCAGGGAGGGCATCGTCTTACCCGCCATTGTCAACGAAGCGTTTGTGCGTGCTTATTTCCCGGAAGTAGACCCACTAGGCCGGCCCTTCGGCGCCTATATTCCCGGTGTCAACGGCGAGCCGGATTCTTCCCCGCGCGCCGGCTGGGAAATCGTGGGCGTGGTGCGCGATCTGAAGTACGACGACCTGCGGCGCGCGATTGAACCTACCATTTATGTTCCCAGCGCATCGGGCGGCTCGTTCGAATTGCGCACCGCGAGGGACCCGTTGGCGGCCGTGCCGGAAGTGCGCGAAATCGTGCGCCAAGCAGGCAAAGAGATCCCGGTGGTCAACATCAAGACGCAAGCCCAGCAGATCGACGCGATGCTTTTCCAGGAGCGCTTGATTGCGCGCCTCTCCAGCCTTTTCGGCTTAGCGGCGCTGCTGTTGGCGGCGATCGGCCTTTACGGCCTGCTGGCCCACGAGGTCACGCGCGGCACCCGCGAAATCGGTATTCGCGTGGCGCTGGGCGCGCCGACCGGACTGGTTCTGCGGCGCGTGGTGCGTCACGGCGTAACGTTGGCCGCCGTGGGCATAGCCATCGGCCTCGCGGCATCGCTGGCCGCTACGCGCTTGCTCGGCGCCATGCTGTACGATGTGAAACCCGGCGACCCCATCACGCTCATCGCGGTGACCTTGCTGCTCATGCTGGTGGCGCTGGCCGCCTGCTACATTCCGGCGCGCCGCGCCACCCGTGTGGACCCGCTGGTGGCTCTCCGCCACGAGTAAGCCGCGGCACTGTCGGGATTGTCTCACCCCACGGTGGGAGTCCCCGCCAGGATTGAAGGTCGCAAGAAGGCACGTGGAAGTCGAACCCTGCGAGCATGCCGATCGATTCAAGCTCGCGCGTATCGCAACCGCGCAGAAAGCCGTGATACCCGTTGTTCGCGTCAATGTACCATCCCGCGATAACCCCTTCCGCGCCGATGCTCAGGGGACCGGTGCCCTGTTCGGCGCCCGTACCTGCTCCTGGACGTCGAACGTGGTTAGCGTGCCGTCGGCCTCGCGCACGAAGCCGGCAAAGACATAGTTCGCGTCAGGGCCAACCACGCACGCCCTAAACGTAGACAAGCATGGGGGCTTCGCCCGGACTTGCGGCGCGGCAGCAACCGGAGTAGGCGGCGCGAAACACCAGTTCGTCGGAATGTCACAGTCCGCGGGGGGAGCACCCTTGGCCAACCCGCCGCACCATCTAAGCGACGGCCAAGATCTGTCCGACCTTTGGGGTCCACCTCACCTGTCAGGTTTTGCCTGGTTCTTGCGCCGTCTTAAATGAACCGCCGAACAGGCAGTCAATCGGGCTAGACGGGACAAGTACAAATCCGGGCAAAAGGCAATCCGTGATATCCGTGATACGATATTTTCGCTTTCGGCACACTCTGCTCGGTGGTTGCCGCGTTGGGCTGACGTTTGCTGTGGCCGTGGCATTACCGCGCCATGCAGAACAAACGAATGGAGAACGTATGACAACCTTACTGCAGACTTCCACCAAGACGATGCTGGCCAGATTGCTGCCATCCGCCCTCATTTTCACCGGCGTCGCTCTGGCCCAAGGCACGATCGATACCTACGCCGGGAACGACTCTTTGTTTGCGGGCTCCGGCCAGCCCGCGACGGCCGCCCAGCTCGTGGGACCGATCAACAGCGCCGTCGATGCCCAGGGAAACGTGTACATTTCCGCCAGCGGCCTGTCCATGGTTCTCAAGGTCGCCGCGAGCACAGGCATCATCACCATCTTCGCCGGGAACGGCCTGGCCACCGGCGGCGGCGACGGCGGACTGGCGATCGGCGCTTCGTTGTTGTATCCGGCGGGTTTGGCCTTCGATTCGTCGGGCAATCTCTATATCGTGGACTCTTATAACAGTAACGTCCGGAAGGTGGATACCAACGGCATTGTCACGACGGTGGCCGGCGACCAGGGTTCGGCGGGTTTTGCGGGAGACGGAGGGCCTGCCACGCAAGCCCTACTCACAAACCCAACGGGGATCGCCGTGGACAAGTCCGGCAACCTTTATATCGCGGACCGTGGCAACCAGCGTATCCGGATGGTTACCGCGAGCAGCGGAATCATCTCGACGATCGCGGGCAGCAGTACCATTGGTTACACCGGCGATGGCGGACCGGCGGCCAAAGCCACTTTCACACTTCCCACAGGCATCGCCATCGATGCATCCGGCAACCTGTATATCGCCGACGAAAACAACTGCGCAATCCGCCGGATCTCCGGCGGGATCATCACCACGGTTGCCGGGACGGGTCAGTTTGGATACAGCGGCGACAACGGTCAGGCCACCAAAGCGATGCTGTCGGGGCCCCAAGGCGTGACGGTGGATGCCTCCGGAAACCTTTATATCGCCGACACGGGAAACCAGCGCATTCGGTACGTCAACGTAAGCGGCATCATCACCACGATTGCCGGATCCGGCGCGACCGGCTTCAGCGGCGACGGCGGCGCGGCCACGGCCGCTACGTTCAGCACTCCGGTGGGAGTCTCTTTAGACGCATCCGGCAACGTTTACGTGGCCGACGAGTTCAACAACCGCATTCGCCGGTTTGTTCCGGGCGGCGCCATCGCCACGTTCGCCGGAACCACGATCTCCGTCGGCGACGGCGGACCATCCACGCAAGCGCGTATTGAACCCTGGTCTGTGGCGGTGGACTCCTCGGGCAACCTGTATATCGCCGACCGCCTGGAGCAACGGGTCCGCAAGGTGACTCCGTCGGGCACCATCACCACCCTGGCCGGGAACGGGCAGGCAGGCGGCGGGGGCGATAATGGCCCGGCAAACCTGGCGGCTCTGAACACACCCAACGGCGTAGCGGTCGATGCCGCTGGAAACGTCTATATCGCGGACGCCGGCAATAATGCAATCCGCCGCGTGGATGCCTCGACAGGAATCATCACCGCGTTCGCCGGCACCGGCGGTTGCTGTTACGCCGGGACGGGGACCGGTGGAGACGGCGGACTGGCAACGGCCGCCACCCTTTACTACCCCGAGAGCGTGGCAGTCGATGGGTCGGGCAACGTGTATTTAACCGACGCCGTGCAGAGCAACATATCCCCTCAGGCCCAAGCCGTACGCCGGGTGACCACCGACGGGAAGATCAACACTTGGGCTGGCGGCGGGACCAGCGTCGGATTTAGCGGAGACGGGGGCTCGCCGCTGCAGGCTCAGTTCGGCAGTGCCATCACTCTGGCAGGCGGTTCCGACGGGAGCCTGTATATTGCGGACCAAAACAACAACCGGGTGCGGAAGGTAGATCCGGCAGGAGCCACGATCAACACGGTGGCGGGCAACGGTCAGGCCAGCAACTCCGGCAACGGAGGGCAGGCTACATCGGCTGGCGTGGATGCTCCGTTGTCGGTCACCCTGGACAAGGCGGGGAACCTTTACATCGGATTTATTGGCACCGTGCGCATGGTCACGCCCGCAGGCGTGATCGGCCCTTATGTCGGCAGCGGGTACGGCTTCTCAGGCGATGGCGGGCCCGCGACGGCCGCATGGCTTACTGGGGCGTCTGGCTTGGCGGTGGATTCCGCGAGCAACTTGTACATCTCCGACAGCGGCAATCGCCGTGTCCGGCAGGTGCAGCCCGCGGCCAGTCCCGTGATGGCCTTGTCGCCCAGCTACGTGACATTCTCGCTGGCAGCTACCGGCTCTACATCTACGAATCAGGCGTTTGTGCTATCGAACAGCGGTCAAGGCACCCTGAACTGGGCCTCGTCAGTGAGCACCACTGCCGGCGGCACGTGGCTGTCTGTCTCGCCCTCAAACGGATCCGTCCTGGCCGGGCAGGCCGGAACTACGGTGACGGTCACCGCGAACCCTTCCGGCCTGACTGCCGGCGATTACTACGGCCAGATTCAGGTCACTTCGCCGAACGCGGCGAGCCCGTTGCAGATCGTCACGGTGAGATTGACGGTCCAGACGCCGGGAGAGGATCCGCCGCAGGCCGCCGCGGGTGGTGTGCTGAACGCCGCCAGCTTCAGCTTGTCCACGCCGGTCGCGCCGGGGGCGATGGTCTCCATTTTTGGCACGAATTTTACGGATTCGACTAGCGCCCTGACCGCGCAGGGGTTCCCACTGCCCACCGCGATGGGCGGAACTTCGGTCACCATCGGCGGAGAGGCGGTTCCCCTTTTGGCGGTGACCGCCACGCAGATTAACGCGGTGCTACCCTTCGATCTGACGGTAAACACCAGCGTGCCCATCGTGGTGATCCGTAATAACGCGGTCTCCGCGCCGCAACCGGTGAGCATGGTATCGTCCCAGCCGGGCGTATTCACGCAATCGGAAAACGGCGAGGGCGTCGGGATCGTGGTGATCGTGCACCCCGACGGATCGCAGGTGGAAGCGGGCAACGGCAACGCGGCATCGGCGGGGGATGCGGTGGTGATTTACTGCGCGGGTTTGGGAGACACTACGCCGCGCTCGGTCGCGGGATTTCCGGCGACGGCTTCGCCGCTCTCGAATACGATCGATCCGGTGACGGTGACCATCGGCGGCGTCAACGCGCCGGTGTTCTTTGCCGGTCTGAGTCCGGGCTTCACGGGGCTTTATCAAGTGAACGCTACGGTTCCCAGCGGAATCGCGCCGAATCAGCAGGCGCCGCTGGTGCTATCACAGGGCGGCCTCAACAGCGCCACTGTAACCATTCCGGTGCAATAGAAGAGGAAGACAGGAGACAGGAGACAGAAGTCAGGAGTCAGGTAGCCGAGATCTTTGGCGCTGGCGCCCAGGCGCTTGATACGACCTTCCTGATACCGCTTTTCATACGCTACGGCTCCCTCGTCCAGGTAGGGCTGACCCCACCGTAGCAGGCGGCAGATCAGCGTGGCCAGCTTTCGGGCAGTAGCGAATACTGTTTCTTTACTGGCTTGCCGCCGCTCATGGCCTTGTGGGGAGCTAAGGTGACATGCGAAATGAACTGGCTGCAACTTGCAGCTTTCTGTAATAAACTCAATAGCATGGACGGGCTCCTATGCGTGCTGGCCGATGCTCCCCGGCAATACCAGGCGCTGCTGGAAGTGTCGCAGTCGATAGCCTCACACCGCGATTTGGCCGCGCTGTTCCGGGATCTTGTGGAGCGTCTCCCGCGCGTGGTCAGCTTCGATTCGCTGTGGCTCGTGCTGCACGATCCCGCCCGCAACCGCATGCGGCTGCACGTACTCGAAGGGCCGGCGCAGGAAGGCGCCGAAGAAAGCGCGTGGCCGCTGGATAGGCCCATGGAAGAATCGCCCAGCGCACTGGTGTTCAGCACGCAAGAGCCGCTAGTGGTTTTTGACCTTGCGGAAGACCCGCGCTATCCCAAAGCTTTTCAGTTGTTGCTGGACAACGGCATCCATTCGTGTTGCATCCTGCCGCTGACCACGGCGCACCGGCGTTTGGGCGCGGTGGGTTTTGGCTATGCCCTGCCGCACGACTATTCCGAGGCGGATGTCGGGTTTCTTGGACAAGTGGCCCGCCAAATCGCCGTGGCGGTGGACAATGTTCTGGCGCACGAGGAGGCGTGGGAACTGCAAGCCGCATTGGCTGAGGAACGCGACCGCCTCCGCCTGCTGCTGGATCTGCACAATACGCTGGCGCCGAATCCGGCTGCGGGAGCTCTTGCGGGCCGTATCTACCAACGTGCGATGGGTGATGCGCTGCGATTACACC
>Ga0182018_10003863_pt1 | contig 13041 bp, 9 predicted proteins | sample 812P2MmetaG_FD_120490 | JGI IMG/M metagenome (GOLD analysis project Ga0182018, IMG submission 120490) | Permafrost microbial communities from Stordalen Mire, Sweden - 812P2M metaG | ecosystem: Environmental > Terrestrial > Soil > Wetlands > Permafrost | place: Sweden: Stordalen | collected...
ACCAAAGGCGACACAGGTCTCCCGAGGCAATGCTCCTGTGAAACGTGAACCAACCTGCTCTGCTCTGAGATGGTAATCATTGTATTCAGGAATCCCGGCCCTTCAGGGCCGGGAGGATGTCAACACTACCGTATAAAGCGCGTGAAACCGTGAAGAATCCCAGCCCGAGCGGGCCCCGCGCGTCGGCGTGGCCGAGGAGGCTCGTCCAGGGGCCGGCGCGCATCATTGCGTCCGAGGAGCTGAGCTCGTGGATCCTTCACGAGGATGAACACCTCCTCGTCGTCAACAAGCCAGGCGACGTCGTGTGCCATCCCTCGAAGCATGGACCGTGGTCCAGTCTCGTCGGGGCCGCCCGGGAACACACCGGCCTCGAGACCATGCACCTTGTGTTCAGGCTCGACCGGGAAACCAGCGGGATTGTCGTCCTCGCAAAGGAGTCCCGCACCGCGGCGCGCCTCCAAACCGCGATGCAGGAGCGCCGCATCGGCAAGACCTACCTCGCGCTGCTGACAGGCGGATTGGCCGGGGCAGTGACGGTCGACCAGCCGCTCGGAATCGACACCTCAAGCCCGGTCTTTATCAAGTCGGCGGTCTGCGCCGAGGGGCAGCCGTCGGTGACCCGCTTTGAACCGCTTTCGCTCGCCGGCGGCTTCACCTTTGCCCGGGTCACGACCGAAACCGGCCGCAAACACCAGATTCGCGCCCATGCGCAGTGGCTGGGCCATTCCCTCGTGGGTGACAAGATCTACGGGCCCGACGCCCGACTCTACCTCGAATTCATCGACCGGGGGTGGACGCCCGAGCTCGAGCTCCGCCTTCTCCTCCCGCGCCAGGCGCTTCATTGCGCCCGGATCGACCTCGAGCCCGCGGGCATGGCGCACGTGTTCACCGCGCCGCTACCGGAGGATATGCGGCGCTTTTGCGATCGCCACGGATTGAAGCAGCAATAGTCCGTCCGCCGGGCGGGTCAGGCCCCGGGGCGCACGACCCGGGAAATCGCAGTGCGCAGCGCCGTCTTCAGGGCGGCGATCCTGACCTCGAGCGCCAGGGCCGACGGCGATTCAATCGTATACGACAGGCGGGTGTGATGGGCCTGGAGATAGATGGATTCGGGCCATTTTTCCCGGGCCAAAGGGTCGAGCAGCGGGCGGATGATCCCGCCCTTCGCCTCCCGGCCTTCAATCAAAGGGCTGAGATCGATCGGACACGCGGTCCCTACGGCCGCGATCATCGGTTCCGCGAGGCTCGGGCGACGGTCCGGATTGAGCTCGTAGAGGTAGAAGCCCGTCGACTCCCAATCCTCGTGGACAGAGATCGCGACGTCAAAATTGGGCTGGCGTTCCAGCCAGCGCACGTGGGCGCGAACCTCGCCCGATTCGAGGTGGCGGTAGTCCCGGTTTAAATCCAGGCCATTGGCGTTCTCCCTCACCCCGCGCGCCGTCCCTTCGGGGTTGAGGATGGGGCAGAGAAACCATGTCGCGCGGTCGTCGAATTCACCCGATTCAAGCAGCGAGGCGAGCGCCAGCGGCGCGGCGGGCTCATCTCCGTGGATTCCCGCCGACAGGTAGATCCGCGGACGGATGCCGGGTGCGCGGCGGGTCAGCGCCAGGAGCGGGTAGGGTCCGGCCGCGCCGAACGGTTCCGCGCGAAAACCGGCTTTGACTCCGGCGCTTTCAAATTGCGAGGCCAGCGCGAGGGGATCGATGGGTGCGGCTTTGACAGCTGACATACGTTGGTTCTTGCTGGCCCCTCGCCCGAATCACAAGCCGCAAACCTTATCCCCCCATGTCCCAGGTACGCGTTCGCTTTGCCCCCAGCCCGACCGGCTTTTTCCACATCGGGAGTGCGAGGACCGCGTTGTTCAACTGGCTCTATGCGCGCCACACCGGGGGCGTCTTCATCCTGCGGGTCGAGGACACCGACAAGACCCGCAACAGCGAGGATTACCTCAACCTGATCTACAACAGCCTCCGCTGGCTGGGCCTCAACTGGGATGAAGGCCCCCACGTCGGTGGCGATTATGGGCCATACCGCCAGAGCGAGAGGGCCGCCATTTATTCCGACTACCTCGAGCGGCTCAAGGCGTCGGGCCGCACGTACGAAAAGGATGGGGCGATCCTTTTTAAAATTTCCGGGGAACCCCAGGTGATCGAGGATGCGATCCGCGGAAGGGTGGAGCGGACCGAGGAGAAAGACTTTGTCATTGTGCGTTCGGACGGCAATCCGGTCTTCCACCTGGTGAACGTGGTGGACGACATTGCGATGCACGTGACCCACGTCATCCGGGGCGAGGATCACCTGTCGAACACGAGCAAGCACGCCGAGCTCTTCAAGGCATTCGGCGCGCCCCTTCCAATCTATGCCCACATCCCGCTCATATTGAAGCAGAACGGCCCGGGAAAGATGTCGAAGCGCGATCAGGGCGCCCTCATCGAGGACTACCAGAAGAGGGGGTTCCTGCCGGAGGCGCTCGTCAACTTCCTTTGCCTTCTCGGTTGGTCCCCCAAGGACGACCGCGAAAAGCTGCCCCTCGACGAGATCGTGAGGCTCTTCGATCTTCCCGGGGTGAACCAGAGCAACGCCCGCTTCGATGAGAAGAAGCTCGCGCACATGAACATGGTCTACCTCCACGAGATGCCGCCCGAGCGCTGCTTCACGTTTGCGCGCGATTTTCTGGTCGGCCGCAATTTTTTTCGGGGCGGGATGCCCAATGAGGGCTACCTTCGCGAGGTGATCGCGCTCTGCCAGCCCAAAGTGCGCGCCATCGAGGACCTGCCTGGATTTATCGGCTATTTCTTCAGCGAGGAGTATGCCTTTGATCCCAAGGCAAAGGAGAAGGTGTTTGCGAAGGGCGATCCAAAAGCGCGGCTGGGGGAGTTGCTCGGCTCGCTCTCCAATGCAGACTTCTCGAACGACACCGCTCTCGAGGCCCTTGTCCAGAGCCTGGCGGCGCAGCACGGCGTAAGCACGGGCGACTACATCCACCCGGCGCGCCTGGCGGTGTCCGGTTCGGCAGTCGGGCCGAGCTTTTACGGCCTATTGCGGGTGCTCGGCCGCGAGCGCGTATCCGAGCGAATCAGGCGTTTCGTAGCAACGGCTTGACGCACCTTTCGGCGGCCCGTTTGATCTACCTTCTCAGTGCGCATTGCGAGTGTAGCACAATGGATAGTGTAGCGGCCTCCGAAGCCGTCGATCCGGGTTCGACTCCCGGCACTCGCACCATTTAACAGATAATGGGTTACGGAGCTTTCCAGACAAATCCGGGACCTTTGAGTTGCCTCTCATTGACAGATAGAAACGAGCCAATGGTGATGTGGTCCGAAGGCATCTCATACCAAAAGGCGAAATTCTTCGTCCAGTTACGAGGTGCCCTGAAACCCGTGAAAATTGCACGCTGCAATGCGAGGGATGCGGTATGGGGTGGGGCGCGTCCCTGTGACGGTCCGGCCCGGGGGGTCGGCGGTGCCGGGGCGGCCCTACGGGACGCGACAAAGAGGCGAGGGGTTTATCAAGACATGATGTCCGGATAGAAGTAGGGGTGTAGGAGCCTAAGTGCTACCCGAACACAATGTCGGGGTATTACTATATACGGAATATCCAGCGACCGGCTTCAATCGTATCTGCATGGATTTGTTTTTCGGTTCAACGGACCTTTGTAAATCGCGGCTGCAAATCGCTGATTCAGCCAGCAGGCCAAAATGGCTTGACCATTCGCTATTCGCGAATAACGTATTCATATGTTTACCAAGCCACAAGATATCGTTGTCGCTCTCAAACTCTGTCTCGAAAGCGCTCGGAGAAGCTATGCTGAACTGGGCCAAGAATTAGGGATGAGTGCCTCTGAAGTCCATGCCGCAGTCCGCCGGCTGGGCGAAGCCCGCTTGGTCGATCCCAAAACACGGGAAATCCGGCGGGAAGCGCTCCGCAACTTTCTCGTCCATGGGGTCCCTTATGCCTTTCCGGCCAGCCCCAAGGAAGTCACCCGCGGTATGCCGACTGCCTGGGCGGCTCCGGTTCTGTCCGGCAAAATCAGTGCATCGGAACATATTCCTCCCGTTTGGCCGGACCCAAATGGACAAGTGCAAGGGGCCGCCGTGCAGCCCCTCTATAGCAGTGTGCCTGGCGCGGCCAGGCGCGATCCGGCACTCTACGACTTACTCGCCTTGGTTGATGCGCTCCGCATCGGCCGGGCGCGCGAACGCGGCCTGGCAGAAGACGAAATCGCGTATCGCCTGAACGTCCATGTCGCAGCCTAACCTCAGTGCCCTGCGCGCGGTCGCCGACCGCCTCGACAGTCTCGGTCTGGACTACGCCTTCGTCGGCGGGTCTATCGTGAACCTGTTGTTGGACAATCCCGCGCTTTCGCCTGCGCGGCCGACCGACGACATGGACGTCATTCTCGAAGCCGTGACCGCGCCGCGCTACTCCGATGTCGAAGCGAAGCTGCGCGGCCTCGGCTTCGATCACGATACGCGCGAGAACGCACCGAAGTGTCGGTGGGTGCTCGGCAATCTAACCGTGGACATCATGCCGGCCGAGGGCGCGTTTCTTGGGCTCAACACGGTTTGGTTCAAGGAAGCACTGTCCACCGCAACCGAGCGTGAGTTTGGGCACGTCCGCCTCAAACTAATCTCCCCGGTCGCGTTTCTCGCCACAAAGCACATCGCCTTCTTAGACCGCGGCGGCGGTGACTACTACGCCAGCCACGATCTGGAGGATTTTGTAACGGTGATTGATGGACGTGAGGGCATCGTGGATGACGTGGACCAAGCTCTCGCCGAATTGCGGGCCTATTTGATCTGCGCGGTGCGGTCGCTTGTCGCAACACGGCGTTTTAATGAAGCGTTGCCGGGACAGATTCCGCCTGATCGAGCAAGCCAGCAGCGGTTGCCGGCTCTGCGTAGAAAACTGCAATCCATAGCGGCACTCGGGTGAGGGCCCTGACCGGTGAATCTGTTAATCTTCATCCTAAGCGAAAATGCCTAGCGAACGCCGATTTGTTTTCCGAAATGTTGATTGGACCTGTTCCTTGGAATTCTTCCCTGATTATTTGGAATATTCTTGGGACAACTATGGCCTTGGCGTTGAAAAAGGAAAAAAAACTTTTTTGCGGCAGGAGTTATCTTTCCATTTGAGGCAAGGCACAGGAAGATATGCCTACACTGGACTTAGGTTGCCGGCCATATATCTGACGTTGACGATAATTTCATATGCATGGGAGCCACAACCATGGCGCTTTTCGGCCTACTTATTTCTGATACTGTTCCTTTTGTCGGGATATCGATTTCTCTTCCGATTGAAGAAACGAAACTGGATTAGAATTATTAAGAAAAACGGTGATTCGGCTGTAGATGTTCAAATGACCAAATGGAACCGAGAAGAGCGAAAGCAATTTATCAGCTTTTATTCCGATTGGCATCAACGTTCAACGGAAGAGTGATTTATTCTAGCATTTCGATAAATCCGCCTACCACATGCCTTCAGAAATGATCAATAAAGGCACACGCGGTGGATCTAATTTGTTAACATTTGATGTTATATAGGCGGCATGTATATCGCCGCCTTTATAGGCAAACGTACCGGACGTGGCGTAGGATTTTGGTCGTCCGTTGGATTCGCTTTTCACAATGGGAACATTCGATGAGATCTATGCGCCGAGCTATTGACACTCTCATTGACAGATACAAACGGCTTTGGCTGCTTTTCCCTTCGCAACGGTGCGCAAGGCTTCTGATATAAGTTATGACTCAGAGCGAGAAAGGTCGGCCTCCGAAGCCGTCGATCCGGGTTCGACTCCCGGCACTCGCACCATTTAATAGATAATGGGTTCCGGAACAGGTGTCTGCCGCCTAGCGCCCCTCAACAACTCGCGGGCACCATCAAACTCCGCCTGGAGCGGGATCGGCGTCTGACGCTGGCAAGGGTTTCGTGCACCTTTTCGCCCAGTTCGTCCGGACCATAGGGTTTGGTGAGGAAATCGCTGCCTGATCCTAGTTCCCCAGTTTCGCCGAGCGCGTCGAAGGTGTAGCCGGATGTATACAGCACCGGCATGTTTGGGGCCGCCGGACGGATTAATTCGACCAGCTTGCGGCCGCCCATAGTGGGCATGATGACGTCCGTCACCAGCAGATCGATCTGCGGATGCTCCTTGAATTGAGCGAGTGCCTCCACACCGTTTGCGGCTGAAATCACCTTGTAGCCGAGTGCCTGAAGCACGCCGCAGCCAAATTCGCGGACCGTCCGATCGTCCTCCACCAGGAGGATGCTCTCGCCCGCGCCGTATCGCTTCTGGGGGGCGGGTTCCGTAGCATCCACGGTGGACGGCGCCTCGACGCGCGGAAGATAGACTTTGAAGGTCGTCCCGTGGCCGACTTCGCTGTACGCGGCGATATGCCCGCCGCTCTGCTTGACGATGCCATGGCAGGTCGCGAGTCCGAGTCCGGTGCCGTAGCCGGGCGCCTTGGTTGTGAAGAATGGCTCGAATAGCCTGGCCTGCACCTCAGGAGTCATGCCCGCGCCGCTGTCGCTGACCGCGAGCATCACGTAGTTGCCGGGAAGCACGTCATGATGCCCAAGGGCGTAATCGTCGCCAAGGACGACATTGGCCGTTTCGATGGTCAGCTGGCCGCCGGCAGGCATCGCATCGCGGGCATTGACGACCAGGTTCATCACCACCTGTTGGATCTGGCTTGGATCAGCTTTGACGGGAGCGAGGCCTGACGTCGCGATCGTGCGAATGCGGATATTTTCGCCCACCAGCCGTTGAAGCATGTGGTCCATCTCGGCAGCAACGGCATTGAGATAAATGACACTCGGCTGGAGCCGTTGTTTTCGGCTGAAGGCAAGCAATTGCTTTGTCAAATCCGCAGCACGGTGGCCGGCATCGTTAATATGGCGAAGGTGGGTGCGGACGTCGTTGTTGAACTCGGGCTTCGACATGAGCACCTGGCTGTAACCGGTGATGACCGTGAGAATATTGTTGAAATCATGCGCGATGCCGCCGGCAAGCTGGCCAATCGCTTGGACCTTCTGGGCCTGTCGGAAACGCTCCTCGAGATGGCGGTGTTCAGTGATATCCTCGATCGCGCCGTCGACATAGGCGAAATTATTGGAAGCGTCGCGGAACGCCCGCCCGCTCTCGCGAATATGCAGCTGCGAGCCGTCCTGCCGCAGCCAGGTGGTATCGCGGCGCAGAACCTCCGAGGATTCCGCAAGCTGGCCGAAGAATTGGCGGCGGCCGGAATCGAACACCGGGTTCCCCGGCGTTGTCGTGGCGGCACGAAGCTTTTTGAGCGACTCAAATCCCAGGATTGTCAGCAACGCGGGGTTGGCCATCAGGAATTCTCCGGCGTGCGATATGCGGTAAAGGCCGATGGGGGAGTCCTGGAACAAGCTGCGGAACTGCTCTTCGCTCGAGGCGAGTTCCTGAGTGCGGTTCTCGACTTCCTTCACTTTCTCGCTGTTGAATTTCTCCAGGCCGATCTGGCGGGCAACGAGCTCCCGCATTTCCTTGAGGCCGGCCTTGATGGCGAAGGTCAGGCACATCACCTCGAAAAGTATCCATCCCGCATGCGCCAGGGTGCTCCACACGGTCACGGCAAGGTTTCCGTACACGGCATCCGGCGGCCAGTAAAATCCGCGGACAAGATGATCAACATAGACAACGACCATGGCCGTGACGAAGACGCGCACGTCACGGTAGAGAGCAAGGAGGGCGAGCGAGCCGAACACGTGTAAATTCGTCTCTATCCGGCCACCGGTCAGATAGATCAGCATGGCCGAAGCCAGCATCAGGCCGATGGTTATGATGTGGCGCGTCAATGTCTGTCCGGGTTGCTTCCAGGCGAGCCACGCGGGATAGAGGCAGATCGCGCCGCCCAGAAAAATCTCCGCCCAGACATTGATATGTGTGCCGCCCGTCTGGCCCTCCCAGGTTTGCAGCGAAATGAACAACGCGACACCGACAATCGCGAACCAATGCACCACCAGCAGAATTGCGATCATGCGGTCGGTGCGGCTGCGCAATTGCATCAATGCTGCCGTAAACCGCCGGTCAATGGCGGCGGTGTCAGGGACGTAACCGGATGGAAACGGTGCGACAGAGCAACTGGTCATATGGTCTCTTTATTTGAGCCGTCGCCTCGTGCAGCGCAACCAAAGCGTGGGGTAGAATGTCTTACCGTTCGAAGACATACAATTAATTCACAGGTTTGAGCAGGGCTACACCATCGCATTCAGCGCGGAGATTACGTACTCAGATAACAGTAGCGTCCCATGGCTAAAGAACTGGCTTCATATGTCTTTGGCGGGCGGTGATCGTCGAGTCGAAATCGATCAAGTCTCGTTCATGAATCCAGCCTCGTTCGCGGGGCGCAGGCGCGGGTCACTTTGCTATCCCATTGACACTCTCATTGACAGATACAAACGGCTTTCGCTGCTTTTCGACGCGCAACGCTGCGCAACGTGTCAGAGGAGAGATGGGCACTCCGAAGGAGAAAATTTGGCCTCCGAAGCCGTCGATCCGGGTTCGACTCCCGGCACTCGCACCATGACATCCGTGATCATCAGTGCTGACACGACTCCTTATCCATCTTAACGGCCTCACTCAGCCAGGTTTTCGTTGCTCAGGAAAATGTTGCTGAGATCGCTGATCTTGGTCGACGGCAGAACCCAGGTATAGAGTTCGTCGCGGTCGCCGACGCTGCGCTTTGCCCGGGCGAAAACGACGTAGGGCGGGGCGACCGTGTGCGTGAGTGAAAAACGGCCGTCCGTATCGGTCGTGGTTGAAGCGAGCGGCTGCGGCAGCACGTTCCACTTGTCGTAGGGAAGGATATAGACGGCATTGGCGGCGGCGGCCATGGCGTCGTCCGCCGCCGTCATGCCTTTGAGATCGCCCACATCTGTCATGCGAGCCGCGGCGATCGTGGCCTCAAATTTATCATCCAATTGCTTCTTCTGATCGGCGGCGATCTGGTCCACCTCCTTCTGGTACGTTTCCCATGCGGACTGGGGATAGACGGCGATCTCGACCGAGCTCAGCTTGTAGGTCAGGTTCCCCCTGATAACGACAAAGCATTGCCCGGAAATTCGGATGGGTGCGCCTGGGGTGGGATCCGGTTCCGCGCCGATGGATTTAATGATGGGGGGCTCAACCTTGGGCCGCAGATAGGTTCTTACCGCGCCCATCCAATCGTCCGGAAGCGTGTCATAGGAAATGGTCCCTCGTCCCCCGTCCCACCTCGCCATAAGCAATGTGGCCCCATAGTCTACGAACTTCACATTGCGGAGGGTCTGGCCGTCCTTGAGCTCAAGTTCAGGGATGATGGCGCGTACATCGAGCTCTTCCGCCGAAGCGTGAAAAGGGATTGCCGCTGCTATTGCCGACACCGCCAACATCCAGAACAAGCGCGCGGTGCGACGTTTCTGTGCTAGGACCATCTTTGAACGCTAAAGCATCCGGTGCCGCCTATTCAATTGCAATTGGGCAACGCCTGTCCTTCGATCGCGTCGAAACGAAACCCGACCTTCGATCCTTATTGGTGGGCCTGACGTTGTGCGCCGCACCATGCCTGATCCGGGCGCAAATATCTGGTTCATCGAATCTTACACCCGTCGCGCCTGCTTGGGCGCACCCGGGTTCCGCGAGCCATGTTCAAGTGGCGCCGCCGGCGGACTTTCATCGACCCAGCAAAAATTTCGAAGAGCCCATGGGTCTATTTGACGGCCAATCCGATATTGGCAGCGCGCTGGTACCGGGCAGCGCCGGTTACAACTCCGTCACGAAACAGTAAACGATTAACTCCGCCAGTTACAACGTGTGGTACATGCGCGACGAGTTCCGTTATCCTTGGAAAAGGATGTCCGACGACGTTTCACTCGCGGCCGATATCAATTTCCCGGATCCGAAAGGTTACGGCGACCGCAAGGCGGTCCTCGTCATTCGGCAGGACCTCGAGGACGATTCCAAGGAGGCCATCGCAGCCTTGCACGGTGCCGGAATGATCCCATTGGCGCAGCGCCCAAAGAAGGGCTTGCGCGTCAAGGACATGGAGTACCGGATCGGGGGGCGAGGGCTTCCCGGCGGAGACAGTCCGGACAGTCTTGTCGTCGTCTCGGCCAAGCGCATCGGAATCGAGAAGCGCGGCGACTCGTTTATGCTCTTTGTCAGCCTGGACGGCGAACCCATGCACCCGTTCGGGCCGCCCATCAGCCTGCATCTTGACGGTCCATTTTATATAGGAATTGGCTTCTGTTCCCACCTGCCGGACAAATCCGACACGGCCGTCTTCTCCAACGTCGTACTCGAGAATTCCTCGGGGCTCCTCCACTAGGCCAAACGGCGAGGAGCCGGACCCTCTCGATTCAGAGGAATGCCCGGGTTCCAATCCAAATTGAAGGCCGGTCGGTGAGACTTGGGAGCACGCGGTTTGCCGGATCGATGGACGTGCCCCCGATGAATGTTCATTGGGTTTGTTACGTTCGGCTGGTCTGCCAGCGGGCTTCATGCTAAGTGCAATCGATGGATGCTTTTGCGTCTCCGTCTCTCCGGACGGAAACTTCCAGGTTCGGACGGTTCCGCCTGGTGGAAACCATTGCCGTGACGCTCGCTCTCGGGTTTTCGCTTTTCAGCGTTCCCGGCCCGCCGGACGCCCAACTGGACGGGTCGTGGCAGGAGATGCTGATTCACGCCCATGCGCATGGGATGCAATTTGGACGCGACCTTATCTTTACCTGGGGACCCTGGGGTTTCCTGTGCAGCCTGTTTCACCTCGGCGAACTCGACGCCGCCCCGATCCTGATCTGGCAGGTTGCAGGCCAGCTCGCGATCGCCCTCGCGCTCGCGAGCCTCACCCGATCCCTCGTTTTGTGGCGGAGAATCGCATTTGTCGCCGCGTTTCTCGCGTTCCACTGGCTCTTCCAGGACACGGTCTATTTTGTCCTCGTTACGCTGATTGGCCTCGCGGCTTTGATCAAGCGCGACGCCTCGCCGGGGCGCCTGATCGCATGGACGCTCGCCCTTGGATTCCTGGCGCAGTTCAAGTTCACCTATCTGGTGATGTCGTCCGGGGCCGTCCTGGCCGCGATGGCATGCTGGGCGGGCCGCGGCTCGTCAAAGCGCGTATTGGCGATCGCGGTCGGATATGCCTTCGCGGTCGTCGCGGCCTGGATGGCGGCGGGCCAGAACCTCGACAACCTCTATCCTTATCTTCGGCGCAGCCTCGAGATCTCGTCGGGCTATGGGGAGGCCATGGGCCTCAACGAATCGTGGACGCTGTTCCTCTGGGGCTCCGGGATCGCGCTCCTTTCGCTCCTTTTCATTTGGCGGGTCTGGCGCACGGTTCCCGATCGGCCCTTTGCGTTCGCCGCGGCGGGGTTCCTCGCGTTTTCGCTGTTCCTGGTGTGGAAGGAAAGTTTCATCCGCGCGGACCTGGTGCCGCTGGGCGGCCATGTTTTCGGCTTCTTCAGCTACGTCCTGATCCTTGGGCCGGTACTCCCCGGGCTATTGTTTCCCGGAAGGCAGTGGCACTGGTTCGACGGCTCTTTTTTCCTCTGCCTTCTCGCCGTCGCATGTTTCGACCGGGACTATTACCGGAAGGCGCCGCGGGTGGAATGGGAGCGCATCTATGGGAAGGCCCATACCCTCAGCCGGCTCGGCGCGCTGCCCGAGGAGTGGGAAAATTCCTATGAGGATGCGTGCCGTGGGGCGGCGCTGCCCGCGGTGCGCGCGGCCGTCGGGCTGGGGACGGTCGACGTTTACAACTTCAACACGGGCGCTGCGCTCCTCAACGGATTCAACCTGGCCTCAAGGCCGATCTTCCAGAGCTATTCCGCGTACACCGCGGGGCTGGAGGGATGGAACCTGCGTTTTTATCAATCGGAAGACGCACCGGATTTTATTCTTTGGAATGATGGGCGGGTGGACAACCGCTATCCCGGGCAGGACGACGCGATGCTCGTGGCGGGTCTCCCTGGGCACTACGAACCCCTTTTCGCCGAGCGAGGTTACTGGCTTTTCAGGAAAAAATCCCCGCTCTCCAGCGCCCCGATGGAGCGCCGCCTGCTCTTGGACCGCCGGGTCAGGCTATCCGAGGAGATCGACCTTCCCCCGCAATACGACCAGGCGATTTGGCTCCAGGCCGCCGCCGTTCCCAATAACCTGGGGCGCCTCCGGGCGCTGCTCTACAAGGCCGCCCTGATCAACCTTGCGACCACCGACGACATGGGCCGCCGCAGCGTCTGGCGGTTGGTGCCGGAGGTGGCCAACGACGGGTTCATGCTCGTTCCGACCCTTGCAGGAGGGGAAGACCTTGCATCGCTTATGCGGGGAACGGTGCAGACGTGGGTGAGGTCCATTCATTTCGAGGCGCCGGCGGGCGAGGAGGAATTCTGGAGCCACGTGGACGTCCGGCTTTTCAGCTTGCCCGGGATACCGATCGGTTCCGGCGCGCCCACGGGATCGTTGGTGAACCTGGGCATTTTTGACCGGCGCACCCTTTCCCTGAAAACCCCGTCGCCGCTGGAGGTGATCGAGGTGCCTGAGGGCCGCGCGGTGCTTCTCCATGCGGTGAGCGAGGCCGTGTTTGGCATTCCGGCGGAAGCGAGGACGTTCTCGTGCGGCTTCGGAATCCGCGAGGGGGCCTACTCGGGCGGCGGGCACACCGAGGGGGTTGCGTTTTCGGTCGACGCCGTGTGGACCTCGGGCCGAAGGCAGCGACTGTGGGGCCGCTACCTCGACCCGGTGGCCCGCTCCGGAGACCGGGGGACGCAGCATCTGGACCTCGAGCTCCCGCGGGACCAACCGGACCGGCTTATCCTTCACACCGGGACCGGCCCAAGAAACGACAGCCGCTGGGACTGGTCCTACGTCTCGCAGTTGCGGTTTGATTCGTCCGGCAATCAATGAACGGACCGAAGTCCCCGCCACCTTCAGCCCAAGAGAAACCATGGGACCGTTGGGTCCTACTCGCCTCGGCGTTCGTGGGGCTGCTTCCGTACGCGCTCTATCACGGGTCATTCGCGCGCCTTTACTGGTTTGGCGAC
>Ga0182018_10003864_pt1 | contig 13041 bp, 7 predicted proteins | sample 812P2MmetaG_FD_120490 | JGI IMG/M metagenome (GOLD analysis project Ga0182018, IMG submission 120490) | Permafrost microbial communities from Stordalen Mire, Sweden - 812P2M metaG | ecosystem: Environmental > Terrestrial > Soil > Wetlands > Permafrost | place: Sweden: Stordalen | collected...
CACAGTCGTTCCGTGGTGCTGGGGATGGCCGGGATTCACCGCTCAAGTACACTGTCAAGGTTGGTGCCTGCTCATCTGGGGGCGCTGGGGATGGCCGGGATTCACCGCTCAAGTACACTAGGCCGCGCCGAACTTGCTGAAAAGCAGCAAGTTGGCGCGGCTTCTCTCTTCAGAAAAGGAGGATTTGCTCCGGGATATCCTCCGGCTCGCGTGGTTTTCTGCCATAAAAGACCTCCATTTTGCCAAATTGATGATCTGTAACCGTCATTAGCCGCACCTGCCCCAATGGTGGAATCACCGCCCGGATTGTACTTCGATGGGCGTCTGCGGCCTCTTCGCTCGGAAGGTATCTCGCATACACGGAAAATTGAAGCATCATAAATCCGTCTTTGAGCAGAGCTTTGCGAAAGCGCGTGTAATCGCGCCTGTTCGCCGACGTCTCCACCGGCAGGTCGAACATGGCGATAAGCCACAAAGACCGGTACGCTGAAAGTAGCAACCCTTTCATGGGCGTTCAACTCAGCATTCCCAAAATACAACTCCGAATCCATTTCGTCAGCCGACCGTTTCGATTTCCTCTCGGAATCTCACGCTTTGCGGCCCCTTCCGACGTTGTTCGGGTTCGCGGCATGCTTCCAACAGTGAAGGAATCGCGATTTCACGGGCTTCCCCGGTAACGCACTTCGCCAGAGAATTCGCTGTGCGTAACAGAATATCGAATAGCGAGCGTTCCTCACGCTCAAATACATAGCGCGAGGTCGTTGCACCGATCAACCACGATTTTGTCGGAGTAGTCAAAGGCTCCCCAGGGTCGTGATCGACTATCCATTGGGAAACACGGCGATCGATGAGAGGGCGGAATGGCTCCATCACGTCGGCAGCCAGGCAAAAGGCATCATAGCGATTCTTATGACGCAAGCCGATCGATGGATGCAGCCCCGCCGCACAGAGAGCGCGAGCCACGGCGGCCCTCAGAACTGTGTAACCGTAATCAAGATGCCGATTTTGATTTGGTTCTTCGGAGCCACGACGGAATTTTGGATCGTTGAAGATCTGAGACCAATACCCTCGAGCAGCCTGCGCCTCCAGATTACCCGCATCATCCGAGCGAACTCGCGCCGACATGGCAATCAACCCTCCATCGGTGCCCCGAAGTTCTTTCAGTAATTCCCCCTGCGCCCGAATCTTGGCGCGCACGATCTCCTGCCATAGCCGCTTTTGCGTCGGGAGAGAAAGTTGCATCTGCTTGGCGAATCGTTCTGTCTGGAGGAAGTGTGCCTGGACAGGCAATAGTATTGACGCAGGGAGGAATTTCCCGTCGATAGTCACGACCGACCCGCCAACCTCAGCAATCCTGGATAGGACCGACTGCGAAAGGACCACCTGAGGATGCGCCAGGAGCAGAACCGCGATTTCGCTAATGGGCGTGGTAAAGGGAAGCGTAAACTGCTCAGCCTGCACTAGCTCGATAACCAACTGAGAATCGCGGACGCTCAGCCGCGCCGGATTAGCGATTTCGATGATTCGATCAATCATTGGCTGGGTGCACCTTTCCGAGCAGATCGATAACGACCTTTCTTGGACGAAGCTCCTTCAACGAATTTGGTGTCTTCGACCATGTTATCCCGAGTTTTTTCTGTTGCGCATCGTCGTGCGCATCATTCACAGGGACAAACCACACCTGCTTGTTATCCCCGAATTTCTTTACGCGCAGGATCTTGGTTCCGCTTGCATCCGTAATCTCGATAGTGTCATCCTTCATCATCGAAAAAATGAATTCAGCATCTGCCACATTAGCTAGCTCGTGCGAGACGACTGGAAGCTTCCTCCGACAACGCTCATAGGCCTCTGTAATCTGAACTACACTGCTATCCCATTTTTCCCGCCGCCTCTCGTCGCGCGCGACAAATAGGGCGATGTGATGGATGCCTCCCGAGGCAACAAAGCGCTCCCGAATGCTCTGGCCGACCTTGAGAGGGTTCCTCGTCTCGCGGATGCGTACCTTGCGGATCGGGATGAGGCGTCCATCGCGAGCCTGGAGACATGGCGCATTTTCAGCCCGATCAAACAGCTTTGGATTTCCCGCAAGCTCTTCCAATTTCCTGCGGACGGCATTCCGAACGGCTGGATCAACAATCACTTCGTCATCTGCGATGTCGGCAGCAGACAGTCCTGACAGTAAACACCTTGTATGAACCGTGGGTTTGCCCCTGTAGTTTCGAGGGGCAGAGTAATTCGTGCCCTTGTGCAGTTCTCCACTCAGCTTGTGTTCCGGTCGATGCGAAACAAGCATCTGTTCGATATGCGGACGGATCGATGGAACGAAGTCTCGCCACGGCGATTCAATCTTTCGCCAAGCTCGCGAGTCTCTTTGCCAAGGTTCCCTGGAAGCAGCCAGCGCCATCGACTGGATGACTTTAGGACGAGTGAGTGCGATGGTTATTGCGTCAATTGCATGGTGACGATGATCGGTGCGCGGCTTCCCGCGCGATTCGCCTGGTTCTGCCGGCACAATCTCGTGCAAAATCGCCTCCAATCCCCAAGAACTACGCAGCGTCGCCGTGACCGCGCCGCTTGACGCGAAGATTGCTTGACGCACTTTCTCTCCCTCCATAACATCTCGGCCACCGTAAAGGGCACCGAGGAACCGAGACGCAAGTACACTGGCATACCGCGTATCGTTCATTTGGCGGGCACTAAATTCACCAAGGGCCTCTTCGGTCTGAATCGAGAATCGCGCTATTTTCCCTCTATTCTTCCAACTACCGACCCGTGTCATGATTTCTGCCCAACGCTGCTCGTCTTTCCCATACGCCTCCCAAGGCGTCTGACCTTTCTTCACGTCGCGGTTTTCGGGAAGATAGCAAAGCGTTTTGTTTTGAAATGAATCGTCTGGATAACGGCTACGAGGAATAATGTGCTCAACGTCGAACTCCGAGTTGTCGAACAGATTTGAAAAAGGAATATGTCTACCTGTGTATGGACAGTAGCCGCCACACTCCTCATGAAGACGAGCCTTCTCAATATCCTTTCGGGACGGATTCGACAGGCCGCATTCCCGCAGGATTCGGGCGGCAACGTCTTCGCGCTCCCGTTGACGATTTCGATTTTTCTTGGTTGCCTCAATCCTCTCCTGCCGCGGCCTCTTCAACTCGCGTGCAAGCTCAATCCGTATTTCTTGGGGTTTCCCATACTCACGCACGATGGCGTTCACGACTTTGCGCAACTCCGTGAGGGAGCGTTCAACCGCCGGGTTGCGCAATGAATCAAGCTGCTTGCGTACCTCCGGAAGAGTTTCGAATACCATTCCTCCAGAGAAGCGAGCACCGTAAAGTTCCGTCTCGGCCTCTTTGAAGGACTTACCGCACGCCATTAGCGGGAGCAGTTTGGATAGAGCAGCCAGAGACACGGCACAGTAACCAGGTTCAGGAGTCTGTTCGGATAGCAAGGCGGCAGCGGCGGCATCCAGCGACCACTGTTCGATCGCTTCGCGAATCAATACCTCATCGGACTCACTGTTTCTCCAATTCTCGATAATCTGATGCTGTTTTCCTACACCGATTGTTTCCCATCGGTCACCAAACACCTTCCGCATGACAGCCTGCGTTCGATTTCCGCGAAGGCGCTTCTCGTCACCCTTTTCAAGATTGAACTGGACCTCGGGAGGGAAGGAAAGATACTTCTTAATTGCTTTGAACGTCTGGTCTCCTTCGCGATCTAGAAACTCGTATAGTCGTTGGCGCTCCTCATCAGTCAGTGGATTGGAAATCAAGCTCCCAGGGTTGATCAGTCTCAGGTCGTTCACCTTTTGCACAATGCGAAATCTCTGGGCTTCCATTGCTGCCCACGGCGCTCGTTGCTTCCCTGGTTCCAGCTCGCACTTGCCGATTAAATGTGTCTGGGCAGCGATTGGCCTCTGGAAGAACAGGAGATGAGCGATCTTGTCGTGGAGTTCAGCTGTCAGTAGATCGGGGTGATGATTTGCCTGAACCGCCCAAATCTTTTCAAATTCATCTTGGAACATCCTTCGTGCAGTCCAGCGACGACGGACTCTTTGAGCGTGCGGATCCAGCCCCGCGAAAAACTCACCAAGGGTGCGTGCGCCAGCATTCTGAATTTCTTGTTCCAGGCTATGGATTTCGGCTTTGACTAGGCCTAGTTCCTTCTTTTGATCAGGATTCTGCTTATTCTCCCGGCGATTCGAGAGGAAGCCACGCCGCTGAATCAGATGAAACAATATCCGCCCGATTTCATGGGCTTCCAATTGTTGGTCCAGCGCCGCTTTGCGAAGGAAGTATAAAGGCAGCTCCGCGAAGCGATTGATAGGAAATGCGGATTGCCACTTATCAGTAAGCTGCTGATCCAGACTGTTCAGGATCGAATGCCTTTGCTCTTCGGGCGATCCAATGACCCCCTCCGGCGTCGGTAACAAGGAATGTCTTTGGAGGAGGCGGAATTGGTCTCGCTGCCGGGCGGCGCGTCGGCGAAGCTGGCGCCGATGCAGGCGGGCTGTTCGTCTCTCTACCGCCTTTGACTGGTCCTTGCCCTGTTCGATCTCCATCGACGTGCCATCGACGCCAGGTTCAAAGATCCGAACGCCGGCACGTATTAGCGAAACCGGGTCATCGGCTTCATCCAGAGCGATCAGTGCCCATCCAAGCGAGGCTGAGCCAAGATCGAGTCCGAGGACGTACTTCTGTGCGGTTTCCAAGGTTGAAGACATCAAAGACCACCTTGACGCAATGAACCTAAAGGGGATAGAAGAATACTAGTGTACTTGAGCGGCGATTGCCTGGCTATTCTTAGTAAGCTTTCGTCGTAAGGCTCCGCTCTCTGAGCGACCTTTGAACGCCCCGGAGACGGGGCGTTCTTATTTCCGCCAAAGTTGTCACTCCTTCCAGTGTAAGTCCTTCCAAATCATGGTCGCTAGCAAAATCTAAGAATCGAAATCACTCGGTTAGCCGCAGGTGCTCGTCTGCAGGGAAGGCTGCCGCACCCTTCCCTCGCTGCAACCGTCATTCGCGCTGGCGTTTTCCGCTCCCCATCCATGCTCGTCTGTTCCTGCCCGCAACGCCGGCCCTGACGTGCGTACAGGCGTACAGCTATAAGGAAGTGAACCGAATTTCTTTCTTCGTCAAGTGCCCCCGCTTCAGGCAACGGTCTGGCAGAGACGGGAAGAACCCGTCAAGGCTCTCCGCTGCGCTGCGATGAACGCGCTGGAGATCGCGCGGCCTTGACCGAACCTTCCCGCCTCCGCCCGTTGCGAAGAGCCATGAAGCGGGAGCACTCAACGAAAAAAATTAGGTTTGGGTGCTCTTGCTTCTGGACGCCAATCTGCCCCACGGGGCTTCGCAGGAGCATCGTCATGGAATTCAGCAGCCACACTACTAGCATCGCAACCAACAGCGCCAGCAATGGCACAGCCAGCAGCCAACCCACGCCGCACAGGAAAAATGCGGCGCAGCGCAACCGTAGCGACTCGCCCTACCAAGGGCGCACAGCGCAGAAAAACAATCCAACCCAACTCATCATCAAGCAGGCCGTAGACTTCCTCATCCGGCAGGTTGAGGCTGGCAAGAGCGAAACACTCGCCGCGTATCTGACCGCGATGGCGCGTTTCCACAACTATAGCTTTGGCAACATCGTTGCCATTGCGCGGCAGCGGCCCACGGCTACGCGAGTAGCGGGATTCGGCACATGGAAAGAGATGGGCCGTTTCGTCAAGCGCGGCGAAAAGGGCATCCAGATTCTTGCCCCGATGATCGGCCATCGGCGGAGGAACGCCGAGGGCGCAGAGAACACCGACGCAGACGGCAGCGCCAAGCCTCGCCCGGTGCTAATTGGTTTTCGCGCCGTGTATGTTTTTGACGTGACGCAGACCGAGGGCGAAGACCTGCCGGAGTTCGAGCACAACATCTCCGGCGAAGTAGGCGAACAGCGCGACCGGCTCATTGATTTTCTTGCGCAACAGAACATCGCGCTTGAGTTCAATGAGAGGATCGCCCCGGCACTTGGTGTCAGCTACGGCGGCAAGATCGCTTTGCTTCCCGGCCAGTCGAAGCCGGAGGAGTTCGTTACGCTGGTTCACGAAACGGCCCATGAACTCTTACACAAGGCAGAGCGCCGCACCTTCACCACGGCAACCGTGCGTGAGACGGAAGCCGAGGCCGTGGCTTTTATCGTAGGTCAGGCAATCGGGCTGGAGATGGGCAACGCTTCGAGCGATTACATCCAGATGTACAACGGCAACGCAACTTTGCTGGCCGAAAGCCTTGAGGTCATCCAGCGCACTTCCGCTGTGATTCTGGCCGCAATCCGCGACGACCAAAGCGCGGAACCGGCGACGGAGCGGGAGCAGTTCGCAGCAGCCAGCTAACGCATACATCTTGAGCGGGTGCGCTTGGGAGTGTGCCCGCTTGCGCCTTCACGCAAGATTCAACCGGAATAGGAGATTCCCCATGACTACTGCAATTCAAACCCAGTCCGAATACCGCGACCTGCCCCTCGATTGGCTGATCGTATCACCCACCAACCCGCGCAAGACATTCGACGAAGATGCAATGCGGGAACTCGCCGCCAGCATCCGCGAAAATGGCGTGTTGCAGCCTTTGTTGGTTCGGCCCCGCACGGAGCGGAGCTTTGAGATCGTTTTCGGAGAACGCCGGTATCGCGGCGCGGCGATGGCCGAAAAGGAAACCGTGCCGGTGTGCATCCGCGAAATGACTGACGCTCAGGTGTTGGAGGCGCAGCTTATCGAAAACCTTCAGAGGCAAGACGTGCATCCGCTCCATGAGGCGCAGGGCTTCGCCGCGCTCTTGCGCCTTGAGGAGCCAAAGTATTCCATCGAACTTATCGCGGCCAAATGTGGCAAGAGCGCCGGGTATGTAGCCTCTCGCCTTCGCTTGACTGAGCTTGCGCCAGCAGCCGTCGAAGCCTTCATCAAGGACGAGATCGGCTTGGGCCATGCTCTTTTGCTAGCGAAACTTCAAATTGGACAACAAGAAGAGGCCCTTGCCGCTTGCTGGCAGGAGAGCTACGCGGGCGGCAGCAAGCCGAAGCGAATCTTGCTGCCCGTTCGCCATCTGCGGGAATGGATCGAGCATAACATCCTCTTGGAGCTTGCCACCGCGCCGTTCTCAAAAGAGAACGCAACGCTTGTGCCCAATGCGGGCTCGTGCGTTGAATGCTCGAAACGCACCGGACACAACACGCTGCTCTTCGAAGGCATCGCGGCGCAGCACGATTCCTGCTCCGATCCTGCCTGCTATGCGGCCAAGGTGGACGCGCATGTAAAACAGACCGTGGCCGCGAAGCCGAAGCTGGTACAGATCACGACCGCCTATGGCAAACCCGCCGAAGGCAGTCCGGTTGTACCGCGCAACCAGTATGTCGAAATCCGGCAGGAAAAGCCGAAGAATAAATACCAACAGGACGCGCCGGAATACAAGACATGCAAGTTCACCACCGAGGCCATCGTTGCCGACGGGAGCGAGAAAGGCGAACTGCGCAAGGTGTGCGCCAATCCCGATTGCCCAGTGCATCACCCCAAGAAGCAACAGCGGCGGCCCGATCCCGATGCCGCGATGAAGGCCGCTCAGGAAAAACAGCGCCGGGAGGAAGCGATTGCCAACACTACCGGCATCCGCATACTCGCAGCCATCGCCGACGCCGTACCCGTGCGGCTGATGAAGCGCGACCTGCTATTTGTGGTGGAACGGCTGGCCGGGCTGGTAGAGGAACGGCGCTTGGAGATCGTCGCAAAGCAGCGCGGCATCAAGCGGGAGAAGGACAGCGATTCCATCGGCAAGCTGTTTGCTGCCCACCTGCGCCGTTCTGAGGAAAGTGTGTTGGGCAGTGTGTTGGTTGAACTGACCATACTGCTCACCGCCGCCCGCCAGCAGACGACGCAGGTGTTGAACGATGCCGCCGCCTTCTATAAGGTGGACACCGACGCAATCGCCGCGAAGGTCAAGCAGGAGTTCGCCGCGAAGGACAAGACAAAAGCCTCGAAAAAGGTTGCGCCGAAGCCGCCAGCCAAGCAGCAGGCGAAGGCAACGAAAAAACAAGCAGCAGCCTAATCCTCAAGCCAACGCAAACACTGACGCGGGGTCTACAACCACAGGCTCCGCGTTTCTTTCTGTGCCTGCCCGTCTACCCGCCCTCATCTGCGCTCCCGCCTCGGCGGGAGACCATCACTCGCCCTCCCGACGGGCAAAGGCGCGCCCCAAGCAGCGCGCCTCAGAAGTCTCTCTCTCCCACTATGAGCCACCTGCCATCGAAATCATGCACATGCAATTGTGAACGCGTGCGCGTTGGCGTCGAATCGCCTGAGCGAGTTGACCAGAGCTTCTCGAAATTCACAGTCGCATCCTTATCGCCATTCATAGTTACGATGACATTGACGACCTGATATTGGGAGAGCCGCAATCCTTTGTCTAGTAAGCTCTGTCGGTTTTGAAGAATAAACTCTCGTGTAACATTGTGCAGATTGAAATACGGATCGACCGTTGCAGCATAAGAGGAGGCTGTCGCTTCGACGTCGTTAGCTGCAAGTGCAGCCGCCCAATGGGACACCATTTCAGTGATGGCCGATTCGGTCGAACTAGGCGTTTCAGCATTTGCCGAGGCTACAATACTGTACGTCGCAGGGCCTAGGCCGGTCTGCGCATTCCAAAGCTGAAACGAGATCGTATCTCCCGCACTCACGGAATTTCCCCAAGCGCCATACGCCCCATCGAACCCGCTTATAACAATTGACGTGTCCGTCCAAGAAGAGACAATTAAAGTCACCTTGTCAGAACCGGGATCTTTGCTCCACCCTGCGTTCCACCGTTTGGTCAGATCGCTGATTCTGATGTAGTCTGAATCTCCAGTGTAAGGTTCGTGGGTGCCAAAGCCACTACCAGTGAGGGTAATCGTTTGCGTTTGTTTAGACATTACCGCACTGACTGACTCTACGCGTGGCTCGCCTGCGTTCGAGGTTTCTACTCCTGAAGGAGAAGTGTTCAGGGGCGGTTGTTCCGCATTTGGTTGGCCGCTGTCGTTCGGCATACCCTGGCTTGGAGATAATGCTTGGGGATCTGAGATCTGCTCAGTGATACCTTTTGCGAGCATCCAGTCAGCTTGCTTACCAGAAACTCGAAAAGCCGCGAGAATGCCTTCGAATCCGCCTTCATAGCGATGGTTCTGCCAGAAATGTGAAACAGTTTCGCCGACTGTCGGGATGTCAAGAGGCGATTGCTGATTACCTGCGACTCCAAAAGTCTGTGTTCTTCTTGGGGCCGAAGCGACCATTCTTCCATCCAACATGATGGATTGTCCTTGACTCCCGTAGCTCACCCCGATTGCATGCCATTCTCCAAAGCGAAATGTGGTCTTCCGCGCTTCGGTTGCTGGATTATGATTTGGACCCTTGACAGTCGCCATCCAAAGTGACACGTTCCCGTTGCGCGATACGAATACCTTGGTTGTGCCAGGCCAGGTGACATCGCCGCCTTGAACATCACTCGAAAAGATCATTGCGTCATCCTGGTCAGGCTTAAACTGGTAGTTCTCGTAGTGATAGCCGCTGTTCACCTTAATCCAGAACTCAAGAGTTCCCTCTGGCGGGATGAGCCCCGGATACTCAATCCGGCTGGAACTAGCGGCTGAGAAGACAGCGCCTCGGGTGTCAATCGCGTTCGTCCATCGGACGCCGGTTGCGGCACCTATTGTGCTACCAGTGAGTTTGTCTTCAACGGGCAATGTTGTCGACTTGAAGTTCAAAGGTTGTGGAATATTTTGCCTGATCGCAAATCCGGCGCTGATAATTAGTGCCGCGACGAGGACCCCGCTCACTGCTACCCACACTTTCATGCGCTCGTTTCCGGCAAGTTTCGCTGCTAACAAAGGCTTGGCCCAGAAGTATAAGAATGCGGACACTATCTCGGCCCACGCGGCTGCGGAGTAGCCCGCCATCGTCGTATGCACAAAGATGGTTTGGACCAGTGAGGCGAGGAAGAAACCTCCAATACCGCCGCCCCACTTGCCTGCCATTGCGCAGACAACTACGAGCGCAATCGCACCAACTAGACCCGCGACTTGCGTGACGGCGTACGCGAGTGGAGGAGGCATCAAATGGTAGATCACCAGTCCCAGGATCGCTCCCAACGGTATGCCGGCCCAGAACACCTGCTTTCTCCAACGCGAGAGGGCTGCCCTTTCCATCTCGATCGCGGCCGAGACTTCGATTCTCACCGAACCTGCGTTGCTAGCAATTTCAATCGTGGCGTGGTTTCTTGTCCCCACCGTCAATGTAGATGTATCAAGATAAAAGGTGTGCTCCTGAATATGCCGGGCTGCATCGATGGCACTTTGCGAAAGCGCAACCCACGGTCTGTTTGCCCTTATGGTTCCACTGAGAGTCCCACCACCGGCGTTTGTAATCGTGTATCGACCGCTCACCGAAGATCCACGGCGAACATTGTCGAATGTAAAGCTTGTTTGAGAGAGAGTTAATTTCGGGCTCCCCGGAGCCTGGCCTCTCTTCCCCTGCACTTTGGCAGCTTCAGTTTGAATGAGCTTTTCAATTTCTTTCGGTGGAATCTGGAGCTTCTTCCCAAATGCGTTCAACTGACTCTCTTCTTCGCTGGTGAGAATTCCGTCGGCGAACGCCATGACTACGTAGGGATGCAGGTATTCCAGACGCTTTGCAAGGCTATCTAGCAAATTCGCGCTGTTATCTAGAGCTATCTGCTCTCCAACTGGGCTAGGGAACGGATCTCGGCCCCGTCTTGACTCGATATCACACCACGGGCAAGACCGTAAATGATCGCAGTAAAGATGGTTCGGATTTGCTTGGCATTGCCGGAAAGTACTGTCAAGACTTCGAAGTGCGGAATACCACTCGCGCGCCGTGGGACGCTGATCGGGACTGCCGTGGCCCCTCGTAAAGCATCGGTCGAACAGCTTCCGCATCTCCGGATGTAGCACTTCATAGGGCGGTGCATGATCCGGGGGAGCAATTTCCTTCCCACGCATTGCGTAAGCGAAATGCCCCAGCAGAATCTTTGCCTCCGTACTTGGCGCATTCTCGACCAGTCGTCCTTTAGCTTGATATGGATGCGTTCCCTCCATAAGCATCTGAAAAAGCAGCACAGCGAGGGCGAACGAATCAGTAGCAATCGTCCTGTCCGTATCCGGGAGGTGCTTTCCGTTCAGTTCTGGCGCCAGGTACTCCGACTTGCCGACCGGCGAGCGATAGGTCTTACCTGCGGCCTGGTCCGGCACTTGAAACGAATCGCAGTCAATCAACGAGATAAGCGCATTGGGAGCGATTAGGATATTGCTTTCATTCAAATCGCCGATGCAATAACCCCGCTCATGAATAGCCGCCACCGCGCTCGCGATATTGGTCGCCGCGGTTACCAGATGCTTCCAAGTAAATCCGCCTCCAAACCTTGCCGTCCGATCCTGGGGATCAATAAACAGCAGTGCCTTTTGAAAAACCTTGAGATCGAGTTTGGGCATCAAGAAGCCGTTGACAACGGCCTTCGCCGGGCTCGCATACAAGAGGGCAGTAGGCCAGCAGATCGATCTATGCATTCGTAGCTTGTAAGTCGGATCTGGCGGCGGATTGGCGACCATCAGGGCCAGTTTCTTATGCGTCTCCGTGGATATGGGTTTCAGATAAATCTTGGCGCATTCCAATGGATCAGTCGGGGAGGTATAGATCGCTCCTTCACCGCCCTTGCCGATTTCGGCGGCGAAAGAAACAGTACGTCCATCATCCATGTATGCGATTGTGGTCATTTCCTCAGTCCACTTCGATTACGCCAACCACCAATGTCTTGTCGTCGTCCGAATGTTCACAGAGCTTGGCCGAGGCTAGCAGCTCCGCAATCTCACGCGCGCCGGCTCCCGCATCGGAAATCTGGCGCGCGTAGTTGAATACTGGAGTGAAAAATCTCTCGAAGGGAACGATGGCGTCTTCCACTTTGCGAAACGCGGCTCGCTGGCAGCCATCGGTGAAGACGGCGATGCCACGGATGGAGGACTCGCCCGAGGCGATGCGCAGAGAGTCTTGCCATTCACGGCTCGTAAGCGGCACGACTTCGTTGGTATATTCCGACTCGGCAGGACTGGAGAGAAGAGACAGGAGGCCGCCGACTTCCCCAACGACTGCCCCATCGCCGATATGAGCGACAGCAAACTGATGCCCTGTTGCGATGGCGACAATCAAAGTGCAGGCCAAGTCGCGCAGGCTACAGGACTCTTTCTGGGCAAGAAGTTCGAGCTCTTCTCGTGCATGGACAGCGGCGTCTCGGACGAGCTCCTCAAGCCTCCGCTCTTCACCCGATCCCGTGTCCAATGCAGTCAAGCAGAAACCGAATGCTGACGAAACGGCCAGCGACGCTCCCGCGTCGCTTCTAGCTGCGCTTCCCAAGCCGTCCGCGACGGCGATTACGATTGCGTCTGCTGCGGTAGCTGCATAGGCGCAGGCATCCTGACAAGGAATCTCGCCCTGAAGATGCATCGGCCCTATGACCGACGATCCAAAGACGCGGGATCTCTTTGCGCCATTCGAGTCTTGTGGCGTAACATCCATCTCGCACACTCAATCTACGCGGAAACTTCGCTCCAGCCAGCGGCCACAGGGTTTTCGAGTTGGACATTATCGTTGATTTTGGATGAGGAGACCTTCGCCTGGCTCTTGGAAAGCCATGAGAACATTTCGGCGAATTTGCGCCCGATGAGCTTCACGGGCGGACGGTTTTGAGGAGCGATTAGCGCCAACGTGCTGAGGTCCGCCGGTTCAACGGCGACGGCAAAAAACAGAAACTTTTTCTCCGCCTCACCGGTACGCACACGCGTCACAACTTGGTTCCAAGTTGCGTCCCCAGGTTCCATATCGGTAGGCTCGCCATCCGTAATCATGAAAACCCATGGGCGGTAATAGTCGATACCTTGTTGTTTGTACTGCCGCTTTCGCTCTTCCAGCATATCCGCGGCCTTCAAGATTGCCTCTCCGAGCGGAGTCCCGCCCCCAGCCGACAAAACAGG
>Ga0182018_10003865_pt1 | contig 13039 bp, 13 predicted proteins | sample 812P2MmetaG_FD_120490 | JGI IMG/M metagenome (GOLD analysis project Ga0182018, IMG submission 120490) | Permafrost microbial communities from Stordalen Mire, Sweden - 812P2M metaG | ecosystem: Environmental > Terrestrial > Soil > Wetlands > Permafrost | place: Sweden: Stordalen | collected...
ACGCTTTCTAGCCCTTCCGATAAGATGAAAAAGTTATTTCTGGGCGGTTAGCTCAGCGGTTAGAGCATCCGGTTTACACCCGGAAGGTCCAGCGTTCAAATCGCTGACCGCCCACCACTTCCCCTTCGAAACCTTCCGCTTCTCCGAGATTCACCGTGCTCTTCATTCTTGCAATTACGCCCACCAGCACTTGTAGCGCCGGGCTTTCAGCCCGGCACGCCGATCGCAGGCAATATCGAACTTTATCTCCAAGGAAACACGCCTCAACCGTAGCTTTACCTGTCGCGCTCGCGCCAAAATCAGCTGTATTAGACGCACGATAAACGCTAGAAAATTTCATCAGAGCCCGGAGGCTCCCGCCTCCGGGACGAATCGCAATCCTCGAGAGAACGCGGCTCAATTCACGGCTTGGGATGTGCTGCGAAGAAGGACCAGATCAGATCCGTGGCGGGAATGCTATTGCCGCTGATCGCCAGTCCGGGCCACATATGATGTCCGCCCTGAATGGCATCGAGCTCAACGCCCGTGCCATCCTGGCATCCCGAATATTTATCAACGTGAACTTCCGTGGTCTCTTCATGCGAGGGTGCGCCTGAGCAGCCATCGCGCTTGACCCAAAAATCGACCGCGTACGCTACCGATTTGTCCTCGCGTTTGCCACCGATCTGAAAGGGCGAGCTGCCTCCATTGAAAGGCACCAGACGATCGGCGGTGCCATGGAAAATCAGCACCGATACGCGCGCCGCCGGGTGGCAATCAACGTTGGGCGCGCCTTCAACCGGCGCGATCGCCGCGGTCTGTTCGGACAATTCGCACGCCACGCGGTAAGACATCATCCCGCCATTCGAAATACCAGTGAAGTAGATGCGCTTGCGGTCGACGGCGTAGTCGCGCTCAAGTTTTTCGATCAGCGCACGCAAAAAGCCTACATCGTCAACGTCGTTCTGCATCGCGTAGCCACAGCAGTTTCCGGAGTTCCAGGTAGGCATTGCGCTCAGACGCCCGGTGCCGCTCGGATAGATCGCGATGAAATGCTTCTCGTCGGCCTTGGCGCTCATTCCAGACATTTTCTCGGCGCTCTCAGGACTTTGCCCGCCGCCGTGCAGGACAAAGACGAGCGGCATCGGCGTCCCGGCATCGTGGCTGTACGGAATGTGAAGCAAGTACGTGCGTGTACGTCCGCCGAAGTCCAGCGAAGCGGATTGCGTGCCCGCTTGGCTCGTAGCGAACGATGCCCACGCTGGCCTATCGGCGGCACGCCGCCAGACTACTCCGGCCACGAGGAAGCAAATCGCGCCGAGCTCAAGAATTCGTCGCTTGCGAAAGTTCATGGAGCCGCTCCTCTGTTGGTCCCAAGCCGCGTCGCGAATCGCCGGGATTCAGCTAGTCCAGCCTCACTCATAGCGGCATTGTACGACGATATCAAATGTTCGTGCCGATCCTGCCGAGCACTCATTGAGATTCAACATCAAAGGCCACCGAAGTCCGCCTCCACGCGCTTCATGCTTTGGCGACATGGCTCCGCGCACAACTGTTCGCAAAACCATAAGGCATCGTCCCACAATACAAATTCTCGAATGCGTCTGTGTAATTCCACAAATCATACACTTGAGAAGTCGCGTCCGTAAGCCTGGTCGCCACCATCAGCACGCGCTTCATCGGTCGTGTTATCTCCGATTCTGCTGCTCACCCCAGATATTGAAATCCGTCTAACTTGGTCAAGTAACAGGGACTTGCTTCGTCTAGCGTTTAGACTCGGCCCTCACGACACTGACCGAGAATTCTGGGCTGATAATTTCATTCTCATCGAGCGATTGGCTGCGCCAGGAGTCCGCCACACAAAACTGGGAGCCAAATTGGCAGGGTATTTGCTAGCTCAGGGGAAGCTGCCTACGGGCCATGCCGAGAACTCAAGCGACGGCGTCCCTCCGTCGTTTGCGAACTCTCGCGCGCAGCGAAGGCAACTCGGTAACGGCGTAACTCAAAATTCACGCATCTAGCCGTTGTCCCAGACGCGTGGGGTGACATGATCGAGGATCCATCAAGCCCTCAACAATCCCCGCCGGAACCGGCGACGGGGCAGGAACTCGCTTCGGTTGGTGCGCAAACCTCTTCGAGTTTCTTCCGATTCGAAAGCTTTGAAATTGATTGCGTCCGCCGAGAATTGCGCCGGCACGGCCTAAAAATCCATTTGAAGGGCCGCCCATTTACGCTGCTGGCGATTCTCGTCGAAAGCAAGGGGCGGATTGTAACGCGCGAGCAACTGCGCGCGCGTCTCTGGTCGCCCGGCACGCACGTGGATTTCGACGCAAACCTGACGACGGCGTTCTGCTCCTTGAGAAGAGCCCTCGGCGATTCTTCGAAAGATTCCAGATTTATCGAGACGATTCCGGGACAGGGATACCGCTTCATCGAGCCCGTCGTTCAATTGAAAATCAAGAGTTTCGCGATACAGACGCCGGCTGATGCCGCTTCAATCCCGTCAATAAATCCCGCGTCCGCACATTCTGTGCCCGTGCTTCCTGAAACACATAATTCACATGACGCGCATCGCCGCATTTTTGTGGCCGCGTTTTTCGCCTCATTGCTAGTTCTTGCAATCGCAGGTTTCGGTTATCGCCACGGCTTGTCAGTGCGAGCGGCGTCGAATCAACCCGTTCGATTGGCGGTATTGCCATTCACGGAGATCGCCTCCGGCCCGGAAGCCGAGCTTATTTCTGACGGATTGCACGATGCGCTCATCACCGGGCTGGCCAACCGCTACACGTCGCAATTCGCGGTGATCTGCAGAACCACATCCATGCGTTATAAACACACAGATGAGACCGTCCAGCAGATCGCTCATGAACTAAACGTCGATTACATCGTCGAAGGGTCCGTCCAGACCGAGCACAACCGGACTCACATCGCTGTGAGACTCGTGCGCGCGGAAGATCAGTCCCAACTGTGGGCTGACAGCTACGACCGGCCATTTCAGGATGCCATCTCAGTAGAATCTGAAGTCGCCGGCCAGATCGGCGCAGCACTTTCTCTCCGCGGAATCCTCCCAGCGACGGCCGGCAGCCGCAACCGCTCGCCGGTTGCACCGTGCAAACCCACCGCTGTGGCCAAACCTTCGACGTTCCAACATCGTTCCAGCATCTAGACGCCTGGGCTCACTCTCTCCTCTCTCTCTCTCTTCGACTGCGCCTGTTGTCTTGGCGGCGTACCTCTGCCGCTAGCCAGAATTGTCTCCGCACATAACTCACAGACATCATCCGCCGCCACTTCTTTTTTCGAGACATATCCGAATATCCGAAATCGCTCGCTCAAAAAATCCGCTTCATACCGCCAAATCCGATTTCAGGAAAATTCGCATTGAAAACAAACCTGCCTGGATACAAGGAGATGAGGTACGGATACGAAATTTAGGAGGATTTATGCGCGATTTGGGCAGTCCAGCACTCCGATTGCGAATAGCTGCGCGACTGTCGCGGCCAGGGGGTGTTGGCTCGCGAAAGACATTTGGAATCTCCTCGGAGGATTCGATGATTCTGAAATTCGCGGCGCGTGTCTGTTCGATTCTGCTGCTCCTCATGTTCATAGCTGGACCGCCGGCTTTGGCCCAGACAACTCAATCCGCCGGCACGATCGAAGGCTCGATTCTCGATCAACAAGGTGCCGCTATACCTGCCGCGAAAATTACGATCATAAACAAGGGGACCGGGCAAGCGATGTCTATCAGCCTGAGTTCCGCCGGTACGTACAACTCCGGACCGCTCAACCCCGGGATATATATCGTCCGGGTGGAAGCGGCGAACTTTCGCACATCCGAGACCACGGTAACCGTCCAGGTCGGTGTGATTACGCCGAATACCGTGAACCTGAGCCTTGGCACGTCGTCCTCGGTGGTGGAGGTCACAGGCGAAGAGACGCACGTCAACACCGAGCAAGCAACGATTCAGGGCGTCTTGACCGCGGATCAAATTGACAATTTGCCTGTCAACGGCCGAAATTTCCTCGACCTTGCCCAACTCGAACCTGGCGTGCAGATTCAGGACGGCTCGACGTTTGACCCAACGAAGAACGGCTATTCATCAGTCTCCTTCGGTGGCCGTTACGGACGCGCGGCTCGAATCGAAATTGATGGCGTGGACATCAGCGACGAGAACGTGGGAACAACCACTCAAAACATCCCGCAGAGCGCCATCGAAGAGTTCCAGGTAGAAGGCTCATCTCTCGATTTGAGCACTGAGATTAGCGGCACCGGTGCGATCAACGTGGCCACTCGATCCGGCACCAATCAGATACACGGCGGCGGCTTTTATGACTTCCGTAACGATGAGCTCGCCGCGCGATTTGCGCCTATGGCGCTTCCCTTCTCCCGCAAGCAATACGGCGCCAGGCTTGGCGGCCCATTTTGGAAAGACAAATTGTTTTTCTTCGGCGATTGGGAACGCACCCAGCAAGCGGAAGCCGATCCCGTCGTCCTGGGCGCTCCGTTTAATAGTCTGAGCGGCAGCTTCAACGCGCCTTTCACTGACAATGAGTATCTCGGACGGCTCGATTACGTTGTGAAGAACAATTGGCGCATATTTGCGCGCTTCAATTACGAAAACAATCTCAGCGTCCGCGGATTCGTGGGCAACTCCTACCAGCCATTCAGCAATGGTGACCATACGAAGGTGTATGCTGTCGGGACCGACTTCAATACGGGCACATTCACTCACAGCATTCGGTTCGGTTACACCAAGTTCCACAACATAATCGGCGACGGTACCTCCGGACTTCCCAGCCAGTTTAATCCAACGCCGGGCCTTGCCATCAACATCGGTAACGACTCCATCTGCCTTTCCGGAGTTGACAACTTCTGCTCCGGACCGAATTTTCTGGCGCCGCAACAGGCTTACCAGAGCGATAAACAATTGAAGTACGACGGAAGCAAAATCATTGGCACGCACATCCTGCGTTACGGCGTGACGTTCAACAGACTCCTTGGTGGCGGCTTTGCTTCGTTTGTGGGCACCGGACCCGAGGTCAACCCTTTGCTGACGGATCTTGAGCCCGGTGGAAATCCTGCGAACCCGCTGGACTACCTCGCAGACACGGTGATCGTCGGGAACGGATTCGGTTTTGCTTCCGAAATACCTCAATTTAATCTGCCGGCAGGTGGATTGTTCGATTCGCGATTCGAAGCCTACATGGGAGATTCGTGGAAGATTTGGAGGCGCTTCTCGCTTAGCTACGGTCTCCGCTACACACGCGATACGGGCCGTTCGGATGCCGACCTGCCAGGTGTTGCCGCGTACGCCGCTTTCAATAACCAGTTCATCTCCGGACTCCAGGATCCGGTAAGTCAGCCGAATAAAGACTTCTCGCCAAACGTCGGCTTCGCTTGGGATCCGAAAGGCGACGGCAAGACCGTAATTCGCGCGGGCGGCGGACTTTATTTCGACAACTCAGTCTGGAACAACGTGCTTTTCGATCGGTCCACGCGTTTGACGTCGGGTCGATTTCTGACCTTCCCACCAGCGTGCGTGAACAACCAGCCAGTACCCGTGCCGCTGTATCCGACGCTCGCGACTTTCTGCGGACAGCCGATTGGAGCGGTCGCATCCGAAATCATCGCATTCCAAAAGGCTTATCAAACCGCAGTCGAAGCCGCTGGTCCGCAAGCCAATCCAAACTTCATCGGCACGGCGCTTGCAGCCGGCAGCGTTACCGGTACATCCCCTCTTTATCCCGGGTACAAGTCGCCCAGAACGTGGCAGATGAATGTTGGCGTCGCTCACGAACTGCACGCAGGAACCGTATTGAGCGTGGATTACGTTCGATCCGTGGGCCTGCACTCGCTTCTCGATTACGACACCAATCACATTGGCGACGCGCGCTTCCTGAATACTCCCGCAGCGATCGCGGCAATCGGCACGACAAACGCTTCGCTTGGTTGCGGGAATTCCACGAGCGCCGCATCAATCAATTGCGCCATATCTTCAGGCGCCACAATTCAGAGCTACGCGGCGAATGGACTCGATTCAAGTCTCGCTGTCACCGGAGGCGCACCCTGCCCCACGTGCGCATTCGCGGGCGTCAATCCCAATGTCGGCATGAATCAAATGTTCTTCCCCATCGGGCGCTCGCTTTATAGCGGCATGCAGGTCGGCTTGAAATCCGATATCAAGCACCCGCTGCCGGGCACGCACAACTTGAATCTCCAGGTCGGGTACGCGCTGTCCCGCTACAAGGCGACCGCACTCGACACGGACTTCACATCCGGTGCAACCGACTTCGCGGACCCCAACAAATACTTCGGGCCGAACGGTCTCGACCGCACGCATCAGCTCACTGTCGGCGCCGTTATGGACCTTCCAGTTGGACTGCAATTTAGCACGCTGACACACTGGGCAACCGCACTTCCAGTGAACCTCACTCTGCCGTCCGGAAGCATCTTCACAAACGACATCATCGGTGACGGGTCCTTCGGCGGAAACACGAACACGCGGCCGGGCGATCCTCTACCGGGAACGAATCTCGGCGCGTACGGCCGCAGCGTCAAGGCGAACGACATCAACAACGTGATCAACAATTTCAACAACACCACAGCCGGCCAGCTAACACCCGCCGGCCAGGCACTGGTCACGGCGGGCCTGTTCTCGCAGGCTCAACTCGACTCTCTCGGCGCCGTCGTGCCGAAGATTCTGCTGGCCCCTGCGGGACAAGTTGGAGTTTCGCCGCTATACACGACAGACTTCCACCTTTCGCTCAGGCTGCGCCCGAATAAGATCTGGCATGGACTCTCGGAGCGGTTTGTGATCGCGCCCGAGGCGGCAATCTTCAACGTGTTCAATTATCAGAACTGGGATCCCGCAGGGAACGTGTTGCGAGGCATTCTGGACGGCAGCGAAGGATCTGCCAACGGAACGACCGCTCACGGTGCCACACCTCGGACAAACTTGGTCACGCTCGGGTCCGGAACCTACGGCTATGGCGCTCCGCGTCAGGCTGAGTTCGGCGTGAAAGTATCGTTCTAAGGAAATCGAGTCCGCCTGCCTCGTGAGCGACGTCGGGGCATTGGACCGGTGGGGGATGCAGACATGATTGGCTGCATCCCCCGCAACCGGCGCGCTGCGCAGCGCTCAGTGAAGTGTTTGTAGCCGCTAATACTATTTCCAACCCGAATCCTCGACCTCGACCGAAGTTCCGAATCACCAACACCTTTCGTAGAGGCACGGGGCTCAGCTTCGCTCGTCTTCGCAGCGGTTTCGTTCTGCATTTTGTGTGATAGGATTGTTAACGATCGGCCCACGGGAACTTTGCGCAGGAGATTGAGGGGCGGTCTAGTCACGGAAGAAGTCAGTTGCGGCTTTTTGTGCAACCGCGGCTAGCAGTGCGGTATATGCGAAACCTGCGATCGGCCCATAAATAAAGCCTATTCGCGGTGTCGTTGATTTTGTATGCGGGGCCGTAGTTCAGTTTGGTTAGAACGCCTGCCTGTCACGCAGGAGGTCGCGGGTTCGAACCCCGTCGGCCCCGCCAAAATTTCCAAGGACCCACGAGTTGTAGTGGTTTCCGCTCTCATTGGCGCGTAAACTCCACTCGCAAATCAGGAGCGACTGCAACGGAAAACTTGCGTTCAACGTAGATTCAATCCATTCGCTCGCACATACAATGCATGAAGGGATGTCTTGATGTCGTTCCCTTTCTCATTGGTCCCCTGCACCGAACGACAGACTTCCGCAGACGTATTCAATTAAATGCTGAGCAAGAGATTCGGGAGTGATGTGAGCGCGGCCTTTATATGTGAACTCCAGTTCTTCATAATCGTTAACGGTGATTCTGATTTCGCCGTGTCCAGCCGGAATGATTCTGTCCTGGGCCTCCCGTTTGTGTTCGTCGATATCCACGGACTGATCGTCAATGTTTAGCCGCATGCTGAGTTCCCGCCAGGGCAGTTTGCATCCCCGAAGCTCACAACCAATCGCGGTCTTGATGACGGTACATTGGCAGCTTGTGTTATTCGGAAACGCCTGTCTCAGTTTGGAAGAATCGGCTCGCAGCCGCTCAATGAAGGAATCCCAAAATTCGGGGGCCTTAGCCCTGATGACTTTCGCTCTGTCGAGTCCAAGCCCTTCTTGCGTTTGACCGCTCGCCGCTAGCGATCTGTTTCTTTCCTTCAGTTTGTCAATCCAGTCTGTCATGATCCGACCCCCTAGACGCCGCATGATCTTCTCGACTGCCGCAATCGCGTTGGCAATAACCGAATCCTAAGCCGGAGACGGTTTGAAGTCTAGCTGCGGCAACCATCGCGTTGAAACCATTCCCAGCGCAGATTGACTTGCCGGTGGGCGCAGCTTAACATTTGCGCCAATGCACGAATCTTCCCCACTCTCCGGGCGAACGATCTCCCACTACCGCATCCTTGAAAGACTTGGTGGCGGCGGGATGGTGTCGTCTACAAGGCCGGGCAACTCGCCTGTTCTTCGCAGCTATTCGTTGTCTGATCTGCCCGCAGCCGACCATTTCCGCATCAGCGTCAAAAACGAATTGAATGGGATTGGAAATTCATTTCTGTGCAACCGAGCGCGAGAACGCGATCTATTGGATGTTAGTGCGCCGCGAGGAACCTTTACTCGGCGTCACGGCCAGAATCCTGTGGTTCTGCCGCTGGAGAGGCCCGCTCCCTGGAAAGTGGTCGTATGCTGTTCCCAGCCAAACGCGGCTGTCGCTCTGGATCTTTGAGAGAAACGGGATCGAGATGTCCGCATTAGCCAGTTTCTCGGCGTTAGAGTTGCTGGGTTCCCCGCGAACACATCGGAGGAGTCGAATCATGCGTTCTGATATTGTACCCGGTGGTATTTTCCCAGACTACGAACTGCCAGATCACACGGGCAAAGTGTGCAAGCTCAGCGAGCTACAGGGCGACGATCCGCTGATCCTCACGCTCGCGCGCGGCCACTACTGCCCAAAGGAGCACCAGCAGCATTTGGAACTCGCCGCGTTCTACCCGAAGATCGCAGTGGCGTACACTCAGATCGCAACGATCGCCACTGACGATCACCATACTCTTCAGGAATTCCGTGCGTCACTCGGAGCCGAGTGGCCCTTCCTCTCCGACCCTGAGCGAAAGGTTCAGAAGGACCTCGACATCCAGGAGTACACCGACCCCGAACACAATCCGATGATTCCGCACACGCTCGTGCTCAAGCCGGGCCTCGTGATTTACAGCATCTATAACGGCTACTGGTTCTGGGGGCGTCCATCGGTCGCAGACCTCTGGCACGATCTGCGCGCTGTGACGAGCGAAATCCGCCCCGACTGGGACCTGAGCACGCCTGGACTCCGCGATGCGTGGAACGCGGGCGACTTGTCGCGCTTCCATGGATGGAATAAGCTTGGCGCCGCGAAGGCGCCCTCTGCAGGACAGAAATAGTAATGATGAGTGCCAGCGATGAATCCTGCCCTCCGGGCACGCGGTTTTTCTTGCGGCAAACGCAATTCTAGACTACTGAACGGAGGAATCATGAGCATCGCAACCGGCGTCTCTCCCATCCAGCCCGAACCGCAACTTGCCGGACAAACTGTCGTCGTAATCGGGGGCACCGCCGGCATCGGACTCGAAACGGCCCGGCGCGCGCGCGCCGAGGGAGCCAAGCTGATTTTAGCGGCACGCAACCCGGAACGCCTCGAACATGTCTCACGCGAACTCGGCACGCTAAGCACTGCGGCGTTCGACGCCACCAACTTCGATCAACTCAAAAAATTCTTCGACGGACTTCCGACACCGATCGACCACGTCCTGGTCACCGGCCCCGGTCCCTACTATGCACCGCTGGCGGAACTCGAGATCGAAAAGGCGCGGCAAGATATCGAAGCCCATCTCCTGCTGCCGTTGCAGGTCGCTCGCTTCGCCGCAAAGAGGGTTCGCCCCGGAGGCACCCTGCTCTTCATGGGCGGCACCGGTGGCCGCCGTACGGTGCCAGGACTCGCTCTCGTCTCGGCTATCACTGCCGCGCTTCCAGCCTTGACCAAGAGCCTCGCACTCGAGCTAGCCCCGGTCCGCGTCAACCTTATCGCCGCCGGCTTCGTGGATACTGCGCTTTCAGCCTCCCTGCTCGGCGATCAGTTGGATGCGCGACGCGAACAACTCCGCGCGACACTCCCTATCCGCCGCGTCGTCGGCCCAGCGGACGTCGCCGCCCTGGGCGTCCATCTAATGACCAACACAGCCCTAACCGGCGGAACCTACGACATAGACGGTGGCCAGCAGCTCGTGGATGCGTAAGCCAACGAAAAATTATGCGTTAATCAGGCGCCTGACTAGCATTTTCCACAGGTTCCCTAAGCATCTACTAATTTTAATGCAAAATTTAATTGACGCCGAATCTCGGAACATCTATCTTCCGCGTTGGATTGAACCGGGAATGTCGGACGGTTTCCAGTTCAGCTTGAGATCAGCGCTCTTCGTCGAATCTCATCAACCCGTAACAGCGCCCGCGTGGCTTTTTGTGTTTTTGAGCCTCCCACGAATCTCAGCCGCCTCGCGTATCACCACTGAGTTCTCGCCGTTGGCGAGCCGCTTGGATTTGACGGTCGTGTTGCTGGTCTTCCCAGCTAATGTTTTTTGCAGCTACTAACTAACATCGCGCAGGGGGCGCCGCAAAGCACTGCATGCGGGCGGATTCGATCGGAACACATGAGCGCAATCAAAGATTTGGTCGGGCAAAAGGCCGAACTGCAACGTGCGGCCGAAACTGCAAACAAAGAACCCCACTGATTTCAATTGGAATGTGGATAACAAAGAGCAAAGGAGCGGGAACATGAAAATATTGATGGTGCTAACGTCCCACGATCAGCTCGGCAACACAGGCCGCAAGACCGGCATCTGGCGCGCCACTGGTGAAGGGAAAGCGTGTTACCGGCTTCACATGAAGCTCCTCGGGGAGAGAGCCGCTCACGCTTCTGCTTGAGTTGACGATCATTCGATCGAGCGATCTGTACCGCGAACTTTAAAGGAGGACGTATGTCAAATGAGAAAACAGGAAGCGCCGTTGGTGCGAGTCGAGCGCTGCAGCCCACGGAAACAAATCCTCTCGATTTTGTGCCCGATAAAATTCCTTTCGACACTCCGTATGGCCCGCCGATATCACTAGACCGAGCTCAGGCGGTTATTCACGCGGCGGTGGCGGAGGCGAAGAAGCGGGATTGGAAGATGAACGTAGCGGTGGTCGATTCCGGCGGCAACCTCGTCGCCTTCCAACGAATGGACGGCGCGATGCTTGCCTCCATTCAGATTGCCGAACACAAGGCTCGAGCAGCCGCCACCTTCCGGCGCGAAACCAAGCAATTCGAGGACGGTATCAACCTTATGCATCTCAACTATCTGCTCGCGTTCGATGGAATCATTGCCTCTCGAGGCGGTATCCCTCCGATCGAGCAGGGAATGATTATCGGCGCAATCGGTTCTTCCGGAGGCGCGGATTCCCAGGACGACATCGTCAGCAAGGCAGGCGCGGCAGTAATCAACCAACTCCCGGCAAAAAACAAATAATCCGGATCTCGAGAAATCGCCGAGGGTAATCAACCCACTTTTCGAGACTAACGAATGCAAAGGAGAATCCAATGACGGCTGCGACCGCACCTACGAAATCCCCACAGATTCGCATCGCCCGGCGGTCGCCCGCCTATTGGCGTGTCACCATCGACAACCCGCCGATCAACGTGATGGGCCCGGAAATGGTCAAGCAGTTTCAGGAAGTCATCAAGGCCCTCGAGGCCGACGAGCAGGTGAGAGTCGTGGTATTCGACAGCGCAGTCAACGACTTCTTCCTGAATCACTCCGACTTCGAAGCCAAGCTTGAGGACCTGACCTCACTGCCGGCAGGGCCCACAGGATTGCCGCAGTGGCCGGACTTTCTCGCGCGTTTGACCCGCTTGCCAGTCGCCTCTATCGCCCTCATCCGTGGCCGCGCGACGGGCAACGGCAGCGAGATCCTGCTGGCCTGCGACATGACTTTTGCTAGCCGCGAGAAAACCATCATATCGCAATGGGAGGTGGGCGTGGGGATGGTCGCCGGCGGCGGCCCCATGGCTCGGCTTCCGAGACTCATCGGCCGAAATCGCGCCCTCGAGGTGCTCTTGAGCTCGGAAGACATCACAGCAGACCAGGCCGAGGCCTACGGCTACATTAATCGCGCGCTGCCCGACGCCGATCTCGATGCGTTCGTAGAGGCGCTCGCGACCCGGATCGCCAAGTTCGACAAATGGGCGATCACACAGACCAAGCGCCTCGTCAACACCAGCCTGCCGCCGGACGTCGAGCTCGGCGCCGGGTGGGATGCGTGCATCGGTTCGCTCGGGCGACCCGCCGCCCAGGAGGGGATCAAAGCGCTGATGGCGCGCGGCTTCCACAAGCCGGGCGATGTCGAAAATCGGCTCGGATACTACCTGGGCCAAATCGCGCGCTAGGCCGGCGCCCGGCGCGATTCTCAACTCCGGGACGTTGCAGATGTGACGCGCTCGACGCCAAGCTTGCTTGCCAGGACACGGAAGGAAAATTGGAAATGAAAAAAGACCTGCGCGGAATCAACCCCGCTTCGAAGCCGAGTGGCGATGGGTGTGTCGAATGCCTAGCGTCACCGAAAGACTGGTGGTTTCATCTCCGTCGGTGTGCGCAGTGTGGGCACATCGGTTGCTGCGACAGTTCTCCGAGCCAGCATGCGACCAAGCATGCGGCGGCAACAGGGCATCCGATCATTGCCAGCTTCGAGCCGGGTGAGGATTGGTTCTACGATTACGAGAAGCGGGGGATGATCAAGGGTGTGGAGTTGCTTCCGCCACATTCGCATCCGAAGGATCAAGCAGTACCTGGACCGGCAGGGAGAGTTCCAGCCAATTGGGAATCGCTGCTGCACTAGACTGGCGTCGATCGATTTTTTTTGTGAATGGGAGTTGGACTCGGGACACCGTATTTGTAACGAGCACCGTATCGAAAGGAGCGATCAATGAACGCGGTACAAGTCGAACAGAAGAGCTATGAGATGCCCCCGCGCGAGGGGTTCAC
>Ga0182018_10003866_pt1 | contig 13038 bp, 11 predicted proteins | sample 812P2MmetaG_FD_120490 | JGI IMG/M metagenome (GOLD analysis project Ga0182018, IMG submission 120490) | Permafrost microbial communities from Stordalen Mire, Sweden - 812P2M metaG | ecosystem: Environmental > Terrestrial > Soil > Wetlands > Permafrost | place: Sweden: Stordalen | collected...
CGTCGATGATCCGGCCGCGCTCGATGATGGCCACGCGGTCGCACAACCGCTCGGCCTCTTCCATGAGATGGGTGGTCAAGAAAACCGTCTTGCCCTGGGTGCGGATACCGCGGACCAGTTCCCAGATCGCCCGCCGTGCTTGCGGGTCCAGTCCGGTGGTCAACTCGTCGAGAAACACCACCTCCGGATCGTTGATCAGCGCCAGTGCGATAAAGAGCCGTTGCTTCTGTCCTCCTGAAAGAGTCATGAACCACGCATCGCGCTTTTCGGCGAGGCCGAGCTGTTCGAGCAAGCGTTCGGCGTCGGTGGCCTTCTTACCGTACAGCGAAGCCCAGAGGTCGACCGCTTCCCACACTTTGATGCGCTTCTGCAGTTGCGCTTGCTGGAGCTGGACCCCGATCCGCTGCTGCAGCTGGTAGACGTCTCGGAAGGGATTAAGACCCAGCACCGCGATGTTGCCGCGGTCGGGCTTGCGGAGGCCCTCGATGCACTCCATGGTGGTGGTCTTTCCCGCGCCGTTGGGGCCGATCAAGCCGAAAATCTCGCCTTCGGTGACCTGGAACGACACCTCGTCGACAGCCACCATGGATCCGTAGGTCTTGCGGACTCCGGAGACTTCAATGACTGGGCGAGAGGTCTGAACGGTGCTCATTCGGTGTCCGCAGGATTCAGGAACGGCTTGGCGCTAGTTTCCCCATGAACGTTGGGCGAGCACGGATCACGATAGCACAGTCATTAATTGACACGACGACAGTCAGGGTTTTTGGGAGTTCCATCTCTGGAAAGCCTTCTGCATGTTTGGATTTGTGAACAGCGCCAGGCAGACATCGTGCTCCACGGGCCCGTCGACCACGCATCTCATGTCCGCGCGCTTTTCCACCTCCGCTGCGGGAATGTGAATTTGATGGCCGAAGCGGGCCGCATCTGCGATCGTCGCTCCGTACACCACGCGGTCCAGGCCAGCCCACAGAGCGCAAGCCATGCACATCGGGCAGGGCTCGCAGGTGGTGTAGAGCGTATAACCGCGCAGCGAATAGGACTGGATTTTGTTGCACGCCAGCCGGATCGTGCGCAGCTCGGCGTGGGCGCTGGGATCATGTTCTGGGCCCACCGCATTTGTGGCGCGCATCAGGCTTTCGCCGGTCTTGCTGTGGACGATCTCCGCACCGTACGGCACAGGGTCCAGCGTCTCCATGGTCAGGGCGGTGAACGCAGCCAGCGCGCGCATCCGTTTCTGATCCCGGCGCTGATTCGGGCGCTGATTCAGGCGCCGATTCCGCCTGGCTTTTGGGAGTCGTCTGTGGGGCGGCCAGTGCGAGATGTGCTTCCGAGAACATCGACGTCGTGGCAGCAAGAGAAACAGACCAAAGAAAGCAGCGGCGCGAAGTGACGAGTGGTACGGCAACCTCAGGACGGCGCATACAGTACTCCTTCAGGGATTTCGTTCCTCTGCAATGCGATCTGCAATTGGACTAGGGCGTGAAGCCCACGCTGCGCCAAAGCTCGGCGCAATCGTACATTTTCCCGCCTGTAATGACATATCTGACGTTGCGAATGTTGTGGATGGATTCCAGTGGATTGCCGTCCACAAGAATCACGTCGGCGCGCTTTCCCGGTTCGACGGTGCCGACTTCCTTATCGACGCCCATCACCCGCGCCGGAACAATCGTGGCGGCCTGAATCGCTTCCATCGGCGTGAATCCTGCCTGCACATACAGTTCGATTTCGCGATGCAGGCTATGGCCGGGGACGGTCTGGTCTGTTCCGGCAACGATGGGAACTCCAGCCTTGTGCAGTGCGCCGGTAATGGCCACGAGCTTGGCGAACGATTTTTCCTGAAGATCCGCCAAAGGCCCGGGCGGCCCCACGTCTGCCAGGATTGCGGCAAGCTCCGGGGCGATCTTGGCCACGCCGGGCTCGATACTGGCAGCGGGCTTTGCGGTAGAGGCGGTGTCAAATTCGAAGAGCGCTAGCGTGGGGTCGACCACCGTGTGGTGTTCGACCAGGAATGCGAGAGCCTTCTGCGCTAGCGGCGAATCGAGATCCAGGTCCGCGATCGCCTTCATTCGATCCGCTCTGGTTGCTTCTTTGGGAAGCGGCGGCGCCATCATCCGAGCGATGTATTGAATGTGATTGATCTGGTCCTGTCCTGCTTCCACAGCTTCGAAAGCTGTGATTCCGTCGGGCACGTGTCCTGTGACGGTCATCCCCAGACGATGCGCCTCGTTCGCCACCGCTTTTAGTTCTTCGAGTTTTACGGAGCTGTAGATTTTCATCTGCTGGAAGCCCGCGTCGTGATAGCGGTCCACCCACATTTTCGCCTGCTCGGGAGTGTCCACGCGTTCAACGCCGATCGCAGTCGGACCGGAACCGTCCACCACACCTGCCAGCAAAAGCCGCGGGCCCAATCCCTTGCCGTCCCTGATCGCGTCGCGAACCGCGGTAATAAATTCGAGTTCGTTGCCGCAATCGCGCACCGTGGTGGCGCCCGTTGCGAGATAAATCGGACCCCACTCGACTTGCTCGAAGTGCGCGTGCATGTCCCACAGGCCAGGGAGAACCGTTTTCCCTCGCGCGTCCACCTTCGTGGCGTGGTGGGGAATGGTTACCTTTGCGCGGGGCCCCGCCGCGACGATGCGTCCTTTTTCGATCACCACCACCGAATCGGGAATGGGTTCGCGGCCCGTGCCGTCAATTAGCGTTCCGCCCACCAGCGCGATCGAATCGGCACGGCTGCCAGAAATCCCTTTTGAAATCTGGGCCAGCGCGGCCATCCCGTCCGATCCGGCCAGGCCAACGAACTTGCCGAGGGCGCTTTCATAACCTTCCCGGAGGGCTTCGAAATGGTCGAATTCGGCGTCGGTGGTGACCGCCGCGATGAGATTTCGGTTGGCGTCGAACCACAGCGTCTCGCGTCCCCAGATCAATCCTTCAATCGTGTAACGATTGAAGGTCTCGTTCTTCCCGTTGACCCCAACCGTGTCCTGCCCGCGCGGCTCGATCTTCACGCGGCCGGACGGAAGTGTGGCGAGTTCGGCGGGTGAGCCATGGGTGGCCCAGTAACGCACCATCAGCATCTGCATCGTCGCCGGGGCATAGCCGGCAATGGTGAAAAATTGCTTCGGCCGCGGGGCGTCGGTCCATTTGTCGCGATTGCGAAGCCGTACTTTTTCTGGCTGCACTTCCACGGCTTGATCGATCGTGGAGAGGCGCGAATTCTTGCCTTTGATTTCGAAAGCGGAGGGGGTCAGGTCGTTCGCAGAACGGAACGACGTGGTGAGTGGCACTTCGCTGCCGCGATCGGTGAACTTGAATTCAATCTTCACCGAGAGCGCACCGCCGTCCCGGGTGATCTGGTAGGTTTCCTCTCCGATGGGCTGCTCGAATTTATGCAGAGTGAATTTCCCTTGCTCGATGGGCTCCACAAGGGTTCCGGATGGTGGCGCGGCCGTTGCCGCTATGGGGGGCGCTTGTTGTGGCGCAGCGAGGCCAGGGAGGACAAAAAACAAAGCGCAGCAACTCGCGAGAACGAATCGACGGATGTTGCGATCGTTGAGAAAGTTCATCTCTCCTCCGGAGGATCATTGCCCCGGCTCACTCAAAACCGTCGCCACGTACAGGCAGGATATCCGACTGGACCTCGGGCTTGTGCAGAGTACCTTTCTCCTCGGCGGGACACAACGAGTTGGCCAAATGGGCCTGACCAGTGCGCCGCACCTTCAATCCTCCCATTCCATGGAGTTCCCCTGCTACAATCCCCGGAATGCGCGCCGTCGATCTGATCCGCAAGAAGCGCAATGCCGAAGAGCTTACCTCTGAAGAGATCGCTTTCCTGATTGCGGGCTCCACTCACGACACGATTCCCGACTACCAGATGGCGGCGTGGTTGATGGCGGTCCTGTGGCGTGGCATGACCCGCGCCGAGCTCGCCGCGCTTACCGAATCGATGTTGCATTCGGGCGAGCGGCTGGATTTTTCGCATTTGCCCGCGGCCAAGGTGGATAAGCATTCCACGGGCGGGGTGGGTGACAAGACTTCGCTGGTGATTGCGCCGATCGTTGCGGCTGCCGGACTCTACGTCCCCATGATCAGCGGGCGCGGCTTGGGCCACACCGGCGGCACGCTGGACAAACTTGAATCCATCCCGGGGTTCAACGTAAATCTCTCGCTCTCTGAGTTCGAGCGCGTGTTGCAGGAATGCCGGTGCGGCTTGATCGGGCAGACGCCGCAGATCGCTCCGGCCGACAAAAAGCTCTACGCGCTGCGCGACGTCACTGCAACGGTGGAGAGCCCCTACCTGATTTGCGCGTCGATCATGAGCAAGAAAATGGCGGAAGGCATCGATGCGCTGGTGCTGGACGTAAAGACCGGCGATGGCGCATTCATGAAGGAACAGAAAGATGCGGTGTACCTGGCCGAGTTGATGGTGGAGACCGGCACGCGCATGGGGAAGAAAGTGGTGGCGCTGATCACCGATATGAGCCAGCCGCTGGGCCGAAAAATCGGCAACGCCCTGGAAGTGGAAGAGTGCATCGAAGTTCTGCATGGCGGCGGTCCCCAGGACTTGATCGACCTGTGCATCGAGCTTTCGGCGTGGATGCTACTGCTGGGCTCGCGCTCGGCCAATCTGGTCGAAGGCCGCACCCTCGCCAGGGAAATGATTTCCTCTGGCCGGGCTCGTGATACATTTCGCCAGATCGTCCGGCTGCAAGGCGGCGACGTCGAGGTGATCGACGACGTGAGGCGCCTGCCACGCGCCGCGCACACGCGCCAGATCCACACGCCGCGCGATGGTTTCGTTTCGGCGATTCGCTGCGAAAATGTGGGCGTGGCGGGAATGGTCCTGGGCGGCGGGCGGGAAAAGAAAGAGGATGGAGTGGATCCGGCGGTGGGGATCGTGCTCGAGAAAAAGGTAGGAGACGCGGTGCGCGCCGGTGAAGTGCTGTGTACCGTCCACTATAATTCGGAGTTGCGCCTAGAAGAAGCATGCGAACTGCTGGAAGAAAGCTTTCGCATCGCTCCCAAAGCGCCTCCGCCGGTGCCGCTGGTGCACCGGGTGATCGGCGCGGATTGAAGCTCGGTCCCTGAAAAATCTTCTCGCTGCACTTTAGTAAGCAAGCGCTGCGAAGCGCATCGGCAGTCAAAAAAGGAGGCCTTTCACCGTGCATCGATTGATTGGGCTGGTTGGCATGGCAACGATGATGGGCCTGGCTTTCATTTTCTCCACCGATCGGCGCGCCATTCGCCCGAGAACGGTTGCCTGGGGCGTGGGCCTTCAGGTGGGGTTCGCGTTCCTGGTGATGCGATGGGAATACGGCCGGCTGCTTTTTCAGAAGGCCGGCGCCGGGGTGAATTGGCTGCTGGATTTTGCGTTCTACGGATCGGAATTTGTGTTTGGCGCGCTCGGGAAAAAAGGCTCGCCGATGGGCTTTTTCGTCGCCTTCCAGGTGCTCCCGACGATCATCTTTATCGCCGCGCTTTTTGCGCTGCTGTATCACTGGGGCGTGATGCAGTTCATCATCAAGCAGGCCGCGCGGGTGATGACCTACACCATGGGCACCAGCGGCGCCGAATCGCTCAACGTGGCCGCCAGCATTTTCATGGGCCAGACTGAAGCGCCGCTTACCATCCGCCCATTTTTGGACAACGTCACCCGCTCGGAATTGATGACCATCATGACCAGCGGCATGGCGCACGTTTCCGGCGGGATCATGGCCGCGTATATTCTTTACGGCATTGAAGCGAAGCATTTGCTGGCGGCGGTGATCATGACCGCGCCTGGCACCATCCTGCTTTCGAAGATGCTGGTGCCCGAAACCGAGGTGCCACTCACCAGCGGCAAGGTGGTAATGGCGCACACCGAGCGGGACGCCAACTCGTTGGGTGCGATTTCCCGCGGCACGTCCGACGGACTGAATCTGGCCATCAACGTAGGCGCGATGCTGATCTCATTTATCGCGCTGATCTATCTGGTGGACGGCGTCTTCGGCGCCGCGCACAACTGGCTGGGCTATCACCACATTTGGTTCCCCAACAGCCTGGAACAGATCCTGGGTTGGCTATTCGCGCCGGTGGCCTGGCTGATCGGGATTCCGTGGCATGATTGCTTGCAGATTGGAAACCTGCTGGGGTTGCGGATGGTCACCAATGAATTGATCGCCTTCCAGCGCTTGGGCCCGATGAAAGAAACGCTCGACCCGCGTTCGTTTACGATCGCCACTTTCGCGCTGTGCGGCTTTGCGAACCTGAGTTCGATCGGCATTCAGATTGGCGGCATCGGCGCGTTGGCGCCCAACCGCAAATCCGACCTGGCACGGTTGGGGATTCGCGCGATGTTGTGTGGAACGATGGCCAATCTCATGTCCGCATCCATTGTGGGTGTGTTCCTGCGATGAGCGCGCTTGGGAAAAATTCCGCGGCCGGCACCGGTGCCTTCGCCCAAGCCGAACGCGCCGCTAAATTCATTTTGGCGAACACCAAGCTGCGCCCGCGTGTCGCCATCGTCCTGGGATCGGGCCTGGGCGCGTTTGCCGACGGGCTCGCCAAGCCCACGGTCATCCCCTACGCCGAGATTCCGCATTTTCCGCGCTCCACGGCCATCGGCCACGTCGGACAACTCGTGATCGGCCTGGCCGGGAATATTCCCGTCGCGGCGATGCAGGGCCGGGTGCACTTCTACGAAGGCTATCCGTTATCTCAGGTGGTTTTTCCGATGCGGGTGCTGGGACGGATTGGAATTCGTTCCGCGATTCTCACCAACGCCGCGGGCGGGGTCAATACCAAGTACTCGCAGGGCGCGCTGGTGGCCATTCGCGATCACATCAATTTACAGGGATCGAATCCGCTGATCGGCCCGAACGACGATCGTTTCGGTCCGCGTTTTTCCGATATGACCCATGCCTATCGGCAGTCCTACCGCGAAATCGCCGTCGAAGAGGCGCGCCGACTCGGTTTTGAATTGCCGGAGGGCGTCTATGCCGCGCTCACGGGGCCGAGTTTTGAGACCCCTGCGGAAATTCGATATTTGCGCGCCATCGGCGCCGATCTGGTGGGCATGTCCACGGCACCCGAGGTGATCGTCGCGCGCCACATGGGAATCCGGGTGCTGGGAATATCCTGCGTAACCAATATGGCCGCAGGCATACTCGATCAAGAGCTCAATCATCAGGAAGTTTTGGAAACCGGCGAGCGCGTAAAAGGACAATTCATCGCGTTACTGGAAGCGGTGCTGCCCAAAATTGCCGAAGACGCCGCGAAGCGCGAAAGGGAGTAGGTTTTTCCGGCCATGAGCGAAGAGTCCAAATGGATTGAGGCGGCCAAGGCCGCGCGGGAGTTTGCCCACGCTCCGTTTTCGAATTTCAAGGTGGGCGCGGCACTGCACACGCGGTCCGGGAAGATTTTCACCGGCTGCAACGTGGAAAACGCGAGTTACGGGCTCACCATTTGCGCCGAGCGCACCGCCATCGTCAAAGCCGTCTCCGAAGGCGAAAAGGAATTCGATGCGATTACCGTGGTGACGGACACCGATAAGCTGACGCCGCCTTGCGGAGCCTGCCGCCAATTCATCTGGGAGTTTTGCGGCGACATTCCGGTGATCTTGGCGAATCTGAAAGGGGAAGTGCGGCGTGATCGCAGCGGCGCGCTCTTGCCCTACGCTTTCGATCCGTCATTTCTGTAGATCTTTAGAGCAGCAGCCATTTGTGCCTCATCCATCACAATCCCGCAGTCATTCTGAACGCCGGAGGGAAACAACTCGTGAAGCGCCTCATCCCAATTTTCGCACTCTTGTTTTTTGGCGTAGCTTCGCCATCGTTTGCTCGTCCCGCTGCGGATAACGTCGATCTAATCGTGTCCGGCGGCATGGTGGTCACTATGGACGCCGCGGGGCGGGTGATCGAAGACGGCGCCGTCGCGGTGAAAGGTGACGTCATCGTTGCCGCCGGCCCGCGCGCGCAAATCGAAGCCCGCTACCATGCCGCGAAGACCCTTGACGCTCACGGAACCATTGTGATGCCTGGCCTGATCGACGCGCATGCCCACGCCGCGATGAGCCTGTTTCGCGGCCTTGCGGACGACCTCTCGCTCGACGACTGGCTGCACAAATATATTTTCCCCGCGGAAGCAAAAAACGTCACCGAAGACTTCGTTGTCTGGGGCACTCGGCTAAACATGCTGGAAATGCTGCAAGGCGGGATCACCACTTACGCCGACATGTACTACTTCGAGGACGCGGTAGCGCGAGTCACCAAGGAAGCGGGTATGCGCGGCGTTTTGGGCGAAACCATCATCGATTTTCCCGCTCCCGACAATAAAACCCGCGAGCAGGCATTCCGCTATACCCAGGATTTTCTCGATCACTGGAAAAACGATCCGCTGATCGTGCCGGCGGTCGCTCCGCACTCGATCTACACCTGTTCGGAGAAAACTCTACAGGATTCCGCCGGGCTGGCCCGACGCAATGGCGCGCCGATTCTGATCCACATCGCCGAAGCGCCGTTTGAAATGGAAGAGAGCCGCGCGAAGCACGGACTCACTCCGGTAGCCTATCTCGGAAGCATCGGTGTGCTCGGCCCCGACGTGCTTGGCGCGCACTGCATTTGGGTGACCGCGGCGGACATCGCCACGCTCGCCCACTTCGGCGTGGGCTGCTCGCACAACCCTTCCAGCAATATGAAAACCGCGGCGGGAGTTTCTCCGGTGATGGATATGCTCGCGGGTGGAGTCCACGTAGGCTTGGCCACCGACGGAGCCGCCAGCAACAACAATCAGGACCTTTTCGAAGAAATGGATCTGGCGGCGAAGATGCAGAAGCTTGCGCACATGGATCCCCGGGTGCTGCCGGCGAAGCAAGTGGTGGAAATGGCCACCATCGAGGGAGCGCGGGCGATCCATCTGGAAAAGAAAATCGGCTCGCTGGAGGCGGGCAAGCAGGCCGACCTGATCGTGGTCGATACCGGAAACGCGCATTCCACGCCGATGTACAACGCGTACTCCGCGATCGTCTACGCGCTAAAAGCCTCCGACGTGCGCACCGTGTTCATCGCCGGAAAGCCAGTGATGGAAGACCGCAAAATGCTGACGCTAGATGAGCCCGCCATTCTCGCGAAAGCGAAGGAATACGCGCCGAAAATAGCCGCGTCAGTTAAGCCGCCGGCAGAGTGACCGGAAGCCGCCGTATTGCGGGATGGATAGGACCCCAGCCGACGTACTGTTAGGCCGGGCGGGTGTTTCGTTGGCGGTACATTTTGAGTGCGGTGTTGCGCAGGACCTCAGGGATGTTCTTGTTGGTGGTTAACATCTTGAGGTCGGTCGATGTCAGCCGCGGCAACAAGTGCATCGAGACGCTTACTGGGGTCTTCGGGTTGTTGATCAGCGCTTTCACGATAGTGTAATTCTTCATGAACGACCGGCGCGCCGCGATCAACCGCAGCGCATCGGTGGAAAGCGTAGTCATCGCCGCAAACGCTTCCACGTCGCGGTCCACTAGGCGCGGAGACTGCAGCACCGCGCGCTGTACCATCTTATTGGGATCGCGGATCAGCGCGTTCCGTTCCTCGCGCCCGCCCTTCAACGCCAACTGCACCCGTTGCACCACGTTCATCTTGGTGATCCGCTGCAGCAGGGTGGTGCGCTTCTGCACGTCTGGTTCCGCTTCCTCGAGCGCTTGGGCGAGTACCTCAGCCTCCACTTCGCCCTTCTCTGTCTCTTGCAGCAGTTCCTTCTGTTCCGGGGTCGCCCCCGGACATGCCGCCAGCGCCTTGGCCAGTTCCACCGTGGTGAGCCGGGACAAATCGTCGAGCACCGCCTGAACGCCGGCCTGGGTGAAGTGCGGCGCCAGCCGAATCAATGCTTCGGTGGTGCACTGCGGACTCTTGGCCAGGGAGTCGGCGATGGCTGGTTTGTCCCCGCGATGCTCGGCGCAATATTGCACCAGCCGGGAATCGGCGTCCGCGCGGGTGAGCGCCACCACCATGGCTTCGTCGGGCTGGGTCTGAATGGCGGCGGTAGCGCGTTCCGCAATCGCCGGGTTCCCATCCGTGGTGAGGATGGCCAGAATCTCCACAAGGTCTTCCGGGGAGAGCCGCGTCTCGCCCGCGCACACGGCGATCTTGTCTTGGCGCGCCGCTGAGCCCGCACGGATTTCTTTGCGAAGGTCGGATTGAACGTCGCTGGATAGTTCGACTGTAACTTCGGAATTAATGGGGTCCTCCCGCAGAATTTTTTAGGCTGTCTTCGTTCAGCATGACGTTCCATCGCCTACTGGACGCCTTGAGCGGCGGCTGCACTTGGCCATTCAGCTCCAGCCGGACCGCGCTGGGATCTTTTGCAGCCACGTTGAAATGATCGTGGGCCTGAAACGTGCGCGTATCTCCCGGACTGAGAACACGTGACACCAGAACGCGACCGTCGCCATTTACCATCACCTTGGTTCGCTTCTGGACCTCGATCTTGAGCTCAAAAATCAGCCCTGAGGCAGGCGCGGACGCAGTCCCGTTCGCCACTGGACTAGACGGCGGCGCGGGCGCTGCCACGGCCCGCGCAGACCCGACTGCGGGGGACGTAACCGCCACCGGTGCCGGTACTGGCGTCGACGCCGGGGCCGCCGATTTCATAGCAGGCTGTTTCGTCTCCGCAGCGGCCGGGACTGTCGCTGGCGCAGCGTCAGCGCCCGGAGGTTTCTCGGCCAATGCCGGGGCGGGATCCGCCGAAGGCACCGCCGGCATCGGCAATGGTTCGGCAGTCGCTGCGTGCGCCGACCTTGATTTCATCCAATTGGCCACTCGCGGACGCAACATGTGCACGCCCAAGCCGAGCACGAAAAGAATAACCACACACGCGCCCAGAAACAGGTACAGCGGGGCATAGTCCCGCGGGGGTGGCTCGTCTGGCTTTGGGGGCGCCGCCGCGGCTTCGCGAGCGGGACGCGACGCCATCTCGTACTCCGCCAACAGCTCGTCTTCGCCCAATCCCAGAAATCGTGCAATCGCGCGGACGTATCCGCGGTTAAACACCCCACCCGGCAGCAATTCCCACTGTTCCGCTTCAATGGCATCCAGATATCGAGAGGGAATGCGGGTGCCCACCGAAACCTCTTCCAACGACACGCCGCGCAACTCGCGCTCGCGCCTCAAATGTTCGCCGAAGAGGGTCTCTTGCACCTGGACCGGCATCATTAAAAATATAGGCGGGCGGGTGGTGGGAGTCAAATGCCAGTATTCAGGTCATAACCAGGTCATAAACCTCTAGCCGCCTGAAACGGCTACCTTTGCAAGTCTTTCTATCATTGGCGTTTGCGGCAAGTCGGTCCCCAGAATGGTTGCAGGGGGGTGGAGCGGTTCACTATAATCCAAGGGCAATCTTTGCGCCCTGGGAGTGGTGTCCAACCCAGGTTTAGGGCGCCCTGAGGTCACATGCACGACGTGGCTGAACCCAAACAATTTGAGGGCGTCGATCGTCGCCGCAATAATCCGGCGGACGCCGGCGAGCCCCACGAAATCAGCGAACTCTCCATCTTTCACGAGGTGGGGAAGGCGCTCACCTCGTCCCTGCAGCTCGACCAAGTCCTGCACACCATCATGGAAAAGATTGAAGAGATGTTCCACCCAGACACTTGGTCTCTCCTGCTGGTTGATCCCAAACGAAACGACCTCTTTTTCCAGATCGCCACCGGGCAGGGCGCCGAAGCGCTCAAGGAAGTTCGCATACCTTTGGGCAAGGGAATAGCCGGCTGGGTGGCCCAGACCGGCAAAGTCATGGTGGTCCCCGACACCTCCAAGGACTCGCGGTTTTTCCCGCAGATGGACGAAAAGACAAAAATGGAAACGCGGTCCATCGTCGCCGTCCCGGTGGGCGTTCGCGACCAGTGCCTGGGGGTCATCGAACTGCTCAATTGCGTAGGGGAAGACGGTTTCAGCCCGCGCGATTTGGCGCTGCTGGAGACCCTGGCGGACTACGCGGCGATCGCCCTCGAAAATGCGCGGCACGTGCATCGCATCCACGAACTAACGATCACCGATGATTGCACCACGCTCTACAACGCTCGCCATTTGAACTACATGCTGGATACCGAGATCTACCGGTCGCAGCGCTATTCTTTCGAGTTTTCGCTGATTTTCATCGATCTGGACCACTTCAAGAACGTCAACGATACCCACGGCCACTTGGTCGGTTCGAAGCTGCTCGCGGAAATCGGCAACTTGATTAAAGATGGCCTGCGCCAGAGCGACGTGGCCTTCCGCTATGGCGGGGACGAGTTTGTCATCCTGCTGCCGCAGACCGCGAAGGAAAATGCATGCCTGGTGGCGCGCCGCCTGCACCGCCAAATCAAAGAGGCAGTCTGGCTGAAGGACGAAAAGCTGAACATTCGCATCACCTCCAGCGTCGGGGTGGCCTCCTACCCCGCTGATTCCAAAATTAAAGCCGATCTGTTGCATCTCGCCGACGAAGCCATGTACTCAGTAAAGAATTCCACCCGCGACAGCGTCTCCGCAGTCACCGGCGTAGTCCCCCAGAAGTAACCTAGACTCGCATGATCTTTGAGTTGTGGGCATTTATCCGGGTTGGCGGCGCCAGGCTTGGCTAAAAAGCCAAATCGAGCGACAAAGTTACTGACAAAACGAACGCTAAATTTATAAGAACTAGTTTTAGAAACATAGACTTACGATGGAAAAAAGCCTGGACATTCCATCGCACAAACAGTACGTACTTCCACTCGCTTGCGGCGCAAGGTTCAATCCGTCATACTCACGTCAGTACGAGGTGTTCGACGATGGGGACCTTATTGGCGATCGCTGGCGTTGGAGTGCTCTTTCCCCTGATTTTCCGTCTAGCTGACAAGATGGGTGACTGGACCCACCTGATGGCTTTTTTGAAGCGAATCCACGCGACTTAAGCGCCGTAGCAAATCCCGCAGTGAGTATCTGGGCCCCGGATAATCCACGTCTCTGAGGCCGTTATGTCGACAGAAGAAGCTCACCGCGACGCTTTTTGGGTAATAACAGTCGTAGGTGGGATGTCGGTCGCAAGGGCCATCGAAGA
>Ga0182018_10003867_pt1 | contig 13034 bp, 7 predicted proteins | sample 812P2MmetaG_FD_120490 | JGI IMG/M metagenome (GOLD analysis project Ga0182018, IMG submission 120490) | Permafrost microbial communities from Stordalen Mire, Sweden - 812P2M metaG | ecosystem: Environmental > Terrestrial > Soil > Wetlands > Permafrost | place: Sweden: Stordalen | collected...
CAATGCGGCGCTGTCGCTTACGGGGATCAGCATAACCGGGACGAATCTCAGCGACTTTGCCGAAACGAACGAGTGCCCGAATTCACTGGCACCGCAACAGACATGCACAATCAGTGTGACGTTTGCGCCCGTATCGGCAGGGAGCCTGACGGCGACGCTCTCGGTGGCGGACAACGCGACCGGCGCTCCACAAACGGTGACGTTGAACGGAACGGGATCGCCTGCGCCGACGTTCACTGTCAGCTCGCCCACGGGGCCGCAGACGATTTCGGGAGGTGGGTCGGCGATATACACGATCACGGTGACGCCGCAAAACGGGTCGTTCAACAACGCGGTGACGTTTGCGGTGAGCGGGTTGCCGGCGGGCGCAATCGGGACCTTCCAGCCGACGAGTGTAACGCCAGGCAGTTCTCCGGCGAGTTCGACGCTCACGATCCAGATGGGCACATTGCAGACGGCTGCGTTGAAGGTGGGATGGCCGCTGGCCGCGCCGGCACTGGCAGCGCTGGGGCTGCTCTTCATACCGGGCAAGCGACGCAGGCGTTGGATCACGATGGCCGTGCTGTTGCTGGGCTCGATTGGAGCGGTGACGGCAATGACTGGCTGCGGGGGCGGCTTTGCGATTCCCAAGGCGTCGGCCCAGGCCTACACCGTGACGGTGACCGCGACGAGCGGGAGTATTCAACAGACAACAACCGTGCAACTGACGGTGCAATAAAAGGAGACGCGTATGCGATTCAGAGTTGAATGGGCATGGATGCTTCTTGCGATCGCCGCGGTCTCACACGGGCCGAGGGTTGCGGGGGCGCAGGCAGCGACGGCAATCAATGACACGGCCCGGCCGGAGCTGGCGCTTGGCTACAGCTACGTGCGCAGTAATGCGCCGCCGGGAGGATGCACTTGCTTCAACCAGAACGGCGGAAGCGCGGAGTTTGCGTGGCCGCTTGGGAGCGGGCAGTTTGCCCTGGTGGGCGACGTGACGGCGGTATACGCGGGTGGGATCGCGGGCGGAAGTTACATCTTGACGCCGACCGCATACGCTGCCGGGATGGTTAGCGGCAGCGCCAGCCTGACGGCGAGCACCTACGCTACTAGCGTTGCGACCAGCAGTTACGGGTTGACGATGAGCACCTACACGGGAGGGATCCGCTATGTGCCGCCGATGCGCTCCGCGCTGAAGCCTTTTGGGCAAGTGCTGGTGGGGATTGGGCACGCAAGCGGGTCGCTGGTGACCGGACCGGACACGAACGTGGGGAATGCGGGAGTGGCGTTTGCGTCGATCATGGGCGGAGGCGTGGACTGGCGTTTGAACGGGCGGTGGTCGATCCGGCTGGCGGAGGCCGACTACCTGCTGACGACGTTTGATAACGGAAGCAACAACCACCAGAACAACCTGCGGATCAACACAGGGGTGGTGGTGCGGTTCTGAAGCCGCGGTAGCTGTGAGGTCGTAAACGGAACCGCGGATTTGGGGGGCCGGCTCCGCGCTGGGGGGCGCGGAGCCGGAGCTGTTTCCAGCGCTAGCTGAGCATGTAGGGCGAGCGCTGCGGACGGGCGAGCATGCTGTCGGCTTCGTGGTCGTTGTGGAAGCGCTCGCGGACCGGGTCCCAGTAGAGCTTGCGCTTGAGCACCATTGCCATGTCGTGAAGCAGGCAGGTGGTGCAGGCGCGATGGCCAAGCTCGGCGGGCGAGATGGGCTCTTTGCGCTGGAGGATGCATTCGATCCAGTTAGCGTGCTGCTCGTCGCTCTTATAGAGGTGAATCTCGTCGGGGCCGATGACGGACTTGATGATCGCGGGGTCGCTTGAGGCGAGGGCCGTCGCGTCGTTCAGCTTGGCGACGGGGTCGCTTTTGGTGACCTGATCGTTGCCGCGCGAGACGAAGATCCAACCCTTGGAGCCGTAGAACTTGATGCCGTTGGGGTAGTCGCCGCTTACGCTCATGCGAACGCCGTTGGCGTAGAGGGCTTCTGTCTTGAAGGAGCCGTGGACATCCCACAGGCCGTGATCGGGAAATTCAGCGTGGCCCCAGATCTCGATGGGGCCGGTGTACTCGGTGTCCATGCCCCAGTGCGCGCTGTCGATATGATGCGCGCCCCAGCCAGTGATCATGCCCGCTCCGAACTGGCGGCAGCGCAGCCATCCGGGACGGCCGTAGCCCTTGGGCGGGTGGACGCGATCGACGGTGTAGAAGACCGAGGGCGTTTCGCCGAGCCACATGTCGTAGTTGAAGCCGTCGGGGACTGGCATGGGGGTCTTGTCGCCGCCGGGAGGGTCGCCGGGCAAGCCAACCTCGACCCGCTCAAGGTTGCCGATGCGGCCGTTGCGGACGAGCTCGGCGGCGTAGCGGAACTGCACGGTGGAGCGCTGCTGGCTGCCGATCTGAAGGATGCGTCCCGAGGCCTGAACGGCGTTGGACATGGCGCGGCCCTCGGCGATGGTGAGCGAAGCGGGCTTCTGCAGGTAGACGTGCTTGCCGGCGCGGACAGCGTCGATGGCGATGAGCGCGTGCCAATGGTCGGGCGTGCTGACAAGGACGGCGTCGATGTCTTTGTTGGCGAGCAGGTCGTGGTAGTTGCTGTAGCCGGTGACGCCATCGTAGGGCTTGCCGAATTTGGCGGCGTAGGTTTCGTTGACGAGTTTTTTGCCGTCTTCAACGCGGTCGGCATCGAGGTCGCAGACGGCGACGATACGGGCATTGTTGAGAGGGAAGATGTTGGCCATGTCGTGGCCGCGCGAGATGCGGCCAGCACCGATGGCGCCGATATTGATCTGTTTGCTCGGCGCGTATTGGCCGAGGAGGCGCGCGGGAACAAAGGTGGGAAACCCGGCGACGGCGACGGACGCGAGCGAGGCTTTGAGGAACGAGCGGCGGGAGCGAGGGGATGCGGATTTGTGAGCCATGAGGATGTCCTTCTTCGGAGATGCTGACAGTTTGCCTAAGAGATTGTCGTATCCCACCCTAGCCGCGAAATGAAAGACGCGGCGAGGGTGGGGCACCCAAATTTGTTGGTGGTCAACTTTCGAGACCCTAGTCTTTCAGTGTTACCCATTTTGCACCCACCTGGGCCTTGATGACCAGTTCTGCAGCGAGCAGGCACTGCTCCTGATCCTGGGCGGTGTGGGTGCGGTTGAGGATATCGTCGACAAACTGCGGGCCGAACGGCAGCGGCATAGCGTTGCAATCGATATAGCGAGCCTGCTTGTTGTCGACGATGAAGAGGTTGTTGCCTTGTTTCTTAACGGCAACATCGGTGTACTTGCGGATTTCAATATAACCATCTGTCCCAAGGATGAAGAGGCGCCCGTCACCCCATGTTCCGAGACCGTCGGGGGTGAACCAGTCGAGGCGCACGTAGCCGAGGCCGCGATCGCCGCGCAGGACCATGTCACCGAAGTCCTGGAAGTGCGGGCGATTGGGATGGCGGACGTTGGCGATCTGCGACTCGACGACTTCGGCTTGTTTTGAGCCGGTGTAGAAGAGGAACTGGTCGACCTGATGCGAGCCGATGTCGCAGAGGATGCCGCCGTAGAGCGCGGGGTCCCAGAACCATTCGGGCCGGCCGGTGCCGCCTCCGGCATCGCCGTGACCCTGGACGATCTGGTGGGGCGCGATGTTGATGGTCTGGATGACTTTGCCGATAGCGCCATGCTGCACGAGGTCGCCTGCGTAGACGGCAGCCTTCACCTCGAGGCGCTCGCTGTACATGATGGCGTAGATGCGCTTGGTTTCGGCGATGGTCTTACGGACTTCAGCAAGCTGCGCGAGGGTGGTGATGCCGGGCTTGTCAGCGAGGAAGTCTTTGCCATGGCGCATGGCGCGAACGCCGAGCGGAGCGCGCTCGCTGGCGACCTGTGAACTGAGGACGAGTTGGACCGCGGGATCGTCGATGATCTCGTCCTGGGTGGCGACGATTTTGACGTTTGGGAAGCGGCCCTTAAATGTGGCGAGTTTGTCTGGCTCACCGGCCCATGCGGCTACGAATTCACCGCCGCCGCGCATGATGGCGAGGATCATGCCATAGATGTGGTCGTGGCTCATTCCGCAGACGGCGAACTTGATGCGATTTTTGGCGGCGGGTTCGGCCGGGGTCTGAAGCGCTTCTTCCGTGGGTGTGGTATTCGCGCCACCAAAGGCCAAAGCGCCCTGGGGAAATGCCGCCATCATGGCGGCCGAACCCACGAAACCTGCCCGCTTGAGGAAGTCGCGCCGAACGGTCGATTTCATTGCTGTCTCTCCTTTTGAGGTGCATGAATCGTTCGATATGGCTGAAGTGGGCGTCGTACCCGGCAACCGTACCGTCGCGGAATCGTCCTCAATTCATTACGTCAGAGAGTATAGAGCGCCGGTGGCGGGTTTTGCAGGCAAGAATCCGTTGATATGGGGCGAACAGGTGAACGCTAAACCGGCGGCCGGCGCGGCGTCTCGCCGGGGCGACTGCGCGGCTACGGCTCTCCGCCGGTCTGACTACGGTTTCGGACGGATACGCTTGCAGTCCTTTCGTGCTGTTCAGGACCAGGGTTGACCCTCTATATAATCCACGGAATGAACGAACCTTCCAGTTGCACCCCCATCGACACAATCAAAAAGATGCAGACGCGCGAGGCGCGGATCGGCATCATTGGCATGGGCTACGTCGGACTACCGCTGGCCCTTCTTTTCAGCGATGAACGCTTTCAGGTGACAGGATTCGACATTGACCCGGCGAAGGTGAGCGCGCTGAACGCAGGCGGATCGTACATTGTGCGCATTGCGCCGGAGACGATCAAGAAAGCACAGCTGGCGGGGTTTAGCGCGACGGCCGATTACGCGGAGATCGAGAAAATGGACGCTGTGATCGTCTGCGTGCCGACACCGCTGGACGAGCATAACGATCCCGATCTCAGCTACGTGAGGGGGACGATCGAGTCGATTGCGCCGCATGTTCGCGAAGGGCAGCTCATCGTGCTGGAGAGCACGACTTATCCGGGGACGACGGAAGAGATTGTGATTCCGCTGCTTGAGGCGGGAAACTCGAATGGACTCAAAGCAGCGCGAAGTGAAGAGCAGACGGGATTTCACGTGGGTTTTTCGCCGGAGCGGGAAGACCCTGGCAACGAAACCGTCGCGCGGCACGACATTCCCAAGGTGGTGGGCGGATGCGGGCCGGTTGCAGTGGAGCTGGCGACGGTGATGTACGGCGCAATCTTTCGCCGCGTGGTGCGGGTGAGCAGCACTTCAGTGGCAGAGATGACGAAGCTGCTTGAGAACATCTACCGCTGCGTAAATATCGCGCTGGTGAATGAGCTGAAGCAGCTTTGCATGCGGATGGGGATCGACATTCACGAGGTGATTGACGCAGCGAAGACGAAGCCATTCGGGTTCCAGGCTTTTTATCCGGGGCCGGGGCTGGGTGGCCACTGCATACCGATCGATCCTTTTTATCTTTCGTGGAAGGCGAGGGAGTTCGACTTCAGAACGCGGTTTATCGAGCTGGCGGGCGAGCTGAATGCGCGAATGCCTTATTTTGTTGTGGACCAGGTTATCGCCGGACTGAACGAGCAGTCGAAAAGCGTGAAGGGCGCGAAGATTCTGGTGTTGGGGCTCGCTTACAAGCGCGACATCGACGATCTGCGCGAGTCGCCATCGCTGACGATCATTGAGCTGCTGCGGTCGCGTGGAGCAGAGGTTGCGTACAACGATCCGTATTTCCCGACGGTCGGGCGTGGGCGGCACTACGACCTGAACATGGTGAGTACGCCGTTGGGCGAGATCGAGAGCTTTGATGCGACGGTGATTGTGACCGACCACTCGAGCTACGACTACCGGGCGATTGTAGAAAAGTCGAAGCTGGTGGTGGATACGCGCAACGCAACGAAGGGAATCGAGTCGGCGAACATCGTACGGTGTTGAAGGATGGAGCGGCCGAGTGGGTAATGCCCAGGGCGGACTTCGGGCAAAATGGTTCCGGTGGAGTGCCGGGAATCGTCGAATTTCGCGAAAAGGGCCGCTACCGGAAGCTTCGTGTAAATTGACCGGCTGAAACCGATGTCACACTGCGTCCGCGTGCAGGGGAAGGCGCGGTTGATAGAATCACTTCGGAAATCGTCGCTGCCCTAGCTGCGTAATGTGGCTGGAGTTTTGGCGGCGAATTATAGGAGGCATCATGTCCAACGAAGCGAAGTGCCCTTTTTCGGGCGGGACGAACACGGCACTCGGGGCCAAGGGCAACCGGGTCTGGTGGCCGAATCAGCTGGATCCGGGAATCCTGCATCAGCACTCGTCGCTGTCGAATCCGATGGGCGAGGAATTCGACTACGCCGAGGCGTTCAAGAGCCTCGACCTGGATGCGGTGGCGAAGGACCTGCATGCGCTGATGACGGACTCGCAGGAGTGGTGGCCGGCGGACTTTGGGCACTATGGGGGGCTGTTCATCCGCATGGCGTGGCATGCCGCGGGAACGTACAGAATTCATGACGGGCGAGGCGGCGCGGGAAGGGGCTCGCAGCGGTTCGCTCCGCTGAACAGCTGGCCGGATAACGTGAATCTGGATAAAGCGCGGCGGCTACTTTGGCCGATCAAGCAAAAGTATGGGAAGAATCTCTCGTGGGCCGACCTGCTGGTGCTGACGGGCAATGTGGCGCTGGAATCGATGGGCTTCAAGACGTTTGGGTTTGGTGGAGGGCGCGAGGACATCTGGGAGCCGGAAGAGGAGATCAATTGGGGCCCGGAGACGACGTGGCTGGGGGACGAGCGGTACAGCGGCGACCGCGAACTGGCAAATCCGCTGGGCGCGGTGCAGATGGGTCTGATCTATGTGAACCCTGAGGGCCCGAATGGGAACCCTGATCCAGTGGCAGCGGCGCGGGACATCCGCGAGACGTTTGCGCGCATGGCGATGAACGATGAAGAGACGGTGGCACTGATTGCCGGCGGGCACACATTCGGCAAGACGCACGGCGCGGGCCCGGCGAGCCACGTGGGCGTTGAGCCCGAGGGCGCAAGCCTCGAAGAGCAGGGGCTGGGCTGGAAAAACAGCTTCGGGACCGGCAAGGGCGGCGATGCGATCACGAGCGGGATTGAAGTGACCTGGAGCTCGACGCCGACGAAGTGGAGCAGCGGCTTCTTTGACAATCTCTTTGGATTTGAATGGGAGCTGACAAAGAGCCCGGCGGGCGCGCACCAGTGGAAGCCGAAGGGCGAGGTCGCCGCGGACGATATGGTCCCGGATGCGCACGACTCGAGCAAGAAGCACCCGCCACAAATGTTGACGACCGATCTCTCGTTGCGGTTCGATCCGGCCTACGAGAAGATCTCGCGGCGGTTCCACCAACATCCGGAGGAGTTTGCCGAAGCCTTTGCGCTGGCATGGTTCAAGCTGACGCATCGCGACATGGGCCCGCGAGCGCGCTACCTGGGCAAGCTGGTGCCGAAGGAAGATCTGATCTGGCAGGATCCGGTTCCGGCCGTGGATCATATTCTGATCAACGAAAAAGATGCTGAGGCGCTGAAGGCAGAGGTGCTGGCGAGCGGGCTCACCACGCCGCAGCTCGTAAAGACGGCCTGGGCCGCGGCGTCGAGCTTCCGCGGCAGCGACAAGCGCGGCGGCGCCAACGGCGCGCGCATCCGGCTGGCCCCTCAAAAGGACTGGGAGGCGAACGAACCGGCGGAACTGGCCAAGGTGCTGACGACGCTGGAAGGAATCCAAAAGAAGTTCAACGCGGCACAGACCGGCGGCAAGAAGGTTTCGCTGGCCGACCTGATTGTGCTGGCAGGCGATGCGGCGGTGGAGGTCGCGGCGAAAAAGGCTGGTCATGACGTGAAGATCCCCTTTGCGCCGGGACGGACGGACGCGTCCGCGGAGCAGACCGATGTTGCATCGTTTGCCGTGCTTGAGCCGCGGGCCGATGGATTCCGCAACTACGCGCGCAACGGGCTTGAGGCGCATGCGGCGAATCTGCTGCTTGACAAGGCGCTACTGCTCACGCTCACCGCGCCGGAAATGACCGTGCTGATCGGCGGATTGCGCGCGCTGAATGCGAACTATGGCGGCGCGCAGCACGGCGTGTTCACCAAGCGGCCGGAGACGCTGACCAACGACTTCTTTGTGAACCTGCTGGATATGGGTACGAAGTGGGAGAAAGCGGCGAATGGAGCTCTGGAGGGCCGAGACCGTAAGACTAGCGCGCTGAAGTGGACAGCCACGCAAGTAGATTTGGTCTTCGGGTCGAATTCGCAGCTTCGGGCGCTGGCCGAGGTCTACGCAAGCAGCGATGGAGAAAAGATCTTTGTCGAAGAGTTTGTTGCAGCCTGGGCAAAGGTGATGAACCTGGACCGCTTCGAACTGAAGTGAGGCCGAAAGAGGCGACGGGGAAGTTCGATAGAAAAAGGGTGTGGCCCGGATCGATAACGATTCGGGCCACGTTTCGTTTGGAGCGGCTTGCGTGCGATTCCGCAATCGGCGGGCGCCTCGGCAACAAGCGCGGGGTTACCTTCGCAACGAGGCCTCAAGATCGGGAACGAACATGTCCTGGGCGCCGGGGTCGAGGGTGGCGCGGGCGAGTGAGAGTGCTTGCTCCAATTGCTGGCGAGACTCCTCTCTGTGACCCGTTCCGGCAAGCGCCCACCCAAGCGTTTGATGGGCCATGATCGACGACGGATCGATGGCAACGGCCTCTTGCGCCAGTGGGAGAGCTGAGGCGGCGTCTCCATGCCAGACAAACTGAGAGGCGAGTTCCACACGCGAGAGCGCGGCGGACCGGCGCATGTCGAAGCGGCCATGGTAGACGAAGACGGCGTGATCGATGGCCTCTGTTGGCTTAATGCCGCGGAAGTTGTCGAAGGGATTGAGCGAAGCGGCAGGCCACTCACAGCCTGAGAGGTCGCCCGCGCTGATCAGGATTGTCCCATCGATGACGGGGGGAACCTTTTCCGCACCGCCCGACCAGTAGACGTCGAGCGTTGGAAGGTGATGGCAGCGGATGCCGTATGTTTCTGGTTCGATCTCGGGATACGCGAAGTAAGCAAACCAGCACTCTTCTCCGGGGTGGCGATCCTGCCAGGCCTTGACCTGGAAAAGCTGTTGAGCCCAATCGACGCTTGCATCACTGAGCAGATTGTGGATGTTGGCTGCGCCTCCCCAGGCTTCGTTAGCGTAGGGCATGTAGCTGGGGAAGTTGATGAGGGAAGAAAAGATGTGCGCGGCGAGAAGGACGGAACAGGCGACCAGCCAGCGGCGGCTCTGCGCGGCGAGTGCAGCGGCGCCAGCGCCGGCCAGGATGAAGCAATAGGCGTAGAAGGGAAGCAGGTGGCGCGCGCCGATGTTCATGCCTGAGGCCATGGCGACAGCCAGATAGAAGAGCGCGGGAACGAGCAGAAAAGTAAGCTCACGGCCCCAGCGGAGCCTGCGCGTGGCGATGGCAAAGAGGGTGAGAGCAAGAAGCCCGAGAAGGCCGAGGGTGGTCTTGATGGCGATGACGCACGGGAAGTACCACCAGACGCCGTGCGAATAGTTGGTGTTGAAGAGGAAGGTGGGATAGTAGATTGCCACCCGCTTCACATCGACCAAGCCGATGAGATAGGACTCGGGCAGAAGACGGAGGCTTGCCGTTCCATTGACGATGGCGGCTGTGTGTGGCCCGAGGGGCGCAACATATTGGGCGATGGTGGTGCTCATTTGGAGGCCTGCGGGGCGAGCCGCATATCGGAAGCCATAGAAGCTCCAGAGCACGGCGACGCCGAGGACGCCGATCACGCAAAATGCGCCGGACAGACGCAGGGCCATGCGCAGGCGGGATCCTTTTTGGGCAGCGAGCACCTCGCAGGCAATGAGCAACAGCAGCATGGGAGCCAACAGGATGCCCGAGTGCTTCGTTGCGAGCAGAAGGCCAGCGTCGAGGGAGGCGAGAAGGAGGCGCGTCCATGAAGGCTTGCGGACGTAGTGATAAAAGGCCCAAATGCTGGAGAGAAAGAAGAGGGATACGCCGATATCGGTGGTGACAAGGGCGGAGTGAGCCAGGATGTTGGGATCAAGAGCGGCAAGGGAAAGTGCGGCCAGCGCGGCCCAATCGCCGAAGAGGTCGCGGGCGGCGAAGAAAACAACGAGCGAGAAGGCGATTGCGAGCAGACCGGCAGTGAGACGCATCTGAAAGACGAGCTGATTGCGATCGCCATCGTTGCGGGCCAGCCAATCGCGGCCGTCGAGGTAGGCTTCCGCTTTGAAGTCACGACCCTTGAGCGGCGGTACCCATAGATCACGGCCCAGCATGGGAATCGTGGCAAGAAGCTTGACGAGGGGCGGATGCTCGGGATTGAGGCCGTAATCGCCTGTATGCCACATCATATAGCCGGCGAACATGTGATTGCCTTCGTCAAAGGTGAGAGACTCGCGGTGAACGACGAGGACCGTGATGAGCGCCTGAATAGCGATGAGCGTGGCAGCCACTCCCCATAGAGCACGCGCTGGCAAAGGTTTCAAAGCTGACTCCTCATTGACGGATCGGCTCGGGCCGGTGGACCGTTATTTGACCTCGGCCACCCAACTGGCGAAAGGGGCGAGGGTGATGCTCTTGAGGGAATTCGCGCTGTTGAGCGCCGGATCGCTGGTGACAAGGGTCGTAAGACGATTGCCTTTGATGCCGGTGCTGCCCAGGTCGAGGGTGATAGTGCGGGGAATTGCGGAGCAGTTGACCGCGACGACGACTCCGCTGCCGTCGGTGGCCGTGCGTGCGTAGGCGACGACGTCGGGAGTGCCAGAGTCCAGCATGGTCATTGAGCCCCCATGCAACGCGGCATTGGAGCGACGCAGCGCCACGAGTCTCATGAACCAGGTCAACTGCGAATTGCGATCTGAGGACTCGACTTCGACGTTGGTCGCTTTGTAGCTTGCCGGGATGGGCAGCCACGTGTGCGGGTTGGTGCTGAAGCCGGCCTGCGGTCCGGGGGTCCACTGCATGGGCGTGCGCTCGCCGTCGCGGCCTTTCTCCCACGGCCAACCGGTAATGCCGATGGGGTCCTTCACGTCTTCCTTGCGCGCTGGTGTGGAGGTGACCATGCCGATCTCTTCGCCGTAATACATGAGAGCTGTGGCGCGCGAGGTAAGCAGCAGGGTAGAGATGATTTTGGCGATCTGCGCGTTGTGAAGGCCGTCGCCGAACCGATCCCAGCTGCGGTCGTTGTCGTGATTGTCAAAGACGAGGAGGGGCCAGTTGGTTCCAAGCTCGGTCTCCATTTCGCCGATGGTGGTGCGGAGATGGTTGGCGTTGAGCTTCACGTTCGCAGAGCTTGGGCCGCCGCCTTCGGAATGGAAGCCGACCAGCATGTCCATGGGGAGATGCAACTCGTCGTGTTCGGCTCCATACCACTTGAGGAGTTCACGCGTGTCGGGCAGGTAGGTCTCACCGATCAGGACGCGATCGCCGGGATAACTGTCGACGAGCTGACGCATGCGGCGCAGCACCTCGTGCACTTCGGGCAGCATGTTGGTGTAGATGTCGCTGAGGTTGGGGTCGCCCTGTGCGTTGACGCCGCCGAGTTCGGGCTCGTTCCGGAGTTGCTCATCTTCAAACAGCACGGGGATGGCATCAAGGCGGAAGCCGGCAACGCCCTTGTCGAGCCAGAAGCGCATGGCGCCGAAGCAGGCTTTCTCGACCGCGGGGTTGCGCCAGTTGAGGTCGGGCTGCTGCTTGTAGAACTTGTGGTAGTAGAACTGGTGGACGGCCGGGACCCACTCCCACGCTGAGCCTCCGAAGAGCGAGACCCAGTTGTTGGGCGGAACGCGGCCTTCGTGCTCGTACTTCTTCTGGTATGCGGTGACGCCGTGCGAATCAGCCGGGATGCCGTCATTCCACACGTACCAGTCGTGCTTGGGGTTGGTGCGCGAACTGGACGATGCGATAAACCAGGCATGCTTGTCAGAGGTGTGGTTGAGCACCATGTCGAGGATCACGCGAATGTGGTGCTCCCTGGCCTTGGCAATCAGGTGATCCATGTCGGCCATGGTTCCGTACTCAGGGTCAACAGCATCGTAGTCGGAGATGTCGTAGCCGAAGTCAACCTGCGGTGAAGGATAAATGGGGGCGATCCAGATGGCATCGACACCAAGCTTCTCGAGGTAGTCGAGGCGAGAAGTGATTCCGATCAGGTCTCCCACGCCGTCGCCGTTGGAATCCTGGAAGGAGCGCGGGTAGATTTCGTAAATGAGGGCGTGCTTCCACCAGGGATCCTGGGATGGAGCGCTATGCGCGGGCAGCAAGGGAAGTAGGGTGGCGATAAGCAAGACAATGGGGTCGCGCAATGCCATGGCAATTGACGTTACCACACCCCATTATAAGGACGGAAATGCCGGGGCATCTGCAGGAATCTGGCCGGGCGATGCTCCTGGGAGCGTTACGCTGGTATCGCCATCCTGCGATGGGCGTGAGGGGTTCATAGTGCAACGTAAGGACGAAGGGGGTCAAGCCCGGGCCAACTGAGGCGGCCGATTCCTGCCCCTGGGCCTCGTAAGCCGCCCCTGAGTGCCTGTTTCCAGAGCGTCAATCGTCGCTCATGGTGGCATTTCATATGTAATTCAATTGTCAAAGAAACGTCACCGGGGTAGTTATGGAAGCCGGCTGATTTACCCTTGAATCAATCGGATGCTGCTCTGGACTGCCGTTGCAAGTGCGTGCGTTGAAAGGCTATCGCACTCAAGAATGAGCATTGCGACACGGGACAAACACCATGCCATTGCCCTCCCCCAATAACAGGTAGTGCCTGGTGAACTGGAGAGAAGAAGATGAAAACCATTGTCGCTATCGAGGATGATCCAAGAATCCAAAAGGCTTTGGTGCGGCTTTTTGTCTCCGAAGGGTATCAGGTCGAGGTGGAAGCCGAGGGAAAGGCCGGATTGGCATTGTGCCGGCGGTTGCGGCCTTCCGCTGTCGTGCTCGACCTGATGCTTCCAGGCATCAGCGGACGTGATCTTTGCCGCACGATGAAGGACACGCAGCCTGAGACGCCGGTTGTGATTCTCAGCGCGGTGAGCGATGTGGCTGACAAGGTGCTGCTTCTGGAGA
>Ga0182018_10003868_pt1 | contig 13031 bp, 10 predicted proteins | sample 812P2MmetaG_FD_120490 | JGI IMG/M metagenome (GOLD analysis project Ga0182018, IMG submission 120490) | Permafrost microbial communities from Stordalen Mire, Sweden - 812P2M metaG | ecosystem: Environmental > Terrestrial > Soil > Wetlands > Permafrost | place: Sweden: Stordalen | collected...
CCACCGCCGCCAGCCGGGGCAGGTCCCCGTCGATCCATGCGGCCAGGCCGGGCCCTTGGAGCCCGACACTGTTGAGCATCCCCGAGTCGGACTGGTGTACCCGGGGGGCCCGGTTTCCGGGCCACGAGTCGACCGACAGGGACTTGACCACCACCGCGCCGAGCTCCCGGAGCGGGAAATAGGCCTGGAGCTCGTCACCGTGGCCGGCAGTCCCCGACGCGGTCATGATCGGGTTGGGGAGCTCCACCGAGCCGACCGTCACCGCCAGGTCGACATCGCCGGCGATCACCGCCCGCCAGGCCCGACGGACCCGGGAGTCGGCACGGTGGGCAACGACACGGCCCATCAGCGGCTCATCGCCGGTGGTATTCCTGCAGCGAACGCACCGAGAGCGGGTGACTGACCCAGTCGGTGATGCCGGCCGCCGCCGCCCGGGCCGCGGCCACCGTGGTCAGGCAGGGCACCAGATGGGCCAACGCGGCGGCCCGGATGTGCAGTCCGTCGGCACGAGGGCCCCGGCCACGCGGGGTGTTGATCACCAGCTGCACCTTGCCCCCGCCGATGAGGTCGACGGCGTCCACCACCCCGGGGCCCGGGTCGCCGACCTTGGCCACCACCGTCGCCACCGGGACCCCCTCGGCATCGAGCATGGCCGCCGTTCCCGAGGTGGCCGCCAGCTCGAACCCCAGGGCCACGAACTGGCGCGCCGCATCGAGGCCGGCCCGCTTGTCCCGGTCGGCCAGCGAGAAGAACACCGTGCCGGCGACCGGGAGGGGATTGCCGGCGGCGATCTGGCTCTTGGCGAAGGCCAGCCCGAAGGTCTCGCCGATCCCCATCACCTCGCCGGTCGAGCGCATTTCGGGGCCGAGCAAGGTGTCCACCCCCGGGAACCGGTTGAACGGCAGCACCGCCTCCTTGACCGAGACGTGGCCGGTGACCGGCTCGCACAGCAGTCCCTCGTGGCGCAACTCGTCCAGCGTGGCGCCCACCATCACCCGGGCCGCCACCATGGCCACCGGAACCCCGGTGGCCTTGGCCACGAAGGGGACGGTCCGGCTGGCTCTCGGATTGGCTTCGAGGACATAGGCGCGATCGTCCTTGACCGCGAACTGCACGTTGATCAGGCCACGCACGGAGAGCGCGTCGGCGATGATCCGCACCAGGCGCCCCATCTCGTCCTGCACCGACGGTGACAGTGTCTGGGGCGGAAGCGCGCAGGCCGAGTCCCCCGAGTGGACGCCGGCTTCCTCCACGTGCTCCATCACGCCGCAGATCACCAGCTCGCCGGTGGCGTCGCGTACCGCGTCGACGTCCACCTCCACCGCGTCCTCGAGGAACCGGTCCACCAGCACCGGCCGGGCGGCGGTCACCCCGCCCTCCCGTCCGAGCGACCCTCCGACGCCGGCCATCCCCTCCACCGCCTGGACCAACCGCTCGTCGTCGTAGACGATCTCCATGGCCCGCCCACCGAGGACGTAGGAGGGGCGGACCAGCACCGGGTACCCGATGGTCGAGGCCACCGCCACCGCCTCGGCCGCCGAGGTGGCCGTGCCCCCGGGAGGTTGGGGGATCCCCAGCCGGCCGCAGAGCTCGTTCCACCGCTCGCGGTCCTCGGCCAGGTCGATCGAGGACGGCGAGGTGCCGAGGACCAGCTCCTCGGGGATGCCGGCGGCCAGCTTGAGGGGGGTCTGCCCACCGAGGCTGACGATGACACCGACCAGGCGTCCGCCGTCCCTCGATGCGGCCTGCTCGGCGTCGAGCACGTTGGCCAGGTCCTCGGGGGTGAGCGGCTCGAAGTAGAGCCGGTCCGAGGTGTCGTAGTCGGTCGAGACCGTCTCGGGGTTGCAGTTGACCATCACCGTCTCGTAGCCCGCCGCCTGCAACGCGAACGAGGCGTGGACGCAGCAGTAGTCGAACTCGATGCCCTGGCCGATCCGGTTGGGGCCCGATCCCAGGATGACCACCCGGGGCCGGTCCGACGGCCGCACTTCGTCCTCGTCCTCGGTGGTGGAGTAGTGGTACGGGGTGTGGGCCTCGAACTCCGCCCCACAGGTGTCGACCGTCTTGAAGGTGACGCCGACGCCGAGGGCCAGGCGGGCGGCCCGGATCTGGTCGGGGGTGACCAGCCCGCCGAACAGGTAGGCCAGCTGCTGGTCGGAGAAGCCGAGGCGCTTGAGCCGGCGCCACGCCCGCCGGTCGAGGTCGTCGACGGTCACGCCCAGGGTGACTTGCAGATCGAGGGCCATGCGCACGTCGGTGATCTCGGCCATGCGGGCCAGAAACCACGGGTCGATGCCGGTGGCGGCGGCCAGATCGTCCACGGAGACCCCGCGACGCAACAGGGCCTCGAGTTGGAAGAGCCGCTCCGGGGTGGCGGTGGTCACCCGGTGGGTGAGCTCCGCGGTGGGAACCGGATCCAGCCCGGCCTCGACGGGATCGGCGTTGAGGCCGTACCGACCCTGCTCGAGCGAGCGGATCGCCTTCTGCAGCGACTCGGGGAAGGTCCGGCCGATGCCCATCACCTCCCCCACCGACTGCATGCGGGTGCCGAGGCTGTCGGTCGACCCGGGCAGTTTCTCGAACGCCCACCGGGGGATCTTGGTGACCACGTAATCGATGGTCGGCTCGAACGACGCCGGCGTCGCTCCGGTGATGTCATTGACGATCTCGTCCAGCCGGTACCCGACGGCCAGACGGGCGGCGATCTTGGCGATGGGGAACCCGGTGGCCTTGGAGGCCAGCGCCGACGAACGGGAGACCCGGGGGTTCATCTCGATGACCACCTGTCGGCCGTCCACCGGGTCGACGGCGAACTGCACGTTCGACCCGCCGGTCTCGACGCCCACCCGGCGGATGCAGGCGAAGGCCGCGTCGCGCATGGCCTGGAACTCGACGTCGGTCAGCGTCTGGGCCGGGGCGACGGTGATCGAGTCACCGGTGTGCACGCCCATCGGGTCGAGGTTCTCGATGGAGCAGATGACCACGCAGTTGTCGGCGTTGTCCCGCATCACCTCCAGCTCGAACTCCTTCTGCCCGGCGATCGACTGCTCGATCAGCACCTCGCTGATCGGGGAGGCCTCGAGCCCCTCGGCCGCCAGTCGGATCAACTGGTCGCGGGTGGCGGCAATGCCGGTCCCGCACCCACCCAGGATGTAGCTCGGACGGACCATGATCGGGAACCCGACCGAGTCCCCGATGGCCAGGGCCTCGTCCAGCGAGTGGGCGAAGCCCGAGGAGGGCACCGCCAGGCCGATCTCCTCCATGGCCGACTTGAACTTCTCCCGGTCCTCGGCGGTGGCGATGGCCGCGGTGTTGGCGCCGATCACCTCGACGCCGTATGCCTCTAGCACGCCCCTCCCGTCCAAGGCCATGGTCAGGTTGAGCGCGGTCTGGCCGCCCAGGGTGGGGAGCAGGGCATCGGGCCGCTCCCGATCGATGATCACCTCCAACACGTCGGGGTCGAGGGGCTCGACGTAGGTCCGGTCGGCCATGGCCGGATCGGTCATGATGGTCGCCGGGTTGGAGTTGGCCAATACCACCCGGAACGCTTCCTCGGCCAGCACTCGGCACGCTTGGGTCCCCGAATAGTCGAACTCACAGGCCTGCCCGATGACGATGGGGCCGGACCCGATGACCAGGATCGACTCGATGTCGTTACGCCGGGGCATCAGGTACCGCCGTGCCGTCCGGCGCGGGCGCCGGTCGCCTCCATCAGCTCCCGGAACTCGTCGAACAGATAGCGGGCATCATGGGGGCCGGGGCCGGCCTCGGGATGGTACTGGACGCTGAACGCCGGAGCGTCATGGCTGCGGATGCCCTCGATCACCCCGTCGTTGAGGTTCACGTGGGTGATCTCCGCCGAGCCCAGCGTGCCCTCGGCCACCGCGAAATTGTGGTTCTGCGAGGTGATCTCGACCCGGCCACCGGCCAGGCGTCGCACCGGGTGGTTCCCGCCGTGGTGCCCGAAGGGGAGCTTGAAGGTGGTCGCGCCCAGGGCCATGGCCAGCAGCTGATGGCCGAGGCAGATCCCGAACACCGGGATCGAGCCCATGGCCACCAGCATGCGGATCTCTCCCACGATCGGGGCCAGGGCGGCGGGATCGCCCGGCCCGTTGGACAGGAAGATCCCGTCGGGCTCGAGGGCCGCCACCTGCTGGGCCGGGGTCGAGGCCGGGACCACCGTGACCGTGGCCAGCTCGCCCAACTGTCGGAGCATGGCCTCTTTGACCCCGAAGTCGTAGGCCACCACCCGATAGGGGCCGGTGCCACGGGTGAAGGTCGACGTGGTGGTCACCGTCGACACCAGGTCCACGCCATCGGTCGGCACCGCGGCCTCGGCGGCGCGGCGGAGCACGGGTTCCGTTGCCGTGCCGAAGGCGCACGGCATGGCGCCCTGGTCGCGGAGGTGTCGGGTGAGGCGGCGGGTGTCCACCCCGGTGATGCCCGGAACCGAGAAGCGGATCAGGAATTCCTCGAGCGATTCTTTCGACCGCCAGCTGCTCGGGCGATCACAGAGGTCGCGGACGATGACGCCCCGACAGTGCGGTGAGGGCGCCTCGCCGTCGGTGGGGTTCGCTCCGTAGTTGCCAATGTGGGGGTAGGTGAAGGCGATGACCTGGCCGGCATAGGAGGGATCGGTGATCACCTCCTGGTAGCCGGAGAGGACGGTGTTGAACACCGCCTCCCCGGTGGCCACGCCGCCGTCGGGTCGGGCGCCGATCGCCTCCCCCTCGAACACCGCCCCGTCGGCCAGCACCAACAGGGCGTCGTCCCGGGAGACGGTCCCGTTCCGACCGGTCACCGTTGCGCCTCGGCGTCGATGACCACGGGCTCCCCCCGGAAGACCGTGTGGCGGACCTGACCGGTGAGGGTCCACCCGCCGTAGGGCGAGTTCCGGCTGCGGCTGGCCAGGGCGGCCGGGTCCACCCTCCAGCGGGCCGAGGGGTCGATCACACACAGGTTGGCCGGGGCCCCGGGCATGATCGGCCCCCCTTGTTCCCCACCGTGGGCGGCGTCGAGCCCGGCGATCGCCGCCGGTTGCCAGGCCATCAGGGCGAGGACCGTGGCCAGGGGCAGGTCCAGCTGGTCGATGGCCAACGAGGCCGCGGTCTGCAGGCCGAGCATGCCCGGCGGGGCCTGATCGAAGGGAAGGTCCTTGAGCTCGGGGGCGTGGGGAGCGTGGTCGGTGGCGATGGCGTCGATGGTCCCGTCGGCCAGTCCCGCCTTCACCGCGTCCACGTCGGGCTGGGGCCGGAGGGGCGGGTTCACCTTGAACACCGGGTCGTAGCCGGCCGCGCACCCGTCGGTCAGGGTGAAGTGGTGGGGGGCCGCCTCCGCGGTCACCGCCAGTCCCTCGGCCTTGGCCCGGCGCACCAAGTCGACGGACGCCGCCGTGGACAGGTGGAGGAAGTGGATGCGGGAACCGGTGGCCCGGACCAGGGCGATGTCCCGGGCCACCATCACCTCCTCGGCCACCGCCGGCGTCCCCGGTACCCCCAACCGGCTCGACCACGCGCCCTCGTGCATGGCGCCGGCACCGGCCAGCGTGGTGTCCTCGCAGTGCTGCGCCAGCGTGACCCCGAGTCCCGTGGCGTAGTCGAGGGCCCGGCGCATCAGACCCGCCGACTGCACCCCCGCGCCGTCGTCGGTGAAGAGACGGACACCCAGTTCGGCGAGCTCAGCCATCGGAGCCAGGCGCTCCCCCAAGCGACCCACCGTGATCGCCCCGGCCACCGCCACCTCGGTGGTCGCCGACGCCGCCAGCTCGGCCACGTTCCGGACCGCCTCGGCCGAGTCGAGCGTCGGCTCCGTGTTGGGCATGGCCACCACCGCGGTGTAGCCGCCCAACGAGGCCGCCCGCGCCCCGGTCTCGATGGTCTCGGACTCCTCGCGACCCGGCTCGCGCAGGTGGGTGTGCAGGTCGACCAGGCCAGGGGCCACCACACATCCCTGGGCGTCGAGTACGAGGGCCCCGCGGGGAGCGGCGATCCCCTCGCCCACCGCGGCCACCCGCCCCTCGGCGACCACCAGGTCGGCCCGACGTTCGCCCCCGCGGTCGATCACGGTGCCGCCCCGGATGACCAGGGTGGGGTGCGGACCACTCCCCTGGTGGCCGGCCCGCTCAGGCATGGTGCCCTCCCCCGACCGGTCCCTGTCCGAGCAGGAGGAAGAGCACCGCCATGCGGATGGCCACCCCGTTGCTCACCTGTTCGGTGATCAGCGAGGCCGGGAGCTCGGCAACGTCCGATGCGATCTCCACCCCCCGGACGATCGGCCCCGGATGCAGGATGAGCGCCCCGGGTGGCAGCATGGCCGCCCGCCGCGAGGTGAGGCCGTACCCGGCGGTGTACTCGCGCAACGTGGGGAGGAACTCACCGCTCCCCCGCTCTGATTGCACGCGGAGCAGGGAGACCACGTCGGCCTTCTCCAGGACGTCGTCGAGACGGTGGCTGACGCCGGCGATCGGCCACCCTTCGAGCGACGGAGGGAGCAGCGTCGACGGGGCCACCAGGGTCACCTCCGCGCCCATGGCCGCATAGGCGGAGATCTGGGAGCGGGCCACCCGGCTGTGGCGGACGTCGCCCACGATGGCCACCCGCAGGCCCGCGAACCGGGCCATGCCCACGTCTCCCCCACCGAGGGCCTGGCGCACGGTGTACAGATCCAGCAGTGCCTGGGTCGGATGTTGGTGCCAGCCGTCCCCGGCGTTGATCACCACGCAATGGTCGACCCACCCGGCCACCCGAGCCGGCACCCCCGAGGAGGCGTGGCGGATGACCACGGCGTCGATGCCGATCGCCTCGATGGTCTCGACGGTGTCCCGCAGTGACTCACCCTTCTTCACCGACGAGGACCCGGCGGCGAAGGAGAGGACGTCGGCCGACATGCGCTTGGCAGCCGTCTCGAAGGACATTCGGGTCCTGGTGGAGTCCTCGAAGAACAGCGTGGCCACCGTCCGGCTCCGCAAGGTGGGCACTTTGGGATTGGTCCGCCGACCGACCTCGGCGAAGGAGTCGGTCACCCGGAGCACCTCGGTGATCTCCTCGGAACCCAGATCGTCGATGCTGAGCAGGTGGGTGGGGAACGGGCTCACCGGATGACCAGGTCGCCCAACGACACCCCGTCGTCGGACACGTCCACCATCTCGTCGCGGCGGGTGGGAAGGTTCTTCCCCACGTAGTCCGGTCGGATGGGGAGCTCGCGGTGCCCTCGATCGACCATCACGGCCAGCTCCACCACCTGGGCCCGTCCGTATTCGCCCAGTGCGTTGAGGGCGGCCCGGATGGTGCGTCCGGTGAACAGCACGTCGTCGACCAGGACCACGGTGGCCCCGGTCAGGTCGAAGCTGATGTCGGTGGCCGCTTCGGGGAGCACCGGTCGCAAGCCGATGTCGTCGCGGTAGAAGGCCACGTCCAGCGTCCCGACCGGGATGGCGGTTCCCTCCACGTCGGACAGGGTGTCGGCCAGGCGGGTGGCGATGGCCACTCCCCCGGTCTGCAGTCCGATGAGGACCACGTGTTGGAGGCCGCGATTGCGCTCGGCGATCTCGTGGGCCATCCGGGTGATGGCACGGTGCACGTCGGCGGCCGACATGACCTGGGCCCGGGGAACAAACACAGCACCCCGCGGGCGGGTGTGACTGCGCTCACGTTCGGCCACTGTTCCTCCTGTCCGTACGGGCCTCACAGGACCCGCTTCACGGTCAGAGTCCAACTATACCCGGTCGCTCCGCCACCTGTCGACGGGATGACGCGGCCAGAGGAGCCCGCGGGCCAGCTCGGCTACTCGACCAGAACCGATCGGTCGGCGTCGGCATCGGACACCCGATCGGGCGGCCGGCGCGGCAGGAGGAGCGCGGGCACCAGGGCCACCGCCGACAGGGCCACCGCCCACCAGAACGTGTTGCCGAAGGCGGTGGCCAGTGGTGGGGCGATGGCGATCCGTTGCGCGCTCGACGCCGTGGATGCCGACGACAGACCACCCGACAGCCCGTGCACCTGCACCGAGATCTGGTGCTCGAGTACCACTGCGACGAGGGCGGTGCCGATCGAGCCGCCCACCCGCTGGACGATGTTGATGGCCGTGGAAGCACGTGGCACCCGGTCGCGGGAGAGCGTCTGGTACGCAGCGGCCATCGCCGGCATCATCACGAAGCCGAACCCGATCCCTCGCGCGAACAACGACAGGGCCAGGTAGGCGTAGGCGGTGTGGGCCCCCAACTGGGTGTAAGGGATGGTGCCGAGGATGACCACCACCAGCCCGAAGGGGACAACCCGCCCGGCACCGAACCGGTCGGTGAGCTTGCCCGCCAGCGGCATCACCAACGCAGCACCGAGACCCTGCGGTGCCATCAGCAGACCGGCGTTCAGTGCGCTGTCCCCGCGTACCACCTGGTAGTAGAGCGGCAGGAGCAGCATCCCCCCGTACAAGGCGGCGCCGAAGCAGAAGGTGGTCGCCGCCGCCGCCGCGAAGCTGCGGTTGCGGAACAGGACGACCTCGATCAACGGGGTGATCCTCGAACGCAGGCTGTGGGCCACGAAGGCAGCGATCAGGCCGGCGCCGAGGACCATGGGGAGCACCACGCTGAGGGCCGAGCCCTGGCCCGCCTGGGCCAACCCGTAGACCAGCAGCACCAGCCCGGGCGACAGGAGGAACAGGCCGGTGACGTCGAGTCGCGGCGAGGCGTCGGTCCGCTCATGGCCCGGGAGCATCCGTACGGCCAGGGCGATGGCCACGATGCCGATGGGGACGTTCACATAGAAGATCCACCGCCACGACACCGTGTCGAGGATCAACCCCCCGAGCACCGGCCCGAGCACCGGCCCGAGCAACATGGGTACGCCGAGCAGGCTCATGACCCGGCCCATTCGTTGCGGTCCGGCCGCCGAGGCCAGGATCGACTGACCGATGGGCATGATCATCCCCCCGCCCAGGCCCTGGAGCACCCGGAACACGATCAGGCTCTGGACCGACCACGACGCCCCACACAGGGCCGAGCCGGCCAGGAACAAGGTGAGCGAGATGATCCACATCCGCTTGGCGCCGAAGCGCTCGACCGCCCAGCCGCTCAGCGGGATCACCGTGGCCAGCGCCAGCAGGTAGCCGGTACTCACCCACTGCACGGTCGACAGCGGCGCCCGGAAATCCCGGGCCAGGGTGGCAATGGCCACGTTGACGATGGTGGTGTCGAGAATCGACATGATGGTGCCGAGCACCACCACCAGGGCCAGCCGCTTGAGCAGCGGGTCGAAGCCGGAGGCAGTGTTGGTGCTGGGGGTGGCGTCCCCGTTCACCATGTCGTTGGTGGGCACCATGTCGTTGGTGGGCACGTTGTCGTTCGTGGGCACGTCGCTCCTCGGCGGTGGCAGTGATCGGAACTGCCACCGCGGCTTCGCCTCACAGTATTGGCCACCCGCCCAGACCGACCCACCGCGGGCCGGTCGCTCAGCCCCGCACCTGGAGGGCCAGGGTGGCCAGCACCCCGTTGACGAAGCGACCCGAATCATCGGTCGAGTAGGCCGAGGCCAGCTCGACCGCCTCGTTGAGAATCACCGCGGTGGGGACCTCGGGGCAGGCCAGCAATTCGGCCACCGCCAGGCGGAGGACGTTCCGGTCGACCACGGCCATGCGCCCGAGGTCCCACCCGATGGCCGCGCCACTGATCAGGGCATCGATCTCCGGCCCCCGCGTTTCGACCAACTGCACCAGCGTGGCCGTGTAGGGATCGGGGGCGGTGGCCAACACCTCCATCACCGCGGTGGGGCGCTCACCCTTCAGCTCCGCCTCGTAGAGCAGGGTCACCACCCGTTCACGGGCTTGACGGCGGGGTGCGGGATCCATGGTGGTGGTCGGGTGGTGTGGTCCGCGGCGGGGTGGGGGTGCGTCGGGTTCGGTGGTGTGCAGCCGGGGCTCAGGCTCGGGTCAGGTACTCCCCCGAGCGGGTGTCCACCTTGATCCGCTCGCCCGGGTTGACGAAGAGGGGCACCTGGAGCACCAGGCCGGTCTCCACCGTGGCCGGCTTGCGGGCACCGGACACTCGGTCGCCTTGGATCCCCGGCTCGGTGTCGGTCACGGTCAGTTCCACGGCGGCGGGAAGGTCGACGCCCACGATCTCGGTCCCGTAGAACTGGAGCACGGCGTCGTCACCCTCCTTCAGGTAGTTGGCGGCGTCGCCGAGCAGTGCGGTGTCCACCTGGAGCTGCTCGTAGGACGCCGTGTCCATGAACACGTAGTCGGAGCCGTCCCGGTAGAGGAACTGCATCTCGCGCTTGTCGATGATGGCCTGCTCGAGCTTCTCGTCGGCCCGGTAGGTGCGCTCGATGACCGCACCGGTGCGCTGATTCTTCAACTTCGTGCGCACGAAGGCGCCACCCTTGCCCGGTTTCACATGCTGGAACTCCACCACTGCGAACAGGCCTTCGGGAAGGTTCAGGGTCATGCCGTTGCGTAGATCATTGGTGGAGACGGCCATCAGACGGCAACTTCTTTCGGGAACTGGGTGAGCGATCGGCTGGCGTCCTCCGTCACTACCAGGGTGTCCTCGATGCGGACCCCGCCCGTCCCGGGCAGGTACACGCCCGGTTCCACGGTGACAACGGTGCCGGGCACGAGAATAGCAGTGGACCCCGGGCCGACAGACGGCTCCTCGTGGATGTCGAGCCCCACCCCGTGCCCGGTGCCGTGCTCGAACCGCTCCCCCCATCCGGATGCGGCGATCACCTCCCGACAGACCTGGTCGATGGAGCCGGCGGTGGCCCCGGGGACCACCGAGCGCACCCCGCTTCGCTGCGATTCCGCCACCACCTCGAAGACCGAGGCCAGCTCGCCGGTCGGCTCGCCACCGATGCAGAACGTCCGGGTCATGTCCGACCGGTACCCGTCGAAGACGGCACCGAAATCAACGACCACCGGATCACCCGCCCGGATGGAGCGGTCCCCGGGCCGGGCGTGGGGTTTGGCCGAGTTCTCACCTGAGGCGACGATGGTCTCGAAGGCGCTCTCCTCTGCTCCTCGCAGGCGCATGGCATGGTCGAGGGCCGCCGCGAACCGTGACTCGGTAAGCCCCCCCTCGACGCCGGCCGCGCTCAGCAGGGGGAGCACCTCGCCGAGGGCGTCGTCGGCGATTGCCGCAGCCCGCTCCATCCGGGCCACCTCGCCGGCGTCCTTGACCCTGCGAAGTCCCTCCACCACTCCCCGGGTGGCCATGAGGCGCGGTCCGTCGAGGAGGCCGGCCCAGGCGCGCTGCGCCGCCCAGGTGATGTGGTCGGCCTCGAGGCCCAGTGAGCCCAGGCCTCTGGCCCTCCCCACCACTTCCTCCCGCTGGGCCTGCGCCCCCCCGATGCAGATTCCGATCTCGGCGCCGGCGCCGGCCGTCCCCAGCTGCTCGGAGGCCTGGGTACGGTACCGCCCATCGGTGGCCAGCACGGCGTCATCCCCGGTTACCAGCAGAATCCCCGCCGAGCCGGTGAACCCGCTCAACCAACGCACGTTGGCGGGCGTGGTCACCAACAGGCCCCCGATGGCGTCGCCGTCCTCCCCGGCGGTGCCGAGGAGTCCCCGCAGCCGATCGAGGCGCCCGCTCACCTGGAGCGGTGCCATCACCGCGGGGGACTCCTCGCTCATCCGACCGGGCGGGCGTCGAGGAGCCGACGGACCGCCTCCACGGCCAGTCGATAGCCCATTCCTCCGAAGCCGGCGATGCAGCCGTCGGACACCGGGGCGATCACCGACGTGTGCCGGAACGGCTCCCGGGCCGCCGGATTGGAGAGGTGGAGCTCGACCACCACGCCGTCGAAGGCGGCCAGTGCGTCGTGGAGCGACCACGACGTATGGGAGAGGGCACCGGCATTGACGATGATGGCATCGGCCACGCCTCGGGCCCGGTGCACGGCATCCACCAGGTCACCTTCGTGGTTGGTCTGGAAGTGATCGAGGGCCAGCCCCAACGCCGACGCCGCCTCGGCGGCGGTGGCCACGTGCTCCTCCAACGTGGCCGACCCGTAGACGGCTGGCTCCCGGTCCCCGAGCAGGTTGAGGTTGGGTCCTGAGAGCAGCAGGATCGATCCGGGTGCGCTCATGACGTCCGGCCCGGTGCGCGGCGGTGCATCTCCGCAAGGGTAGTGACCACATCGCCGTGGTCGATGCCATGGACCACTTCGACGCCGCCCGGCCCGTCCAGCACGAAGGTCAGGTCGTGGTGTGCCTTCTTGTCGCGGGCCATGAACGAGAGCAGTCGCTCGGGATCGACGGCCTCGGGTAGCAGGGGGGAGAGGTCGAACGCCCCGACCACCTGACGGTGCAACTCGACCCGCTGATCGTCGATGCGCCCGAGCCGGCGCGCCAGCAGGGCGGCGTAGACCAGGCCGACGGCCACCGCCTCGCCATGGCGGATATCCAGGTCCGAGGTGGGATCGAAGGCGGCGGCCTCCAGGGCGTGGGCCAGGGTGTGGCCGTAGTTGAGGACCATCCGTCGATCCCCCTCACGCTCGTCGGCGCCCACCACCTGGGCCTTGATCTCCACGCACCGGGCCACCTGCTCGGGCAGGGCCATCTCCAGAAACGACGCGTCGGGGTCCGAGCCACCCAAAAAGGCGTACTTGGCCATCTCGCCACGGCCCGAGGCCCACTCGCGCGGTGGCAGCGTGGACAGGACGTCGGTGTCGCAGAGCACGGCCGCTGGCTGCCAGATCGAGCCGACCAGGTTCTTGCCCTCGGGGATGTTCACCCCGGTCTTGCCACCGATGGCCGCGTCGACCTGGGCCAGCAGCGTGGTGGCCACGTTCACGTAGGGCGTTCCCCGGTGGTACGACGCGGCGGCGAACCCGGCCAGATCGGTCACCACCCCACCCCCCACCGCGATCACCACGTCCGACCGGGCCAGCCCCGCCCGGGCGAACCCCCGGCAGAGGTCCTCGACCGCGGTGAGCGACTTGGCCCCCTCGCCGTCGGGAACGACGAACTGGTCAGCCGGTAGCCCGACCTCGACCGGAATGCCGATGCCCGCCTGGGTGACCACCGCCGCCCGGCGGGCG
>Ga0182018_10003869_pt1 | contig 13027 bp, 14 predicted proteins | sample 812P2MmetaG_FD_120490 | JGI IMG/M metagenome (GOLD analysis project Ga0182018, IMG submission 120490) | Permafrost microbial communities from Stordalen Mire, Sweden - 812P2M metaG | ecosystem: Environmental > Terrestrial > Soil > Wetlands > Permafrost | place: Sweden: Stordalen | collected...
AAGGAAGGCGCGACCGCAATGGCCGGCGGAAAGAAGCTCGGCGACAAGGGATATTTTGTCGAACCGACCGTGCTGGTGAATACCAAAGACGACATGCGGGTAGTGCAGGAAGAAATCTTCGGACCGGTCGTGACGGCGATTCCGTTCGATAATCCGGAAGAGTTGCTGCCTCGGGCCAACGATTCGGTCTATGGTCTGGCGGCAGGAATCTGGACGAAGGACATTTCCAAGGCGCACCGTCTGGCGTCGTTGCTGCGCGCCGGAACGGTCTGGATCAACTGCTACAACATCTTCGACGCGGCGCTGCCGTTTGGTGGATACAAACAGTCGGGTTGGGGACGCGAGATGGGCAAAGACGTTCTCGCACTCTACACGCAGACCAAGTCGGTGTGCGTCAGGACGTAGTTTGACCGGCTCGCATAGCCAACTTGAAACAAAGGCCGCGCTGCAAAATCAGCGCGGCCTTTTCTTTCTGTGGCGTTTACGAGCTGGATGCTTACGCTGCGGCTTGTTGTTGATAGGCAGGAACGAAGGACTCGGCGACAAAGGTTTCAAACTTCGTCGGCGTTGTGTTGACTGCGGAACGAGGTTCCAGCGTGCGCATGTGCCCAGCGTTCAGGGCGCCTGCCATCTCCAGGATCAAGCCGGCCATGTTGTCGGACATTCCCATCTGCACCATCGCGGCTCCCCGTCACAGGTTACTGCGATTCACAACGGGGATCAGCGTCTCCGCTTGCGAACACAAAAGGGCTTCGAGCTCTCGACAGTAGTCCTCCGCAAATCCGAACTGTCGCAGCACCGGCATACGGTCTAGTGCAGTTTGATAGTCGCCCCTAGCCGATTCGAGAATGGCACGGGCGTGTTCTTCCGCGTCTGGGAATTTCATTCAGGCATTATAGCCAAGAGATGTATTAGATGCCTTAGATTCCCGTGACTAACGTAATTTTTGCCGGTGACTACGGATGGCCCATAATCCTTACGATGCGGAGCATGAAACGTACGACATCTGTCACGGTCAAGATGTCCGCTGAAGACTATTCCCTGCTCATGAAGGCCGCTGACCATCTTTGGCCAAAGGCAGTGCTCACCAAGTCTGGTATCGTGCTTGGACTGGCACGTCTCGGTGCTGAAAGCGTACTGTCAAGACCGAGGAAATCGACCGGCTAATCCCGGGTTTATTTCTTCCACGCAGCTGTGACTAGTGAGTTGAGCCTGTCTTGACGTGTCTCAGCCCAACGCGCGTAGGATTTCTCCGTGGTCTTGACACTGTCGTGGCCTAGCAGTTTGGACACTTCCTCCATTGGCACGCCCTTGCTGAGCAAGTCCACGGCGAACGTATCGCGGAGCCGGTGCGACCGCATGTGCCCCTCTGACTCGATTCCGGCAGCCTTGAACAGCTTCCGCATGTCATCCTGCCAGTGCATGACCGTGCTGGACGCTAGACCGTTGCCCGTCCAGAAAACGTATTTGGGGTTTACGTTACTGTATGTGACTGATTTTATGCGGGATTTTTGGTGCTTAAGGTTGGAGGCGCGGGTGAGAATCGAACTCACGATAGAGGTTTTGCAGACCTCGGCCTTACCACTTGGCTACCGCGCCCGATAACTGTCCTGCCGAAAAGCCCGCGCGGGGGCGGGGCTGCGAAAATACTGGAGCGCCACCCGTACAGATTTTGAACCTAGAAAACTTGCAGCGTTTGGTTCGCCTTCGGGCTTTCCTGCTCCGTCTGCATTATACCAATCAGAAGGCTGAGCTGTTAACGGCATGACTTGAACCGGATGACGGATCGCGTTGGGAATCGGGCCACCAGTATACCCCTTGGCGAATATAAAGCGAATATGCTATTGTCCTGCGATGGACGAGGGCCGCAAACGGGTAATCGGGATCATGGCCGCGATCCTTGCGAGCCTTCACATGCAAACGGCTGATGATTTGTTCGGGACTCCGCAAGGAAACCCACGGACGGACAAACTGATTTCTGCCTCGATTCAATGGGCGAGAGAGATAATGAAAAAGATTGATGCGGTGTGTACAACGCCGTGACCTTTGTCATGAAACTGCCCCACCCAAGCTCCATCTAGAACTTGGGTGAGAATCGTCGTTACCAGCTACATGCTCCCAGCTTCGGTTTCTTGGTGGAATGGCGACAACCATTTGCCGCCTTTCTTCTGCCAAATCGACGTGGCGAAAACCTTCCCCGCCTGCTTTTTGCCTTCGCAAGTTGCGTCCTGCGTCCCAGTGTAAGTCATAACGACCGTGTCTTTATCGAGCCACATATAGGAGAAATCGGAGAGCGAGAAGCTTTTGACCACACATCTCGCGTCAGTCATACTTTTCAGAACCTGCTCCTTGCCCTTGAATACCCCTCCATCGGCGACGCTTATGGCGTTGTCCGGGGTAAACCCTTCCACGGGCTTGGCATCGTGGTCTTTCCACGCCTGCCAGCCAGCTTTTTCATTGCTTTCGAGTGCCTTCTCTACGGTTGCATTCATCTGCGAGAACAACGGAACTGCGGATAACAGCAGAGCGAAGCCAAGTGCCATAGCGATTCGACGCATAAAAAAGTCCTCCTCCAGTCTTACGTGGTGACGGAGAACTATAGATCGGGCAAGAAATCGTGTCAATCACTGCAAGGATTGTTCTCGATGACCGACACTACCAGAAGGCTGAGACTCTTGACAGCATAGCGAACGCTTGGGCCTGTTAGGTTTTACCCTTGCTAATGAACGTGATGCACGAGATGAACGCCTATTTGTGCGACGAAAAAATCATTGGAGCGGGAGACGGGATTTGAACCCGCGACTTCGACCTTGGCAAGGTCGCACTCTACCACTGAGTTACTCCCGCCCGTCCCATGATTCTACAGCAGTTGCATATTTGCTGACAATTCACTGTACCCGTACAGGCACTCGGTCATCGCCTGGCTGCGCTTCCATATCGGGTACAGCACCACCGTTCTTCAGGAAGCGCTCGACAAATTAGGTTTGGCCGCTCCCTGCCTTGTGGCTGTTGCAGCCAACCCTTTGCAGGAAAGTTGAATCGTATCTGCCTGTATAATATTGCTCAGATTCAAGGCTGAACTGGGTCGTATGGTGAATAACGCCGGGGCGGATGCATAACGGCCCCGACGATGGAGAGGATAATTTAATGAAGGTATTCAAGTTTCTTGCATTAGCTGTTATTGCTGGAATCTGCTTCATGGTGACTACCCCCAAAACCCAGGCTCAGGTAGGCGTCGAAATCGGAGTCGCGCCTGTCTGTCCCTACGGTTACTATGATGTCGCTCCGTACGACTGCGCCCCCTACGGCTACTACGGCCCGGAGTGGTTCACAGGTGGCGTCTTCATCGGCGTTGGCCCGTGGTTCCATGGCGCTGAAGGCTTCCGCGGCCACGTAAATAACCGTTTCCATCCCGAGCACGGTTATAACGGCCCAAGACCAAACCGCGGCGACAAACCGGAGCCCGGAAAACGTGTCGATAAGATTGCCCACTTCAAGGGAAACGAAATGCGGGATGGACGCGGCCACACAGTTGGGGGCAAACGCTGACCGATTGTATTGAGACATTGAATCATTGAGGCGATGATTCAATGTCTCAATCCGCCGATCCAATCTGCTCTCGCTCAGCGATACCTTTCCTGAACGGCCAGTACGACCAGTCCAGCCGCAACCAGCAGGAGCGAGATCACGGCCAGCGTCCGGGTCAATCGCTTGTTGTGGGATTGCCGTTGGACGAGCGGTAAATTCACCAGCGCGCTCGCGATCGATGCAAATACGGTCGCGGCGCCAGCCACCTCCGCAGACAGCTTACCGTGAATCGCCATGGTCGCGGCCGCCGCGGTCGTACTCGCGCTGCTGACCATCCCGCCGAGCAGACTCAGGGCAAGAAAGCCAAATTTGCCAAGGAACCGCGCGCCGATCGTTCCAACGATCTCCATGATCACGAATAGTCCGCCGAGATTAAGCACATGCCGCAAAGAGACCGGCGAGTCGAGGCGCAGACTTCTCACGGGCTCGGTGCCGCGATCGCGTTTTTTCCAGGCGAAGATCAGTGCTCCGACGGTCATCGCCAGCAGTGGCCCAAGGGCGATCGATACGGCTGCCGGTGCAAATATCGCCAGGATCACAAGATTGCGCACGAACATCGCGACCGACGTAAGCAGGACGAGAGCGACCACCGTGCCGCTCGCATCCGATTCACCGCTCAAGACGATACGCGACAACTCCGCCACCGTCGCCGTACTGTTGACCAAGCCGCCGAGGACGGCTGTGTAGTACAAACCGCGACTGCTGAATATTCGCAGCAGGACGTAGTTGGCAAAGCCGAGGCCGGCTACGACAATCACAATCAGCCACGATTGCCTGGGGTTCAGCAGATGCCAACTATCGATGAAGCGGTTGGGCAAAAGCGGATAAATTACAAACCCAATCAGCCCGAGCAGCACCGCGCCGCGGATTTCCGACAGCTTTAAATCTCCCGTGAACCGTTGCAACTCCGTTTTCCACGCCAGCAACATGGTCATCAGAATGGCGGACGCGATCGGAGTAAACAGGTGGCCTTGGCCGGCCAACCCACCCAAAATAAAAGTAACGATCAAGGCGACGGAGGTGGTCATCTCCAGCGAGCGGTCCACGAGCAGGCTGCGGCCGTTCAGAAATGCGACCAGGATAATCACGCCGGCCAAGCAGATCGCGGCCAGTTGCATGGAAACGAGAACGGAGAGACAACCCAGCAGAGCGGTGATCGAAAATGTCCGAACGCCGACATCCTTTTGCGACCACTGGCGTTCCAGGCCAACCAGCAGGCCAATCGCGAGCGCGATCGCAATTTTGGTTGCAACCTCGAATGGCGGGAAGATCATTTTAGGGATGGTACACCCAAGCGCAGCGATGGCAAGAGGCAAACCGATGCCGGAGAAAGACCGTTGACATCTGTATACTGATACTATACACTATACAAGGATGATCAAGAGCTTCCGGCACAAGGGTGTCGAGCAGTTTTTTAAAACGGGGTCGAAAGCGAAGATTCAGCCAAAGCACGCGGACAGATTGAAACTGCAACTTGCTGCGCTGGATAACGCCAAATCCGAGAAAGACATGAACGCGCCCGGTTGGAGGCTGCATCCCTTATACGGCAATCTGGAAAACCACTGGTCGGTGGAGGTCAGCGGCAACTGGCGGTTGACGTTTAGATTTGAAGGTCAAGATGCCGTGCTGGTCGATTATCGAGATTATCACTGAGAGGTCTTTATGCGCATGCACAATCCGCCACATCCGGGAAGAGTTCTGCGGGAGTATCTGGGGACGATGTCGGTCACAAACACCGCCAGGCATCTTGGCGTGACTCGGGCCGCCCTGTCGCGCATTTTGAATGGCAGCGCGGGAATTTCGGCAGCGATGGCATTGAAGCTGTCCGATGCCCTAGGCACCAGCCCCGATCTGTGGCTCGGCATGCAGGCCCAGTTCGATCTTTGGCGGGCAGCACAGCGCCATCATAAGAGGGTCACGCCATTCTTCGTGAGAGCAGACCGCTCACACCTCGGCAAACCGCTCCCCAGGTCCACCGGAAACAATCGCGCCCGAGCGGCTAGGTGAAGCAGTGCAGGCGGCGCTATGGACGGTGAGCTGAGCCTTGGCGAATTCTCGATTCCTCTGCCCTAATACTGCTTCCCCGCCGACGTCTGGTTGGCGGCGGCCGTGATCTGGTTGCGCACGTCCCAGAGATCTTTGTAGAGCCAGCTTTCCATCCGCTGCTGCAGAACTTCCACGGGCGTTCCCATGGTGCCGACGACTCGGCCTCCGATGACGCGTTCGGCGAGCTTGAGATGGTGGAAACGGAATAGCTGCATGCGTTCGTCGAAGTCGAGCAAGCGCTCGGCGACATCGTGCAGGCCGAAGAATTCTTCGTGACGACGATAAAGCTCGCCGACGGTAAGGCTGGCGCCGGCCAACTGCTCGTGAAAAGCGTGGCCGAGGCGCGGGCCGATGTGGAGCAGCGAAAGGAATCCGGGAGAATCGAGGCCGCTGCCGTGGCCGAGGCCGGCGCGAATGAGGTGGTAGTCGTGGGGCGTAATCGTCTCCAAAATGTGCAGCAGGCCGATGGGAGGTTCGAGCAGCGAGATGGCGCGACGGATCAGACGTGTGCTGTTGCCATAGTCGGCGCGTTCTAGCGCTTCAATCGCGCGGTCGAGTTCAAAAGCCGCTCCCTTCATCAGCAATTCCGAACTCTGATGCACGACCAGGAAGGTCATTTCATCTTTGTGGAGCAGCTCTTCGGGCGGCTTTTGCAGGGCGAGCAGTTCGTCCGTGTGGAGATAGCGCTCGTAGTCGGTCGCTCCCTTGCCGGTAAGAATCGGTTTGGTGAATTCGTCGCGATGTGCCATTCGGGGCCTGTTCAGGACTGCAAGTGTTCGGCTGGATGACGCAGCGACCACTGCGGGTCTTCATCCGGCGTTACGATCTGGCCGTCGCGCATGTGAACGATGCGGTCGCCATACTCGGCGGCTTCGGGATTGTGCGTAATCATGAGCACGGTCTGACCCAGATCCTTGTTCGACTGGCGCAGCATGTCGAGAACGACGCTCGAGCTCTTCGAATCCAGGTTGCCGGTGGGCTCGTCAGCCAGCACGATGGCAGGGCGGTTGATGAGCGCCCGGGCAAGAGCGACTCTCTGCTGCTCGCCGCCGGAAAGCTCGTTCGGACGATGCTCCAAACGTTGTCCGATGCCGAGCATCTCAGTGATCTTCCTCAGGAACGCGGGATCGGGAGCGCCCAGGCCGGCGATATCAACGGCGATCTCGATGTTCGAGCGCGCGCTGAGCGTAGGCAGAAGATTGAATTTCTGGAAGACGAATCCGATTTTGCGCTTGCGCAACCGGGTGCGCTCGCCGTCGGAAAGCGTGGCAAAATCCACGCCGTCGATGGTGACACTGCCCGAGTCGGCGCGGGACAATCCGCCGAGCAGATAAAAGAGCGTCGATTTGCCGCTGCCCGAAGGGCCCACGACCGTAACGAACTCCCCTTTTTGCACGCTGAAAGAAACACCACGCAGGGCTGGCACATCCACTTTGCCAACCCGGTAGGTTTTGCGCAGTTCCCTGGCTTCGATGAAGGCCGACATCCAGTGAAAACGATATCACAGGCAGAAGCGTGATTGAGACATTGAATCATTGAATCATTGAGGTATTGAGACATTCTCAATGACTCAATGATTCAATGTCTCAATGTACTGCTACGCCACGGTCGCGTGCTCCGCGTCCAGCGCACGCGCACGAAGTTCGGCCGGACGCTTGGGGCCACGCTTGCGCACCAGCAACAGCCGAATGCGTTCCAGCAGTTCCGCCGGTTCGTACATTCCCTTAGGCAGAAAAACGTCGGCCAGCGTTTCGCGTTCGTAGATTTTGGTGTGACCGGATGTCAGCACGGCCGGAGTCTGCGGAGAAACACGTTTGACTTCTTCGATCAGACGCGAGCCATCCATCCCGGGCATGATCAGGTCGGTGAGCACCAGGTCAATCCCGCCGCGGCGGAAAGCTTCGAGAGCCATTTCGCCGGTGTTGCAAGCGAGCACGCGATAGCCTCGCGTTTCCAGCAGAACTTTGCGAATGGAGAGTGCCTGTTCGTTATGATCCACACAAAGAATCGTTTTCTTGGGCTTCATTGGCCTGACCGGGGGATTGTCGTCGCAATTTGTTTTTGAATTCGATACCTGATTTCTTTTTTGGGAATTGGGAGCGAGGTGAATGCTAAATACAATTGCGGCGCTGGTAAAGTAGCGCGCTCGCCAATGGCACTTCGGTGTTTGGCAAGATCGTGCCATCGGCATGGACGCCGCGCCGGTCGCAGTGTTTGATCGACTAGATCGGAATCGTGACTTCCCCGCGGAGAACTTCTACACAATTTCCACCGACGCGCACATTGGCGACCTGGTTATCTTGCCCATGATCCTGCCTGGTGGCGCGGACAAAAATGCGGCTGGGACGGCGCGTTTCGAGCCCCTGCTCGATCAAAACCCGCTCGTCGCTCGCCGCAACCCCGTGCGCCACCATCCAGGCTGCGCAGCATCCGGCGGCGGAACCGGTGGCGGGATCGTCTCCGTTGTAAAAAATCATGCGGGCGTGGAGGCGGGCCTTCGGGTCGACGGTTTCGCGGCAGATAAAGTAAAAGAACTTTCCGCCACTGCGCGCGAGATATTCGGCGGCGCCGTCGAGATCGAGGCGAAGTTTCTGCACCGTCTGCAGAGACCGCAGCGCGACGATGGTGTAGGGAAGGCCCGTAGAAACAGTTTGGATGGGCACGGAGTCGTCGAAATCGGCGGCCGTCAGGCCGGTAAGACGCGCGACGGCTTCTACATCGTGGATCGCGCCGAACTCGGGATTCTTCTGCGTCATTTCTCCGAAGACGGCCTGCGGGGCTTCTTCAGTGAAGCGCACCGGCACCGTGCCGACGTTCAGATCGAGCAGGACTTCGTCTGGTCCGGCGGACGCTCCGGCCTGACCACGCATAACGAAAGCGGTGCCCAGCGTAGGATGTCCGGCAAACGGCAGTTCTTCCTGCACCGTGAAGATGCGCACGCGAACGCCACGGGTCTTTTCCGCAGCAGCGTCGCCGGGAAGAATGAACGTAGTTTCGGAGAGATTCATTTCGCGCGCCAAAGCCTGCATGTGCTCGGTGGTCAGGCCGCGCCCGTCGAGGAAAACCGCCAAAGAGTTGCCGGTGAGAGCGCGGTCGGTAAAGACATCGACCTGCACCATAGAGAACTTTCGTGCCGAGGCAGCCATGCCTGAGATTTTACCGTGGACCTGCCCTCTCGCGGGCCGAGTCCGAACTACAGTCCGAACCACAGTCCGAACCGCAGCCCGAACCGCAGCCCGATGCGATACCATAATTCTTTCCGGAGTCCGCCCGGCCGCCGTTGACGCACAGGCAGCCGGGGGATATTCTATTGTCTACTAATGTGATAGGGTTTAAGCGCGCTGGCCCGTCCATCAATCGAAGAAACTACGCGAGGAAAGAACATGTCTCTACGCATCAATTCCGAAGCTCCCAACTTCACCGCTGAAACCACGCAAGGCACGATCAATTTTCACGAATGGATCGGCAACGGCTGGGCCATCCTGTTTTCGCACCCCAAGGATTTCACGCCCGTATGCACGACCGAACTGGGCTACATGGCGGGTCTGCAGCCGGAGTTCGCTAAACGCAACACGAAAATTATCGGCCTGAGCGTGGATCCGGTAACCAGTCACGGCAAGTGGGCTGCCGACATTGAAGAAACGCAGGGTCACAAAGTGACCTATCCGATGATCGGCGATCCGGAACTCAAAGTGGCGAAGCTCTATGACATGCTGCCCGCCGAGTCTGGAACCTCGAGTGAAGGCCGCACGGCGGCCGACAATGCCACGGTGCGCACGGTGTTCGTGATTGGTCCGGACAAGAAGATCAAGCTGATGCTGATCTATCCCATGAGCAGCGGGCGCAATTTCGATGAGGTGCTGCGCGCGCTGGATTCGATCCAGCTCAACGCAAAACACAACGTCGCCACGCCCGTGAACTGGAAGCCGGGGCAGGACGTGATCATTCCCACCTCGGTTTCAGAAGAGCAAGCGAAGCAGAAATACCCAGGCGGCTGGAAGACTCTGAAGCCCTATCTGCGGGTGGTGGCGCAGCCGAAGTAGTTCGTGTTACGTTGCCAACGAACTTTTGCACGAACTTGCTCGCGAACCTTGCTCGCAAACTTTTTTACGAACTTCGGGAGCGCATGCGGTCCGGTGATCGTCCCGGTCTTCAAAACCGGCGGGCGGCATCTTCGATGTTGCCGGTGTGTTCGACTCACACACGCTTCCGCCAAAACAAAGGACTTACAGGACCACACCCGCCGTTGACGGCCAGTCCTGCCACTTTCGAAGTAGCTCTGGCCATTTCATCGGTGACCACATCGCCGTATTCATCGTTGTGCGAATGTCTGCGTGCCGCATGAGCTTTTGCTTCCGGTGGATCGCTTGATGCTCTGCCAGGCAACTACTAAGCCAATCCGAGCACCCAAACTGTGCCGTCGTAGGTGGGGAGGAAGATGCGGCCGTTCCACACCACCGGGCGGTTGAACTTATTGTGGCTAAATTGCCAGTTCCATTGCTGGCTGTCCCACAGCGGCGGCATTGATCCGCTTCCGTCGGAGTACTGGCCAAAGTTGGCCGCGTCATAGGCCAGGAAGCGTCCAGGGCTGATCTCCATATTGGCGTCCGTGTAAGGAATCGATGCCCAGACGACGCCGTCCTGATCTCCATTGGCGGAGAGGGAAATCATGCCGCCCGGCATTCCGCCGTGGGGACCATTTGCCTGGGCGGACGCAGGTGACTCGGCGGACGCAACCTCGGCGCTGCAAGCCAGATAGGTAGATACTCCGGTGTTGGCCAGCGCCCAAGCACGCAGATTGCCATTTTCACCCCAGCAGAAATGCGTCAAGCCATGAGCGGCGCTTTTCCAGAGGACTGGGGTTCCGTGCAAATGATGCGTGCAATTGCCTCCCCAGAAGTTCAGGGCCGTGACGTTCGGGGGGGCGGGGCTCGGTTGCGCGCCCGGATAAAATGTATAGAAAATTGGTTGCGTTTTCAGCTTGTCGTAATTGCGCGCATTGGCTGGGGGCTCGAGATCTGCCGGCTGGGATTTGCCGAGGTTCTGCATGTTGGCCGTGTAGAGAATACCGTCCTTGCAGGAGGCGAGGATGGCTCCGACGGCCGGCGCTAAAACCGGACCCGCCGCACCAAAGTCCTGATCTCCCCAACTACTAGGCATATTCATTGCAGCCGCGCCGTACAGGCGGGCGAGGTGCATGTCTCTGCGGAAGTTGGTTGGCATTGCTTTGGCCTGAGGTTGTTTGGCAGCTTCGCCGTCTGGGTTTCCCCCAGTACGCCCGTCGTCGGTCCAAGGGGTCCACCAATCCACGACCGCTAGAGAACCGGGGCTATTGGGGCGAGGCGGCGTGTATCGCAGCTTGACGATACTCTCGCCGAAGTCAGTGATAGCGTCGAAGTCGCCGTTGCCGGTCACCACGTAGATGTTGCCCTCGGCATCGGCGGCGGGTCCACCACCGGAATGCCAAATACCACCGCCGCTCCCCCTCGAAGTTGAGGTCCAAGTAGCCGAGACCTGGAACCTTACTGTGTCGACGGCAATCAACCAGCCGCGCGCGGTCGCGGCGCTTTCCGCGATGGTGCCGAAGGCGACAAAGACCGCGCCATTGAGCAGCAACAAGGCGGCGCGCTGCTTCCGCTCGGCCGATCGGAACCGCTGAACGGGCCGCCCATGGCCCGGATCGTAGGAAACTCCTTCCAGGTTCAAGGGTGGATGGACATCGCTGCCGTTCCGCAAACTGATGGCGCGCAGATAGTGCTGCCCCCTCTGGGGCGATCCGTCGACACTCGTCCAAACGCAGACGTACATCACCGCCGACTGAGTGTCGATGACCGGGGTGGATAGAATACCCCAATGATCGTTGATCAAGTGGGCATCAATGCTAGTGTTTCCTTTGATCGGGTTGCCGAGCTGCACCATCCACAGTCTGGCTCCATTATTGGCATCGAAAGCAAAGACCTGGTTGGCCATCGTCGCGATGTAGACCACGTCATGGGTCGAGCCGTCGCTCAGTTTCACGCCGGGAACGATGAGCGGCTGAGCCTCGCAGCCGCGCGCATCGCCGGGCAGCGCCAGCGAGAACAGGCGCTGAATGCCTCGGGTTCGAATCGCGGTGGGCGTAAGAATTGTCTCCTGCGCGTTGGCGCCGGCGCGAGTGTTGTCGTAGGAGCGCGTAGTGATTGCGATGCTCATGAATTAAGCTCCTGTGTGCCTGTGTAGGTTACGGTGAGTCCATAGTCGGCGCCGGTGGCTGGAAGTCCCCTTCCGGTCACGCGCAAGGTGAACCATCCGGATTGGTTTGCCTCGGCTTCGATTTTCCGCGGCGCCGATTTCGCGTCGTACGACTGGCTGGCCACCACCTTGCCTTGGGCGTCGAGAATATCCACGACGATTTCGGCGGTCGCACTCCATCCCGCGGTGTTGGGCCTGAGTTCGGCCTCGATTGCAGTGCTGCGCTGGCACCAGATGCGCCCGGCTTGTACGGGCCCATTGTTCTGTGTGGGAGCTGTGTCCAGGTCTGCCGCACCAAAGAAGGTTTGCGTCGTCGTTCTTCGCGTCAGTGAGAAAGCTTGTCCGTAGCCCGTGCGCGAAAAGCAAAGATAACTTTGACCGTTATTATTTTCGGGGATGGTGAATGTCGCCGCGCCCTGGGCATCCGTCCAGATGTCACCGTGCTTTCCGGTGTACTCATGAAGCTGTACATTGGGCCCAAAGCTGGTCTGCACCGTGCGCGTGTAACTATGCCACTGATCGTTGTTAAGGGCGACCAGCAATCCGGGATCGCCTTGCCGCTCGAACACATAAACCTGCGGGTCACTGCCCCATCGGGTCAACGTGGGACCAAAGGCCAGATTCTCGTGGATCCAGATCAGATTGTCGATAAACGGCTTGAGGCCATAACAGCCCGCATCGGTGCTGTAGTCCTTGTAATAGACCGCTGGGTAGCCCTCGGCGGTGAGTATGAGAGCGTAGCCGAGGAGTTTGTTCCAAATCACGTTTTCGCCAAACGACAAGTCCGTGTCCGGATTGTCCACAAACGTGACAGCATTCATCGGATCGATCGCGATGTAGCCGGCGCCCTGAAGCCCGCCCATCCACCAGCGCGAACTGTTGTTGCACATGGCTTGGATCGTCCAATGCAGGGTGAAATCGAAGGCATTGCAGCGGCCGCCCATACCACTGTTCCAGACCCACCAATGAAGAGCGGAAGGATTGCCGTCGAAATATTCTCCAACCGCGAACCTGCCAGCCATGGATTTGGAATTGAGGATCTGCTGTGCCGCCTGCACCGCCATGCCCTTGACGTCATCGATACGATAGCCCTGCACGTCGAGCGTACGCGTCAACCAATCGGCAGTATCGATGGCGCCGTTGAGCATGTAGCCCTTGGGGG
>Ga0182018_10003870_pt1 | contig 13024 bp, 7 predicted proteins | sample 812P2MmetaG_FD_120490 | JGI IMG/M metagenome (GOLD analysis project Ga0182018, IMG submission 120490) | Permafrost microbial communities from Stordalen Mire, Sweden - 812P2M metaG | ecosystem: Environmental > Terrestrial > Soil > Wetlands > Permafrost | place: Sweden: Stordalen | collected...
CGCGATTCCGTAGCTCGCGCCCCGCTTGCGTCCGGCAAGCCGCCCGTCGCCGCGTCGACCGCGCGCGATTCGGTACCTCGCGCCCCGCTTGCGTCCGGTAAGCCGCCCGCCGTCGCCGCGTCCCGCGCGCGCGATTCGGTACCTCGCGCCCCGCTTGCGTCCGGTAAGCCGCCCGCCGTCGCCGCGTCCCGTGCGCGCGATTCCGTACCTCGTGCCCCGCTTGCGTCCGGTAAGCTGCCCGCCGTCGCCGCGTCGACCGCGCGCGATTCCGTACCTCGTGCCCCGCTTGCGTCCGGCAGGCCGCCCGCCGTCGCGCGCGATTCCGTACCTCGTGCCCCGCTTGCGTCCGGTAAGCTGCCCGCCGTCGCCGCGTCGACCGCGCGCGATTCGGTACCTCGCGCCCCGTTTGCGTCCGGCAAGCCGCCCGCCGGCGCCGCCTCCACCGCGCGCGAGTCCGCAACTCGCAGCGCCCCGTTTGCGCCCGCTTTGAAAATGAACAGCCGCTGCACCGCGAAGTTCACCAGGAACAGCAGCGACTCCACCATCAGCTTGGCCGGAACCGGGTTGATTCCCAGCTTCGCCGAGAGCAGACGGATGCCGCCGTACGACGCCGTTCCGCTGACCAGCGCCAGCAGCAGGTATTTCGGCAGCACCGACTTGTGCCGCTGGTGCGAATAGAAAACCGAACTGCGCACCATCGTATAGTTGAAGGCCAGCCCCACCGTCCGGCCGAGAATCTGCGACAGCAATACCGAACCGCCCTGGCGCAGCGCCAGGATGAAGATCAGGTTGTCCAGCAGCGCCGTGAACAGCGAGACGGAGCCGAACCGCAGCAGGATGAAGTAGATCTTCATCGAGTCCACGATCGGGTTGAAATGCGAGGACGGATTGCCCGGCTGGTAGATGGTGCGGATGGGCTCTTCCACCAGGCCGACGCCCCATTTGTGGGCGGCAATCAGCATTTCCAGTTCGAACTCGTAGCCGTTGGCTTCGAGCCTGAGAATCCGCAGCGCTAAGGCCGTGGGAATGCCGCGCAGTCCCGTCTGGGTGTCGCTAATTTTGCGGCCCATGAGGGCATGCATGATGGCGCTGGTGGCGACGTTGCCGATGCGGCTGCGCAGTGGCACCTCGCCGCGGAACGTGCGGCAGCCCAGCACCAGGCTGTCGGAGTGCGCCAGCAGGCTTTCGCCGACGCGCTCGATATCGTTGGGGTGGTGCTGGCCGTCGGCATCGGCGGTGACCACTCCCGCCACATCGGGGAGGGTGCAGAGCACGTGGTTGAGGCCGGTTTTAAGCGCCGCGCCCTTTCCCATGTTGGTGGCGTGGCGCAGCAGTTCGACGCCCGGGAACTCCGCCACGCGGGCGAACGTATCGTGAAATTCCGCGCCGCTGCCATCGTCCACAACCACGATGTGGGGGAACGATTTTTCGGCGAGCGAACGGACCACGTCCACCAGACTGTCGGACGGCCGATAGGCGGGAATCAATACCGCGAGGCGGTTGGCTTGTGCGCGAAGCATGCGGTGGAGGAACTTCAACTAGAACATGCAGGCGCAAGCAATTGCAACTGCAAGCGCAGGGAGCTATAACGATAGCCATGACATTCTTAATGGCTGGCATGTTTGGCCTTGGCGGGCCGGAGGTTTTGGCCATACTCGTCTTGTTTAGCATCCTCGTCGTTCCCGTCCTCGTCGTCGTTCTGATTGTGAAGGCGGTTCGAAAGCCGGCTCCATTCTCGCGCTACTGCCCGAAATGCGGTCGCGGCTTGTCCCAGCAGGCGGACGCGCCGTTCTGCGGCTATTGCGGGGACCGGCTGCCGTAACGTCCGCACTTCCGGTGGGAACCTCTCGCCTGAGAGTTCAGGAAAGCAGCGTGCCACGCCCCAGTATGTTACCCGGGTCGAGCCGATGCTTCACCGCGCGCATTCGCCCGATGTCGGCCGCGCTGTATTGCAATTCCAGCAAATGCGACTTGCGCTTGCCCAGTCCATGCTCGGCAGACACGGTGCCGCCGAGTGCCACGGCCTCGCGCGCGAACTCGCGCAGAAGGCCGGCAGCCGGCGCGGGATTCGCGGGATCGGAAAAGATATTGACGTGTACGTGCGCGTCTCCGATGTGGCCGAAGATCACGTAGCGGCCGGGGAATTCTTGCTCCAGACGGCGGCGGTAAACGGCGAGCATCTCGCGATTGCGGGCCAGCGGGACGGCGTAGTCGGTATTCATTTTGAGCGCGCCGGCGCGGCGTACGGCGTCGTTCACCAATTCGGGCAACGAGTGGCGGAAATGGCGGAATCGCTCGCGGTCGGCGGCCGACATGGCGAACCAGGACTCCTCCTCGAAGGCGCCGGCGGCTTGAATGCGATCGAGCCAATGGTCCACTTCGGGATCGTCTTCGGACGTCAGCGCCTGATCGAACAGGATGGCGGCCTGCGCATTGTGGGGGATCTCGGGGAAGCGCGCGCGCAGCAGTTCGAGCGAGGCGCGGTCGAGATACTCCAGCATGCGCGCTTCGGTGGATCGCCATACGTCCACGGCATCCAGCGCGGCGCTATCCTCGGCGAAGAAGACCACGCCGGCGAGGATGGCGGCCGGCGCGGGCAACAGTCCCACGCGCGCTTCGGTAATTACGCCGAGAGTGCCTTCCGATCCCACGAACAGGTCAATCCAATCCATGCCCGGTCGCAGAAGATAGCCGGCGGTGTTCTTGGTGACGGCGGGCAGCGGGATGGTACCGGGGTCGAAATCGATGGCCTCGCCGCGCGCGAGATCGAGCAGCCGGCCATCGGCCAGCACGACGCGCAGACCTTGCACCCAGCGGCGCGTCGAGCCGAACCGGAAACTGCGCGACCCGCTGGCGTTGGTCGCGATGGTGCCGCCCAGGAAGGCCGAGTTCTCGGTGGGGTCGGGCGGATAGAATTGGCCGGCGCGCTGGGTACTGGCTTGCAGATCGCGCAGAGGCACGCCGGCTCCGGCGATGGCATAGCCGGGATGAATCCGCAGGCCATTCAGCTTCTCCATGGACAGCACCCAGCCGCCCATCGGAACGCCGCCGCCGGTGACGCCCGTGCCTCCGCCGGCGATGGTGACCGGTACGCCCGCCGTGGTGGCTTCCCGTAATGCCGCCACCACACCGGCCTCGTCCGTGGGAACGAGCAGGCGGTCGGCGTGGCCGTGGTAGCCGGAAGCGTCCTCCAGGTAGCGCCCCGCTACATTTCCAGGATCACCGGCATGATCGGCGAAGGCTTCGCGCGCTGCCGCCGCGACGCCGGCTTCGTCCGCGTGGCCGCGGTAGCCCGAAGCGTCCTCCAGGTAGCGGGCCGCTACACTTCCGGAATCGCCGGCAGGATCGGCGGAAGCTTCGCGCATTGCCGCCGCGACGCCGGCTTGGTCCGCGTGGCCGCGGTAGCCGGAAGCATCCTCCAGGTAGCGCCCCGCTACATTTCCAGGATCACCGGCATGATAGGCGAAGGCTTCGCGCATTGCCGCCACGACGCCAGCTTCGTCCACGGGGCCGCGGTAGCCGGAAGCGTCCTCCAGGTAGCGCGCCGCTACACTTCCAGGATCACCGGCAGGATCGGCGGAGTCTTCGCGCACCGCCGCCACGACGCCAGCTTCGTCCACGGGGCCGCGGTAACCGGAAGCGTCCTCCAGGTAGCGCGCCGCTACATTTCCAGGATCACCGGCATGATCGGCGGAGTCTTCGCGCACCGCCGCCACGACGCCGGCTTGGTCCGCGTGGCCGCGGTAGCCGGAAGCGTCCTCCAGGTAGCGCGCCGCTACACTTCCGGAATCACCGGCATGATCGGCGAAGGCTTCGCGCAATGCCGCCGCGACGCCGGCTTGGTCCGCGTGGCCGCGGTAGCCGGAAGCGTCCTCCAGGTAGCGCGCCGCTACACTTCCGGAATCACCGGCATGATCGGCGGAGTCTTCGCGCATTGCCGCCACGACGCCGGCTTCGTCCGCGTGGCCGCGGTAGCCGGAAGCGTCCTCCAGGTAGCGCGCCGCTACACTCCCAGGATCACCGGCAGGATCGGCGGAAGCTTCGTGCACTGCCGCCGCGACGCCGGCTTCGCCCGCGGGGCCGCAGTCTCCCGAAGCGTCCTCCAGGTAGCGCGCCGCTACACTTCCGGAATCACCGGCATGATCAGCGGAAGCTTCGTGCAATGCCGCCGCGACGCCGGCTTCGTCCGCGTGGCCGCGGCAGCCCGAAGCGTCCTCCAGGGAGCGCGCCGCTACACTTCCAGGATCACCGGCATGATCAGCGGCCGCCGCTGCGTCTCCTTGACGATGTAGCGCTTCAGGTCCGCGCGGATCTTTTCCTTCATCACCCCCCAATCGGTTTTCTCCTCCTGGTTCGAGCCCTCCAGCGTTTTGGCTACCAACTGGCGGGCTTTCTCGATAAACTCCGCGCCATCTCCGGCGTTGAAGCCGCGGCTCACAATCTCGGGCAGACTCTCGACCCGGCCGGACTGGCGGTTGATGGCGATGATGGGCAGCACGATGCCGTCTTCGGACAGGTGGCGCCGGTCGCGGATCACCACGTCCTGCACCACGTCGTCGAGCGAGCCGGAATCGATGCACACGTGGCCCACCGTGACGCGGCCGGCTCGGCGCGCGCCGTGGTGGTCGATCTCCAGCACCTCGCCGGACTCCATCACAAAGCTCTCTTCCATGCCGGCGAAGCGCAAATGTTCGGCCAGGCGGGCGTGTTTCGTAAGCTGGCGGTATTCGCCGTGGATCGGCATGAAGTAGCGCGGCCGCACCAGGTTGAGCACCAGCTTCATCTCTTCCACGCTGCCATGGCCGGAGACGTGGAGCGGCGGATTCATGTTGCCGTAGAGCACGTCGGCGCCGCGGCGGGCCATGTGGTCGATCATGCGGAAGATGGCCTTTTCGTTGCCCGGAATAATGCGCGAGCTGAGCACCACGGTGTCGCCCTTTTCCACGGAGACGTGCTTGTGGTTATCCACGGCCACGCGCGAGAGCGCCGACATGGGTTCGCCCTGCGTGCCGGAAATGAGGAAGGCGACCTTATCGGGCGCCAGGCCCATGGCGTCCTGCGGGCGGAGCAGGATGCCGTCGGGAATTTCCAGCAGTCCCAGCGAGTGGGCGATCTCGGTGACCGACACCATGCTGCGGCCGATCACGGCCACGCGGCGCTCGCATTCCTGCGCCAGGTCGAGCACCAACTGGATGCGGTGGATGGACGAACTGAAGCAGGAGACCACCACGCGGCCTTCGGCGCGATTGAAGACTTCTTCCATGCGGGGGCGCACGGCGCGCTCCGATTCGGTATAGCCGGGACGGTCGGAATTGGTGGAATCGGAGAGCAGCAGCAGCACGCCGCGCTTGCCGTAATCGGCCAGCGTGTGAAGGTCGAAGAGTTCGTTATCGGTGGGGGTGGGATCCACCTTGAAATCGCCGGTATGGATGATGACGCCCAGCGGCGTGGTGATGGCCAGCGCGACGGCGCTCACGATCGAGTGCGTCACGTGGATGAACTCGATCTTGAAAGGGCCGATTTCGACGATCTGTTTGGGCTTCACCTTATGGAGGCGCGGCTCCTCTTCGAGGGTATATTCTTCCATGCGGCGCTCCACCAGCGCCAGGGTGAAGGCGGTGCCGTAGACCGGGATATCGATATCGGTGAGGAAATAGGGGACCGCGCCGATGTGGTCCTCATGGCCGTGAGTGAGGATGAGGGCGCGCACGTGCTCCTGGTTTTCCTTGAGGTAGGTGAGGTCCGGCATCACCAGGTCTACGCCCAGGAGCTCGGCGTCGGGGAACATCATTCCGGAGTCCACCACGATGATGTCGTCGCCGTAGCGGATGGCGGTCATGTTCATGCCGAACTCGCCCAGTCCGCCTAAGGGGATTACCTGTAACTTCTGATCAGTCATTCAACTTGTCTCAATTGATGGTAGCCGGTTTCGGGGCCGCCCAGTCATGCCGGAAGCGGCATCCGGCGGTCACTTTACCGCGCAAATTGCCGGTTTATTGAAAACAAAGGAGATACGCATTCAGTCTCTCGGAGAGCGGTTCTTAGGGACAAAAAAGAAATGCTCACCCCGAAGGATGAGCATTCCGTCTCCCCCTGTTCAATCAGGGGTGATGTTCGATGGGAGAATCATTTTCGACGGAATCGCAACCGTCAAAAAACTTTGGTAGTTGGATCTTATTTCCTAACGGCTCTCCAGTCAAGCGAAAATCCCGATCAAAATTTTCGGTCGTAACCTACTCTTGGCGGGTCACTTGCGGGAATGGTGATTTTTCGCTCACTTGGCCGGGAGGGCCAAAAGCCCGGTTTTTCACCGGAGGATTTCAGCCTAAGGCAAACAAAACCGGAAGCTTATGTAGCAACCTCACCGCTAGGACAGATGCAGCGAGATCATGGCGTCGGCCTCTTCGCCATGGCCGGAACGCCGGCGGAGGGCTCGGTAACCGCCCAAAGCGAAGCCCGAAATCACCGCGAAGGCCAGCAGTATCCCAATGAGAACGAAGGCATTTATGACCAGGTCGCCGATATTGTCGCGGCGCGAGGGGACGTACTCGTCGAGCGTCACCACCGCCTGATAGCGCACCTGGGAGAGCAACTTTTCGGCATAATCGGGGTCCGGCGGGGCCAGCACCAGGGCTACCAGGGGACCGCTTCTCTTGGCTACCGCCCCAGGCAATTTCTCGAAATCCGGAATCCTCTGCATGGCGATCTGGGGGGTAGGGTAGTTGAAAATCACCATCGGGGCATCGCCCTTGGGGCTGTGGAAAACCCCCAATTGGGCTTCCGCTCCGAAATGGAAGGCAGCCACGGAGGGGGTAATCCCCGGAGCGAATTTCTGCAGACTGGCCGGTCCCAGAATGTAGCGTTCGCTATTGGGAACCAGCCCGCCGGAGGGCAGGTAGCCGGGCAGAACGGGCAGGACGGTGACATCCAGGTTCCGCAGCGACCCGGTGAGCGCGTCCAATTCTTCCTTGTGGGGCCTATAACCGGCGAACGAAAGGAGGTAGTTGCCGTGGACCAGCAGGAGGCTATCGGGCGTCTCCACGGCCAGCTTTGCCGCCGTGGAGGGCGTCGAGGTATTGGACCGCTGCCAATCGAACGCGGCCAGGGAGCCGGTAGTGTCCTGGAGCTGGTAGGCAGTGACGGTGAACTTGCCGGTCCCGTTCTGGTAGACGGCGGTTTCGGAGCCCTTGAGGCCGAATTCGTCCCAAATCGGCTGGTCGGAGAGGGCCGGTTTGGAGATGGCGCCGCGCTGCCAGGCGCCGATGGCGTCGGGCAGAATGGCGGCGGCGGCGAGCGAGGGCAGAAGGATAGCGGCGATCAGGAACTTCATGACTCTATTAGACACCGGGACGGGGCCTTTGGGTTCCCGGGGGCGGCGTGGGTCCGAAAAATGGGTTCGACGCGGTAAGGGGAAATGGTTTGGTTTGTTTGGGTTTGCGGTCCATATTGGCTTCGTTCGTTAATTTTGTATTTTGGCGAAGATGGGCTCGGTGGCGCCAGTCATCCGGGCACCGTTCCACTCTCATGAATAGCATGAGGGCGGGATGGACTCTGAAATCCGGCAGGGCGGGGGATTGAGGGTAAAGGAAATAGAGATCTTCAGGGGTTGTGACTGGCCGCGCGGCGATTGTTACTGCTTTGGCCCCGAGGCCGGATACTTCTTCAGCGCTTTAGTCGCAGCCTGCTTCACGAAACGGTTGATTAAGGCCGCCGGGGCGCCCATCTGATCTTGCACCGTCCGGCCAAGTTCGGTGTCCGCGACTCGCCGTTTCTTCTTGCCCATGAGTCGCTGCTTCTCCGTCTGCACGGCTTTGCGGACCATTTTCTTGCCGGATGCCGTCAGGTCGCCCTCCCTGTCAGTTGGCGCATGAAGGCGCGTTTCGGAGAGAATCGGGTACGCTTTTTCCCAAATGTCGCACAGCAAGTCTCCTCCTAAAGCGTGGAGGTCCAGTTCGCCGTCGTCATCCAATTCGAAGTCGACCATGAAGTTTTGGATTCGCCTCAGCTCCGCCTCCTCGGCGTTGCCAAACTCGTCCAGCATCACGATGGCATCTTCCTTGTTGCCGGCGGAGACGAATGACACGTCCCCATTGGGCCAGCGGCACATGAACATTGGCACGATGAGATTGTATACGAACTTTGGCTGGCGGGGAAGTACATTGCGGTCATCGTTTGAACGGGTCAGGCGTTGCTTGGCAATGGAAGGGGATTTGGGAGCGCTGTCGCCAGGGCGGCAGAATGCGGTCGCGCGAGCTTGAGATCCGAAAGGGCTCGCGACCGTCAACAGATTTTGCCCGACATCGACAAGAGATTTCTCATTTGGTGAGAAAGTTCCGTCAGGTGGAGGATCTCGCAGCCTGCGCCGCTTCGGCGGCGGAGCAATTTCGATGAATTCGAATGAGCCCGGCGACACTCTCTTCAACGCCGCCGCGATCCGCGCTATTTTCGGCTCGATGCTGGGCCGGATATTCGATCCGAGGAAGACCAGCGAAATTTTCCGGTGCGCCGGATTCTGCCGATATTGAATATTCCGATCGCAGGAGGATCTTCGCCCAATGTTCGTCTGCGCTCCGTAGCTGATCTGGGCTGTTTTTGGCTCACCCACTGTGCCGCAAACATATGTTTGTGGCACACTTCGCATTGCGGTCGCCATCTTACGGAATTCGACTGGAGTCCTCCTGCTCGCCTGCTGCTGCCAGGAGGTCGCACGGTTGTGCGCCTTTTTCCCTTGCAATCGGGCCTTAGCTGGACTAACATTCTCCGTAAGAGGTGCGGCGCTAGAAAGGTTTTCTTGTGTCCGAACCGGAAGACGGCTTGTGGGCCTGGAAAGGCCGAAGCTGTTCCAGTTCTCACCGGTTGCCATCGTGGTGCATGTGCGCCGCCGGGCACCGCGGGTTTTCACGCCTGCCCCATGAAGACGTTGGGGGGCTGTGGAGGAGTGGAGAGTAGTTACGCAATGCGTGCGAAGCAACCCGGAGCCGTCGCGTTTGACGATAACCGCCCGGTATCGCTCCGGTATGCTGTCGCCCCTATTTCACAATACGGAATCGCTGGAGGTTCGTCGTGCACAGACTACGTACATCTCTAGGTGTGGTGATACTGCTGCTGGCCGTGCTGCCGGCTGCCAACGGCCAGAGCGTCACCGGTCAAGTTTCGGGAACCGTCGTGGATCCAACCGAAGCGGTCGTTCTGGGAGCAACGGTCCAACTGACTCACGATCTCTCTAAAACCGTCCATAGCTTCACCACGGAAGCAACCGGTACGTTCGTCTTTACCGGACTCGTACCGGGCACGTACAGCCTGCGTGTCACCCAGAAGGGGTTCAAGACTTACGATCAGCAGGGGGTCACGATCGCGGCGCAAGAGCGCGTTGACCTGCATGAGATTCATCTCCAGGTCGGCGAGGTGACCAGCTCGGTGGAAGTTCAGGCCGACTTCGTCCACGTCGCTACCGACAGCTCGGACCGCTCCATGGATATGAACCTGAAACAGATTCTCGATGACCCGACCCGCGGCCGGAATCCGGTCAGCCTTATCATGATGCTGCCCGGCGTTCAGTCGCTCGCCCAGTCGTACGACTATCGCGGCTGGAACGGCGGAGGCATCCCCGGCGTCAACGGCGGGCAGCAGGGCCAGATCATCCTGAACATGGACGGCGCGGCCAGCCAGGACTCCGGCAACCTCAACACCGGCTACATTAACCCTTCGGTGGACTCCATCGGCGAAGTCAAACTGCTGATTGAGAACTACACCGCCGAGTATGGCGGGCGCACCGCCGGGCAGTTGACCCTGACCACCAAGAACGGCACGCAGCAGTTCCACGGCAGCGTCTACGACTACTACCGTGACGAGAGTTTGAACGCCAACGAGTTCTTCAACAACCTGACCAACGTGCCGAGGCCCCGCTACCGCTATCAGAATCCCGGCGGCACCATTGGCGGCCCGCTGATCGTTCCGCACACGGGCTTCAACAAGTCTCGCCAGAAGCTCTTTTTCTTCTTCTCCTACGACAAGTTGTTCAACACCACCGTGGGTAACAACACGTACACCATGCCTTCGGCGCTGGAGCGCGCGGGCAATTTCTCCCAGACCGTAACGACCACCGGCGTCCTGATTCCGATCTACGATCCCACCACGCAGACGCCTTTCCCCGGGAACCTCGTTCCCACCAACCGCATCAGCCACCAGGGGCAGGCCATGCTGAACCTGTTCCCCTTGCCGGCTCCCCAGGGTCTGGCCCTGGATCCGACGGGAAACCGCGGATACAATTTCCGCGCCGTCCTGCCGGTGTCGCGGCCGCTGGACGACAAGATCCTCCGCGTGGACTACAACTTCTCGCCGAAAGTGACGACTTACGCGCGCCTGCTGCAGGACTACCAGGCGCAGAACGGCTACAACACCACGGTGGGACCTCCCGGCGGCGCCTGGGGCCAGTTTCCGGACAGTTACCACGTGAAGTCCGCCGGCGCCCTGGGCACCCTTATCTACTCGGCCACTCCGACTCTGGTCAGCGAATTCAGTTGGGGCATCAACCGCGGCAGCCAGGGCGTCATACCCTTGAGCGACACCAGCGCCGATACCGCGACCGGCGGCGCGACGACCTACGCGCAGAGCCTGCTGCCGTTGAAGGACAGCAACGGTAACGCGCTGACGCTGCCGCGCATCAACCAGAGCAGCAACACCCTCAACTTGTTGCCGCAGGTCAACTTCGGTCTGCCCTCTGGCTACAGCGCTCAGTCCTCCGGCCAAGGCGTTAACGGCGCCCCCACGTTCAGCCTGGACAGCCGATGGCCATTCACCGGCACCGACCAGTTGCAGACCGTCCAGGATAAAGTCACCTGGGTTAAAGGCCCGCACACTTTTAAAGCTGGTGTCTATTACGAGAGAATGGCCCGCAACGTGAGCGTGTACTCGGTCTACAACGAGGCCGGAACCTACTATTTCGGTTCGGATCGCTCCAACCCTCTGGACACCGGATACCCCTATGCCAACGCGATGCTGGGGAGCATCTTTGCCTACGGGGACGATAACACCAAGCTGGTCAACCACGCGCACTACTCGCAGCTCGAATGGTACCTGCAGGATACCTTTAAGGCCAGCCGCCGCCTGACGTTCGACTACGGCTTGCGTTTCGGCCGGGTGGGCGACCTGAACTCCGTGGGCAACACCCTGGGGTTGTTCAACGCCGCCTCGTACAATCCGAGCGCGGTCGGTCAGTTGCTCTACCCCGGCTGCTCCATCACCACCACCAGCACCTGCCCCACGGCGGACAAGATCGCGATCAACCCAAAGACCGGCGCGGTCTTTCCCTACGTCCGGCAGGGCACGTTCGACACCTCTTCCTATGCCGCCGGCAGCTTGCCGTACTCCGGCATTAAGTACTACAAGACTCACTTCTTCAACGTCCCCCCGATTCAGGTCGGACCTCGCGCCGGCTTCGCGTGGGACATGTTCGGAGACGGCAAGACCGCCATGCGCGGCGGCTTCGGCATTATCGTGGGCCGCAACTGGGACGTGGACTACATCGGCGCGCTCAGCGCGGGCCAGGGCCCGATGATGGTGCCGCCCACCTTCCTGGCGCCCACCATCGTATACACCAGTTTTCAAGGGCTGACCGGCGCGCAGTCGGTTTTCACGCCCCAGAACCTCATCGGCGGCACTCCGAACGAGATTCCGCAGTCCACCTACAACTGGAGCTACGGTATCCAACGGGAACTGGCCCGCGGTCTGATTGCCGACATCTCCTACGTCGGCAACGCGCTGAAACACGGTTTCGGCGAGACCTACGACAGCAACGCCGTCCCGCTGCTGACCACCTGGAAGCCCTCGGGCTGCGCCAACCCGGTCCAGGGCGGCTGCCCGCAAGCGCAGTTCATCGACCCGACCACCAATCCCGCCAACCCGGGCTTCTACTCCACCAACCTGATCCGCGCCTTGGTCGGCTATGCCGGAATCGGCAATATCATCGACTATACCGAAAACTACACCAACAACTACAACGCTTTGCAAATGCAGTTGAACCGGCGCGCCGGGAGGATCCAGTGGAGCCTCAACTACACCTTCTCCCGAACCATCGTTTACAACAATGACAGCAACGGAACGCTGTGGCAGATGGTCAACGCCCAACTGACGAAGAACGTGATCAACCGCCGCCACGCCATCAACTTCAACTTCGCTTACGATATCCCCGGCGGCAGCAGAGTGTGGCCCAACCCGTTCACCAAGGCGGTGCTGGACGGCTGGTACCTGAATGGCAACGGCTCGATCTTCGCCGGCACTCCCTACACCGTGAGTTGCAGCGCTACCGGCCAGCCCTCACAATACTGGACCGGCACTCCGACCGCGGACCTCCCATTCCGGTGCGAGATGGGGAACAACCCGTTCCTGCCCGCCGGGCAACTGCCTTCGGCGACAACCGCCGCCGATTTGCAGGTTCCTCTGAACGCCGCCAACTTTACCCTCCCGCCGGCGAACTCGCTGGGCATCGGCAATACGCCGCCGACCCTGTTCTACGGTCCGTGGCTGTGGAATCTGGACCTGTCCCTGGCCAAGAATACCCGCATCAAAGAGAAAGTGACCTTGGAACTGCGCGTGGAGTCCTTTAACACGCTCAACCATTTCAACCCGAGTAACCCGAATAGTTCGCTCACCTTGAACTTCGCCAGCGGCGCGAACACCAACGCCGCGTTCGGTACGGTCCAAAGCGCACAGACTCAGGCCCGGCACATGGCGCTTTCGGCGCGCATCCGTTTCTAGCACTCACAAATCGGGGCGGGCCGCACCAGCAGACGTGTCTAAGCCATCGGCCATGCGAGTTTCCGGGCTCCCGTGCGGCCACTCCCGGTAACCAGGAAAACCCGTAAGCTATTCTAAGGTAAACATATGCGATTTTCTCTTAAGAGTCTCTGGCTCGTGCCGGTAGCCATTAGCATGGCTATACTGGGCTCCTGGGCCGTTTCCGGCCAGACCCAGGGCGACCCCCTGCTCCGGGGTTTCCAAAACCCGCCGGATAGCGCAAAGCCGC
>Ga0182018_10003871_pt1 | contig 13021 bp, 12 predicted proteins | sample 812P2MmetaG_FD_120490 | JGI IMG/M metagenome (GOLD analysis project Ga0182018, IMG submission 120490) | Permafrost microbial communities from Stordalen Mire, Sweden - 812P2M metaG | ecosystem: Environmental > Terrestrial > Soil > Wetlands > Permafrost | place: Sweden: Stordalen | collected...
GCGCGGCGTTAGACCTCGAGCTCCAGCTGCGTCGACGGGTCGCCTGTTGCCGGCCGTCCGGCGCGAATCCTCCGTCGAGCTGGTGCCTTGCGACGCGTCGCCGGCGTGGGCTTGCCCGGTTGCCAGCGGTTGCGTGCGTCGTTGATCCAGATTTCTATGTCACGCTCGACGAAGCGCAGCGGACCGTCCTGACTGCCGAGGCGGATCGAAGGAATCTCGCCACGCTTGGCGGCGTCGTAGACCCAGCTGCGGCTGGTGCCGAGATAGCGCACGACGTCCGAAGGCTTTAGGAGTTGGTCCACCTTCGGGCTCCTGGAGCGACCTGGGTCGCCTGCATCTGGGACGTGGGGTCAGCGATCCTGCGCGATGACATTTGTCCGGTCTGATCGACGCGCAAGACCTGTAAATGCTCCCGTCACTCCAACTCGAGGAACCCGTTGTCAACGCGGCCGTCGCGCTGCGCGCGTTGGAAGTCGAACCGGTCGATCATCAATCAAGCCAACAGTCAGCGAAGGACGTATCACCGAAGTTCCGGTCGCGACGCGACGCCGGATCGACCGCGTGATGATGCCGCCAATGAGCCCGTTTCGTTGAGGACCTGCAAACGAGCGTGAACATGGTGCACCGGCTGATGATCCTGCTTCGCCGATCGCTGGCATTCCGCCTTGCAACACGGTCGGGATCGGCAAGAACGGCAGCACCTGCGCGACTGCCTGCAACGTGAACGCGTCAGTGACGGTCGCGTTCTCACCGATCGCAGCGAACGGCTCGGCACCAGGTGGAATGACCGGTTGCACGAGCACAAAGTGCTGATGGGCGGCGTGATCAGGATGCCCGCGGAGATCGTGGCGATCTTCGACGCGGCATGCGCCGAGTTCGCGCGAGCGGGACGAGAAACGGATCTACTCGTGATGGGCGCAGCGTTCGATCGCCTCGCTGACGCGGCAGGCGAGCTAGCCGCCGCTATCGCGCGAGCGGACCGCGCGAGCGGACCGCGCGAGCGGCCTGCTCCCGCCCCGCACACCTTCGGCCTAGACCGAATCGCTGTCGCGGTAGATCCGCGCCCGTGCCGGCTCCCACACTCCGCGGCGACTGCGACGCCCCACGCCGGCGGCGTTCGTCCTCGCTAGGAGATCATCGACGTCTCGGGGATTGAGCCGGAACGCACGGCCCACGCGGATCGCGGGCAGCGTGCCCTGGTCGATCCAATTGCGAACCGTCTGCGACGTCACGTGAAGCCGCGCCGCAACCTCCGGCACCGACAGAAACGGCTTCCCGACATCGAACGGCGATCCGGTCTGCGTATCGCTCATGCAAACAGGTTAGGCCTTTGAGCCGTCCTCACTCACTCGCGCGCCGAGCCGATGTCGCTCCTTGCGGTTCGTTGCGTCTCGTGGCGCTCGCTTACCACTCGGGATTCTCGGACGAGGAATGGCTGCTGTTCCACGCAGCAGCCGTAGCGCCAAGGCCTAGCCGCCGTCGAGAACGGGCTTATCCCGTCCGCGACTGCGATCGCTAGTTCGGCGCGTCGCTCAGTCGGAGCGTCACAGTCCGCTCGCCGAAGACCGCACGGAGCTCGAGACGACCGCCAAGCGCCTCGATGTAGCCGCCGAGCGTGGCAACACGCGGATTCGGCTCATGCTCGACATGGGAGATCGTACGCTGCGAAGCCGCAAGCTTATTGGCGAGCTCGACTTGAGTTAGCCCCACGCGCCGGCGAAGACCGCCGAGTGTCTCCCCCGGTCCAGCCGTCCCGGGCGCTGACTGCACTCGGGGGCGTTGAGCGCGAGCGCGACGAGATCGCTTTGCCTTCGCCATCGTGTGCCGAGTATACAGAATAGCGGCTAGCCGGAATAGCGTCACCCCGGGTGATACTGTGTGCTGCGAGCGAAGTGAGCGTCTGAGAGGGCTTGGCGTTTGAGATGGCGGGGAGGTTTGGGGGCGGTGGCTGGTGGTTGCGTAGTGAAGGCGGCGTGGTGTTGGCGCGGTGTGCGAGAGGTGGGGTTTGGCGGTGGCTGAGGTGGATGGGTCAGGGCGTGACGGTCGGGGCGGCGCGCACGACGTGGAGGCGAAAGAACACGCCGCCGGTGCGAGCCCGCGTGACACTCCGTACGCCGACTACCCCTCCGTGTTCCCAAACCTCCCCGGTCGCGAAGCGACCAACGAGGAGTTCCGCGAGTACTTCGGCGACCTCGAACCCGATAGCGAGCCGTAGCCGGACGCCGGTCGTCCCAGCCTTGTGCACCGTGTGACCGCAACCACGTAAGCGGATCGGCGGGGCCGGCGCCGGTTTGGACCGGCTACCAGAGGGTGTGATCGCGTCGCCGCTGAATGACCCACAGCGCCGCGAGGGCTGCGATCAGTATGAGTCCCCCCGCCACGAGTAGGGGCCAGGCGCCAAGGCTCCCCAGGACAGCCGGTGTAGGCCGCCTACGAAGATCGCGCAGGCGGCTAGCGCCGCTACCACGGTGAGGGCGACAACAGAGGAGGGGACTCGCGGCGGGTCCAGCATGCAAGAGACCTTAACCGGCCGTGAAGCGGTCGGCAGGACGAACCGACGACGCTCGCTCCTCGCGCAAGGCAGCAACGTGGTGCTGGTTCGCGCTCGTGCCTGCTGCGACAAAATGCGACAGCGCGGAGTTCCGGCTATAGGAGCCGTCCGGGTGAGCGAGCGCGGACGACCGTCTAGGTCGGGGGCGACTCGCGTAGAGCGTTGCGTGTGCGTGCGAGGAGCAGCTTCGCGAGGCGCTGCTCTGAGCTGAGGCGCTACGAGACGAGCCTGGTCCGGTCGGGCGATGCCAGGGCGACCGCTCGCGTCGGTACGGTTGATGTTGGCGTGCGTCGAGTGATCGCATCCGTTTGTCTGCTCGTTGGGCTTGTGATGTGTGTGGCTGGTTGTGGCATTGACCGCCGTCAACAGGCTCTGGTCAGTGTCGAGCAGCTCACGTCGATTGCGGCGGAGGGCGCGTTGATGGCCGATGACCTTGTGCGCCAGCGGACGACAACGACGTTCGTGCGCGTGCATGGTGATGAGCTCAGCGCGCAGGCCCAGCACGAGGCCGAAAAGCTCAACGACGATTCGATCCCCAACGATCTGAAGGCGCGGGCGCAGGACGCGATCAAGCTCGCGTCCGAGATCGGCGGCGCGATCGACGAGTTGCGTACGTCGCCCCAGGACCGCGGGCAGGACCGCCGGGACTGGGCGAAGCTGCGCCAGTGGTCCGCCGAGGCTTACCGGCTCGGGAATTCGATATGAAGATGGTCCTGGGGCTCGCGCTTGGGATTCTCGCCGCGATCGGTGGGTTCGTCGACATCGGTGAGCTGGTGTTCAACATCCAGGCGGGCGCCAGCTTCCGCTATAGCCTGCTGTGGGCGGTCGTCCTCGGCGTCATCGCGATCATCGTGTACGCGGAGATGAGTGGCCGTGTTGCTGCGGTTTCGGGCCGCCCGGTCTTTGACGTGGTGCGGATGCGGATGGGCCTGAACGTGGGCCTGGTGACGCTCGCGGCATCGCTGTTGATCAATCTGATCACGCTCGCGGCCGAGGTGGGCGGCGCTGCGCTCGTGCTGCAGCTGCTGTTGAACTTCAAAGTGGGGACGATGATCCTGCTGGCTGCAATCGCTTTGGTGTTGATCGTCTATTTCGTGCCGTTCGACGGAATAGAGCGGATCTTCGGCTACATGGGGTGCGCCCTGCTGATCTTCGTCGTCGCCGCTGTACACCTGAAACCTGACTGGCATCAGGTCGCGCAGGGCCTGGTCCCGAGCTGGAGTGGGTCGTGGCTCTATGCGTATTTCGCAGTGGGCGTGATTGGTTCCGCGATAGCTCCGTACGAGGTCTACTTCTATTCCTCAGGGGCGATCGAGGATCGCTGGACCGTCAAGGACCTGAACTTCAATCGCGTGAACGTCACGCTGGGGTTCGTGCTCGGCGGCATCTTGTCGGCCGCGCTGATCATCGTCTCCGCGGAGGTCTTCGCACCTCTTCACATCAGCCCAGGCTACCTCGGCACCACCGCGCTGGGAGCCGAACAGGCATACGGAGCGATAGGACTACTGCTCGCGCTATTGGGAATGCTCTTCGCGGTCGGCGGCGCGGCGGTGGAGTGTGCGTTCTCCGGCGCGTACTCGCTCGCGCAGTTCGCTGGCTGGGAATGGGGCAAATACCGGCGCAAACGCGACGCGCCGCGCTTCACGCTTACCTGGCTGATCTTTTTCGCGCTCGCGTTCGTCATCGTCGAAACCGGTGTTGATCCTGTGCAGCTGACCGAGTACGCCGTGATTTTCTCGGCGGTTGCGCTGCCGTTGACCTACCTGCCGGTTCTGCTGATCGCCCGCGACCCGACGTACATGGGCGAGCACGTCAACGGCATCGTCGGCAACGTCCTTGGCTGGGCGTTCTTCGTGATCCTCCTCGGCGTGTCGCTGGCCGCGATCCCGCTGATGGTCATCACCAACGGAGGAGCAAGCTGATGAGCGACCCCCCCGATCTCATGGACCTCGCCTACCGCATCCTCGACGACCAGCTCGTCGACGTCGATGGGCGGCGTTGCGGACGCGCGGACGACATCGAATTCGAGGGTGGGCTCGGCGAGCCACCCCGCCTCTACGCGATCATCAGCGGCTCGGGCAGCTGGCATCGGCGATTTCCCCGTCGGCTGCGCGGCATCGGCGCACGAGTATTCGGCAACGGCGTCAGCGGCGCCGACGTGATCCGCGTGCCGTGGGACCAGATCGACGAGATCGGAGCCGTCCTGAAACTCAAAGCCAAGGCGCGCGAACTCGGCCTAGGCCAAGGCGACTACCGTGAGGGCGAGCGGGTCGCCCACTGGCCGAAGTCATGATCCGGGCGAGCGACCTCCTCGGCTGCGTCGTACACACAGAATCCGGAAAGAAGGTCGGCCGCGTTCACGACCTCCGCGCCAAGACGACCGAAAGTGACTGCCTACTGATAGGCCTCATGGTCGGACGAGGCGGGATCCTCGCGCGCCTAGCTGGCGGCGGCGCAGGCGCGGGGCCCACCCGCGGCGACGACGTCGTTCCCTGGGAAGCGATCACCCACCTCGAAGACGGGCAGATCACCATCCGTGACTAGCCCCGCTGCCCGAGCTTGACCGGTTCACGCCGAGCAGGCTGGTGCCATGGGGCCGCGTGGTCACGGTTGGCGGGCGCGGCTGCATTTTCGTGGGAGCGAGCGTCTCCGCGTCGGGTTGACGCGCGTGTCGGTGCAACGGTGCCGAGGCTGAGCGCGGCTGCTTGCCGCCCGCCGAGGATCCCGACCCCGTACGAGCTGGTCTCAGCGTTATTCAGGGTTCGGGTGCTCCGGCTGCTCGAGGTTCCAGTCGTGCGTGGAGTTGCCGTAAGCGGGGATCCCGCCGTGGTCCTTGAGCATGCGGGCCAGGTGCAGCATGTTCCAGGTCATGAAGACCGTGTTCTGCGTGGTCCAGGCGTTCTGTTGTCCGCCGCTTTCCGCGTCGAGGTAGGACGGGCCCGGGCCTGCCTCACCGGTCCAGTAGCTATCTGACTGTGGGGGGATCGTCAGGCCGATGTGTTGAAGCGCGTAGAGGACCTGGGCGCCGACGTGCTTGCCGCCGTCCTCGTTGCCAGTGGTAAGGACCCCGCCGACCTTGCTGTAGTAGGCCCACTGGCCGTGCTCGTTGATTTCGCTGGAGTAGGCGTACAGCCGCTCGATGATCATGCGCGTCTGTGAACTCTGATCGCCGAGCCAGATCGGGCCGGCCAGCAGGAGGATGTCCGCGGGCCCGACGAGGGAACGGTAGATCTCGGGGAACTCGTCTTCGTCGTAGCCATGCTCGCGCATATCGGGCCACAGTCCCGGGGGGATCGTGCGATCGACCGTGCGCACCTCGTCGCAGCGCACGCCGAGCGTGGCGAAGATCCGGCGAGGTATTGCGAGCAACCCGTCCGTGTGGCTCGGCTCGGGCGAACGCTTCGTCGTTCCATTGAAGACAACGACCCGCAGGTCGTCGTAGCGTCCGGGCGCGCGTTCGGCCTGAGCGTCGATGAATGCTGCGATCGAATCCGGGATGGGCATCGCGCGGCGGTCCTTTCGTATGTGTTAGACGAGCTCGCCGTCGGCGATGCCCTCGACGAGCGCTGGGCCATCATGCGCGATCGACGCAACAAACGCATCATCCAGCTTGAGATGCCGGCACGGCCGCCGGCGCGCGCGTGTCGCTCCAGCGCCGTCTCAGCGCGGCCGCGTTTCGTCGCGATGTGTTAGCTGCGTGACCGCATTTTGTGTCGGAGCAGTCGTCTCGAGGTCGACGCGGCCGCTAGCCAGTTGCGGGAGCGCACCGCTGCGGCTAGCCGGGCGCCGTACCGGCGCCGGCCGCCAGTGCCTGTTGCCAGCTGTAGACGAGGGTCGGCGTCCTGCCGGTGACTGACGTGAAGATCGCGGTCCAGTTCCCCTGCGGGCCGCCGGTACCGTTCGGCTGCAACCATCCGGCACCCAACACGGGCAGCGCTTTACGCCGCGAGACGCTCGAGACCTTTGAGCCCCACGGTCCGGAGATGAACGTTGTCACCGTCGGATAGCGCCCGAGGATGTTTGTGCGGTGCCCCCAGCAGCCCGCTGTCTTGGGTGTCTTGCAGTCGAAGTTCGGGCCGCCGGAGCCGTCGTCGTACATCCAGCTGTAGTCGGCGTCGAGCGCGCTGATGTTGCTCCCGGCGGCGATCGAAGCCCCGGGGTTGCCGGATCCCGCGCAGCTGACATGTTGTGCGCGCGTCGGGTGGCACTCGTAGGCGAGCACGCTCCCGCGACCAACGATGAAGCCAGCGGGGAAGGCTGGGTCCCCGAACGCCCCAGCCGGCTGCCCGGGCTCGTGGGCGCCGCCCTGCGCGACCGCGTCGAGCGACGCGACGATCCCCGCGAATGGCGGCAGGCCGCGGCCAACGCGCTCGAGATCGATCACGACCAGCAGCTGGGCTTCGCCGGCGAGCGAGTTGAAATCGCGCGGCAGGTACATCGGGCCGACGCCTTCCCTGGCGCGCGCGTTGTCGATCGCCTCGAGTTCCTGCCGCTCGCAGCCCGCCGAGGTGAAGGCCGCCGCCAGGGTGGAGGTGTAACACGGCGGTCCCTCGGTGCACAGGCCAGCCGCGGTGCAGTCGGCGTAGTTCGGATCCGCCGCAATGTTGGCGGACGGGTTCCGGGGCGGGACGATGCCGTGCAGGTGCGCGGTGTGTGCTGCAAACGCCGGCAGCGGCGCGAGCGCGAGGACCAGCGCGGCCAGCGAGACGCGGCCGGCGGACCTGCGCCCTACGGATGCTCGAATCGAACGCTCGGTCGGGTCGTTGCACGAACCCGACAGGCTCCGGTTGTGCTTGTCGCCGCTATAGCGCGCAACCCACTGGTAGGTGGTGCCGCTCGCCGGCGTGACCGCTGGCGAGATGTATCTGCCGTCGCCGCGGACGGTCACGCTGACCTTGCGCAGCAGAGTCGAGCACGTTGTGTCGCTCGCCGCGTAGAGCGAGAACGTGATCCTGCCGGTCGGCGAGGACCCGCCACGCAGCACCGCCGTGTCGCGAATAGTGCCGCCGGAAGTCGGCGCCGCCGATCCGTTCGTCGACAGCGCCAATATCCCGGGGACGGCGGCAGTCGCAACGGGATGCGCCGCACCGGTCACCTCCGGCACCACCGTCGTGGGAGCTGGCCCTGTCGAGGGCACTATCGCGGGCGCCGGACAGTTCGCGATCGTGAGGCTCGTCGAGCCCGAGCTGGCGTTGCCGTCGCGCGTCTCGGCCCGGGTCCACGACGACGACGCCGTCGCGACACCTTTACCGCTCGGAACGGGGACCGTCAGCGAGGACGTGCTCCCGGCGAACGACGTCGTGCCCTGGATCACGAGAGTGGCACCGCTGGCGGGCTTGAACACGATCTCCCACGCCGGCTTGTTCAGTCCCCCGTTTCCGCTCCCAGACGCGCTGAAGCTTGCCCAATCAAAAGTCACTGACCCACAGGTCGCGGTAGCGGTGACCGCTTGCGCCGCTGCGCTCGCGGCGAAGATCGCGACCATCGCGACCGCGAGCGGAATGATGCGCCGGGAGCGATGAACAATCGCACGGCGCACACCTACATCGGTTGCGGCCCGGGCAAGTCTCTCGGTCGTCATGCACTCGCTCCTATCGATCGGCAGAGTTCTTGATCTGCTACGCCCGGCGGAAGATCCGCGCGAGACGACAAGCGACGAGGAGTTGTGCCGCGAAGGCCGCCGACTTCGGCGAGCGCCGGATGGGTTCCCGACGCGAGCATCTGGCGCTCGCGACCGTTTCGGCCGCGGACACTGCCGACTGGGTGCATTTACAGTCGGACCGCGCTCACCCACCCGTGTTTGGGGCAAAGTGCTCCCCCCGGTGTACCACGGCCAACCGTGGGCTGTAAAGCAACGTGGACGAATGTGCTTGGTCGAACGAGTTCCAATCCGCCATTTCCCGATCCCGATGTCATCACCGGCGCCGGACGCACGTGAGCTACCAGATGGTCGTCGGGGTCGACGGGTCCGATCACGGTCAGCGCGCGCTCCGCTGGGCGGTCGACGAGGCCGAGGTCTAGCACGGCGAGCCCGCGCGGCCTGCGGACGTGGCCTCCATCGGTAAGGTAGTGACGGCGGTCGAGTCGCAGGTAAGAGCGGGACGCACTGGGCTTTGAGGCAGAGAGCGACCGAACCCACCCGCCGCCGCCTCGAAGCTCGGCACACTGGTCCTGCGCGGGCCCGCGGGCGTGTCTGGCAGTAGTGCTGTGCTGAGGTTGTAGGCGAACTGAGTGCTCGGCCCGAGTGTTTCGCGCGGTTGCCTATAGGCCTCCGGTTGCGAAGAGGGCAACTGCCGCGAGGAGCATGAGGACTGTCGTGGCCCAGCCGAGCGAGCGTGCGAGTGCGCCGTTGACGTTTTCGCCCATGATCTTGCGGTCTGAAGAGACGAGCATCGTCACGATCAGGAATGGTCCGGCGGTTATGCCGTTGATGACCGCGACGAGGATGAGCAGTTTGATCGGGTTGACGCCGAGCAGGCTGAGTGCCATGCCGCCGATCGTTCCGATGGCGACCAGTCCGTAGAACACCGGTGCCTTGCGCAGCGAGTTGGAAAAGCCCGCTCCGTGCCCGATCAGGCCGGCCATTGCTGCCGAGCCGGCGCCGGCGAGCACTGGGACGGCGAGCATGCCCGAGCCGATGAAGCCGAGCGCGAACACGGCTGAGCCGAACTGGCCGGCGACGGGGCGAAGCGCTGCCGCGGCCTGTGCTGGCGAGTTGATCGTTACGTGGTGCGTGCGCCCGAGCGTTGCTGCAGTAGCGGTGATGATCGCGAACATCACGATGTTTGAGAACGCCATGCCGGTGAACACGTCAAGGCGGCTCATCAGCTGCTTTGACTTTCGCTCGCGGCGACCGCGCTGGCGCAACGGGACGGCTCGTTCGCCGCCGAGATCCTCTTCCTGCATCTCCTCGACACGATGCATTGCCTGCCAGAAGAACAGGTACGGTGAGATCGTCGTACCGAGCACTGCCACCAGCAGCGCAATGTAGGCCGACGAAAGCTGGATGTGTGGAATCACGGTGTTCACGGCGACCGTCTGCCACGGGATTCGGACCAGGAACAGCACGGCGACGTAGGCGAGCAGCGCCGCACAGAGCACCTTGAAGACCCGCGCGATCACCAGGAACGAGCCGACCGCCAAAAGCACCGTGATGAGCGCACCAGCCACGAGCGCCCACACCGCACTCGGTCCCACGTCCAGCAGGTGCATGCCCTGCCCGATGGCGACCAGATCAGCAGCGATGTTGAGCGCGTTTGCAACAACGAGAACAGCGATCAGCGCGCCGATCGCTACCTGCCAGCCCCGCTTGTAGTGAACCGCGATCAGCTCGCCGAGCGTCTTGCCGGAAGCAAGCGCGGTCCGATCACAGATCTCCTGAACGCCCATCATCAACGGAAGCGTCAGCAGCGCGACCCACAACATCCCAAAGCCGGACTGAGCGCCCGCCTGCGCGTAGGTTGCGATCCCGGACGGGTCGTCGTCCGACGCGCCCGTGATCAAACCCGGCCCGAGCGCTCGAGCGTAAGCCCGCAACCCGGTCGCGCCCACGAACTCGCGATCCGGACCCGACGCAGCCTCGAACGCGCCCTCTCGCGTCACGGAAGCACTACTGGTATCTCGGCTATCTCTCTCTGCCACGTCGACGACCTCGGTTCGGTTGCCTTAGCCGTCGACGAGGAGCCCGTCGAGCGGTCCGAGGAGCGCTTTCGAGCGGCGTGAGACGCCGGGAAGCTCGAGCAGCCTGTGCGTCGGTGGGTCCCCTCGCTGGCGTCGCGCGAGCTGTTCTGAGGCGATCGGGCGCCACAGCTCGTCGATCACCGTCGCGGACTCGCCGGAGACCTTGGAAAGGGGTTCCTCGAGGTGCTCAGACCACAGGCGCAGCCTGGTCTCGCGCGCGAGGCGGGGGTCACGCGCGACGACGTTCATCTCCGTGTCGTTGAACAGCGAGTGATCGTTGAGGTTCGCCGAGCCGATCGTCAGCCACGCGTCATCGACGATGCCGACCTTCGCATGCACGTAGAGCGGCCCGCTCAGTCCTCCACTACGGGCGGTGAGCGTCGCGGGGACGAAGCGGCGGTTGTCCCCGTCGGCTTCGGCGAGTACACCTAGCTGTCCGTGGGTGGAATCGGCGCCGTTGTTGGGGCGCGCCGGAAGCAGCACGACGAGACGGAAGGCGTCGGTCGGAGGATGGCGCAGCTTCTCCGCGAGGATCTCGACGAGTTCCGGCGACCAGAGGAACTGGCTCTCGAGATAGACGAGCGTGCGCGCTGAGCGCAGCGCTCGCGTGTAGGACTCGACGATCCGAAAGTCGCCGTGCGGGAGGAAGCCGTAGACGTTCTCCGGGACGGTGCGGACGATCTGCAGCTTGTGGCTGCCCGCCGTGGCCGGCGGCGGCGGCGCCTCGAGCATCTCCCCGGTCACCTCGCTCCAGCGCGCCGTGAAATGCGCCGCGACGTCGGCGACAGCGGGGCCGCGCATTTGTGTGGTGACGTCGTGCCAGCCGATCCGGCCTCGCATCGGGTGTTCCCGGGAGTCGAAGCGGTCGCCGCCGAGCGCGGTGAGGTCGATCCCACCAACGAACGCGACCTCGCCGTCGATGATCGCGATCTTCTCGTGGTGACAGTGCATGGGGCGCTCGTGCGTGTCGAGCGCGCACTGCACCCGCGTGCCTCGGATGAGCTCATCGCGCACCCGCCGCACCGCCGCCCGCGTCGGCGTAAAAAGCGGCACCGGCGCCCCGGCCCACAGCAGCACACGAACGCTCACACGCTCGGCGAGCTCCCCGAGCAGATCACGCAGCCTCGCCGCCTCGTCATCACGGGTGAGCCCGAAGTCCGACATCACATGCCAGCCCGCGATATGAACGCTCGAACGGGCCTGCGCGAGCGTCTGCGCGAGCAGCGGCAGCGCCTCGGCCCCGTCGATGAGGACCTCGAGGTCATTCCCGTCACGCGGCCGCGGATCGCCCGCCGCCCACAACGACGCCGAGGATTTCGGGGGATCGAGCCGCTCGAGCTGACCGGCGCGACTCAGCCGACGACGATGGTGGGCGCAGATCGCGGACTCAACGCGCTCCCCCATCAACCGATCGACGCGTCCGATCACGCGGTGAACCACGACCGAGAGCCTATCGTCGCGGGCTGACGCAACCTCTCAAGAGAGCGCGCGGAAACGCCGGTGAGAACACGGTCGCATCGTGATTGCTGCCGGCGTCGCGTACCTCTCATCAGCGGCGCGCAAATCACCGCTAGCGCCCGCGTGCGGCGTCTGCCGGGCGGCGACTAGTTTGCCGCGGGCACGTCCGTGTCGCCGACCTTGCCGACCACGGATCAAACCTGCCGGCTGACAGGGATACCTACAGCCGATCGGCGGACCGGTCTTCAGCGATCTCGGACGATCGCCCAAGCGTGGGCGTCTGAACCGATCTGAAACGATACGAATCGCGCGACGAGTCGGGTGCGCGGATCCTGATCCGCTCCTATGCCGGGGTGCCTATCACTCTGGCGACGCATTCGCGGCGGGATCAGCGGACCGACGCAGCTCGTGGCTACGATCAAGGGCTGTGCCGGGTCGCGTCCACCATATGCTCGTCTGTGACGGCGCGGTGCCTGCCACGGTTGGGCCGGTCACCGCAGACGGCATGAACGATCGACGAACGTCCTCGAAGTAGGGCTATGGCTTCGCGCCTGATTGGGTTACGATGTGGAAGGTCGCTGTGTCACGAGGCACGTCCGATTCTGTCAGCCCAGGAGGCGTCGAGAGTACGCCCCGGAGGCATGGCGATGTGCTGACGGCGATCTCCGATGGCATGGTCGCGCTGCTGAAGGATTTCTACGGCAGCGGGCCGACCCGGACGAAGTCCTACTTCGCGGACGACTTGGTGGTGTGCGTGTTGCGCGGCGGTTTCTCGCGGGTCGAGGAGACATTGCTCGAAGGCGGTCGCGGTTCCGCGGTCATTCAGCAGCGGATGGAGTTCCAGGACGTGATGCGTCATCGCTTCGAGGAGGTCATCGAGCATGCGACCGGCCGGCCGGTGATCGGCTTTATGAGCGGCAACCAGCAGCACCCGGACATGATGTGCGAGGTGTTCATTCTCGCGCCGACCGATCTCGTCGACGAGCACGAGATCCCGGCAAACGGGCGGCCCTCGCCGCTTGGCTGACGCAACACGACGGCAGGCCAAGTGACTGCGCCAGCTTCCTGAGCGGTGTTTGTGGCCGCTTGGCGGGTCGAGTAGACTGAGCGGCGAAGGGCATCCACTGTGAGGTTCGCCGCAGAGCGCCGGGGCGGGCAACACGATCTGACTTTCTGAGGTTTCGTTTTCACGAGCCCGGAAGGTCGACATGCCCCAGACGCTGGTTCCCACCGATTTGACCGCGAGCAGCGTAGACGCGGTTGCCGCCGTGTTTGGGAGCTTGCGCGACGGCGGTCTCAACGCACGGCCCGCTGCCACGACTGCATGCCCGC
>Ga0182018_10003872_pt1 | contig 13020 bp, 14 predicted proteins | sample 812P2MmetaG_FD_120490 | JGI IMG/M metagenome (GOLD analysis project Ga0182018, IMG submission 120490) | Permafrost microbial communities from Stordalen Mire, Sweden - 812P2M metaG | ecosystem: Environmental > Terrestrial > Soil > Wetlands > Permafrost | place: Sweden: Stordalen | collected...
GAAGACGACCGCCTCGGCCAGCGGCACGAACAGGTAGCGCGCTACGCCATTCAAGAAGAACATGGGAATAAAGACGATCGATATGCAAAGAGTCGACACCAGGGCCGGCACGGCGATTTGCTGCGCGCCTTCCAGGATCGCCTCCCTGACTTCCTTCCCTTGACCGAGGATCCGATTGACGTTCTCGATCTCGACGGTGGCGTCATCCACAAGGATGCCAACCGCCAGCGCCAGGCCGCCGAGGGTCATCACGTTGATCGTTTCATGCAGGAAGCTGAGCACGATAATCGAAGTAAGGATGGAGAGGGGAATCGAGACTGCGATGATCAACGTGCTGCGCCAGCTCCCCTGGAATAGCAGGATCATCAACCCCGTGAGACAGGCGGCGACAATGGCTTCACGAATCACCGATCCAACCGCGGCGCGAACGAACAGGGACTGGTCCGCCAAGGGTTGAATCTTCAACTCCGGCGGCAGCGTGGCCGCGACTCGGGGCAGCAGGTTGCGAATTCCTTGAACCACTTCCAGAGTGGACGCATTCCCCGACTTGAGAACGGTCATCAGCGTCCCGCGATGTCCGTCCTGGCGAACGATATTGGTCTGCGGTGCAAATCCATCCCGGACGTTCGCCACATCCCGCAAATAGACTGTAGAATTGCCGATCACCTTGACCGGAAGATCATTCAACTCGGCAACCGTTTTGGGACTCGCGTTCACATCGAAGTCATACTCGGACCCGCCGATTTTGGCGGTCCCGGAAGGAAGCACCAGGTTCTGTTGGCTCAGCGCGAAAACCACATCGGCGGCCGCCAGGCCTTTTGATTGCAGCAAACCTGGCTTGAGGTCCACCATGACCTGACGTTGCTTGCCCCCGTATGGAAACGGAATGACGGCGCCCGGGACCGTGATCAATTGAGTTCGCAGGAAGTTGAGGCCGATATCGTTCAGTTGTTGCTCGGCGAGCCCTTGTCCGGAAAGGGCGAGCTGCAGAATGGGCACCGTCGAGGCGCTGTAGTTGATCATGACGGGCGGCTGTGACCCGGGAGGAAGAAAGCGCAGGATCGTTTGAGATCCCGCGGTAATCTGCGCTGTTGCGCGATCGACATTGGCGCCAGGCTGAAAGAATATCCTGACAATCGCCTGTCCGTTGATGGTGGTCGATTCGATATGCTCAACGTCGTTCGTAACCGTCGTCACGAGACGTTCGAATACGGTTGTGATCCGGCCTTCCATCTCTTCGGGGTTCAATCCGGTGTAAGCGAAAGCCACGGCGATCACCGGGATGTCGACGTTGGGAAAGATGTCCGTCGGCGTACGCAGAATCACTATCGGGCTGAGAATGAGGATCAACAATGCGAGGACGACGAAAGTATACGGGCGCCGAAGGGCGACTCTGACGATCCACATACGGGATCGGATGCCCGTTGGTCATGGCGGGATTCAACGGCGCGGCAGACTTTCGCGTATGATAGAGACAGGTCTGTCTCATGAGATTACCGCCAAAGTCCGCCCGTGAACGCATTCTGGAAACCGCTGAGGATCTCTTCTATCGCGAGGGCATCCACGCAGTGGGCATCGACACCATCATCGAGAAATCCGGCGTCGCCAAAATGAGCCTGTACCGGAGTTTTGCTTCAAAGGACGATCTTGTCGCCGCCTACTTGGAGGCCCGGGGCCGGCGCTATTGGCAGTGGTGGGACGGCGTGATGGCCCTGCACCCGGGCCAGCCGCGGCTGCAGTTGCCCGATCTATTTGAGGCGATCGCAGTTCGCGCGCGGCAGCCGGCGTTCCGCGGCTGCGCCTTTCTGAAGGCGGCTGCGGAGTTCCCGGAGGAAGGCTCCCGCGCCAGAGTGGTTGCCTTGGCTCACAAGAAAGAAATGAGAAGGAGATTGCTCAAGCTTTGCCGCGCCATTGGTGCGCGTCAGCCCAAGGTGCTGACCAACCAATTGCTCATGTTGATCGAAGGGGCGTATTCGACGGCCGGCATTCTAGGAAAGCGGGATGCCGTGAACGCTACGGCAAAGGCCGCCGATGCCTTGATCGATGCCGCAATCGCCTGATCGTTAGGGTGGCCACAGTTTAGCGCGGCGGATTGAACTGGGAACAGAGCGCGAAAGTCTTCTCCAAGTGCTCGATGAAGATGCGTACTTTGGTGGACAGCCGGCGGCTGGCAGGTCGAACCGCAAGGATGGCTGTAGCGGAATTCCTTGCTTGGACAAAGCCTGGTTCATCAGAAGACGACCGCCGGCATTGCCTCTAACGCCTCAAGCCAATTCCGTGCCTTTCTAAGGACGCGCTCATATTGCATGTTGATAGGCGAGTTTCCGAATCCTTCTCTAGTTGTGAACCATCTAGTTCACTACGAAGCGAGTCTGGCTTGGGTGACGAACTTGGGGGGGGAATTGGGTGCCGATTCGCTGCGGGGCGCGCATTAAGAGGAGAAATGCCATGGGCAAGTTACAGGGAAAAGTTGCAGTCATCACCGGCGGCACCGAGGGGATAGGGTTAGCTACTTCCCGGCGCAAAATTCGGTTTTTCGTGCGAACGTGAAGTAACAATGTTACACGGGCTGGCGTACACGTTTAAAGGAGTGGCGTTTAGCGGGCGGGAGGATCTTGGAACGACGTTTGGCAACTCGAATGTGGGAGTGGCTCGGTGATCGTTGCGGAATTGCCTTCGATTCGAACAACCGACCTGTTTCGTTCGCCCATCAGAAGAGCGGAGGTTAAGCAGGAGATCAAGGCGCTGGGCGGGAGTGGTCCATATGTCGCGGAAGCCAATAATGACAGGGCATGCATTGGTGAAAGGGCCGGCTTCCCCACAGTCTGGACCATACCCCCGTTGGTGCTGGCGGCAGTTGTAGTGCGAGGTGGGAGTGCCTCCGCTGAAGCGGAGCACAAGAGAATGACGATCACCACGAAAACCTGTCGAAGTGTCGCGAACACATTCATGATCAAAGACAAGAATACCCGATGCTCGTTTGTGGGTCAAGCGAAATCAAACATTTTAGTGAAGAAATGTTCTACGCTGTGCGCGCCGAGTCGAAGATTGGTACGTTCTTGCATGAACTCGTGATGGGGCTCATTGAAAACGCTTGGCTTACCTCGCGAATTTTGCGCCGGGAAGTAGCTAGCTACAGCGCAAGTCTTCGTTAAAGAGGGGGCCTATGTATTCATCACGGGCCGGCGCCAGAAGGAACTCGACGAGGCTGTGACGGCAATCGGCAGCAACGTGACAGGTGTTCAGGGCGACGTCGCGAAACTGGCCGATCTGGATCGTCTCTACGAGACAGTCGGCAAGGTGAAGGGGCGAATCGACATTATTTTCGCCAACGCCGGCTTTGGTGAATTTGTGCCCTTCGGTAAAGTCTCCGAAGAGCATTTTGACAAGCTATTCAACATCAATGTAAAGGGCGCGTTATTCACGGTGCAAGAGGGCTTACCGCTTTTGAACGATGGCGGCTCCATCATTCTCACCGGCTCTGTCGCGAGCATAAAAGGCACTGCGGCCTTTGGCGTTTATGCGGCCAGCAAAGCTGCGATTCGCTCTTTCGTGCGCACCTGGACCACGGATCTCAAAGATCGTCATATCCGATCAAATGTTGTTAGCCCGGGTCCAATCAGTACGCCGCTGACGAGCCGGCAATCTGCCGACGTCATTGCGCGCATTGTGTCCACCGTCCCGATGGGACGCATGGGGGAACCCGATGAGGTTGCCAAGGCGGCCTTGTATCTGGCGTCAGACGACTCGAGTTTCGTCACAGGCATCGAACTATTCGTAGACGGAGGCAGAGCGCAAATCTAATCGACAGCCAGCGCCAGAGCGCGATCACAAATTGCGGACCAATTGCATTAGATTCCTGATCTTACGCTCCGAGGACGCTTTGCCGCCTTTGAGGTTTTGTACTATGCAGAAGCCGTCGAAGAACGTTAGCACAACATCGGCGATTATGCCCAAGTCCAATTGTGGCGCTTCCGCCTCGATGTTTTTTATCAGCAATCGTGTGAGTTTCTGCTGAGCGCTCGAAATAAGTTCCTGCGCTTCGGCTGGCAAACTCGCAAGCTCGCGCATCGAATTCACCGCAAAGCAGCCTCGCTGGTCGTCATCGCAGCCAAAGCCAAGTCTCAGAAACCTCTCGATGTTGCCCCAACCGAGCGGCTGTGCCGTCAGGATTTCCGCGCCGCGAGTTTGGACGTACCGCTCAAGGCTGGCAAGAAAGAGGTCCTCCTTATCTTTGAACTCCGTATACAGGCCCGACTTGTTGACGCCGGTCGCCTGTTCCAGGTGCTGAACTGTGGTGTTCGCGAAGCCGTGTTTCCAAAAGATCGGGATGGCCCTGTCCAGCACACCCTCGCGATTAAACTTTTTCGGTCGTCCCATGCGCCCTCAGCAATCAAAACCGGTCTGTTCCCTGCCGCTAACGGTACTGAACAGTAGATGCGTCGATGAACCAAACGTTTCATAATGGTTCTCTTGGCGCGACTTCGGCCTCGCGATGTTGGCAGTTTTGTGGCCTTCTTGGATGCCGGTTAGCTGTGCATTTGGCGATTGGCAGCGCCGAGCGGACGACGCCGCCTCGGGCGAGCCGCCGGTATCCTACGCAGAGCTGATCGACGACTATCTGGGCGATGTGCACCGCCAGAATCCAAGTACGGGCTGTGCTTTCAGCGCAGCGAAGTCAGTTGGCCAACGGTTTACGCATCTGGGCCAAAGGGGTACACCGATTATCCCGCGCACAATGTGACGTTAGACGAGAGCCGGGAAACGATGCGCTTGCTGTATGGACGGTGAGGTTAATTGCGGGCACTCCCGAGATGAACGCTTTATTAGTTACGAAAGGATGGGGGAATTACTATGAGTCAGACGGTACAGGAACAGAACAAGGCGCTGGTACTCGACGCCTTCGACACGTTGTTTAACAAGCGCGACTACGAGGCTGCTGAACGGTATTGGTCGCCCAACTATATCCAGCACAGCGCGCATATCGAGCCGGGCCGCGAGGGCCTGTTCAACCTCATCAAAGGAATCCCGGCCACCCTGAAATACGAAGCGGGGACAATCGTGGCCGATGGGGACTTCGTCATTGTGCATGGCCGGTTTTCCGGGTTCGGTCCAGCAGTTAACTGGATCGCGGCCGACATCCTTCGCATTGAGCATGGAATCCTTGTTGAGCATTGGGATGTAATCCAGGACGAAGCAACAAAGGAACAGTCAAAGAGCGGAAACCCCATGTTTGGTGCCTCGTTTCCGAAATAAGCAAACGGCGACACCGTTTGATCGATCTATGAATGACCTGCTCAGACTCGCGTTACAAGCGCACGGCGGACTCCAACAGTGGCGTCAGCGCAAAGTCGTGCGGGCAAGCGCCTCAATCACAGGGGAGCTGTGGCGCCTCAAGGGCCAGGCGGATGTGCTCACGAATATCCAGGTCGAGGCGCAGCTCAACCGTCAGCACCTGATCGCTCATTTGATTGGAGCGAATCGGCGAACCACGTTCACGTCTGACCGGGTCTCAATCGCCTGAAAAGATGGGCAGCGGCGATCCGGTTGGGAAAGTTTTTCAGACCCAAGACGCGCCAAGATTCGGCTTTGCCGGGGGGGGTGCTGGGCGAGCGCTCGGCCCAATCGGAATCTCCGCCGCCACGAAGCGGCGCGAAAACCCGCGCGGGGATTGCTGGCACGGGGTTCGGGTGAACGCCCTGGCCGTCTGGGATGGTCTCCCAAAACTGGCAAATGTCAGCGGCGAGCGTTTTCCGACCCGGTGGCGGTGGGTACCGGCATCACGCGCCCGTGCAGGCTGGACGTTCCAATGCATCCTCTCTGCCGTTTGCTGCATCACTATCAACAATGAATGTGCGTGTGGACGAGATCGATCTGCAGGCGGTCCCAGCGCGTCGCACCGTAAGCGGCGTCACACAAGGCCTGGATACGGTTTTTCGCCAGTTGCTGAAACAGGGCCTGGAGCACTTCATGTCCGGGGCGCAGGTCGAATTGTTAAGCCCTGTGGTCTACACGGACGATCTCGTCGTCGCCTGCCACGATTCGGAGCGTGGCGTGATCGAGTTCGACTGGCTGGGTTATCGTTATCGTGTCAATCGGCAAGAGGGCTTTACAGACGACCTGATACGCATGGTCAAGAGCGTCGGCCGGGTGCTCTCGATTCGTTACCGGCTCGCCTTCCATCCGGTCTTGGCGGCGGAGAGCGCTCACCTGTTTCGCGGATTGCCGGAAGACCGCTATGTATCCGCTTTCCTCGATTCTTCGGCCTACCGTGATCTTGAGGAGGCTGCAAGCAGGCCGGACCGGATCGCCGGCGCGATTGACGTGCTGCGGCTCAGCGCCATGACGACCTATGAGAACCGGCGGATCGCGACGGGCGTGATCCTTTTCGGGTCGCAGCGGGATGCCTGCCATGAACTCCCCTCGCTCCCCGAGGGTGCGCTTCGTTATTCCAGTGATCTGACTGCGACGCGTAGCTTCTACCGGCTGTCAGACGGATTGAAGACCGTCGCTCTGGTAAACCGCGAAGGTCTCCTGGTTGAACTGGTCGATGTCGAGGAGTGGGCCCGCCCGTTTCGCGCATTCGAGCTGGCCGCGCCCGTCGCGGCGCGATACGAATTCCACAGCCGGACCACATTGTGCGGCGGCCACATTTGCATGATTCTCACAGGCTATGGCGAGATAAAGATATTCGCCGGAGGTGCACAGGTGTTCACCTTTCGGGACGGGCGCTGGCATTTCTCTAATGCGGCCGAGTGCTACCGACTGTGGAACGAGGCCATCCGGAACGAGTCGACGGCGCAGCGGCTGTTCGCCGTCGCATTGAATCTTGCCGAGGACCGGCGGGGCGCGCTTTTTGTGGTGCTCGACGATGCCGCCCTGGTGCATCAATTGATCTCGGCTGAGGACTTGCTGCGCACCGATCCGTCGCACGCCGGTGAGGGGAGTCTCGTCAAACGGCGGTTTCATTATCTTTTGCGCGATCAGGACGCGTTGAGGCTGTCGCCTTCGGTTTTGGAATCCGTGGCGAGAATCGATGGGGCGATCGTTCTGGACCAGGACGCTCATCTGCTTTCCTTCGGGGCCATCCTGCAAAACTCGATTGCCGGAACATCCATTCCTGGCGAGGGAAGCCGGACCGCCGCGGCGGTGGCGGCATCGCATTTTGGCGCCGTGCTCAAGGTCAGCGAAGACGGGATGGTTTCATTTTTCCGCGGCGGGCAGTGTTTGTGGGAACTCTAGTGTCGTGCGGGCCATCGTTACATTCCACAAGGTAGATGATCATGCAAGAGGAACAAATACGTGAAGCTCTGAATAAGCACTGGCAGGCGTCGGCAGCCGGCGATGCAAACACGGAACACGATATTTACGATGACGATGCCATTTGTGATTATCCTCAGTCAGGCGAACGAATCCTCGGGCGAAGCAATTTGCAGGCCTTGCGGAGTCATCATCCAGGCAAGCCGGCGGGTTTCAACGTCAAGCGAATTCTCGGAAAAGATGACCTCTGGATCACGGAATACACAATCACCTACCAGGGGCGGCCAGCGTACACAGTGGGCATTATGGAATTCCGCGACGGTAAGGTTGTGCACGACACACAGTATTTCGCGGATCCTTTCGAGGCGCCAGCCTGGCGGAGCCAATGGGTTCAGCGGATCGAGTGACGCGCATTGAGGCGGATTGAAGGTCCGCGACAACGCTGATTCGGACAACAGAGCGGGAGCGACGAATCGCCGGGCCGCCGCACCAACCGGGACCGGGACGGACCGAAGGGCGTCAGATTCCCGCCATGTCGCGGTCATTGTCCAGCGACCAGAAGATCCGCGTGATCGGTGCCGAGCCGGACCAGTGCAATCTCGACACGGTGGCCGCTGCCGATCTCCGGGCTGCCGATATCGTGGGCGCTGAGATCGTGATCCACTTCGTCGCCTTCGCCGAGCGGTGAGGACCTCCCCGCGCCTGGGATCGCATCTACGTGCAAGGCACCCGGCGTATGCTCGGCAGCCGCCCAACAAACCGGCGCCCGTCGCTTCATCCTGATATAGGTTCCTAACACCTTCGGGTGGTGTGCCGCTCACAGATGTGACTAGCACGCACGGTTTCCAATCACCAACCCTTCCGCCTAGCTGGATATCCGCGAACGGCCACCGATTTGCTAAGGTCGGGCCATGCCCACACTCAAGCCCAGATTCGTGGTTACTCTACTGCCCCTGCTTGCCTGCCTGCCCTTCTCAGGGCAAGACGCCGATCCGCAAAAAAGGTTCGCCGGCACGTGGGAGGCGAAGCTTAAGGACAAGGTGATTTGCACCATCAGGGTGAGGGCCGGTGACCCGATCTCGGGAGAAACGGCCGATTGCAGCATTAACGTGGACGAGAACGGCGATCTGAAGGAGCCGGACTCCACCGATCAGCCGGATAAGCCTTCGCCGATGCTACACCCGAAGCTTCAGGGCGATACGCTGACCTTCGAGGAAAAAGATGGCGACGATGTCCTCAAGTTCGAGATGAAGGTCGTTGGCGACGGGCAGGCTGAGCTGCGAATCCTGGACGCGCCCGTCCCGGTAAAGCCGATTCACTTCGCCAGGAAGTGACGGAGGGGCGCGGCCAGGAACGGGCAGGGATCGCTGGCACGCTAATGCCCACGTGGACGGGCTTAGTGCGCGACATCGTTTTTGGGGGCTTAGGCGCTACGGCACGCCGTTAGGTTCGTGCTCAACCCGGATCTCCAACGCTATTTAGGCCAGTGCATGCTGGCCCTGTCACAGAGGCACGCGCAGACCGTCTAAAGGCGTTCCTGGGCGAGCCAACGTACATTCAATCCATCGCGCCGAAGCCCTCCAGCATTATCTTCAGATGGCTGATAAGCAGGCTCCCGGGGTTGTCCGGGGAATAGTCTACTTGAGGCATGTCATCCAACATGCGCTCGTGATCGCCCTCAACTTGAATCCGCTCCGTGCTCTCGACCCCTTCCTCAGGTCACACAAGGCCACACAGGCATTGCCTGAAGAAGAGTTCAGCACGGTGTTCCGGTTGAATCGCAAGGCCTCGCCAATGGCCTACTCTATTTCGTCGAACTGGCCTTCTGATTCTCGATCTGCAGTTCGTTCACCACCTGCTGAACATTCGGCACTGACGATGCCACCTGCTGAGCCTGTGCACGCGCCGACTCTGAGTTCACCGTACCGGTCAGCGTTACGACGCCATTCTTGGCCGTGTGCCGGATCGTGCCGGGGATCTTGTTCAGGAGCAGTGCCGCATCCAGATTGTTCTGAATGCCCTTGTCGAGGTCCGCGTAGACAGTCTTGGTATCACCGCTTGCGTTCGCCGGCAGCACCGCGATCTGGTCCGCAACTACCTGTCCGCCGGCCAAGCCCTTGGCTATCGACTCGGCCTGCCCCTGGGCATCCGGCGTCGGCACGTGCCCACCCAGCGTCACTACCCCCTTGTCGCGATCCTGAGTTACAGATACATCCTTTAAGCCCGCTTGGTCCAATGATTTTCGGATAGCGTCGGCTACTGAGGGTGATTTCTCCGGTGTCTGCGAGCATCCGGCCAGTATTCCCATGATCACCAGCGCAAGTACGCTTGAGCACAATCTGAGCATTTTTCATTCTCCCGGCAAAGCGTGTTGCAATCCATGGTCCAAACGTAGGCTTTTCGATTCGGCGCGACTGCTTATGCCTTTTCAGCCAAGCTATGAATCAGAAGAGCGCGACAGCCGCGCGCGGCGTTGCGGATCCATAACTCGAAACAGGGCTTCGAGTGTCGCCTTCTGCAAACTCCACGCTATAGCACAACTTCCCATGAGTGTCGCGCCTACGATTATAGTTTCCATCGTCCACCTCCACTCTTCTCTAGCAATTGACCTACCGCGCGGGGTTTTGGCCTGCCTGCCGTCGATGGCCGCCCGGACCAGTGGGCATCAAGGGCGGCGTTAACAGGTATCGTTAGCTATCGCAGACCCAGCCGACGCGGAGATCATGTTGCTCTACCGCTCGGACCGGCAGTATCACGCTACCGGTCTTGGGAACCGGCATCGGTGGACCGGATCCGATCCTACTTTGAGCAATTAGCCGGCATGGACCCGGGCACGCCCGGAGCGTGGTACCAACTTGGCATAGGAATTACCGTGGCGCCCCGATTTCAATGCCGCGGGTACGCCACCGAAGCATTGCGAGCCATCGTCGGCTACCTGTTCGGCAAACTTCGAAAGGACCGCATTTCCGCTTCCATCGATCCCCGCAACATCGACTCGCTCGATCCGACTTATGCAAAGGCTGGCCTTCCGCCAGCAAGCTCACATGATCGAGAGCCTCTGGTTTAAAGGCCAATGGGTTGATGACGTAATCCTCGCGATGCTCGCAAGGGAGTGGACCGGAAAGTAACAAGCGCGCGGAAACCACCACACGCCTCTTGCGGTCGGCGGCCCGCTATTGGGCGGGATCGATATGGATGGAGAAATTGACAGTGGCCTCCCTGTCGCCATTCTTGTCGCTCAAACTGAACGCGAAGTCCCCGTCCGCGGCGGGGTACCCCGAAATAGCGCCGGTGCTTGCATCGAGGCTTAAGCCGGAGGGCAGTTTACCGGAGAGTAATGACCATGTTTGCGTGCCGCCCGCAGTTGGGCCATCCGCCTGCAGCACTTGACGGTAAAGCCGGCCCACCTGGCCTGCCTGTAGCGCGCGTGGGCCGTCGCTCAGCGCAAAATTTACGTCGATCTGAGTCACCACTTCCACCGGCACTCCATTCAGCAGAGTTGGCTGGTAGACCCATTGTTTCACTGCTTCCAAGGCGGCCGGCACCAGCAACGGGTGCCCACTGGCTACTGTGAGATTCTGAATCGTGCCATCCTTACTAATGATGACGTTCAAGAGCACGTGGCCGGAGATACGCGCCTGTATGGCTAGTGGTGGGTAGACCGGCTTTGCCTGGCGGATCAGCTTGGCCTGTTGCACTGTGCCGCCCACACGCATGCGTTGCGGAGTGGTCGGCTGCCCGGCCGCGTAGGGTGGAGGCGGAGGCGGTGGGGGAGCCACGGTGGGAACCGAACCGATGATGCCGCCAATCACGCCGCCAGCATTGCCACCCGGCGCGCCTCCCACGGCCGCCTGTTTTGCCCGTACGGCTTCCATCGCTTCACGGGACAGATCGGCGGCCGGCACTAGCTTGTATTCCGCCGGGATCGCAAAGACGGAGTCAGGAATCGGTTCGGTTGAGAAGCCGCTGGATTCCAACGTGTTCTGCATCAGAGCGAATGGATCGCCCCCCATCGACTCCGCGCGCGCCAGCGCCTGTGCAGCCGTACTGGCGCCCGGACCTCCCTTGTTGCGTTGGCCCTCTAGTTGTGCGCGCGCCTGCGCCCAATCCTGAGTATTCGGACCCCTGGACCCGCCGGCTGCAGCTCTCAACGTGAACACTTCCAGCACAGGTACGCCCTTCAGTTCCGTCTTCCTGCCTTCCGTTTCCACTGCGGCTGCCCGAACCGCTTCGGCGGTGGCATCCGCGCCCTGCTGCTGTCCGCCGTCCGCCAGTGCCATCCAGGGAAAGCGTTCGCGATTCCTCTCGTAGAACGCCCGAATTTCTTCGCTGCCGCGTACATCTGTCGACACCCACAGACGCCTCTCCGTCTGTGGCTTGACTGGTCTTTGCCGGATTTGCGGGCTGTCCAGGTCTGCCGTCAGAACTACTTCGCTGGCTTCGTAGCCGCTGATGCTCTTGGTCCTTCCGGTTTCCTGGACGTAGACCGTGACATCCACCTCTGTTTGCTTGGGCGGCGCGGGGATGTCGCTGAATTTCGTCACGGAATACGACTTCAGCATGTTGTTTATGCGCGTGACAGTCTGCGCGTCGAAGTCCAGAATCGTGGACCCGCTCGCGCTTTCCACCTTCATTTTCTGGCCCTTGAAGTAACGCTTCTCGGTCTGCGGACCCGAAAGAGGCGCCAATTTGCCAGTAACTGCTTAGCTGAAGTCCGCTAAGCCGATGGAACTGGTGCCCAGAGTGAGTAGCGCCAAATATCCAATCTTCATTCGCTGAATCCCCCTTTGAGTGATTAAGCCGGGGTCAAACGTCGGCCTTTCGGCGCTTATATCCTATAAGCCGGGCCCTCTGGCCGCCTCCCACGGCCCCGTTGTGCGGCGATATCGGTAGTTTGGTGGCAGGCCATGCTACGGGATGACAGCCCGCACGCTAATGCCTATGTCTGCCGGAGACTACAAATCATCGCAAGCCGCACGATTGAAAGACGAACGTTACGCTACCATCTTGTGCGGATCGATTACGAACTTCTTCGCTGCGCCCTTATCGAAATCCTTGTAGCCCTCCGGCGCTTCATCGAGTGAAATCACTGTGGCGTTGACGGCCTTCGCCGGATGGAACTTCTCGTAGAGAATGGCGTGCATGAGCCGTCGATGATAGCGCATGACGGGGCACTGACCCGTGGTGAAGACGTGAGACTTCGCCCAGCCGAGCCCGATGCGGATGCTCAGATTGCCACTCTTGGCAGCTTCATCCACGCCGCCCGGGTCGTCGGTCACATAAAGACCAGGAATACCGATCCTTCCTCCCGCCTGCGTGACGGACATGACCGAGTTCAGGACTGTCGCGGGCCGCTCCACGACGGCCTCTCTGCCATGGCCGCGGGCCTCAAAGCCGACGCAATCGACCGCGCACTCCACTTCTGGAATTCCGACGATCTGCTCGATCTGCTCGGCAAGCATTGCGTCCTTCCGCAGGTCGATGACCTCGCAGCCGAAACTCTTGGCTTGAGCGAGCCGCTCCGGAATCATGTCGCCGACGATCACGCACGCCGCGCCGAGCAACTGGCAGCAGGCCGCGCATGCCAGCCCTACCGGACCAGCGCCAGCGACGTACACGATGGCGCCCGGCCCCACACCCGCCGATACGGCGCCGTGATACCCGGTCGGGATGATGTCGGATAGCAGCGTCAGGTCTTTGATCTTCGCCATGGCCCGCGCCTTATCGGGCAGCCGCAATAGATTGAAATCGGCGTAAGGC
>Ga0182018_10003874_pt1 | contig 13017 bp, 9 predicted proteins | sample 812P2MmetaG_FD_120490 | JGI IMG/M metagenome (GOLD analysis project Ga0182018, IMG submission 120490) | Permafrost microbial communities from Stordalen Mire, Sweden - 812P2M metaG | ecosystem: Environmental > Terrestrial > Soil > Wetlands > Permafrost | place: Sweden: Stordalen | collected...
CCGTGTAAAACAACACGGCATCGAAATTATTGAGATTGGGCGCGTTGTACTCCAGCTTTTTCTTAGTGAGCGCCTCGGTGTCGGTGCGGATGGTGGTGTCCCAAAGCCCGCTCTCCCGGCCTAGACGTTCGATGGTGGCCAGGGCGTGGGAAACGGCCTCGTGCCGATAACCCTTTTCTTCCCCAATGGCCAGCAGCCGCTTTTTCGCGGGCGGCGCGGTCTGGGCGGCGCCGCTTAATGCCAGCGAAATAGCCAAGAAAAATGCGGACAGCCCTGCGGCTTTCAATTGCTGGCCACCGTATGTTGCAGGATGGCTTCGACCGGCGTGCCGGCGGGGAACTCCAGATTGAAAAACCCCACCATCATCTCGTCCCAACTCTGATCGCCCCAGGTCACTTCCTTCTTGGGGTCGGCATTGTCCGGGTTGTTTGGCGAGTTGTCGAAGTGCGCCGTACACTCAATGCGTGTACCTTTCGGCAGCACCATGGGAGCCGCCAGGTTGTACCAAAGCTGCCAGTGCCAGTTATAGCGCGGCACCCGCAGAATCGTTTGCGTCTGGCCCGTTGGATATACGATACGGTATTCGGAATCCTTGCCGCGTCCGTGCATGTGCGGATGCAGGCTGGCCAGCTTCACGGTGGCGCCTACCTCGAATTCGGCCTCCACGCGATAATTCGGATCCCCAGGCGGAATCTTGAACTTTCCGTTTGTGGCGGAAAGAGTTAGCACGCGCGTCCGCGGCCGTTCCTTGGCGAAGACCAGGCCGAATTTGCTGCGGTCCGTGCTGGCCGTGCCATTCGTCGTGTAATGAATCTCCAAAACAAAATCCGAGCCGGCTTTCACCAGCTTGCCTTGCCCGGGCTCCAGCATCTCCGGCGGCTGTCCCGGCGCATAACCCACCAGGAAATCGCTAGGCAGAGCGCTCGAATCGGTGCTGTCGTCAGTCACTTTCGGCGCCACGAAGAACACGCCGGCCGGCTCACCCCGCAGCCAATGCGAGCCGGGCTCGCGCACATACAGGATCATATGGTGTATGTGCGCGCGATCGTTCGGCCGCGCTTCGGCGAACTGCACCCATTTGTCTTCCGTGAATCCTGAAGGCACGATCACTTTCTGATATTCGATGGTGCCGGTCGCCGGAATCTGAAACGCCCGCGGAAACTCGAACACCACATCCGGCTTTGGGATGGACCACCCCTCCGCATACGCGGCCTTCTGCGGCAGGTCCCTGGCATCGCCTTCCGGCGCGCCCCCATCGGCCCAGGCAACCAGCGTGTCCACGTCGCGTTGCGAGAGCGAGCGATCGTTCGAAAACTTGCCGTAGTGCGGATCGGCGAACCACGGCGGCATTTTCTTCAGCAGCACCGCTTCCTTCATCGCCTTGGCCCAGGGCCGCGCCTGCTGGTAGGTGAGCAGAGAAAAGGGCGCGGCTTCTCCTGGACGATGGCATGCCTGGCAGTGTTGCTGCAGGACCGGCGCGACGTCTTTCGAGAAAGTCACCCGCGGGCCATCCGTCGGCCCCGCGGCGCAGAGACTGCTTGCGCAAACAGCCGGAATCAGGATCGCGGACCAACGCCATCTTAGATTGAGCATTTCTTTACCCGTATTGCCCATTCTGCCACATCGCCGCGCGCGCATTTTCCAACCGAAGAATGCTCTCTCAACAAAGGTGCATCGTCAGCGGGCCGTTCTTCAGGCTTCCTGCAAAACCAGCCTGCACGATGACCTACTCATACCGGAGAGACGTCATCGGATCGACGGCTGCCGCCCGGCGCGCCGGACCCCATGCGGCGGCGAGGCCCGTCACGGCCAGCAGTGCAGCCACGGCCAAGAAGCTTACGGGATCGCTCGGGCGTAGGCCAGGGACCAGGAACATGGCGAGCGGCTTCACCAGGAAGAAGGCGCAGAGCAGGCCGGCTGCCGAGCCGATCAGGATGAGCTTGACAGCGCTCTCGAGGACCATGAACGCGATGTCGCGCCGGTCCGCGCCGAGCGCCAGGCGCACGCCAATCTCGCGCGTGCGGCGGCTGACCGAGTACACCATCACGCCGTATAGCCCTATGGCGGCCAGCATCAGGCCCAGCACGCCCATGCTGCCCAGCAATGCCGCGCCCGCCTGGCTGGGAAGAAACGCCAGCCCGATGCTGGAGTAGAGCGTGGCCACCTCCAGGCCGGCATTCGGTTCCACCCGCCGCAGCGCCGCACGCACGGCCTGCAACTGCGTAGCCGGCGGCGTCGCGCTGCTGGCGACGAACTCCACACGCGTGCTGCCCCGATCCAGGCGCGCCAGATCCTCGTACAGTTGCGGCTGATCCTCTTCGCCCAGCGAGAAATTCTTGGTGACGCCGGCGATCCCCACCACCACGTAAGGCGTTTTGATGTCTCCCCAAAGGAACGTGCGGCCCAGGGGATCGCGATCCGCCAGATATTGCTGCGCAAAGGTCCGATTCACGATCACCGGCAGCATGGCGGCATCCGCGCCAGTCAGGAAAGTCCGGCCGCGCTCAATAGGGATGCCCATCGCGCGGAAATAGTCCGCCGTGACGGCATTCCAATAGAAGAAGGCGCGCACTTTCCTGCCTGTGCCGGTAAGCTCAAGCCCGATCATAAAGCGCGTGACCTGATTGAATGGAATGACGCGCGCTCCCGCCCCCGCCTGGATGCCAGGCAGCGCCGTCAACTCGCGCAGCGCCTGGGCCACGTAGTTCCGCTGCCGCGCCACTTCCTTGTACGCCCCAGGCGGCAGGTTCACATCGGCGTAGATGGTGTGGCGGACATCGAAGCCGGGGCTGATGGCGTTCGATCGCCACAGATTCCGCAAAAACAGGAAGCCCGCCGTCAGCACGATCATGGAAAGCGCCAACTGCGCGATCACCAACGCGCGTTGCAGGCGCATCCGGCCCTCGCGGTGCAAGCTCGGCGCGATGGAGTGCCGGATGGACCGCCAAGCGGGCAAGAGGCCGCAAGCCAGAGTGGTGAAGACCGCCAGCAGCATGGCGTAGACGGTGATGCGCCAATCGAGCGTCAGGTGCAGGCGAATCGGAATTGGCACGGGCAAGTCGAATTGCTCGACCGCCGCGGCCATCGCCTGGCGCAGCATCAACCCGAAAGCCACGCCCGCGAGCGACAGTAGTGCCGACTCCACCAGCAGTTGTTGGACCAGGCGCCCGCGTCCGGCGCCCAGCGCGAGCCGGATGGCCAGCTCCTGCCGCCGTGCCGAACCGCGGGCCAGCAGCAAGCTGGCGACGTTCACGCAGGCGATCGTCAACACCAGCCCCACCACCATCAGAAGCATCGCGAAAAACAGGCCGACGGTCTGCATCTCCGTCTCGCTCTTGATGCGGTCCATCCCGCCCACGGCCGCCACATGGATGCCATCAGCGTAACGAAATGCCTCCGGGATGGCCTGGTCCAAACGTCGCGCCACGGCGGCCAGACCGGCGCGCGCCTGGGCGACCGTCATGCCCGGCTTCAGGCGCGCGTAGATCGCCAGAATCGTGTCGTCCTGATAACGCGGGACGAACACGTCGGGCGAATAGCCGAAGCCGATCGGCGAACGATAGTCCGTCGGCAGAACGCCGACGACTGTGTAGGGCCGGCCATTCAGCCGGATCGCCCGGCCCACCACCGCGGGATCGCCGCGCAGGCGGGAGCGCCAAAACCGATTGCCCAGGACCACCACTTCGTCGGGATCCTGGGGCAGGATGCCGCGGCCATACGCGATAGGAACGCCGAGCGCGCTGAAGTAGTTTTTGGTAAGCTCGACGGCGAAGATCTGGCGCGTTTCGGCGCCATCGTTCCAGTTGATGTAATTCTCTTCGTTCTCACCCACCACGTCCTGAAACAGCCCGCTCGCGCGCACAAACTCGACAACCTCTTTCTTGGCATGGCTGTTGCCGCCGAATTTCACCAGCACCACGGAGCGGGCGTCCGCGATGGAAGGCTCGCTCAGCAGAAACTCCACCGCCATCGAGAAAATGCCCGTGTTGATGCCGATGCCCAGGCCCAGCGAGAGCAGCGCGGCAATCACCAGCGCTGGGCTGCGGCGCAGGTTGCGCGCGCCGTACACGATATCGCGCCACAGGTTCTCGAGGAACGTGAAGCGCCACAGGTCGCGGGCCTGCTCTTGGACCACGGTGGTATTGCCCATGGGAGTGGGGTTGCCGTGCGCGGCGGCCATGTCGCGATGAAAGGCCAGTTCGGTTTCGACATCCCGTTCCATCGAGCGGCGGCGGCGTAATCTCAAAAATAGGCTGCGCATTAGGGTTGCCTCGCCAGAACGCGTTGGACTCCCAGTGACAAGCGGCTCCAGGTTTCGTGCTCGGTGGCCAGCAGTTTCTTGCCGCGCTTGGTGATCTCGTAATATTTGGCCTTGCGGTTATTCTCCGAGACTCCCCAGTGGGCGGCGATGGCGCCGTCGAGTTCCAGGCGGTAGAGCGCCGGGTAGAGCGAGCCTTCCTCCACCTTGAGGGCCTGGTCCGAGAGCAGGTGGATGGTTTGGGCGATCGAATAGCCGTGCAGCGGGCCGCGTTGTAGCGCGTGCATGATCAGCAAGTCCAGGGTGCCTTGGAGCAACATGGGGGAACCGGATTTGGCCATGAGTGCGTTTCCTATGACGATCTATGGGTAGTATACGGCAAATGCCCTGGATTGTTCAAAGAAATTTTGGCTGCTGCTCCCTGGCCGAGGCAGGTTAGAGACGAGGTGGTGTCGCTCGCCTGATTGCCCGGTGCACCCACCAGGTGGCGTAGGTGGAGAACCTGTAGCCGCGTCGATAGTCGAAGTGCTGCACTGCCTCCATGAGGCCAGTGTTGCCTTCCTGAATCAGCCCCAGGATGTGGACGCCGCGGTCAGTGTGGCGCTCGGCGATGGAAACTACAAGCCTCAAATTCGACTCCAAAAGCTGCGTCTTGGCGGCTTCAGCTTGCTCCCCGCCACGCTCGATCTGCTTTGCCAACTCTATCTCGCTCTCTCTCGTAAGCCGCGGCACCCGGCCGACCTCGCGGAGATACACCTTCATGGGGTCGTCGACGTCCAGTGTCAACCCCGGAAGGACGGTCTTGTCCGCAGGCTGGGCCTCCCATTCCAACTCGATCTTGGGTTCCTCAAACAGCTCAATGCCGGCGTTGGCCAACTCCGACAGGATATCGTCGAGATCACGTCCACCGCATAGTCTTCGGGCAGAAGTTCACTGATTTCTTCGCAGAGGATGCCGGCTACCCGCCAGACGCCGTTCGCGCAGAAGGGAAGTTGAGGCCGATCAAACACTGGTACAATTCAACCAGGAACGGAATTGTGAAGTTCAGCACGCCAACGATCGTCCTTGCTTTCCTCTGCGCGACCCAATCCGCGGTTGGTCAACAGATCCCAGTGCGGCTCGCAAGCAATGTCCTCGCCCCGGAGGTTATCGTTATCGGGTTCGTGGGCGGAATGGTTGGGCACAATAACGCTGTCCATTCCGAAGTACAACTGGCGACCCGTCTGCGGAACGATTACCCTTCGGGCGTGCAGGTGAGACTGTTTGAGAATCGCCGGAGCCAGCAGGCCAATCGCGAGATTCTGCGGCTGCTGGACGTTGACCACGACGGAACGTTGTCGGCTGGGGAGAAGCTAGCCGCCCGCATCGCCATCTACGGGCACAGTTGGGGCGCTTCGGAAACCGTCACCTTGGCGCACGCCCTCGAAAAAGAAGGAATCCCGGTGCTGCTCACCGTGCAGGTGGACAGCATCGAAAAGCCGGGGGAGAATGACGAGTCCATCCCGGCGAACGTGGCCCAAGCTGTCAATTTTTATCAGCGGCGTGGAATCTTACAAGGCCGACGGCTAATTCGCGCCGCCGACGCCTCGCGAACGCAAATTCTCGGGAACTTTCAATTCGACTATAAGACCAATCCGATCGATTGTGATGGATATCCGTGGTATGCGCGGGCCTTTATGAAGCCGCACATCGAGATTGAAGCGGATCCGAGCGTTTGGCGGCAAGTCGAAAATCTGATCCGTTCGAAGCTGCCTGCGCCAGTTCCGTCGGGCACCGAGTAAGGCCCGGTCCGATCGCCATCTCCTCTTTCCGTGTGACGCCGGTTTCGTGTAGGTTGGAGCGATGAGACCGGAGTTTCTTCGGCGATTGGAGGAAATCGTTTGGGTCAACCCAATAGCGCCGGGCTCGATGGTCATGATTCACCTTTTCATCACACTTCCAGGATGACCGGCATGATCAGCGGGCGCCGGGAAGTCTCCTTCACTATGTACCGCTTCAAATCCGCGCGGATCTTTTCCTTGATGACGCCCCAGTCGGTCTTCTCCTCGCGGTTGGAGGCTTCCAGCGTTTTGGCCACTACCTGGCGGGCGGCTTGCATGAAGTCCGAGCCGTCTTCGGCCAGCGCAAAACCGCGACTGACGATCTCGGGCAGGCTCTCCATGCGCCCGGTGTGCCGGTTGATGGCGATGATGGGCAGCACGATGCCGTCTTCGGAGAGGTGTTTGCGGTCGCGGATCACCATCTCCTCCACCACGTCGTCCACCGAACCGGAATCGATGCACACGCGTCCCACGGTCACCTTTCCGGCGCGGCGCGCGCCGTGGTGATCGATTTCCAGCACATCGCCGGATTCCATGACGAAGGTTTCTTCCAGGCCCGACGCGCGCAGATGCTCGGCCAGGCTGGCATGCTTGGTGAGCTGCCGGAATTCGCCGTGGATGGGCATGAAGTAACGCGGCCGCACCAAGTTCAGGACTAGCTTCATTTCTTCCATGCTGGCGTGCCCGGAAACGTGCACCGGCGGATTCATGGTGCCGTACAAAACGTCGGCGCCGCGGCGCGCCATGTGGTCGATCATGCGAAAGATGCCCTTCTCGTTGCCCGGGATGATGCGCGCGCTCAACACCACGGTGTCGCCTTTTTCCACTGAGATGTGCTTGTGGTTATCCACGGCCACGCGCGAAAGCGCCGACATGGGCTCGCCTTGCGTCCCCGAAATCAGCACAGTGACCTTTTGCGGGGCGTGATCCATCACGTCCTGCGGCCGGATCAGGACACCGTCGGGAATCTCGAGCAGCCCCAGGGAGTGGGCAATCTCGCTGACGGATGTCATACTCCGTCCGACAATGGCCACTTTGCGGCCAAACTGCGCCGAAAGATCGAGCACCAGTTGGATGCGGTGGATGGAAGAGCTGAAACAGGAGATCATCAGGCGGCGCTGTGCGTGGCTGAAGATGTCCTCCATGCGCGGCTGGACGGCGCGCTCGGATTCGGTGTAGCCCGGCCGGTCGGCATTGGTCGAGTCGGAAAGCAGGAGCAGGACGCCGCGCTTGCCGTATTCGGCGAGGGTGTGCAGGTCGAATAGCTCGTTGTCGGTAGGGGTGGGATCGACTTTGAAATCGCCGGTGTGGACGATGACTCCGAGCGGCGTGGTGATGGCCAGCGCGACGGCGCTGACGATGGAGTGGGTGACATGGATGAACTCGATCTTGAATGGACCTATCGTAAGTATTTGCTTTGGCTTGACGATATTAAGCTCGGGTTCTTCTTCAAGTTCGTATTCTTCCAGCCGCCGCTCTACCAAGGCCAGCGTAAACGCGGTTCCGTAGACGGGCACGCGGATCTCGGTCAGGAAATAGGGAACCGCCCCGATGTGGTCCTCATGGCCATGCGTTAGGATCAGGGCCTTGACCTGAGACTGGTTCTCTTTGAGGAACGTGAGATCTGGCATTACCAAATCCACGCCCAGCAGTTCGTCCTCCGGGAACATCATCCCGGAGTCGATCACGATGATTTCATCGCCGAAGCGCAGGGCGGTCATGTTCATGCCGAACTCGCCCAATCCGCCCAGCGGGATTATTTGCAGTTTTTTTTCAGACATTTATCTTCTTTCAGCCGACCGCCCAAGCGTCGGTACGCGCGCCGATGCGGTATGCATGAATCGTGCGCCACGTCATCGGTAACCTGCCGCTTGCAGTTCGAACAACTCCGCGTATTGCCCACCCAGGGCCACCAGGTGTTTATGCGTGCCCTGCTCACGGACCTGGCCGTTTTGAAGAACCAGGATGCGATCCGCCATGCGGACTGTGGAAAATCTGTGGGAAATCAGCACGGCCATTCTCCCTTTTGTTAGGTCCGCGAACCGTCGGAAGACCTCATACTCGGCGCGGGCATCGAGGGTGGCGGTAGGCTCGTCTAAGATTAGCAGTTGCGCATCGCGCATGTAGGCCCGTGCGAGGGCGAATTTCTGCCATTCGCCGCCTGAAAGGTCCACGCCGCCATCGAACCTGCGGCCGATCATCTGATCGTAACCGTTGGGCAGTTTGCCGATGACCTGGAAGGCCATGCTCTTTTGGGCGGCCATTTCAATGCGGGACTGGTCGGCGAGATCTTCGATTTTCCCAAAACCAATGTTTTCCTTAACTAGCAACTCATAGCGCATGTAATCCTGGAAGATGACCCCGATCTCTTTGCGCAGGTCTGCGACGTCGTAGTCGCGGAGATCGACGCCATCGAGGAGGATCTGGCCGATGGTGGGGTCATAGAGCCGGGCAAGGAGTTTGACTAAGGTGGTCTTACCCGCGCCATTTTCGCCGATAAGAGCAATCTTCTCTTCGGTTTCCAGGCGAAAATTGATGTTCTCGACGACCATATGCGAGGATCCCGGATAGGCGAACCCCACGTTCCGGAACTCGAAGCCATCGCGAATGGGCCGAGGGGCGGGCAGCGCTTGTGGAGAGCTCCGTATGGCGGGCTGCATCTCGAAGAACTCGAACAGATCTTTCAAGTACAAAGCTTGGTCGGAAATATCGGTGAAACTTTGCAGGATTTTTTCGATGTACATGCGAGAGCGCGAGAAAGCGCCAGTAAGGAAGGTGAACATCCCCACCGAGATGGCGCCTGCCAGGGTATGGATCAAGACCACCGCATAAGCACCGTAATAGCCGCCGGTGGAGATCAGATTGAGCAGGAAGCCGACCGTGGCGCGCTTGACGGCAACTTTCTTATTATCCTCGTAGATACGGTCTGAAACTTCACGATATCGTTCAGCCAGGTGGGTCCCGAGTCCGAAGATCTTGACTTCCTTGGCGCTCTGGTTGGAGGCGCCCAGCATCCGGATATAGTCCAAGAGGCGGCGCTGCGGCGTCCAGCGATAGAGGACGGAATAGGCGAGCGTGGTGAAGTGGGTTTCGCCCAGAAACGCAGGGATCACGGCGGCGGCCAGCAGAACCATGAGCCAGGGCGAAAAGAGGATCAGACCGGCGGAGAGCGAAATCAGGCTCAGGGTATCCTGGCCGACGTTCAGGACTGCGGCTAGAAGGCCAATGCGGCCAGTCGTTTGGCGGCGGGCGCGCTCCAGCTTGTCGTAGAAGACGGGATCTTCAAACGAGGCCAGATCCAGTTGCGTGGCGTGTTCGATGAGGCGCACGCTGATGCGGTTGGTGAAGCGATCGCCGAGCAGGCTGTCGGCGAGGGAATTGGCGCGCGCCAGGAGGTCGCTAAGCACGGCCAGCCCCAATTCCAGGGCGACAAGTTTCCAAAGACGAGCGGAATCGCCATTTCCGCGCTTAATCCAGGCCACCACGCCATCCAGGATAAGCTTCGTGATCCAGAGCATGGCTAGAGGCAGCAATGCCCGTACCAGGCGGAGAGCGGTGGTGATGGAGACCAGCGGTGGGCTAGTATTCCAAACCATCCCTAGCAGCGGGCGGATGTTCCGCAGGGAAGCCAGACGGGTGCGCCAAGTGGCGTCGCCATCGGGTTTCCGGGGGATGGGCGGGTGCATAGGTTCAGTTTAGCGCTGTTCCAGCGGGCTCAAGTCTGGGTTTTGGCACTCTCAGCCGACCCCCAACTCGGCGTGCATGCCAGAAAAGAAGTTCGGCCTCCCGGGATTTCGGACAGGTTTCGTGTAGCTACGCCTTCAGTCGATCCGATACTGGCAGCCACATCACGCAATTCAAATCCTGGGCTTCAGCGTTTCACGGAAGAATGCTGCCAAGCCGAATCGATCCAAATCATGGTTGGCTACCCGGATCATGGCTTCGTAAGCCGCCAGTTCCGGCAAAGGGCCGGTATCGACGCCGTTGATGTACACATTTTGGGGTTGGGCAATGGCCGACTCCAGCCCGTGTTCGCTGCGAAGACCAGATAAGCCACCCCATGCCTCCAACTGGTCTTGGTGAATTATATCAATCTGTTCCCGCGTGAGAAAGACGGGTTCTGGCGTCAAGTGGAGACCCTCACCGGAGTATCGATAGGGGTCTATTCAGCGAGGCGGCGAAACAAGCCGGCGTGTTGGGCGCTGGTCTTCCGATGGGCTTTTCTGAACTGCTCATCGGAGGCGAACCGCACACCGGATGGCTTTCCGTTCACGCGTGTCCCCCCGCCCTCCGGCAGGGAACCGGCTGGCGGATGCACAGCAGTCTTGGATGCTCTGGTCGCTTTCTTTTCCACGCTTCACCTGCCTCTCATTCTACAGGATCAAAGCCACCTTTTGGTACTGTTCCCAAGAGCGGGTCCTGGAGGACCCGCGCAGGCCTGGAGGCCCGCCCCACAAATAGAAATGCTCACCCCGAAGGGTGAGCATCCTGTCCCCTGTTCTACCAGGGGGATGTTCGATGGGAGAATCAGGTTCGACGGAATCGCAACTCCGCCAAAAACCTTGGTAGTTGGATCTTATGGCTCCCGGCGCTGCAAGTCAAGGAAAAATCCGACTGAAAATTTTGGCCTGTAATTAGAGGTGGATGAGTTATTTACAAGATTTCCACATTTCCACAGGCAGTGTGCGAAAACGGAAAAACGGAGGGTTTTTACCTGTTGATTTTGGTCTAAAGTCCTGGAATGCGGTAGTTTATGGGTTCGGTGGACCGCTTGCCGACCGGTCTTGCAGGTGCAGCACGATCATAGCGTCGGCGGCTTCGCCGCGTCCGCCCCGCCGCAAAAAGGCCCGCACGCTGCCGAAGGCAAGTCCGCCGACGAGCGCAAAGCACAGCAGTATACCAATCAAAACAAAGGCGTTGATCACCAAGTTGCCGATGTTGTCGCGGCGCGTGTTGACGCGTTCGTCGAGCGTGATGTCCGCCTGATAACGAATGAGGGACAGCAGCTTCTCGGCGGCATCGGGATTAGGCGGCGACAAAATTACGGCCACCAGGGGACCGCTGCGCTTGACTACGGCGCCGGCGATCTGCTGGAACCGTGCAGTCTGCTGACGGGCAATCTGGGGCGTAGGGTAGCTGAAAATGGCTAGTTTCAGGTCGCCGCCGGGAGCCCGGAAAGAGCCGATCTGCGCCTCGGCGGACAGATGGAAAGCCGCGATGGAGGGAGGAATTCCCGGATCGAACTTCTGCAAGGCGGCGGGGCCTTCCACGTAGCGCTCGGAGTTGGGCAACAAGTCCTGCGATGGCAGGTAGCCCATCAGGCTGGGGAGAGCGGAATTATCCACCTGTTTCAGACCCTCGATGAGCGTGGTTAGAAAGGGGGCCGCTGGATGGTAGCCTACAAACTTCAGCACGTAGTTGCCGTGGGCCAGGAGAGTGACGGTGGATGTTTCGGCCGCCAGTTTGGCAAGCGGGGATGGCTTGGCGTCCGGGAGCCGCAACCACTGAAAACCTGCCATGGCCCCAGTGGGGTCCTGGAAGCGCCATGCTGTAGCCGTGAGCTTCTCGCCGGGACTCTCATAGTGGACCTCTTCGCCCTCCTGGAAGCCGTATTCGTCCCAGATGCCTCGATCGGACTGGAAAGCGACATCCTGCACTGAGACACGGTGGAAAGTGCCGAGTTGGTCAGGCCAGATGGCGGCGCTACCCAGTATGGGGAGCAGCAGTGCGAATGCTACTGAGCGGGCGAGGGGCCGCATTATGTTCCGTGACATTTCTTGTATTTCTTTCCGCTGCCGCAGGGACATGGATCGTTGCGTCCGACTTTGTCGCTGTTGACGACCTGTTTCTTGGCCACGGCGGAGCCGTCGCCGCCCACGAACTGCAGTCCGGCTAGTTCCTTATCTTTGTCCCGCTGGAGCTTTCTGGTCATGTCCTGGACGGCGGATTGCGCGGCGCGCTTTTGCTGCTCGGCGACGGCCGCGTGCTGCTCCTCCTCTTCGTCTTCGTCCTCATCTTCGTCCATCGGGAACGGCAGGACCGGTTCCGCGGGGCGGCCGAGGCCATCCCCGCCATCCCCACGCCTTACTTGCATGAAGAACAAGTAGCGCAGAGTTTCATCTTCGATGCGGTCCATCATGTCCTGGAACAGGATGAAGGATTCCTTCTTGTATTCCACCAGCGGGTCCTTCTGGCCGTAACTGCGCAGATGGATGCCCTCCTTCAGGTGGTCCATGGAGAGCAGGTGGTCTTTCCACTGGTCGTCGATCACCTGCAGCATGATGATGCGCTCGGTCTGCCGCATGGTGTCCGGCCCGACCAAGTCTTCCTTCTCCTGGTATTTCTGCGCCAGCCGGTTGACGATGGCGTCTTCAATTTCCTGGCGGTTCATGCTGCCGAATTCCGCAGTTTCGATCTTGCATCCGAACTGGCTCAAGATGTCGGTTTTCAGGCCGGCGAGGTCCCAGGTGTCCGGATGGGTGTTCTCCAGGCAGCGCCTGTCCATGAACTCCTGCACCAGGCCGTGGACCATATCCATGACCCGCTCTTTCTGGTCCGTGCCTTCCAGCAGGAGCCGGCGCATGCCGTAGACCGCCTGGCGCTGTTTGTTGTTGACGTCGTCGTATTCGAGCAGGTGTTTGCGGGCTTCGAAATTCTGCGCTTCGACGGCTTCCTGGGCCTTCTGAATTCGCTTGGTGATGAGTTTCGACTCGATGGGCACATCCTCTTCCATGCCCAGGCGCAGCATAAGCCGCTGCATGCGCTCGCCGCCGAAGATGCGCATCAGGTCGTCCTGCAAGGAGAGATAGAAGCGGGAGCTGCCGGGATCGCCCTGGCGGCCGGCGCGGCCCCGCAGCTGGTTGTCGATGCGCCGCGAATCGTGCCGCTCGGTGCCCAGGATGTGCAGCCCGCCGAGGGCGGTGACTTCATCGTGCTCGC
>Ga0182018_10003875_pt1 | contig 13013 bp, 15 predicted proteins | sample 812P2MmetaG_FD_120490 | JGI IMG/M metagenome (GOLD analysis project Ga0182018, IMG submission 120490) | Permafrost microbial communities from Stordalen Mire, Sweden - 812P2M metaG | ecosystem: Environmental > Terrestrial > Soil > Wetlands > Permafrost | place: Sweden: Stordalen | collected...
AATCCCCCCCTCTCCGCCAGAATTCTTATCCCCCACATCTTCGTAAAGATGCGTCGCGCAGAAACACCAGGCTACTGTCCGGGCTAATATTGTATCTGGCGCATCGTCATGGTTCCCATGGATTCACCACCGGGACTTCTGTGTTCGTAAAGTCGCCGACGTTTCGAGAGACAATTGTTAAGTTGTGGTGGATCGCCGTCGCCGCAAGCAAGCCATCTATGGCGGACAAGGGCTTGCCCTTAATCTTTGCGACGGCTGCGATCAAACCCGAGCGATCGGCGACGGCTGGGTCAATCGACAGAATCCTTCCTGAGAAGCGCGCTTGCAGTTCAACTTCCAGCCATGTCTCGAGGCGGCTTCGCCGTTTGCCTTGCGGAAGCGCTGCCAAGCCCTTCCGAATCTCACCCAATGTGAGAACGCTTAAGTAAAGCAAGCTCTCCTCAGCCGCTTCGATCCACGCCGTCACGCGCGGATCGGGCTTAAGGCGGACAACCTCGGAAATGCAATTTGTGTCGAGTAAGAAGCCAGTCATAGCTCGATGTCACGCCCCTCATCCTTGTCCCGCTCCAAGTCTAGGTCGACTCCGACAAGTGGTGATTCCCGGAAGAATTGCAATAGGTTTTTCGGTTGATGGGCCTTGCCCACAAGCCGTTCGTATTGCTCGTCGGAGATCATCACAACGCCATCCTTGCCCTGCCGCGTGATGAGTTGTGGCCCCTCGGAGCGGGCGCGACGAAAAAGCTCGCTAAAGCGCGCCTTGGCCACTTGGAGCTGCCATTGGCCCTTACACACCGTTTTTTGACTCTTTCCGCGATTTCTTGTGATCTCTCGTTTCTGCATATAATATCTCCAGACCAGTCAGACTAGTTTAGTCTATAGCAAAAGCAAAGAAAAAACAAGGCTTGAGATTGTGGTCACGGTAATCTCGAATGTGGGCGTGCGGACCGCTCGGATGAACAAGGTCCCGCAAACACAGTAGGGCCATCCGGCTATTGCGGGCTACTGTTTTTCGCCACTTTTTGGGCTTCGTAGCGCTACGCAGGACTTCCCGGCGCTTCACCCCGTGAGGTTTGAAAGTTCGCGATAATAGAGGCGATAGCACAAATTTCACTTGCAAAATAAAGGTACCTGAAAGGCTGGGGTTTAATTCTCCCCTCTTCGCCAGATTTCCTCTAACTGCATCCAGCGTCGGGACTTGCTGATTTCCTGCCAGCAAACTCCTACATAATTCTCGTACTTCGGAGCCTCTCCGGTTGCACAGTAGTTGCACACATCGCTTCCAGAGTTCTCTGACTACCTTTGAAAGCGCCTTTAATTTCGCTCCGATTTTGGCATTACAACTCGACAAGCTCGCTCAAAGCGTTATTCAGCACGTTTCCGGCTCGCAAAGGCTGCTTTCACGTTTGCACCCAGCAAGTAGAGGAGCAGAGCTCCCGCTATGGCGACCCCGAGTCCACCCTCGACGACGTGCCCCGAGAAAGTATTGACAAAGTCCCCCAAAACTTGTGTCGCAATGACCGCCACGGCCAGGCGCCATCCCCAAAGGCGAGATTTGAACCAACCAATCCCAGCGACGGCGAGGGTAACGCCGAGAAGCAGGAATGGAATTCCCACTACGGTTCCGTGCGGTGCGAGTTCCCGAAAAGCACGCGGATTGAGAGACCACATTCGATCGAGAGCGGTGCCACGCCACACCAACGTTGCCCCTGCGAGAGATGCCATGAGAGCCCCGAAAAGCAGAAAGATGCCGATGGCCGTCATGCCGCGCGGAGACCTTGTTGCCGGTGGACGCGCACAGAAATCCATGCGCTGACTATAAGCTGGAATTTCCTGCTGTCCAGTGCCCGATAACGACTAAGCGGGGTTGGCCTGCTTTCTTCATTTATAATTCCACCTGTCAACACGGGGTGAGCGTTGGATCATGCATTCTCAAGCTAAACTCTCGTGCGCTTCGGAGATTCTAGTTTTCCGTGAGCGCTACCGCGAAGAGATGAACTGCCAAATTGTTCACGACTCGATTCACCGACGCACCGGCTGGACGTTACCCTACGTGCTTGAGTTGGGCGCAATCTCGGTAGGTTTTGGATCAGTTGCCATTGCCGGCCCTTGGAAAAACAGGCCGACGCTGTTTGAGTTTTACGTTCTGCCACAGTACCGTTCCTTCTCTTTCGACCTCTTCGAAACACTTCTATCCGTCAGCGGGGCGCAATTCATGGAGATTCAATCCAACGATCTATTGCCCACCGTCATGTTGCACACGTATGCACACGAGATTGCGAGCGAAAAAATTGTGTTTCACGACAAAGTCAGCACTGCGTTGACGGCTAACGGCGCAACTCTTCGACGGATAAGCTCAGATGAAGAGACTGGAGCCTACATCGAGCGACGACAAGGCGGCCCCGAGTGGGTGCTGGAATTGGACGGGAAGGCCGTCGCCCAGGGCGGAATTCTATTTCACTACAATCGGCCTTACGGGGATATCTACATGGAGGTGGCCGAGGCATTTCGGCGGCGTGGACTCGGATCGTACCTCGTGCAGGAATTGAAGCGCGCAGCTTACGAGCTTGGCTCAGTTCCCTGTGCGCGTTGCAACACCACGAATGTCCCGTCGCGTCGGACTCTGCAAAAGGCTGGATTTATTCCCTTCGCGCACATGCTCACCGGTGTTATCTCCGCCGGAGGATAAGCCTGGTCACGCGCACATAGACCTCGTACGCGCAGAGTGAGAACCGAGGCTTCTCGAATGTTTTTCTTCACGTGCCTGGTTATCGGGATCTAGGAAGGGTACGGGGTGACGTTATTCCAAATTTATTACTACTTTTCCGCGAGCGTGTTTCTGTTCTAGGTACCGGATTGCGTCGGGGACTTCGCTCAACCTGTAGCGCCTGTCGATCACCGGCTTTACCTTTCCGGTCGCCATTAGCTCTCGAATGGTGTTCAGGTTCTCTTTGTTCGGTCTTGCTAAGAATATGACCAGCTTCTTGGTCATTAACCTCGACAGCGCAAGCGCAGAGATTAGGCGGACTACCAGACCCATGATCCCCCGGCCGCTCATCTCTCCTGCCATCACGCATATTCCCTTCGGGTTCAAGACGCGGAGGCAGGCTGACAACGAATGATTTCCAATGCAGTCGAAAAATAGGTCGTAACGTTGCCCCATTTTGGTGAAATCATCTTGGGTGTAATCGATAACCTCATCTGCGCCAATGGATCGAACCATATCTACATTCCTGGTGCTGCACACGCCGGTAACCTGTGCTCCAAACGACTTGGCGATCTGCACGGCGAGCGTACCCACGCCCCCTGCCGCTCCGTTAATTAAGACCTTCTGCCCCGGTTGGATCTTTCCCTTATCCCGAAGACCTTGGAATGCCGTGAATGCCGCCACGGGTACGGAAGCCGCTTGCTCAAACGTCACGTTACCCGGCTTCAGGACCAAGGTTGACTCGGAAGCGCACGTATACTCGGCAAAAGCCCCCGAGCAAACCCAGACTTTGGCACCCGAAGCTTTCGGTGATCTGAGACACGCACCGAACACTTCGTCACCTGGTTTAAACTGCGTAACTTTTCTACCGACTGATTCCGCCTGCCCGGCTACATCCACGCCTAACCCCGTGATCTTTGGTTTGCGCAGGCCGTTCACGAAGCGACCTCCGCCCTTCACTGAACCACCATCAAGGGATTCACGGAAGCCGCATAAACCCTTATCAAGACTTCATCGTCCCTAGGAGTCGGCTTCTCGATGTCTTCGTACTTAAGGACGTCGAGTGAACCGTAGTGGTGATAAATAATGGCTTTCATGAGTCTTTCGCTTAATTACGCCCACGGGATTTCGTAGCGCAAACCGTATCACCATACGCGCCCGATGCCATGGGACAAAGTCCATGGCATCGCCTTATGCGAGAGCGTCCCAACGCGCAGCCATTTTGGAGGCGGTAGCGCAGCTTGAAAAACACGACGTAGCCAGCCTCACTGGCGTCTTAAACGTATCCTTTGAGAAGACATTCGTCCACGCTTGAAAACGAGCCGGATTTGGGGAACAGTTTGGGGAACAATTGTTCCCAAACACGACTTTCTCGACCCAAAAATCAGCCTTACGGGCCGCGCTAAGTTGTTGATTTCCGAACAGCAGGCGCTGGGACCTTCGATGTTGCTAAACCGTTGTAGGAGCCAAAACTCCTACCGGGGGTTCGAATCCCCCCTCTCCGCCATAACCTAAGTTCAATCGGTGTAAAAGCTTACAGACCAATTGTCCTAAACTTATTCCTACTTAGTTTAGACCAATTACTAGTATATTCCGCCGCGGTCTGCTAAACCGTCGCCAGAACGCCGGTGGGTGGGGGTTGGCAACATCACCCAACCCTTCGGTTGACGAAAACTCTAGCCTTAATCGGCTCAATCTGGACTGTTTGGTATTGTGCTGTCCCAACAATGTCACGCAGGTGGGAGCAGGTCGGGGGGAATAATTGGGGCTAGCTCTTGAGATTTCGTCCGCGATAACTGGTCTACGCGGCGGCGGTTTGGAAAACCGTTGTGACTTGAAACTATTTGTGATCCTAGTCTAGTGAGCGTTCCCGAAATCGCTGAACATTTTGCCCTGCAGGATTCTTCTCAAAACATCGTGTTGCGGTTGTTGGAGGAGGCCGGGACGGGTTGAAGGACATCCCAATGCTCGACGATCTTGCCTTCGCCGTCGAAGCGAAAGATGTCAACGCCAGCAGTTTCCTCGCCGGCCCAATTCAAATAACGCACGTGTATGACGGCAAGATCCCCGTCGATGACAACACGTTTCACCTCGCAGGGAATGCTGCCGGCCTGCTTGATGTAGGCAATGATGCCGTCGAGCCCATTAGGAAAAAGCGGGTTGTGCTGAATGTATGGCCCGGAAACAAGACCCGGAAGCAGATCGGCTCTGCCCTGATTAAAAATCTGGTTGTATATAATATCGATCGCGTGTTGGATATGCTCTCTTGTCATAAGGCATCCTTTGGGATTTCCGTCTCCGGTATTTTCGAATCCTCCAGCAATCGGCAGCGCGACACGCTGTCATGCCGCAAATTGCTTTAAGTGGTAATCAAGATGGATTTGCAGAAGCTTGCCCCACTCCGTCGGCGACATTCTGCCGAACATTGGATGAGGCTTCCACTGTTCTGCGGTCATCGCGTTCCAATCGGCCTCGAGGATTTTGAGTAGCTGCCCCCTCTCGTAAGCAAATTCAAATCTCTGTGCATGCGGAATTTTGAAGCCTGTCGGGAGGCGCAAGCCAACGGGCTGCTCCGAATACCAGTCAACGAGAATCCATTTGAAAAGCGTTCGGGAGATCAGATAGCTCTCGTCGGGAAGATCGTAGAAGCCTTGCGAACCTCCGCATGCAAGGTTGAGATGGTGAAGCATCTGGTCGACTTCCATGGTTCCCCATCTGCGCCGCGAATTCAGCGTCACACTCTCGACACGTCGCCGATACTCCTGCCGCTTCTCCTCCGTGAAAAAGAGATTCCCATCGATTTGCTTTGTACGAAAGGCCCGAGGGATGTAACGAGCTATCGCGATCCCCGTAATCCAAAAGTCACTAGAAAGAGCAGCGCGGAACACATTCATGGACGGATGTCCTCGGTAAGACAACTATTCAGAAAACGGCGAGTTTGCGACGACGTCCGCGAAGTTCGGAGGCGTGAACCCTTCGACGTAGCGGGTGCCGAAATCCCGAAGAATGTTGTCAAAGCTGGTCGCCGGTTTGCGGCGAACGATGTTGCATAAAGACGACTCGAGATGTTTCTTGAGTGCTAAACGGGGAAACGCCGCGAGGATCGCGCGTTGCTTGTCCAGCGGTATTCGCTCAAGACCAACTCCAATGGCGTCAACTGCGATGCCTGAATGGGTCATTGCGACTTCGGGCTCTTTGTGGAGAGCGATGGAACGGGTGGTGTGAAGGGCGATCGCATCCCACACAAGTTGCATCTGCTGGGCCGCGATACCGCGCTCCTTGAGGAACGTGCGGGCTGCGTTGGCGCCATCGACCTCGAACCGCTCCTCGGCCATGTAGCGGTCGGTCAGACCGAGATCGTGTAAAATGGTGGAAACGGCCAGGAGTTCGGGGTCCGGCGAAGGTTTGACGTCTTCGGAAAGCAAAACGCTAAATAGCCAGGAACGCATCACATGGTTGAAAAGGTATAGCTCCGAAGAACTGCGGGCCAGATCCATCGCGTCGCGGACTAGATGTGTGTCGGTTACTTTGATTCCCGCCAAAACCATATTTACCCCTTTGATGGAAAACTACGGGCGACCCTCCTTTTAGTATTCAAACCACTGGCTGAGCGCTTTGACCTTCTCCTCCGTGTACGGCGGGAACAAATGCTCGATGGCCACGTCGGGAGGAGAGATAAGGACCGATTTCGCATGCGTCAGAGCATCGAAGCCGGCCTTGCCGTAGTAGTGGCCGATGCCGGAGAATCCGACGCCGCCGAAAGGCATGGTTTCGATAAACAGATGGATGTTCACCTGATTAATGGCGCCGCCGCCGAAGGACAAGGTCGCGAGAAAATGATCGATCGCCTTCTGGTCACGGCTGAAGAGGAAACCGGAAAGGGGTTTCGGATGCTTCTTCACCTCACGAATGGCGGCATCCACACTCTTATAGGTAAGGATTGGGAGGAGCGGTCCAAAGATTTCGTCTTCCATGATCGGATCGTCCCAGGTAACGGGGTAAATGATCGTGGGATCGATGTAGCGTGCCTTCGGGTCGGATGCACCGCCAGCGACGACTTTGCTTTGGTCGATAAGGCTTGCGAGACGTTCGACCGCCTTGGGACTTACGATCCGTGAGTAGTCGTCGAATCTGCTCTTCGGATCATTCCCGTACAGCTCGACGACAGCTTTCTTGCACTCTTGAACGAATTCCTCGGCAATGGATTCATGCACATAAGCGTATCCGGGTGAAGTACACCACTGGCCGCCCCAAGCCGTCGCACCCCAGACAATCTTTTTGGCCGCGTCCGGAATATTGGCAGTCGGATCAACGAACGCAGGGTTCTGTCCGCCGAGTTCGAGGAGGACGGGTGTCAGATTTTTTGCAGCGGCCTCCATGACGATCTTACCGACCTTGACACTACCGGTGAAGAAGATGAAGTCGAAAGGTAGCTTTAAGAGTTCGGTAACTTCCTCTCTGCTTCCCGAGACGGCAGTGACGGCTCGCGGATCGAAATATTTGGGTACGAGATCCAGCAAGAGTTTGCTTGTGGCGGGCAGACCTTCGGAGAGTTTGAGAATGCAAGGATTGCCAGCAGCGATGACCTGGACCGCCGGGTCGAAGAGCAGCGTCAACGGTCCATTGAAAGGGCCGATTACCAGAGTCACGCCGTAGGGCTCTCGATAGACCTTGGCAGTATGTCCGCTTTCCCGAAGTGCCTTCGGAACGACTACATCCACGGGCCTCATCCACTCTCTCAACTCAGCTTTCGCGAAAGCTGCGGTGCCGACCGGAGCCATGATCTCGAAGACTTTCTCCTGACTGGCAGTCTTGAAGTCACTGCCCATCGCCGCCTCTAGAGCCTCAGAGTTTTCGTTGCACAGGTTTTCGAGACGTGTCAGTTGGTCAATGCGCCACTCGTACGATTTGGTTGCGTCCGAATCGTAGTATGCTTTCTGCTTGCTAAGGATTTCCTGGAACGGATTCATCGAAGCCTCCCTCTGGCGGATTAGGTTTGTGACCCGTTTTGAAGCAAGCTTTGAACTTGTTTAGGTCATGGTGAGAACTATTCGGAAGCGCGCGTTGCCGCCCATCATTCGCTTGTATGCTTCTTCCGCTTTCACTAGCGGGAGCGTTTCGATCATTGGACGGACATCTGTGAGTACGCTGAAATCCAGGGTATCTTGAGTCTCAATCGCTCTTCCGGTAAGACTTCCGGCAAGTGAGCGTCCGCCGAAAATAAGCGGTACACCATTGACTGGGATGGCATCCTCTGAAACTCCGACAGCCACAAGTTTGCCCCGAGTTTTAAGACCGGGCAGCAAGCTACCGATTGCGGCCCCGCTTGGCGCGGTCGCAAGGATGACGTCGGCGCCTCCGAGCTTTTGCAGTGCTGCGGCCGCGTCTTGCGCCTTGGCGTCTATGTAGACGTGCGCTCCGAGTTTCTGCGCGAGGTGCTCTTTGTCAGGGCCTCCACCAATGGCTACGGTACGCAGACCCATCTTTCGCGCAAACTGCACGCCAAGGTGGCCAAGTCCACCGACTCCCTGTATGGCAACGGTGTCGCCGGCACGCGCAGCGTTACGGAGCGCGTTGAAGGTCGTTATGCCGGTACACACAAGAGGGGCCGCATCTTCTGACTTGAGTCCATCCGGTATCAGCGCAAGCGCGCGTGCCTCCGCAATCATCACTTCCGCGTAGCCACCGTCAGTTGTGATGCCGGTCATAATGGCATTTGCACAGTAAGCCGTTTCACCACGGCGGCAGGCCTCGCAGGTTCCGTCCTCACCTCCGAAAAATCCAACTCCGACACGGTGGCCGACCTTCCACGCCGTGACGCCAGGACCCACTTCTTCTATCCGTCCGATAACCTCGTGGCCAGGAACGCGCGGATAGGAAAGGTTGGGAAATTGTGCTTCCACAGTTGCTGCATCCGAATGGCAGACACCGCAAGCCTCGACGCGGATACGCACCTGTCCGGCGCTGGGGACAGCAATCTTTCTTTCAACTAAGGAGAAAACGCCTGGCGAAGTTACTTCCATCGCGCGATACGTATTTCGCATCCGATGCTCCTGTGATCGGGACTGACCTTGGTTTATGAAAGGTCAGAGAGATCGTTGACTCCCGCTTCGTGGCTGTGTGTAGATAACGAGGGCAACACTAACTTCAAACAAGACTTCAACGCTACGACATAGATGAATCAAAATCGGACACAGGTTCGGACACGGCTTAATGGGTCGAGGGGGCGTAGATGAGGAGAATCGTAATTACTGGTCCGCAGCCCGTTGACATGCTGGACCTTGTAGGTCCGCTCGAGGTGTTTAAATTCGCTCCAGAGTACGAAGTGGCCGTGGCCAGCCCGGAAGGCACAACGGAATTGCAATTGAATCATGGATTCAAAATCTCGGATGCCGTTCCCTTCACAAAGCTGGCAGGTCAGATCGATACACTAGTGGTTGCGGGCGGCCCAGGGGCGAATGACGAACTGTATGACGACGAATATCTCCACCGCATCGTTGGGTTGGCATCTCGATCGCGTCGGGTGGCGGCTATCTGTACCGGAACGTTCGTGCTCGCAGCCGCTGGACTGCTTAACGGCAAAAGGGCAGTCACCCATTGGGCCTATTGCGACAAGCTTTCGCGGCAATATCCTTCCGTCGTAGTTGAGCCTGATCGGATTTATTTGCGAGATGGGTCGATTTATACGTCGGCAGGTATTACGGCTGGGATGGACTTGGCGCTGGCACTCGTAGAAGAGGATCACGGTCACCAGGTTGCTCTCGAAATCGCACGGATATTGGTGATGTTTCTCGTTCGTCCGGGCGGACAGTCCCAATACAGCCATATGCTCTCGCGGCAAGCGGCAACATCGCAGCCGCTCCGCGAACTGCAGGTTTGGATGATCGAGAATCTGCGTGAGAATTTAAGCGTTGAAAGACTTGCTAAACGAATGGGAATGAGCTCACGCAATTTCACCCGTGTTTGTCTCCGCGAAACGCGAATGAATCCAGGGCAATTCGTTGACCGCATGCGCGTGGAGGCGGCACAGCAAATGATCGATAGCTCCGCGATGGGTCTTAAGGAGATCGCGGATGCTAGTGGATTTCAGACGCCTCTTGCCATGCGCCGAACGTTTCTACGTGTTCTCGGCATTACTGCCGGCGAATATGCAAGCCGCTTTAAGCGGTCGCAAAGCCAGACCGAAATGGATAGATGAAGCCAACGCCGGATATCTGATCACAAGTTGCATGCTGGTTGCGCGGGGCGCGGCACGTGCGATTTCGACATAGCTACGACTTCGCAATGAGTTCTTATATCCTGAGGAACCGATTGCGAATAATAGGAGGATGAATGGCGCAAGTTTGGTTAGTGACGGGCAGTTCTCGCGGTCTGGGTCGCGCGATTGTCGAAGCGGGCCTTGCGGCGGGTAATAAAGTGTTGGCGACAGCTAGGGACATCGAGTCTCTACATGACCTATCGGAGCGCCACGGTGACCAGATCAAGCTCTTCGCGCTGGACGTGACCGACGAGTCCGCGGCAGCGAGCGCAGTGAAGGCGGCGATCGGTGCCTTTGGCTCGCTGGAGGTTGTTATCAACAACGCAGGATACGGCAATCTCTCGTCCGTCGAAGACACGCCGATGTCGGATTTTCGCGCACAAATCGAAACGAATCTCTTCGGGACAATCATCGTGACGAAGGCCGCTCTTCCGTACTTTCGCCAAAGGAAAGCCGGTCATTTTGTTCAGTTTTCGTCGATGGGCGGAAGGATCGGGCCTCCAGGGCGTGGGCCCTATTCGGCTGCGAAATGGGGTGTCGAGGGTTTCTCAGAAGTGTTGTCGCGCGAAGTGGCGCCGCTAGGCATCAAGGTCACCATCGTTGAGCCGGGTGGCTTCCGCACGGACTTCGCTGGCAGTTCCACCAAACTGAGCGAAGGAAATCCCGACTACGACTCGACTGTTGGAGCAACCGCCAGGTTTCAACGCGACTACAACGGTAAGCAGCCCGGTGATCCGAAAAAGGCGGCTCAAGCGATCGTGCGACTGACGCAGGAACAGAAACCTCCATTGCGACTGTTGCTCGGCAGCGATGCGTACAACGGGGCGGAGAAAAACGACCTCGCACGCCTAGAAGAAGCAAGGTCCTGGAAAGAACTCAGCCTGTCCACTGATTTCGAGTCGAAGCCCCCACACCCGGAGCGAACAAGGTGAACCTACCTTCGCGGGAATCCGGCCCACGGACGTGCCGCCTTTTCGCGCCGCGCAAATCGTAGGAGCACGCTTCGCATTTTTTGTTTCGCTGGCTCATGTCAAAGACCGCCTAAAGCAAGGCGACGGTGTGTTCGAGAGCGGTCGTCCGACTCCCGTTGAAGGTCTGGAGGATCAGGATGCTCAGTGTGATGTTGGGTTTCACTTCGACGAATAGCCAACTTTCTACCCAGGTGCGTGGGCGGGTGGCACACCCTTAGCGCCATCACCCGGGGTGGCCTATCCTTGCGGGTTGGCTCTTGCAAGGATGGGCTCCGTCGACCAACCAGATGACGAACATCGCCGGTTCCCTCCAACTTCTTGTCCCGGCGGGTGGCGCAGACGTGAGCACCGAGGACGATTCTGGGTGCCGCACTCTTCGGTTTTAAGGGTGCGGTTCTTGAGCTTTCTTGCGGTTCGTGAGTCCTGAGTGCTGGACCTTTCCCCTTTCCCCAAGCGGATCGGTCCGTAGCAATCCCGCTTCTCCCTTGGCGTAGTACGACCAACTGCTCCACGGCCAGTCTTTCGGGTGCATCTCGGTTTTCTCCTCGGCAGACTGCACGAAGGACTTTGACTTGCTCCTTCGAGAGATTCTTTGGGAGACAGGCATAACAGTGATTGGCGACTTTGGGTAAAGCTCCATCCCAGCCTTTGGGAGCCTGTCCGACTTCTGATAGATACCGGAGAACGCTTCTCAAAATCGTCAACGAAACTCTCAGTCTCGCGACTCGGATGGTGGTGCTTCTGTCGAAGCTTCTTGTATTACAGCTCGTAATACATTAAGCTAACATTCGAGGTAATGTTATGCCATCTCCAGTGACATTGAGGGTGGATAAGGAAACCAAGCAGCGTATCGCCCGCATTGCGCGCCGCAAGCAAGTCTCAGCTTCGGAGGTGATTCGCCAGGCAATCCAGACATGGATCGAAGAGCAAGAACCAGCAGGATCGCCTTATGAAATGGTTTCGGATCTGATTGGAATTGTGCACGGCGGAAATCGAAAACGCTCGGTGGGAGCGGGCCGTCAGTTCGCCGCCCTGCTAAAGAGCCGAAGGGGCTCCCGGTGATCTTGGTCGATGCGGGGCCCCTCGTGGCCCTGGTGGACGCAGATGACCAATACCATGAGCACTGCGTGTCAACTCTGAAGAGTTTGCAAGAACCTTTGGCGACGGTGTGGCCGCCGCTGACGGAAGCGATGTACCTGTTAAACGATCTGCCGGCGGCCCAGGAAGCTTTATGGGAGATGTTGGTGAGGAAGGCGCTGCAGCTACTTCCTCTTGGCTTGGTCGATTTGCCTCGCATCCGTGAACTTCGGCGGAAATACGCCGACCGCCCAATGGATCTTGCTGACGCAGCGCTTATCCGAATTGCCGAGCGAGAAGGTATTCGTAAAATATTCACCGTGGACAAGAGAGACTTCGCTGTCTACAGGATTCATGGTCGGATCCGTCCCTTAATCATTCCTTGATCCGCCCGTCACTCCAGGATCCAAAGAGTTACTTTGGGCCTGGAATGACCAACGTCAACGTACAACCTTGCGAAACAACTCAAATGGGAGATTTACTCGCCTGAGTTCCGAGCGGTCGTAGTGCTCACATCTGAGAAAGCGAGAGCCTAATTTGGGGAACAGTTTGGGGAACAATTGTTCCCAAACACGACTTTCTCGACCCCAAAATCAGGCTTACGGGCCGCGCTAAGTCGTTGATTTCCGAACAGCAGGCGCTATGGGCTCAGCGTAGGATTCTCATCTGCCGTATTGCGTAGCGCCGAAACCGCGCGGCACATTACGCCCGAGATAGCCCTGCTGTCCGAGGCGCTGGAGTAAAAGCCCCCCTGTTGAAAATCTTGCCACCAGGATATTGGGAGGCGTAGAGTCAGGCGAATGTGTCCAAGAAGGAACGTTGAGATGCCTCTAAACTCAACCCGCGCTCCTTTTGTTTCGATTTCGTTCACGGTCGCATGCGTCACAGCAATCGTACTGGTGACCGGCAGTGCTTGTCTCGCACAGGTCGCTGGAGGGACTATCTCGGGGAGTGTGAGAGACAGCGCCGGACGCGCGATTGCAGGAGCGCAGGTCGCTGTTGA
>Ga0182018_10003876_pt1 | contig 13013 bp, 9 predicted proteins | sample 812P2MmetaG_FD_120490 | JGI IMG/M metagenome (GOLD analysis project Ga0182018, IMG submission 120490) | Permafrost microbial communities from Stordalen Mire, Sweden - 812P2M metaG | ecosystem: Environmental > Terrestrial > Soil > Wetlands > Permafrost | place: Sweden: Stordalen | collected...
GGAGTACGACTTTATCGTAGCGCCGGGAGCGGATCCGCGCCGCATAGCGTTCGACGTCAGCGGAGCGAACCGAATTCGTCAGGACGCGCAAGGCGAGCTAGTGTTCAAAATGAAGACGGGCGAAGATGAGATTCGCTGGCACAAGCCGGCGGTGTATCAGGAGAAGAACGGAGCACGGCAGGAAATTGCCGCACGCTTTGCCGTCACGGATGCGAATCGGGTGAGCTTCGAGTTGGCGAAGTATGATACGAGCCGGCGGCTGTACATCGATCCGCTGATTTACTCGACGTATCTGGGCGGCAGCGGGGATGACGATGGCAACGCCATCGCCGTTGACGCCGCGGGAAGCGCTTATATCACCGGCGAAACCGCCTCGACCGACTTTCCCACGATGAATCCCTTCCAGGCGGCCAATGGCGGCTCATACGACGCCTTCGTCGCTAAGCTCAACCCGGCGGGCACGGCTTTGGTTTACTCCACCTATCTGGGTGGCAGTTCGGTTGATTACGGCTATGGCATCGCGGTGGACAGCGCGGGCAACGCTTACGTCGTCGGGAACACAGCCTCAACCGACTTTCCAACGATGAATCCGCTCCAAGCGGCCAACGGAGGTGGCCTCGATGTCTTCGTAGCCACGCTCAACGCCGCCGGCTCGGCTTTGATTTACTCGACCTACCTGGGTGGCAGCGGGGATGACATGGGCACGGGCATCGCGTTGGATAGCGCCGATAACGCTTACGTCACGGGGTCCACTGCGTCAACCGATTTTCCGACCAACAATCCGTTGCAGGGCGCCAACGCCGGCAGCATTAACGCCTTCGTGTCCGAGATCGGCTCCACAGGGTCAGCCCTGGTTTATTCCACCTATCTCGGCGGCAGTGTCAAGGATTATGGTAACGGCATCGCCGTGGACAGCGCAGGCAGCGCTTACGTCACCGGTCAAACCCTCTCACCCAACTTTCCGACGATGAATCCCTTGCAGCCAATCAATCGCGGGTCGTCCAGCGCCTTTGTGTCGAAGATTGGCGCCGGCGGGACGGCGTTGGTTTACTCCACTTATCTGGGCGGCAGTGGGTATGACCTTGCCTACGGCATAGCCGTGGACAGCGCGGGCGACGCCTACGCCACGGGCTCCACCAGTTCCACGAATTTCCCGACGATGAATCCCTTGCAGCCGGCTTATGGCGGCGGCGCCTTCGATGCCTTCATTGCTGAGCTCAACCCGGCGGGCTCGGCTCTGGTTTACTCCACCTATCTCGGTGGCAAGCTGGAGGACGATGGCTACGCCATCACCGTGGACAGCGCGGGCGAGGCCTACGTCACGGGCTATACTCTCTCCGCCAATTTTCCGACCCAGAACGCCTTGCAGAAAAAACTGGCCGGTGCCGGTGACGTCTTCGTGTCCAAGCTCAACTCCACCGGGTCGGGATTGTCGTATTCCAGCTATTTTGGCGGCAGCGGAGACGACAGTGGCGCTGGCATCGCCGTGGACAGCGCCGGCTACGCTTACGTCACCGGCAACACCGCATCCACGAACTTTCCAACCGAGAATCCATTGCAGCCGACTTACGGTGGCGACCCGGACGACGCCTTTGTGGCCAAAATTGGTGCAATGGCCGTGACTACGACTACCCTCACGTCTTCCCCGAATCCGTCCTTTTATGGGCAGGCGGCGACCTTGACCGCGACCGTCGCTTCCATCGCCGGTGTGCCGCCCGATGGAGAAAGCGTCGCGTTCATGAAAGGAACGACGGTACTGGGAACGGGCACGCTGAGTGGGGGCTCGGCCAGCATTTCGACCGCGACGCTGGCGGTGGGCGGCAACACGATCACGGCGGTATACAGCGGTGACTCGAACTTCGCTGGCAGCACGTCGAAGTCGGTGCAGCAGGTGGTCGACAGCGCCACCACCACGACCGCTTTGGTTTCCTCGCTGAATCCGTCGAACTTTGGACAATCAGTGACCTTTACCGTAAGCGTGATGCCGCAGTTCAGCGGTACGGTCACCGGGTCGGTAACCTTCTACAACGGCACGACAATCCTCAAAGCTGTCACTCTGAGCGGAGGGTCGGCGGAATACACAACTTCGAAGCTAACCGGGGGCACATACAACATCACGGCGACCTACGACGGCAGTACCAGCTTTAGCGGCAGTTCGGCGTCGCTGACACAGACGGTAATTGAGATAGCCGCGACCACGACTACACTCTCGTCTTCCCCGAATCCGTCCTTTTATGGGCAGGCAGCTACCTTGACCGCGACCGTCACTTCCAGCGCCGGTGCGCCGCCCGATGGAGAGAGCATCGCGTTCATGAAAGGAACGACGCTGCTGGGAACCGGGACGCTCAGTGAGGGCGCGGCCAGCATCTCGACCTCTACGCTGGCCGTGGGGAGCAACACGATCACGGCGGTATACGGCGGCGACTCGAACTTCGCTGGCAGCACATCGAAGCCGGTGAAGCAGGTGGTCGACAAAGCCACCACCACCACCGCTTTGTCTTCCTCGCAGAATCCGTCGAACGTTGGACAATCAGTGACCTTTACCGCGAGCGTGACGCCGCAGTTCAGCGGCACGGCCACCGGGTCGGTAACTTTCTACAATGGCACCACGACCCTGAAAGTTGTCACTCTGAGTGGAGGGTCGGCAGAATACTCCACTTCGAAGCTCGCCTCGGGCGCGTACAACATCACGGCGACCTACAACGGCAGCACCAGCTTTAGCGGCAGTTCGGCTTCGGTGGTACAGACGGTCAATTGAAGGATGGGCGGATCTGGCTGAGTAGGATGACATTTCATCACGACATTTTCATAGAGATCGTATCTCATAGTCAGCCCATGCTTTAGCGGCCCTGACTCGCCCCGTTCAAATCGGCATCCGGAGTACTCAACCGTCGGCACTTTCTGCAAGCTGGCACCACGTTACCGACGACGTTGCCCATGCGAGGCGATTCCCCGATCTATGCAATAGAACTATGCATCAAACCATCTATAATGAAACAATGCTTCCTCGGGTTCCCTGGGGCTGAAGATCACGGTTAAAGATTGCAAAGAGCGAAGATCAAAAGAGCGAAGATCAAAATTATGTCGACGAAGTTGAAGGTCACGGTCATTGCCAGTTCGCTGGCTATTCTGGTGTTCACCCTCGTGGGCGGGTTTGTCAACGTTCGCGCTTCTTCGAATGACGGCGCCTATCGGCAGTTGTCGGTCTACAGCGAAGTGCTGTCCCGCATCCGCCTGGAATACGTTGAAGAGCCCAACATCGCTGGCGTCACCGACGGCGCGCTGCACGGTCTGCTGGAGTCTCTCGACGCCAATTCCAGCTACCTGTCGCCGGAAGAATACAAACACTACAAGACGATGAAGACCGGCGGCAAGGCCGATATCGGCGCCACAGTCTCCAAGCGTTTCGGATACGCGGCCGTGGTCGCGGTAATTCCGGGAGGGCCGGCGGACAAGGCCGGAGTGGAAAACTCCGACATCATCGAGTCGATCGAGGGCAAGAGCACGCACGACATTTCGCTGGCTGAAGTTCACGCCCTCTTGTCTGGGGAGGTCGGATCATCGGTCACAGTTGCTGTGGTGCGGCCGCGGCGAGCGGAGCCGCAGAAGATTGTAATCGCGCGCGATATCGTCGCCATCCCGCCCGTGGGCGAAAAAATGCTCGCGGACAATGTCGGCTACCTCCAGGTGGACGCGTTCCCCGAAGGCGAGTCGCAGGAGATCGCAGGCAAGATTCGCGACTTGCAGCGGCAGGGAGCGAAAAAGCTTGTGCTCGATCTGCGCAACTCGGCCAGCGGCACGGAATCTGAGGGCGTCGCCACCGCCAATCTTTTCCTCGACCATGGCACCATCACCTATCTGCAGGGGCAGAAATATGCGCGGCAGCCTTTTAACGCGGATCCCGCGAAGGACATCACCAAGCTCCCCGTTGCGGTGCTGGTGAATCGGGGCACAGCGGGCCCGGCGGAAATTGTGGCCGCTGCAATCCTTGAAAACGCCCGTGGAGACCTCATTGGAGACAAAACTTTTGGCGACGGCTCGGTGCAAAAGCTGATCGAGATGCCGGACAACTCCGCATTGATTCTCTCGGTCGCGAAGTATTACTCGCCGAGCGGAAAAGCCATTCAGGATGCCGCCGTCACACCGAACATCCTGGTCGCTGACAATACGGAAGAAGACGGTGGTGTGTCGGAAGAAGAAGGGATACCCGAGACCCCTGCCGACAAGGCCGACGGCAAGAAAGAAGAAAAACCAAAGAACCAGCCGGACGATCAACTGAACAAGGCGTTGGAAGTATTGAAGAATCGCGAATCGAAGGGATAGGAAAGCCGGGTTTCGGAATTTCAAGGTTTCAAAGTGTTTCAATCGCCCGCTTACGCGGGCGATTTCTTTTTGCTAACGGCAGACTGAGCCTGATACCCGATGCTGGAGAAACATTGAAACCTTGAAACTCTGAAACTTTGAAACCTGGCCCTTGCGTTACCATTGAAACCTTGAAACTCTGAAACTTTAAAACCTGCGTTTGCCGATGAAGGTTATATTTCAACATCTTCCGACGGTAGAGGTCGGCGGGCGGAAGTTAGTCGGACGCGTGCTGTTTGGGTTGCTCGTCCTGCTCTCTGCCGCGGTGGGCGCGGCCGCCGGATTGCTCCTGGTCTACTCCACCGACCTTCCTCAGGTTGAAGAGCTCGAACGTTACCGGCCCGGTTCGGTCACCCAGCTCTATGACGGGCAGGGGCGTGTCATCGGAACCTTCGCGCTGCAGCGCCGCGTCATCGCCAGCTATGACGATTATCCGGAAGTTCTCCGCAATGCGCTGGTCTCGATCGAAGACAAAGATTTCTACCGGCACTCGGGCATCAACATCTGGCGCATCGTGGGAGCGGCGTATCGCGATATTGAGTCTGGCGGGAAAGTGCAGGGAGCGTCCACGCTCACCATGCAGCTCGCCCGCAATCTGTTTCTATCCCCCGACCGCTCGTTTTATCGCAAGGTGCAGGAGGCGCTACTCGCGATCCAGATGGAGCGCCGGTTCACCAAGCCGCAGATCTTCACGCTCTACGCCAATCAGATATTCCTTGGCCACGGCGCTTACGGATATGAGGCTGCCTCGGAATACTACTTCAGCAAACCAGCCAGGCAATTGAAACTCGAAGAAGCCGCACTGCTGGCGGGACTTCCCAAGGCGCCGCAATATTACTCGCCGATCAACCATCCGGAACGCGCGCTCAAGCGGCGCAACCTGGTGCTCAATGCCATGCTTGAGGACGGCAAGATCACCGCCGCCCAGGCTGCCGATGCCAGGAGCAAGCCGATTGTGCTCGACCTGCAGAAAGATCCGAATTCGCTGGCTCCGCACTATGTGGAGGAAATCCGGCGGTATCTCGAAGCGAAATATGGCAGCGACCAGGTTCACGAAGGCGGGCTGCGGGTTTATACCTCGCTCGATATGGATTTGCAGAAATCCGCCCGCCAGGCGCTACTCGACGGCCTCGCCGCCTATGAGCGCCGGCACGGCTGGCAAGGCAAACTCACCAACGTGATCGCCCAGGGTCAAAAGCTCGACAAATACGAAGATCCGGATTGGGATGAAGAGCCCGAAGTAAACGGATACATGCACGCTCTGGTAACACAAGTCTCGCCCGGCGCTGCCGAAGTCCGGTTCGGCCGGCACACGGCCACGCTAGCGCAGGCCGATGTGGCTTGGATGAAAACGAAGACGAAGCTCAAACTGGACGACATTCTCCGAGCAGGCGACATCGTCTACGTCAAAGTGCTGTCGCTCGATGCGGAGGGAAAAGCGCGCGTCAGCCTGGAGCAGGATTCAGGGACCGAAGGAGCGCTCGTCGCCATCGACAACGCCACCGGAGAAATCAAGGCTATGGTCGGAGGCCGCGACTTCAACCTTTCCAAATTCAATCGCGCTACGCAAGCGTTGCGCCAGGTCGGATCGTCGTTCAAGCCATACGTCTATACCGCCGTAATCGACCAGGGCGGCAGCCCCGACGACACCATTCTCGATGCGCCGGTCACTTTCCAGACTGTCTCCGGCCCTTATTCGCCGCACAACTACGACAATAAATTTGAAGGCACCATTACGCTGCGTCGCGCCCTGGCGCAGTCTAGAAACATTCCCGCCCTTAAGCTTGCCGACCGCGTCGGCATTAAGACCGTGATCGAATACGCGCACCGCTTTGGCATCACTTCCAACATTCCCGCTTATCTTCCGGTAGCGCTGGGCTCGGCGGAAGTTACGCCGCTCGAGCAGACCTCCGCCTTCAGCGTGTTTCCGAACGACGGAGTCCGCGTCGCTCCGCGCTACATCACCAAGGTGACCGACTACGACGGCCGCATTCTGGAGGAGGATTTCTCCGATATCAAAGACGTAGTCAGCTCGCGCACCGCGCGCATCATGACCTCGATGCTCCGGGAGGTAGTGCTCCACGGTACAGCGGTCGCTGCCGCCAAGATGCCTTATCCGCTGGCGGGCAAGACTGGAACGACTAACGATTTCACCGACGCCTGGTTTGTAGGTTTTTCTCCGTCGCTCACCTGCGGCGTCTGGATAGGCTACGACGAAAAAACATCCCTCGGCGAGAAAGAGACTGGAAGCCGCGCCGCGCTGCCCATCTGGATGCAGTTTATGAACGTCGCGCTGGCGGGCAAAGATCCCGGAGGATTTCAGCCTGCGCCGGCTCCCGCTAACACGGCGGTTGCGCAGAAGAGAGTCGACACTCCGGACGTCGCGCCCGGCGACGGCGAATTGCATTAGCGGATAAGCAGCGGATTCGCCGTAGAGACGCGGCTTGCCGCGCCTCCCGCCGCAGAGTAGACGGGGCAAGCCCCGTCTCTACCGACGGAATTATCGCGAGATAAGCTTCCTCGTCAATCGGCAAATTCTCACGATACGATGGAGAGGAAACAGCGCTTCCGGCAATCGCACCGCCGCCACATCTCCCACGGTCGGAGTCCAGACCAGTCGCCAGAGATAGCGCAAACGATCGCCGCGCCGCTCCCGTACTTTCAGGATCAGCAGGAAGTATTCGGTGGATTCGAAATCGTAGGTCGCACCGCGAGCCAGACGCCCGGCGAATTCGCGGCCGAGGGCGGCCACATGAGGATCGGACGCAACCATTTCTTCTGCAGGCTTGGGGAGCTCCGAATGAAGCACGTTCTTCACCAGCCAGAAACTAACACCTAGGATGCGCCCGAGCCCCAGCGTCCGCGCCCGCGAGAACACCAACGAGTAATCGACGGTTTGCGCTCGCAAAGTTTCCGCAATGTCCGAAAGCCAGATCAGTCGCGTCCAAAGATGTTTGGCGGCGTGCAGACACAGCACCAGCAGTGAATCCTCGGGAGACAGGCACGGTACTTCGCACCCGCCGACCAGAGTGCGGCCGGCGCGCGCCAGCAGATCCTCCACGCGCAGATCGACACCATAGAAATGGGGCAACACCGCCCACTGCAATTCAACCAGGTACCTTCCCGCCGCACCGTCAAACGAGCGCTCATAGCCCGTCCGCAGCCATAATCGCTCGATGGGCGGGGGAAGATCCAGCGCGGGACGATACCCGATTTCGGCAAGAGCATGTTTCGCAGGCTCGAAGTCCGCGCGAGAAATCAGGAAGTCGAGATCCGAAAAACTTCGCAGCCCAACATCGCCATAAAGCAATTGCGCCAACACCGGACCTTTGTACGGCACCACGTGCAGTTGTATGCGTTCGAAGTGCTGCATGACGCGTGCCAGTTCCGCTGTGAACCATAAGCTGCGCCGCAGATTCGCTTCGTAGGCAGATCGCAGCGAACGCTCGATTTCCGGCGGAAGCCCGCGAGCGTGTTCTATCAGATTCCGCGCCCAGAGCGGAAGGACTCCATGGTGCTCCGCCAGGCGAAGGAATTCGCTCCAGTCGACGGCGGAGAGATTCCAATTCGCAATATTCTTGATGCGCTCCGGAGCCAACGCCGCGTCGGCCAATTCGCACAGGAGCGCAAATTCCTTCTCTCTCTGCGTCGCGGTGCTCGACACGGGAAACGGAGGCGAAAGTTCGATCGAAGGTTCGATCATGGAAATTCAGCGCCTTGAAATCGCCACTATAATACAGAGTCTTCGGAGCGCGTCCGCAGATTAGTCGCACTTTCATGCACCGAGTCGAGTTTGAATCCGTTCGCAAGATATTTCGCCATCGTCCAGCGCTGTTCAATTGGCTGGGACGGGAGCGGGGCGGCGAAACCGTCGCTTTGAAAGACGTTTCTTTTTCGGCAGGTTGCGCGGAGATCCTAGTGCTGCTCGGCCCGAACGGCAGCGGAAAGACCACGGCCCTCAAGCTCATCTCGACCATGTTGCTGCCCGATGCGGGATCGGTGCGCGTGGGCGGCTTCGACGCGCGGCACGATGCCGGTAAAGTCCGGCGGCAGGTGGGCATCGCGGTCGCCACCGAGCGATCGTTTTTCCCCCGTCTCTCGGCTCGCGAGAACCTTGAATTTTTCGCCGCCCTCGACGAAGTTTCGCGCGGCGAGCGAGCGCAAAGGATAAGCGCGGTTCTCCGCGATACTGGGCTTGAAGAGCAAGCCGACACGCTGGTTATGAAATTCTCCAGCGGCATGTACCAGCGACTGGGGATCGCACGCGCTCTGGTCAAGCGTCCCAGCGTGCTTCTGCTCGACGAACCGACGCGCAGCCTCGACGCCGCCAACACGGCGCACTTCTGGACGACGATCCGCACCTTGGCGGGACAAGAAACCACGGTTTTGCTCGCCACCCACAACTTTGCCGAAGCGGCCGCCGTGGCGGATCGTCTGCTGTTGCTGCATCGCGGCGAACTGCTCGCCGATCGCGCAGTGGGCGACCGCGAGAGCGCTGAAACGCTGCGCTCTTTCTATTTTCAGATGACGGGCGAGATCGACGAAGCATCTGTAATTGGTAACAAATTTCTTCTATGACTTCGACTCTGGACAAGCTCCACGCCATTCTGCGGCGCGACCTGCTCACGGCCGTTCGCCACCGCAGCGGTTTTCTTGTGACCCTGGCCGGAGTGTTCACCGAACTGGCGGCGTTTTATTTTCTTTCCCGCGCCATCGGTCCCAGCTTCCGGCCCGGCGGGGTCGAGTATTTCCCGTTTCTGATGGTGGGCACCGGCGTCTACACTTTCTTTGTCATGAGCACGCAAGCCTTTCTGAGCGCGGTGCAGGAAGCGCAGCAGACGGGAACGCTGGAGGTGCTCATGACCACTTCCACGGCCCCCGCTGAGCTCGTCATCCTCAGTTCCATTTCTGCCTTTGCCGGAAATCTGGTCAATCTGCTGGTCTATCTTTTCGCGGGGGTGGCAGTTTTCCGGGCATCGATCCACGCCAACTTCTTGTCGTGCGCGGCAGTATTGATTTTCTCTCTGGCGATCGCCTTGGCGCTCGGAATCGCCGCAGCCACGCTTCAGGTTGTGTTTCAGAAAGGCTCGGCTCTGCTCTGGCTGCTCGGCTCCGGCGTCTGGTTTCTGAGTGGAACCATGTTTCCGATTCAGAGCTTGCCGCGTCCGCTCGAGCTTCTCGCTCGCGCGGTTCCTCTCACGTACGCTATCGACGGAATGCGGCGGGCTCTACTGCAAGGACAGTCCCTGGTGGCAATGGCGCCCACGTTGGCCGCGCTGGCTGGGTTTGGATTGGTCCTGCTGCCGCTCGCCTTGGCCTGCCTGTCGCTGAGTTTGCGCCGCGCGCGGCAGGACGGAACGCTTTCATTTTATTGAGCATTTTGATTCGCCTCTTCGCATTGCGACTAAGCGATTTGGCACCGGGGAAAGCGGTGTAGTACACTTCCTTTACTCTAATCACACTGGGGGATAAGCCAGCTTTCTGATCCACAATCTGGCTTGACCGACTATGAACGAAGATCGGGCTCCTCGCGAAAATCGCCAGCAACCGGGCAAAGCGAGCAAAGAAAAAAAGGCCTACCAGAAGCCGGCATTCCGCTACGAACGGGTTTTCGAGACGCTCGCTTTATCTTGCGGCAAGATCGGCCCGACATCTGCCCAATGCAAATTCAACCGAAAAACTTCCTGACGGCGGAAGACACCGCGAATACGCCGCGGTCGAGTTGGAGCGCGATGCGTTCCGCTTTGGTGGCGGACGTTTTGCGCGGAAGTGGTCATTTGCGTCAGGGCGTGCGTCTGCGGGTTCACGGGGAAAGCATGCTGCCTACCCTCTGGCCGGGCGATCTAGTTGAGATCGAAAGCTGCACGGTCCAGGACGTCCGGCCCGGCGAGATCGTGCTGGCGCTGCGTAGAGACGGCCTCGTCCTGCACCGCCTGATCGCACCCTGCACAATGAATGGCTTCCTTCTGCGCGGCGATTCCATGCCTGGCTCCGATCCTCAGTACCCTCCCGCAGCGCTGCTGGGGCGACTGGTGCGCAGGACTCCCGTGCGCAGGACCGACCAACGGCGGGGTTTAGCTTTGGCAACTCTATCGCGCGCGCTGGGAATGCTGTTCTGTCATTGCGGCGCGGCACGGCGGCTCGCTCTGAAACTTCATGGCTGGCGGATGGGATCGGCGGCCGCATTTCGAAACGAATTCCGAAACTCGGAATCTATATGATGGCCACGCCCCGAAAAGTTGCTTGTGTCGAGATCGGAGGGATCCCGATTGCCTTGTCCACCTGCGATGAGGATTTCCTCGATCTGCTGCGCCGGCGCTATGACGGGTTTCTGAGCTCTTCGCGTCCTGAATTTGAGCTTGAGTTTGATGTCACCAGCACGGGATCGGTCTCCGATGACGACGTTCGGGTCCGCCGCAATAATGACGATGACGCGTGGCTGATGGAGCGCGGAGACTTCCATGCTCGCTGGGACCCGCGCACGGGACGAGGCAGCGTACGGCAAAATGCCAACCCGTATTCTCTCGATTCGGTGCTGCGCATTCTGCACAGCCTGATTCTGGCCGAGCGCGGCGGATTCCTGCTGCACGCCGCCAGCGCGATCTGCGATGGCCGGGCATTTCTGTTCTCGGGCGTGTCCGGCGCGGGCAAAACCACGATGACGCGCCTCGCGCCGCCGGACATCACCCTGCTTACCGACGAGATTTCCTACCTGCGCCCGAACGCCGACGGGTACTCTGCGTTCGGAACTCCTTTCGCCGGAGAACTGGCTCGGGCCGGCGAGAACTGCACGGCTCCGGTGTCCGCGCTTTTTTTTCTGGAGCAGGGTCCTGAGAACCGCATCGAAGAGGTATCGTCCGCGGAAACCGTCCGGCAACTCATGCGCAATATTCTGTTTTTCGCCGAAGACCGGGGCTTGGTGGAAAAGCTGCTCGCGACTGCGTGCGACTTCGTCGCCAGGGTTCCCGTTCGCCGCCTGACGTTTTATCCCGATACCAGGGTGTGGGACGAAATACGCAACTTCGCACGCGACTTCCAGGAAGTGCCCGAACATGCCTGAAAATCGCATCTACATTGCGCGCAGTTCCGCCATTGCCGCCCGCGCGCTGGCTGGCGAAATGATGGTCATGAACTCGGCCAACTCTACGTTTTTCACGCTCAACGAGGTCGCAACCACCATTTTTCAAGCCGCCGACGGTCACACTCCTTTGCGGGAAATTGTCCTCGCCCGGATTTGCGAGCAATTTGACGTCGATCCCGAACAGGCGCAGGCCGACGCGGAGCAGTTTGTCGCCGAGCTTTCCAGCCACGGAATTCTTCTCGTTTCCAATCAACCTCTGGCTTCGGAGACGCCCTGATGAGCCTGATGACTGAAGCAAGCCAGAAGGCGTTCAACCTGGGCGTGCCCCTGGCCATACACATGGATGTCACGTATCGCTGTAACGAGCGCTGCGTGCACTGTTATCTCGACCACGACGACCACGGTGAGATGACGACCGCCGAAATCAAGGACGTGCTCGATCAACTGGCCGAGGCCGGGGTTTTCTTCATCACGTTCAGCGGCGGCGAGGTTTTCATGCGCCGCGACTTCTTTGAGATTGTCGAATACGCCCGGCGGCTGATGTTCAACGTCAAGATCAAGACCAACGCGGTCATGATCCACGAAGAGGAAGCGCGGCGCATCCGCGAGCTGAGCATAGACACCATTCAGATCAGCGTCTACTCGCATCGTCCCGAAATTCACGATGCCATCACCAAGCTGCCGCACTCCTTCGAGCGCACCATCAAAGCCATTCGCTTCTTGCGCGAACAAGGGCTGCGGGTGACCATCGCCAATGTGCTGATGACCGTGAATTCTTCCGATCATCTTGGCGTGCAGGAACTGGCCGCTGAGCTCGGCGTTCAATACTCGCTCGATCCGACGATAACTCCGATGATGGACGGCGACACTTCGGTTCTGTCGCTGCGCATTCCGGGAGAAGAACTCACGGAAGTGTTCCACAATCCCGCGCTGGTCGGCAACCAGGAAGAATTCTGCGCTCCCCCCAAGCCTCCGTCTGAGGAGGATCTCGAAGGGTACTCATGCAGCGCGGGACATTCTTTCTGCTACATTTCGCCCTACGGCGATGTCTTTCCCTGCGTGCAATTCCCACTTCCCACGGGAAATATTCGGCAGCAGAAGTTCCTGGATATCTGGAATTTTTCTCCGCGGATGAACGAGGTTCGCTCGATTCAGGCCAAAGACCTGACCGTCTGCTCGTCGTGTTCGCACGTCAGCAGTTGCTCGCGTTGTCCGGGATTGGCCTATATGGAAGGAAGTATGCGTGGCCCCTCCACCGCGGATTGCGAGAAATCGTTCTACCGGACGGGTGTACCAACGGCGAACATGCTGCGACACGGTCTGTCGAAACCACGCAGTACTGCATCTCTGATACAGATTCGGCCCATCGCCGTTCCCGCGTGAGCGTTCGGAGGCTATTCGGTTGGAGTTTCCTCAGAGCGTGGCTCCGATCGCCGCATTGCGCTTCCGGTCGACCGCCGCTTCCAGGACGGCCAACTGCTCCAGGATGCGCTGCAAGGCGGCGCGAACCTCGTGCGAAGATTCCGTGAACTTCAGCGCCGCCCCGATGCCCATGTCCATGCGCACGACC
>Ga0182018_10003878_pt1 | contig 13012 bp, 8 predicted proteins | sample 812P2MmetaG_FD_120490 | JGI IMG/M metagenome (GOLD analysis project Ga0182018, IMG submission 120490) | Permafrost microbial communities from Stordalen Mire, Sweden - 812P2M metaG | ecosystem: Environmental > Terrestrial > Soil > Wetlands > Permafrost | place: Sweden: Stordalen | collected...
ACAAGGGCAAGGTGATCGCTTCACACCCGTAGCGCTCCGCTTCCGGGTACTGCCCGGGCAGAAATCCAAGGCCGCGGTAGTAGGGCTGCAGATGCACCGGGGTGTAGTGCAGGTTCACCCCGACGCCGCGCCGGCGAAGCTCATCGAACACGAGCCGATGAGTTTTTTTGGCGATGCCGGGCTTGAGACGCACCACGTAGAGATGGAATGCCGAGCGATTGCCCGCGAGCACGGTCGGCAGCTGCAGCGGCAATCCCTCAAGCGCGACATCGTAGCGGCGCGCGAGCGCATTGCGGCGCGCGACATAGGCGTCCAGGCGCTGCAGCTGACTGACACCGAGGGCCGCCTGGATGTCGATCATGCGGTAGTTGAAGCCGAGGAGCTGTTGCTCGTAGTGCCACGCGGCGCCATCGCCTTCCTGCCAGCGGCGCGGATCACGCGTAATGCCGTGAGTGCGCAGCATTGCCATGCTCTCGGCCAATGCCGCGTCGTTGGTCAGCGCCATGCCGCCCTCGCCGCTCGTGACGATCTTCACGGGATGAAAACTGAACACCGTAATGTCCGACCAGCGGCAGCTGCCCGCCGGCTCGCCGTTGCGCGCAGCGCCGATGGCATGCGACGCATCCTCCAGTACCTTGAAGCCGTACTGCTGCGCGAGCGCCCAGATAGCCTCCTGCTCGGTCGGCTGCCCGGCAAAATGCACCGGCACGACGACTTTGGGGAGCGCTCCCCGCTCCTGGGCCCACGCGAGCTTCTCCGCAAGCCGGGGCACGCTCAGATTCCAGGTGTCCGGGTCGATGTCGACGAAATCGACGTCCGCCGCGCAATACAGGCCGCAGTTGGCCGAGGCGACGAAGGTGTTCGGGACCGTCCAGAGCCGATCGCCCCTGCCGAGGCCGAGCGCCATGCAGGCGATATGCAGCGCGGAGGTTGCGCTATTGACGGCGACGCCGTGTTTGACGCCGACGTGCGCCGCTACCGCCTGCTCGAAGCGTGGCACGGCCGGCCCCTGCGTCAGGAAGTCCGAGCGCAGCACTTGCACGACTGCATCGACATCGGCCTCGGTCACATCGTGACGGCCGTAGGGGATCATCCGACCTCGACGAGATGATTGAGGGCGACGATCGCATCGATCGCGAGAAAATGCGGATTCTTGCCGGAATGGTATTCAAACCCGGGCTCCACCGGGCGGCCCGTTTCGCCCAGAGCGTTCAAGGCAAAGTTGTCGTTGCCCGTGAACTGTATGGTGGGTTTGATCACGTAGTGGTCGTCAAATTCGAGCGTCAGGTGCGAGTCGTCGGCCGGGCACATGATCTCGTGCAGCTTCTCTCCCGGGCGGATCCCGACGATCCGATGCGGCAAATTGGGCGCGACGGCTTTCGCCAGATCCACGACCTTCACGGAAGGGATCTTGGGCACAAAGATTTCACCGCCATGCATGCGCGCAAAATTCTTGAGCACGAAATCCACACCCTGCTGCACCGTGATCCAAAATCGCGTCATCGACGCATCGGTGATCGGCAGAAACTCGCAGCCGTTGGCGATCTGCCGCTTGAAGAACGGCACCACCGAGCCGCGCGAGCCGACGACATTGCCGTAGCGCACGACCGAAAAGCGCGTCTTATGCCCGCCCGCGACGTTGTTGGCGGCCACGAACAGCTTGTCGGATACGAGTTTGGTTGCGCCGTACAGATTGATCGGATTCGCCGCCTTGTCGGTCGAGAGCGCAATCACCTTCTCGACGTCGTTCGCAAGCGCCGCGTGAATGACGTTCTCGGCGCCGTGGATGTTGGTCTTGATGCACTCCATGGGATTGTATTCAGCCGCCGGCACCTGCTTCAGGGCCGCCGCATGGATGACGTAGTCCACGCCGTTCATGGCCTGGATGAGCCGATCGCGGTCGCGCACGTCGCCCAGGAAAAAGCGCATGCAGCTTTGCGGGAAGTCCTGCTGCATTTCGAACTGCTTGAGCTCGTCGCGCGAATAGATGATGAGCTTGCGGGCCCGGTAGCGCTGCAGAATCGTCTTGACGTACTGCTTGCCGAAGGAACCGGTGCCGCCGGTGATCAGGATCGATTTGTCGTTGAACATGCTCTTGGGGTACCCGTCAGGTGCTCTTGGTGGCATGCGCCATGCGGCGAAAGCTCTGGCTGCATTGCAGGAGCTTCTCGTACGGAGCCTGCGCGACGATGCGGCCGTGCTCGAGCTCGGCGATGGTGTCGCAGTGCCGCACCGTGCTCAGCCGATGCGCGATGAGCAGTATCGTGAGATTGCGCTGCAGGCCCTCGATTGCCTGCATGACTGAGCGTTCAGTTTCATTGTCGAGCGCGCTCGTCGCCTCGTCCAATATCAAGACGCTTGCGCGCTTGTAGAGGGCGCGGGCGATGCCAATGCGCTGTCGCTGGCCGCCGGAGAGGCGCACACCGCGCTCGCCGACGTGAGCGTCGTAGCCCTCGGGGCGGCTTTCGATGAAGTCCGCGATCTGTGCCTGGCGCGCGGCATCGCGCACGCGCTCAAGATCAATTTCGGCGCGCGGCACGCCGAAGGCGATGTTCTCGGCCATCGTCGTGTCGGCCAAGTAGATGCTCTGTGGCACGTGAGCGATGGTGCGCTGCCAGGCGCGCGCGAGGCTACCGGTCACAACCTGTCCGTCTACCATGACTTCGCCCTCGGTCGGCACCAAGAGCCCCATCAGGAGATCGAGGGTCGTGCTCTTGCCGCTGCCGGTGCCGCCCACGAGGCCGATGCGTGCCCCCTGCGGGATGGTGAGGTCGAGGCCATCGAGCACCCAGGGGCCGTCACTGCTGTAACGAAAACGCACGTTACGGAAGCGGATGGCGTTGCGGAACGGCAAGGGTGCCGGAGCAGGACTCAAGAGCTCAACGGGCAGCGGCTGATCGAGGAGCTCGATGGTTGCAGCCAGCGAGGCGTGGCTGCCGGCCATGCTCGCCCAGGCAGCGTAGCCTTGCTGCAAGGCCGGAAGCAGGCGCTGCGCGCCGAGGGCGAGCGCGCCCAGCACCGGCAGCACCGTCGTGGCACCGTGCGCCTGGTGGCTAAGAACGTAGGCCAAAGCGGCGATCAGCACCATGCCGAGCGCTTCCATCGCAAAGCGCGGGCTTTGTGCGATGAAAACGTTGTCCCCCTGTGCACGCCGCAACACGTGATCCGCCTGCCGATACACCTCGCAGTAGACCGGTTGCGTACCATCGAGCAACACGTCGCGTATGCCACCCAAGCCTTCCTGCAGAGCTTTGACAACCCGGGTGTACTCGTCGGCAATGCGCTGGCTGTTGCGACGCAGCCGCCGCCGCGAAAGCCAGGTGATGACGGCATAACTTGCACCGAAACCGCCCGTACCCACCAACGCAACCACGGGATCAATGACGATCAATGCCAGGGGGATCGCTATCAGCAGCATGCTAGAACTTAGGAGTGTCATCAGCGGCAGCACCACACCCAGCACCGTGCCACCCACTTTGTTGGTGATCCCGCTGATCACCTCGCTGCTGTTGCGCGCGACGTGCACGTGGTAGGGCTGATAGAGCGTGCGCCGATACACCTCGATGCTGAGGTCTGCGCCGGTCGCGAAGGTAAATCGCGTACTCACCCCCAGCAGCAGCAGGCGGATGGCGCCCGCCAGCAACGCGATGACGGCAAACGCGATGGTCAAAGGCAAGAGCAGCTGCTGGGCCGTCGTAATGCCCGCCGCATGCGCCAGGTGCGCGACCAGGCGATAGTTGAACACCGCCTCGGGCGCTGTGAGTATGCCGAGGAACGGCAGGAGGGCACCCAGGCTTACGACCTCTGCGCAGGCGCTCGCCAGCATCAAAACCATGATGAGTAGGAATTGATGCTGACGATGCCGGCTCAACTTACGCCAAAGGCGGACGAGCAGGATCGTCAGGCCGGCCGTGGAGCGCTCGGCGTTCACGGCAAATTAGTGTCCTGCGGTAGCACTTTTTCTTATAAATTTATTGCGTATCCACGCGGTGAGAACCCCGATCACCATGCCGATGAGAAGACCCGAAGCGACCATGAGCGTGCGCTTGGGGCTAACGCGCACCGACGGCACGGCAGCCGGGTCCACGACGGTGTAGGCGTACTCGACGCGCGCATTGGCCAGCATCAATGTCTTGGTTTCGGATTCGATGATGTTGAACAGCACGCGCCGCAGCTCGACCGAGTTGGTCTTGGCAACCTGCTCGTTGAGATAATCGACGTGGCGCTGCGCATCCTCACGCGCCTTGGTGCGCACGAGATCATTTCCCAGCGCGATAAAAGCGTTGGCCCAGCGCGCTGCCGTCACTGGATCCGTCCACTCCACGCTGATCGTCGTCGTGCCCTTGAGCTTGTCGCTGTGGATCTCCAGCGCGCTCCTCTTGAATATCTCGACGGCGAGCCAGAGGTTCGGCGGCTGCGGAGATTTTCCCTGCAACAGCGGCAGCACCCCATTCCTTTTGACGAATTCCTCGATCAGATGCCGTGACTCGAGCACGGCCTGGTGCTCGCGATCCGGGCCTTCGTTGCCGATGTTCACGCCGGCGATGCTGGCAAGACCCCCCAGCTGACTTGCGATCCCCTGCCCGCTGCCGAGGTTCGTGTCCTGGGTTAGCGTCACCACGATGTCCGCGCGATAGGTCGGGATTGCGATGATGGCCAAGACGAGCGCGATCAGACCTACGACGATTGTGGTCGTCGCGACGATGCCCTTGTAGGCCCATGCGACGCGGCACAGATCGACAATGTCGAATTCGTAATCTTCGCCGGCTTGCTCGTGTTTACTGGAATTCACCCGTCACCTGTTGGCACGCTCGCTGGAGCGCAAATTACACAATGCACCCGAGTAATCATAGGCTTCACCCACGCTACCGCCCTGCAATGGACTCCTCGGCCCCTCGCATTCATCGGACTACCAGCACCGCGCGCTGCCGCTTGGTGCTACGCACCGTGTACGCGGCGCGCGCCGCGCCTACGACGGCTCGCGTCGTTCGGCTTCGCGGCGAATCTGCTCGATCTCCACGCGCAGCTTCTCGTACTCGCGCATTTTTATGACCAGAAATTGCAGCGTCAGGCGGCCCTTCTCCTCCAGCCCGCGTGGCGTCAGAAGGTACATATAGGCAGCCTTGTGGTGGCTATTCTTGAAGTTCGTGGCCTTGATCCAGCCCTTGCGCACTAGCGCCTGCAGGCAGTAGTTGACGCGGCCCAGGCTGATGCCGAGCGCACGCGCCACATCGCGCTGGCTGAGCTCGGGATTCGCCTCCAGCAAGCGCATGACCTGGTAACGCATTTCCTCGGAGAGCATGCGGGTGCTGCTATGCCGCGTAGCCAGGCAGCACAAAATCGGCGTGCACGCGCACCTGTGCATCCTGGCCCAAGAGATTGAGCAGCACGACCACCCGGTCGCACCCCGCCTCGCGCTCGAACACGCCTTCGAGGCCCTCGAAGGGGCCGGTGGTGATGTGCACTGCCGCACCACGCGCGAGGTGCGGCCGCTTGATGAGCCGATGCAGGCCCGTTTCCGGATCCTCGCGCAGCCGCAGTTCCCGCATGATCTCGTCGGCAACGATGGCGTAGCTTGCTCCAAAGCGCACAATGCCGGCGACTCCCACCGAGGAGCGCACCGGGCTCAATGCCTGGCGGCCTTCGTGCAGCTGCAGGAACAAGTAACGCGGGAAAAGCGGGGCGATGGATTCGCGCCATTGTCCGGCGCGCCGCACGGAGTGCACCATGCGGGGCAAATGCACCCTATAGCCCTGACGGCGCAGATTCTCCTCCGCAAGCGATTCGCGCGAGGGCTTGGTGTGAACCAGATACCAACGCAACATGCATCCAAACCCATTGGCGCCGATGCGGCATGCGTTCATCCACTGAACGCAGCGAGTGTAGGCATGAATTCCCGAGCTGTCAACGACGGCGTCTCAGAATGAGTGCACGGCCGCCGCGGCGATGGCGACGTTATAGATAATCTGCGTGACCGCCTGCCACATCGGCAGGAGTGGGATGTGCTCGGCATTGAGCGGCACGACGATGGTGTCTCCGGGCCTGATCTGCACCGTGTTGCTGCTGTACCAGCGACTGCCTTCGTTGGTCACGACGCTGCCGTTGGCCCGCACGACGTAGATCCGGCCAGTGTCCGCGCGCGTCGTCACTCCGCCGCTCATCGCGATGTAGTTGTCGCGCGTCAAGTTCGGCTTGTAGAGGTGCGATGTGACGGACTGCACTTCGCCGATGACGGTGATCTCCTGCTGGTACTTGGGAACGAGGAGCTCATCGGCGTCGCGAAGAATGACGTCGTTGGTTGAGCCCATGGGATCGCGCAGGGCGGCGGGCAGATTGATGACCAGCCGTCCGACGGCCTTCGTCGCCTTCAGCTGCCCGAGCAGCGACTGACCCACCTGCAACGAAGTGCCCGCCTGTGACTGGTTGGCTGCAGCACCCTCCAGGGCCACGAATGTAATGTCGTTCTGAATTTTCGCCGCGAGCATGTCGAGCTGCTTCTGTTCGCGGTCGCGCAGTTCCTTGCGCGTATATACCGCGCCGTCGGCGAAGGCATATTTAGTGAGGCCACCGGCGCGCTCCAAGACCGACTTCAGTGTCTCGCCAGGCTGAATCGTATATTTGCCCGCAAATCTGACCTCTCCGCGCAGATTGATTTCCGCGGGCTTCTCCCACAACTGCACCTCCTTGATGCTCAGGATGTCGAAAGGCTCAAGACGCAGGTTGCTGGCGGGGTCGCCACGCAGCGCGGCCGCCAGATCAATTTGAAGAACGTCGGTCTTGCGCGTCTCGCCCGCGACCACGTTATATCGGGTAAGCTCCGCTTGGCCTCCGTAGGCGGCCTCCGTCAAACTGCCGCCGGCCCGCACCAGATCCCGCACCGTCATGCCGGTCTCGAGGGGATATTCGCCTGGGACTTTGGCGTGACCTTCGATGCGTACGACTTCGTTCGGACGCTGGATGTTCGACTGCAGCTTCAATTCGTCGAGGAGCGGCTGAACGATACGGTCGCGGCTCGACTGCAGGTCAAAGACCATGATGCGATCGCGAGCCATGAGCGGAGTATCCGCGGCGGATCCGGGCGAGCGCAGCGCGGCCGCGAGATCGGCTGACAGGACGACAATGCGCCGATCCGGGGGCAGTTCGCGGCGGATCAGCAAATAGTGAATGTCCGCATTCGGCTTTAGATCGTCTACCGAATGCACCGCGTCGCTCAAGCGCATGCCCGCGTGATAGGCGAACGCACCGGTCGAGTACACGTAGCCCTCGACGAGGACGCCAGCATCGAGCGACGGGCGCAGTCGCGAGACGCGCAGCAGATCGCCGTTGCGAGCCGGCTGCGCCTTCGCGCCTCCGCCGGACAGATCAACGCGTAGCACGACGCGATGCTGGGCACTGTCGATACGCGTGAGAGCAGCGTTCGCGAGGTCAGCCTCGGGCGCAAGGCCGCCGGCAAGCTCAATCACATCCGCAAGCGAAGTTTCGCCGCGCGTCTCATAAATGGCCGGACGGCGCACTTCGCCATCGACACCGATGGTGGGTCCCACGGGCGGGATGAAAATGACGTCGCCCGGCAAGAGCTTCGCATCATCGACCGTGTTGCCGCGGATCAACATGTCATACACGTCGAGCCGCCGCACTAGCGTTCCCTGGCGCTTAAGCTCAATGTTGCGCAACGAGCCTTCGGGGCGAACGCCTCCGGCGGCGAACAGCGCAGACGTGATCGTTGCGAGGCCGCTGACCGTGTACGACCCTGGCCGTTTCGCCTCGCCGAGCACGAACACGCGGATCTCGCGCGTGTCGCCCATTGAGACGCTCGCGCGCGTGCCGATCATCTGTCGCTCCACCTGCGTTTCCAGAGTCGCCTTCGCCGCGTTGAATGTCAGGCCGGCGACGCTGACCGGACCGAGTTCGGGAACCTGTACGCGGCCGTCGCGGCCGACGATTAGCATGAGGTTACGGTTGACGGTGCCATAGAAGAGCACATCGAGCTCATCCCCGGCGCCCACCACGTAATCCGCCGGCACCGGTACGTTCGTCGCCGGCGCAAATGTGGACAGCCGCTGATCGAAGAGGTCATAGCCGAAGGGCTTGAGTGCCGCCACCCCCAACTTCTTCAGCGGCAGCTTCGTCACGTGGATGTACAGATCGCGCAGTGAAGGTTCAATTCCGAGACGTAGCAGCGCCAGCTGCTCGGTCAGTCCGGCAAGCGGCATTGGAGCAAAGCCCGGAAGAAGCAGCATGCCGTCGCGCGTGAGCTGATATGGATTTTTCGAGCGAATCAGGTCGATGAGGTCGTCGCGCGTCTTCTTTTCTTCGTCCGTGAGCTCAGGTTTGACGTCGGCGCCCGATCCGTTGGCCCCGGGCGCTGCGCCATTCGAGTTATTCTGTCCAGCACCAGGGGTGCCGCCCGCAGCGCCACCACCCGCAGCACCACCTGCGGCAATCGCTGCACCCGGTAGTCCACCGATCAGCGCGCCTGTCGACGCAGCGGCGCCCGGCGGAAGTTGCGACAACGGCGAGCTTGGAAGACCGGAAATCGAGGGCGCGCCACCTTGCTGCTGCATATTCTGCGTGAGTGGATTGGCCGCCGCAGGATAGGCGTCGATGGTGATGATGAGCCAATCGTCGCCCTTGAAGAACGGGCTTAAGAGCTCCCGCTCTTCGTCAAACTGCCTCTGCTGCTGCTCACGGGCGCGCGCGTCGGCTTCCTGCTCCTCCATCTCCTCGCTCGGTCGCTGCCGCCCGGGCTGGGACTGTGTGCCTAAGCCGCCAAGACCACCTGTACCGCTTGCCCCGCCGAGACCGCCAAGACCGCCGCCGCTGCTGGTACCGCCGCCGCCAATGCCGAGCTGATTCATGATCGCGTCGCGCTGGTCAGGCGGGAGGCTCTGCAGCATCTGCAGCGGCGAATTATCGGAGGACGAACCGCTGGTGCTCTGCGCGGTGGCGGGCCCGATGGAGGTGAGACTGGCGGCACATAGGACCAGAATCGCGAGCAGCGCAAACGGACGTCTTCTCAGGCGCATTGCAACCCTTCACCCCGGCAGGAGGGGGCGATTGTACTGAAGCGCGAGGCGCGTAAGCGACCATTCTTGCGGCGCGAGCCGGAGCGCATGCAGCGGCTGTGCCGCGATCGAGTCGCAGATCCATGGCGACTTCGGTCGCGGCCCGCTATTCTGCGGCTGATTTTTCCAGCAGCGGTTGCCTCAAGAACCATGAAGAGCACCCTTTCGGTCACGGCATGGCTCATCGTCGCGCTGCCTGCGGTCGCTCTCGGACGCGGTGTAACCCCTTATCTGCCCCTGAACCTTGAGCCCGAGATCGAGCGCGACATCGAGCGTGTGCTCGTTCTGGCCGACACGCCGGTGATGACGCGCCCCATTCCGGCGGTGATGGTGTTCGATGCGCTGCCCAAAGCCTGCGTAGTCGACACGCCCATGTGCAAGAGGGTCAGACGCTTCCTCGCGCGCTACATGCACACCTCCGGCATCACCTACGCGAGCGCGCAAGCGGGCTCTTCGAGCGGCGCCAATATCGCCATCCCCAACGCGCACGGCCTTGACACCGGCGACCACTGGCAGTTGGACGGCCAAGCCTACTATCAGCCGAGCGATTATATCCTGGCGAGCGCCGGCGTCATTGCCTACTCAGGCAGGACAACGCCCACCGGAACCATGCTGAGCCTGGGCGGTGACCGTCTGCAGATTGATATCGGCTACCGCGATCACTGGTGGTCGCCGATGACGGACAGCGCCATGGTGATCAGTACGGAAGCGGCGACGATGCCGTCGATCTCGGTGTCCAACAGCATGCCGTTCACAAGACTTGGCCTGCAGTACGAGCTCTTCCTCGCGCGCATGTCCGAGTCCGATCGGATCCTCTTCGAGGACCACCTGACGCACGGCAATCCGCTCTTTGCGGGCTTTCACCTGCAGATCCAGCCGACGAGCGGCTGGGCGCTCGGACTCAATCGCATTCTGCAATACGGCGGCGGCGGCTATGGCGGGACTTCCGCGAGCGAGCTTTTCAAGGCGTTCTTCGATCCCGCCGCGGCGCAGAACCCGGGCTCCAACCCGGCCAAGAACAACACCGCCTTCGGCAATCAGGAAGCCTCCGTCACGAGCCGTTTCATCTTTCCGGGCAAGGTGCCGTTTTCAATCTATTTCGAATACGCGGGCGAGGACACCTCGCGCGGCAGGAACTATCTCCTCGGCGACTGCGACCTGTCAGCCGGCATCAACTTCCCGCGGCTCGGTCCCTTCGACGTCACCTTCGAGATCTCCAACTGGCAGGAAGGCTGGTACGTGCACGACATCTATCTCGACGGGCTTGTGAACTACGGTCACGTGACGGGTAACTGGTTCGGGGATCAGCGTCAATTCGGCGACGGCGTGGGTGGCGAGAGCAACATGCTGAAGGTGGGCTGGGATGCGCCCTTCGGCGGTCTCCTCGAGACCCAGATTCGCACGCTCGTCAACGCCTCCTATTCCACTGTCCCCTACACGCACGAGTATCAGGCGCTCATCCGCTATTCGCGGCCGTGGAAGGACTACACGGTGGGCGGTGAGATCTTCGCGGGGCGCGACGTCTTTGGGCAGCATTTTACGACCGTGGATGCCTTCATGCGCTTGGGTGGAGGCGAGACGAGTCGCGACGAGAGCGCCGACGATGAGTCGGATAGCGCGCAGGCTCCCGAGTTAAAGGGCGGCCAGGTGTTCGTGGATGCCGGTGCAAACGTCAATCGCGTTCTCGTCGATCTGTCCGACTCCGTGCCGCGCACCTACACCGGCGTCGAGGTGGCGCCGCATCTGGGGTTCGGCGCCCGACGGGCGGTGTCCGAGCATCAGGATCTGGGAGCGCGCGTCGAGTACGATGAGATCGACAATCACGCGCTCATCTCGGTGCGCGCGCTCGACTATCGCTATCGCTTCGATTCGCCGCTTGCGGTGAGTGCATTCCTCGGCGCCGCGCGCTACTCGCTCATCTCTCCCGCCTATGGCTTCTATCTGGGCACCGGGGTGCAATATCGCAACCTCCTTCCCGGCTGGGACCTGAGCCTCGACTTTCGTGACGACGTGAAAGTCGCTCGCCGTCACGTCTACTCCTTTGAGCCTACGACCGGCCGACCCGACCAGTTCTACGACATCACCGACTTGGCCTTGTACATCAGTCATTCCTTCTGAAGGTAACGGCGGCAGAGTTCCTCGAAGGGGGAGTCCGCGGGAAAGCGGGCGTTCTTATCAAAGCCTGAGCTCGTCTTCATCATCTGCTGCCACAGATGCACGGTGCGGCTTTCCTGCGTCCACGGCGGCGTCGTCGCGACGCGGCTTGCAAACATGACGCGCCAGTCCTCGCAGCGCACCGGATAGAACTGCGCGGGCGGCTGCGCCTTCCCGATATAGCCCAAGTACCGTGCCGCCTGCGTGAGGCCCTTGGGGCCGAATTCACCCCAGCGCACCCGATCGCGTCGATTGCCGCCGAGGTAGCGGCGGCGCAGCTTGCGCAGCCGCAGCGATAAATTGTCGTACGGCAGGAGCCGATTCGGGTTTTCGCAGCAGGTGGCGAGCCACACGGCAAGCGCGTGGCCGGCCGGCAGGCCGAGCACCGCGTTGTTGAGAAGCTGTGCATCCTGCCAGCCGAAGATTTCAGCCTGCCGATAGGCAAGCGGCGCGAGGCACACGACATCCGCATCCGCCCAGATCCCGCCGCGCTCGCTAAGCAGCCGATAGCGAAACCAGTCGCTGAACGAGCCGAGTGATCCGGTGCGTCGATGCGTGAAGAGCTGCGTGCGCGGCAGGATGTCCGCGGCGCTCATGAGACGCACGCCCGCGGGAGGCGCCGCCGGCGCGTCGTAGACATAAAGATCCAGTGGATGGCCGTGAGCAAGGAACGAGGCCATGGAAAGCCGCTCGACGCGCGAGAGCGGCGCGCCATGCCAGAACATCTGAACCGCCGGCAGCGGCGATGCGGATGCCGCGCCTTGCATGATTTAGAAAACGCTCATCAGCGCCTGTAGAAGTCGGCGATGGCGTCGACCACATACTGCAGTTGAGTCTCGTCAAGCTCCGGATAGATCGGCAGCGCCACCGTCTCTTCGGCGGCGCGCTCGGACTCGGGAAATGCCCCGCTCGCGTGGCCGAGGTAGGCGAAGCATTTTTGCAGATGCAGCGGCACGGGGTAGTAGATCTCGGTGCCGACACCTGCGGCCATGAGATGCTGCCGCAGGGGGTTTCGATCGCGCACCCGCAGAACATATTGATTGTAGATGTGCCGCCCCGCCGCGGCGCGCGGTGGCGTTTGCACCGCGCCGCCGAGATCAGCCCGTGCGAAGGCGGCATCGTAAAAGGCGGCGTTCTTTTGCCGCCGGGCGGTCCACGCATCCAGATGCTCGAACTTCACGTTGAGCACTGCCGCCTGCAGCTCATCGATGCGGAAATTGCCGCCGATGAAGGGGTGGTAGTACTTGGGCTTGCCGCCATGCACGCGCAGCAGTTCGAGCCGCTCGGCGAGCGCCGGATCATTCGCAACGCACATGCCGGCGTCGCCGAAGGCGCCCAGGTTCTTGGTGGGAAAGAACGACAGGCAGCCGATGTGTCCAAAGCTGCCGGCGCGTTTGCCCGCGCCATCTTCGGCGCCGATGGCCTGCGCCACATCCTCGATCACCTGCAGCCCGAGCCGCCGTGCGCTCGTCATGAGGGGGTCCATGTCGCACAGACGACCGTACAGATGCACCGGCATCAGCGCCTTGATGCGCCCGCCGGTGCGGCGGTTCACCCATTCGCGACCGCGCAGCTCGCAGCGCTCCTCGATGAGCCGCTCCAGGGCGGCCGGTGAGAGATTGAAGCTGTCATGATCGATATCGCAGAAGAGCGGCCGCGCGCCGACGCGGGCGATCGTGCCGGCGGTTGCGAAAAACGTATAGGGACTGGTGATGACCTCGTCGCCCGCGCCGATCTCGAGGGCCATGAGCGCAACGAGCAGCGCATCGGTGCCCGAGGAGACGCCGATGCCA